>Ga0335084_10004979_pt1 | contig 13110 bp, 10 predicted proteins | sample Lox_Sample_44_FD_206721 | JGI IMG/M metagenome (GOLD analysis project Ga0335084, IMG submission 206721) | Soil microbial communities from Loxahatchee National Wildlife Refuge, Florida, United States - Lox_Sample_4.4 | ecosystem: Environmental > Terrestrial > Soil > Wetlands | place: USA... | reverse complement strand
TAGCATCGCCTGGAATCGGATCAGCGGCCTGAGCACATCCGCCCCGCGCGTCTTTTCCAGCCAGTAGGCCCCGGCGAAGGTGATAGTCGCACCGAGAACCGCGCACCAGCCCGCCATGACCAGGCTGTTCCAATACGCGTGCTCCAGACCCGCCTCTTCCAGTCCATAGGTGTAGTGGTTCAGCGTCAGCGACAGGTTGTACGGCCAGAACTTCACCACCGAACCGAAGGCGGCCATGCCGACCACGAGAAGCATCAACGACGACATGACGACCACGAGGAGCAGCAGCGCAACGTCGCGCCCGCGCGCGGGCCGCGCCTGATACGGGACGCTGCGCGCCGTCAGCAGGGCCTGCTGCTTCCGTTGCACGACATGGTCCATGACGAAGGCGGCCACCGCGGGCAGCAGCAGCACCAGTCCAACGACCGCACCCATGGAGAAGTTCTGCTGGCCAATGACCTGCTTGTAGATATCGACCGCAAGCACGCTGGTGTTGCCGCCGATCACCTTGGGCACGCCGAACTCCGATACCGCCATCGTGAACACGACCATGCTGGCCGATATGAGTCCGTACTTCGCCCCGGGCAGTGTGATCGTCATGAACTTGCGGAGCTCGCTGGTCCCGAGCGAATCCGCGGCTTCGTACAGACGGGCGTCCGAGAGCGCCAGTGCAGCCATCAGGATCATCGCCGCATGCGGAAAAGAGGCGAATGTCATTGCGAGCACCATGCCCGGCATGCCATAGATCGATTTGAGTCCGACCCACTCGAGGGCGAACTTGAAGGCGCCCTGATTGCCGAACAGGTAGATGAAAGCGATCGCGGCCAGCAGTGACGGGGCGAGGATCGGGATCATCGCGATGTTCCGCCACACCCCTTTGAACGGAACGCAGCTGCGCTGCATCGCGTAGGCGAACGCGAACGCGAGCGGGACGGTCACCAGCGTCGTCAGGGCGGCGAAGGTGAGCGTGTTCAGGGTCGACTGCGCCAGTGCCGGCGAGCGCACGTACTGGACGAAGTTGGCAACGCCGACGAACTCGCCGCCGGCTTTTCCCTCGACACTGCGCACCAGGATCACCGCCAGCGGAATGGTCAGGAATACCAGCAGCCCGAGCGCCAGCAGCAGCAGCCCGCCCCGCGCCGCCAGCGCCTCGCCCGCCAGCGCCAGGCGCGACGGCGCGCGTCCAGCTGCAACCGGCAGGACCGTGGCGCTCACCAGCCCTCCGGTTTCATGCCGGCCGCGCCTCTGTGACGAACACCCGCACGCGGTCGACGCGCAGCGCGAACTCCACCTCGCCGCCTTCGCACACACCGAGGTCGTGCACCTGGTTCAGTGAGTACGAGATCAGCATCGGCTGCCCCAGGCCCTCACAGCGCAGCTCGGCCAGACAGAAGGTGCCGAGGTAATCGATGCGCGCGATCCGCCCGCGCAGCCGGTTCGGCATCGCGGCCACGTTGCCCTCGACGTGGCGGTCCTCGGGCCGAACGTAAATGCGCACGTCCTCCCCGTCGCGGTGTTCGGTCATCGGCAGCGACAGCTCGATCGCTCCAACACGGTAGCGTCCTCCGCCTAGCGACACGCCTCTTAGAACGTTCACCTTGCCCAGAAAGTCGGCAACAAAGGGCGTGGCCGGCCGTTCGTAAACATCGCTGGGCGAACCGACCTGCTCGATGTGGCCTTCGTTCATCACGACCACGCGGTCGGCCATTGACAACGCCTCTTCCTGGTCATGGGTCACCATGATCGTCGTCACGCGCAGGCGCCGCTGCAGCTGACGGATCTCTCCACGCAGCCGCTCTCGCACCTTCGCATCCAGTGCAGACAGCGGCTCGTCGAGCAGCAGCAGGCTGGGCGAAGTTGCCAGCGCACGCGCGAGCGCGACACGCTGCTGCTGTCCGCCCGACATCTGGCTCGGATACTTCCGGCCCGCATCGGGAAGACCCACCAGCGTCAGCAGCTCCAGTACGCGCGCCGCGATGTCGCTGCGGGACTTGCGGCGATTGACGAGCCCGTATCCGACGTTCTGCGCGACCGTCAGGTTGGGAAACAGCGCGTATGACTGAAAGACGATGCCGTAATCGCGCGCCGCTGGTGGCGCCAGCGAGACATCGCGCCCGCTCTGCAGGATGCGACCGCGCGATTGCTGCTCGAGGCCGGCAATGATCCGAAGCAGCGTTGTCTTGCCACAGCCGGAGGGACCAAGGAAGCAGACCAGTTCGCCGGGCGGTACCACGAGGTCGATCGATTTCAGCGCGACGAAGTCGCCAAAGGCCTTGTGGATGCCCTCGAGGCGCAGTGCTTCGGCAGGCGCCTGGCTATTCATCGCTGCTCCAAAAAAAACACGCCGGGTCGAACGCGGCGGGCGCCCGTACCCGGCGGTGCTACGCCGTTCGAATGTTTACTTGGGCGCGGCCTTCGATTCGTAGCGCTTGCTCCACTCCGCGAGGATCTTGTCACGGTTCGTCGCAGCCCAGCCAAAATCGTTCTTCACCAGCCGGCTGGCATAGTCGGCCGGCACGTTGGGCAGCGGCTTCGACAGTGCCGGCACCGCCACGATCGCGAAGTTGGCCGCGTAAAGTGCCATCGCGTCGTCCGAGGCGGCCCAGTCCGAAAGCTTCTTCGCAGCATCGAGGTTCTTGGTGCCCTTGACGATGCCGATCGCCTCGAGGTCCCAGCCGAGTCCTTCCTTCGGAAACACCAGGTCGATCGGCGCTCCGCGCGCCTTCTCGCGGTTGGCCCGGTACTCGAAGGAGATGCCGACGACGTACTCACCGGCCGCCGCGGCGGCGCAGGGCCGCGACCCCGAATGCATGTACTGCGCGATGTTCTCGTGCAGCCCGTCCATGTAGGCCCAGCCGTCTTTCTCGCCCCACAGCTGCAACCATGCGCTGACGTCGAAGAAACCCGTGCCCGACGACGCTGGGTGCGGCATCACGATCTGACCCTTGTAGACCGGCTTGGTCAGGTCCTTCCAGGTCTCTGGCTTCGGGATGTTGCGTTTGGCTGCCTCGGCCGTGTTGAAGCAGATCGTCGCGCCCCAGACGTCCATGCCGACCCAGGCCGGCGGGTTCTTCGGATCGCGGTACTGCGGCGCGATGCGGGCGAGACCGGCCGGTGCGTACGGCTGCAGCATGCCTTCCTTGTCGAAGATCGCCATGCTGGTAGCGGCCACGCCCATGATCACGTCGGCCTTCGGATTGGCCTTTTCGGCCAGCAGCTTGGCCGTGATGATGCCGGTGGAGTCGCGCACCCAGACGATCTCGATGTTGGGGTTGGCCTTCTCGAACCCGGCCTGGTAGGCCTTCAACTGATCGGTCTCGAGCGCCGTGTAGACGGTCAACTGGGTCTTCTGTGCGCTGGCGCTGAACGCGACAGCAGCCAGCACGACCCCGGCCAGCAGGCGCACGGCGTGAGATAGCGGTTTCATCGACTCCTCCTTGAGAGCCCCGTTCGAAATCTTCTCTGGCAGTTCGTCACAGGACGGAAACGAACAGCCGGCAAAACTAGCGTATGTCGTTGACACTTCGGTGACGCGCTTGCACGGCTCTGTCTCGGCGTCCGGGCGCGGGCAGTCTACGCAGCGACAAAAACGGGTGTCAATTGTTTTTTGCAGATTGTCGACAATCTGCTAGGCTCTCGCCTATGGCCGAATCGAACGTAGTGCCCCATCCGACGATCGCGCTGCTGCGCTCGAACTCGCTCGCGACCGCGGCGCAGCAGGAGATCGAGCGAATGATCCTCGCGGGGGAGATCGGCCCGGGTGCAAAACTCACCGAAGCGTGGCTTTCCGAGCGGCTGGGCGTCTCGCGAGGCCCGATCCGCGAAGCGTTCCGGATGCTCGAGGAAGCGGGTCTCGTGCGCCAGGAAAAAAACCGGGGCGTCTTCGTCCGCGACATCCCGCACGAGGAAGCGGCTGATATCTACGACCTGCGCGCGGCGATGGACGAACTCGTCGGTCGACGACTTGCCGAAACGATCACGCCGGCGCAACTGAAGACCTTGCGCAGCATTGCCGAACGCATGGAGCAGGCCGTGAAGGCCGACGATCGCGACCAGTACCACCTGCTGAACCTTCAGTTTCACGACCGCATGGTCGAGTTCGCGGGCAACCGCAAGATGCAGGCGATCTACGGCAAGCTCGTCAAGGAACTGGCGCTCTATCGGCGGCGCAACCTCGTCGACGGCTCCGTACTGCCACATTCGGTCGCCGAGCACCGGGTCATTCTCAAGGCGATCGCCTCGGGCGATCCCGAACAAGCCGGCAAGGCGATGTACGACCACGTCATCGAAAGCAAGGAGCGCGCCCTGCGCGCCGCCAGCACTCCACGGCCCGTACGAGCGCGGGCCGCTCGCAAGGGATAGGATCCATGGGGACTATCGAAGTCAACGGCCGCCGGTACGCGCAGCCGAAGCAACCCACCGTCGTGGTCTGCGTCGACGGATGCGAGCCGGATTACATCGCGCAGGCAGTCGCTGCCGGCCAGATGCCGACCACGAAGCGCTTTCTCGCCGAAGGCACCGCGCTGATCGGCGACTGCGTCGTGCCGAGCTTCACCAACCCGAACAACCTGTCGATCGTCACGGGTGCGCCGCCCTCGGTGCACGGCATTTGCGGCAACTACCTGTTCGATGCCGTGAGCGGCGCCGAAGTGATGATGAACGACCCGAAGTGGCTGCGCGCGCCGAGCATTCTCGCCGGGCTCGCCGACGCCGGCGCCCGCGTTGCGGTGGTCACGGCCAAGGACAAGCTGCGCCGGCTGCTCGGACATCGGATGAAGGGTATCTGCTTCTCGTCGGAAAAGGCCGGCGAAGCCACTGTCGCTGAAAACGGCATCGACGATGTGCTGTCGCTGGTCGGGATGCCGGTGCCCGATGTGTACAGCGCCGAGCTCTCGGAGTTCATCTTCGCCGCCGGAGTCCGGCTGCTCGAGACGCAGCGGCCCGACGTCATGTACCTGTCGACCACGGACTACGTGCAGCACAAGCACGCGCCGGGCGATCCGGAGGCGAACCGCTTCTACGCGATGCTCGACCGCCATCTGACGAGGCTCGATGCGCTCGGTGCAGTGGTCGCGCTGACCGCCGATCACGGCATGAACGCAAAGACACGGCTCGACGCCAGCCCGAACGTCATCTTCCTGCAGGACCTTCTGGACGGCTGGCTCGGCCGCGAACGGGCGCGCGTCATCCTGCCGATCACTGACCCGTACGTCGTCCACCACGGCGCGCTCGGTTCGTTCGCGACGATCTACCTTCCCGCGGAAGGCATCGCCGACGTCGCGTCAAGGCTGCGCGGACTGCTCGGTATCGAGCTGGTGCTCGAGCGTGAGGCGGCTGCCGCGCGCTTCGAACTGCCCGCGGACCGCATTGGCGACCTCGTCGTCATATCGGAGCGCAGCGTCGTGCTCGGTACCGGACGTGCACGCCACGACCTGACGCAACTCGAACTGCCGCTGCGCTCGCACGGAGGCATCTCGGAGCAGCGCGTGCCGATCATCCTGAACCGCGCAATCGCCGGGCTCGATGCGAATCGCCGCTGGCGCAATTTCGACGTGTTCGATCTCGTGCTGAATCACGCGCAATGAGGACTCGATGAACGCGCCGGCGAGTCCACTCAGGAACGAAGCGCTGCGCATCGCCGGCGAGCGCGTCGTCACGCCGCGCAGCTTCGAGGTGCACTTCCCGTACACCGGCGAGGTGGTCGCGACGGTGCCCAAAGCCGGCGTCGACGACGTGCGCCGCGCGATCGCCGCAGCGCGCGGCTACCGCGCACGGCTGACGCGCCACGAGCGCTACCGCATCCTGATGAAGGCCGGCGAGATCATCGCCGCTCGCCGCGACGAGATCGCCCGCCGCGTCACCCTCGAGTCCGGCCTGTGCCTGAAGGACACCCTCTACGAAGTCGGGCGCGCATCGGACGTGCTGCTGTTCGCTGCCAACCAGACGCTGGTCGACGACGGCCAGGTCTTTTCCTGCGACCTGACGCCGCATGGCAAGAGCCGCAAGGTCTACACGCTGCGCGAGCCGCTGCAAGGCGTCATCACGGCGATCACGCCGTTCAACCACCCGCTCAACCAGGTGATCCACAAGGTGGCGCCGGCCGTGGCGACCAACAACCGGGTCGTGCTGAAGCCGAGCGAGAAGACGCCGCTGGCGGCCTACCTGCTCGCCGACGTGCTGTACGAGGCCGGCCTGCCGCCGCCGATGCTGTCAGTCGTGACGGGCGATCCGCGCGAGATCGCGGACGAGCTGCTGACCCACCCCGATGTCGACCTCGTCACCTTCACCGGCGGCGTGGCGGTCGGCAAATACATCGCGGCCAAGGCGGTCTACAAGCGCCAGGTGCTGGAACTCGGAGGTAACGACCCGATCATCGTGATGGACGACGCCGACCTCGACGAGGCGGCGACGCTGGCCGCGAGCGGCTCATACAGGAACTCGGGCCAGCGCTGCACCGCGGTCAAGCGCATGCTGGTGCACGCCGCGGTGGCCGACGAATTCGTCGGGAAACTGGTCGAGCGCACCCGCGCGGTGAAGTATGGCGACCCGCTCGATCCGGCCACCGACATGGGTACCGTAATCGACGAGGCTGCGGCCGTGGAGTTCGAGCGCCGCGTCAATGCGGCGATCACGGCTGGGGCACGGCTGCTGATCGGCAATCGGCGCCGCGGCGCACTGTATTCGCCGACGGTCCTGGATCGGGTCGACCGGGAGATGCAGCTGGTGAAGGAGGAGACCTTCGGTCCGGTCTCGCCGGTCATCCGTTTCGGGTCGCTCGACGAAGCGATCGCGATCGCAAACTCGACGGCGTACGGTCTTTCATCGGCGGTGTGCACGAACCGCCTCGACGTGATCACGCGCTGCATCTCGGAGCTGAGCGTCGGCACCGTGAACGTGCGTGAAGTCCCGGGTTACCGGCTGGAAGTGACGCCTTTCGGCGGAATCAAGGACTCGGGGCTCGGGTACAAGGAAGGCGTACAGGAGGCAATGAAGAGCTTCACGAACGTGAAGACGTATTCGTTGCCATGGTGACCACCGCGCCCGAATTTGCCGCTCGGCACGCTTGCAACGCGGGCCGGGCACGCAGGAGGTAACAACCGCAATTGACGACCTTGCTGAACCTGATTGCGGCGATTGCGCTGCTGGTCTGGGGCACGAACATCGTGCGCACCGGAGTGTTACGCGTCTACGGGGCGGGCCTGCGCCAGGTGCTTCGACGCAGCATGAACGGCCAGAGCACTGCCTTCCTCGCCGGCCTCGCGGTCACGGGGCTGCTGCAGAGCTCTACCGCGACCGCACTGCTGACCTCATCCTTCGTTGCGCAGGGACTGCTGACGACTGCGGCCGCGCTCGCGGTCATGCTCGGCGCAGACGTCGGCACGGCCGCCATGGTTCAGGTCCTGTCGCTCAACCTGAAGTGGCTGGCGCCGCTGGCGATCACGGTCGGCGTCGTCGTCTACCTGTCACGCCGTAACGAGCGCGCAGGCCAGATCGGCCGGATCGTCCTCGGCTTCGGCGTGATGATCCTTGCGTTGCAGCTGATCAGCGCAGCCACCGCACCCCTGGCGCACGGCGCAGGCGTGAAGACGCTCTTCGCGCAGATTTCGGGCGACATTCTGCTCGACGTCGTGATCGGCGCCGTCTTCGCGATCCTGTGCTACTCGAGCCTCGCCGTCGTGCTGCTGGTCGCCACGCTGGCCGGCTCGAACGTGCTGCCGGCTCACGTCGCGATCTCGCTCGTCCTCGGGGCAAATCTCGGCAGCGGCGTGCTGGCGATGCTGACAACCTGGCGCTCGGATGCCGTCACCCGCCGCGCGCCGCTCGGCAATTTCATCTTCAAGGCCGCCGGCGTCGCGCTGGCGCTGGCGCTGCTGCCGTTTGTGACGCCGTGGTTGCGCCAGGTGGAGATGAACGCGCGCGACCTCGTGGTGATCTTCCACCTGGGCTTCAACGTCGTGCTGGCGCTGGCCTTCATGCACTTCACCGGTAAGGTGGCGGAACTGGCCGAGAAATGGCTGCCCGACAGCCGGTCCACTGAAAACGGCGCGCAGCCGCGCTACCTCGACCCGGTTGCGCTCGCCACCCCGGCACTGGCGCTCGGCAACGCCGCGCGCGAGGCGATCCGGCTGGCCGACACGGTGCAGGACATGCTGGCGGGGCTGCTGACCGTGCTGCGCAACAACGACGCGCAGCTCGCCGATGCTCTCCGTCGACGCGATGACGAGATCGACCGCCTGTATTCGGCGATCAAGCGCTACCTGGCGCAGGTGAGCCGCGAAGCGCTGGACGCCGGCGAGTCGCGCCGCTGGACCGAGGTGATCCAGTTCACGATCAACATGGAACACGTCGGCGACATCATCGAGCGTGGGTTGCTCGACGTGGCCGAGCGCAAGATCCGGCACGGCCTGTCGTTTTCGGATGCCGGCATCGCCGAGATCACCGACCTGCACGCGCGCCTGGTTGCCAATCTGCAGCTCACGGTGGCGGTGTTCCTGAACGGCGACCTGAAATCGGCCCAGTCGCTGATGTCCGAGAAGGTTGCTTTCCGCGAGCTCGAGATGCGCTATGCGGATCAGCACCTGCTGCGGCTGTCGGACAACACGCGCCAGTCGATCGAGACCAGTTCACTGCACCTCGACCTGCTGGCGGACTTCAAGCGGATCAATTCACTGTTCTGTTCGGTCGCTTACCCGATCCTCGAATCCGCGGGGGTCCTGTCCAAGACCCGTCTGCTCGGCGAGGCGGCCCCGGTGTTCCCGACCAACGAAACGCGCACGACCTGAATGGGACTTTCCATCGACGAAGTCGCGGCGCTCTTTGCCGCCAAGGGTCATCGCATGTACAGCGGCGAGCCGGTCACGCAACTGCAGCATGCGCTGCAGTGTGCGCAACTCGCCGAGCGGGATGGCGCGTCGGACGAGCTCGTCGTCGCCGCATTCCTGCACGACGTCGGGCACCTGATCAACGACCAGGGCGAGACGCCGACGCTGCGCGGCGTCGACGATCGCCACGAGTACGTTGCGCTGCCCTTTCTGCGCGACGCCTTCGGCGACGCGGTGCTGCAGCCGATCCGCCTGCACGTCGATGCCAAGCGCTACCTGTGTGCGCGTGGCGATGGCCGCATCAGCGGCGTCGAGTACTGGGCACAACTCTCGGCAGACTCAAAACGCAGCCTCGAATTGCAGGGTGGCATCTTCAGCGATGCCGAGGCAGGTGCGTTCATTGCGCAGCCCCGCGCCGCCGACGCGGTCCGCGTGCGGCTGTGGGACGATCTCGCTAAATCGTCCGACGCCGTTACGCCCGGGGCCGAGCACTACTTCGCGATCGCCGCCCGACTGCGGCGATAATTGCGGCATCCGCCCCTGGCGCAGTTTCTTGAGGTCTCATGAGAGCAGTGACGCTCGCGGCCGTCGTGCTGCCGCTGATCGCCGCCTGCACCAAGGCGCCCGAGGTCCAGCCGCCCGCGCCCGCTGCGCGCAAGGCGGAAATCGAATGGGTGCACGCGAGCGCGCCAGCGGATATCGACGGGGCGTTCGGACGCGCCCGCCAGGAGGCGCACCCCGTTTTCCTCTTCTGGACCGCAGCCTGGTGCCCTCCGTGCAGTCAGGTCAAGAGCACCATCTTTACCCGGACCGACTTCATCGAGAGGTCGCGCTCGTTCGTTCCGGTGTACGTCGATGGCGACACGCCGAGCGGGCAGTCGCTCGGCCGGCGCTTCGGCGTCAGTGGCTATCCGACGATGGTGCTGCTGCGCCCCGACGGCAGCGAAATCACACGGCTGGCGGGCTCGGTCGATCCGGCCAAGTACATGCAGGTACTGGATCACGGACTGGCCGGCGGAGCGTCGGCGCGGCAGGCGCTCGAAGCTGCGCTCGCGGGACAGCCGCTCTCCCCCGACGACTGGCGCCTGCTCGCGTATTACTCGTGGGAGGGCGACGACGACGGGCTGATCAAATCCGATGCCGCTGCGGCAACGATGTTGAAGCTCGCGCAGAGCTGTCCGCCGGCGCAGCGCGAGTCGGCCTCGCGGCTGACGCTGCTGGCGATCGCGGCCGCGGCGAAGGTGGCAGAGAAGAACCCGGGCAAGCCGGTCTCCGCCGCCGCGCGCGCCGATGCGCTGGCGAGCCTGCAAAGTATCCTGGCGCGACCGGACCTGATGCGTGAGCACTACGACCTGATCGCGCAGTACGCCGACACCCTGGTCACGTTTACGACTGCCGCGAAATCTCCGGCGCGCAAACAGCTGGTCGATGCACTCGACGCCGCGCTCGACCAGCTGGCGCAGGACTCCACGCTGCCGAACGCGGCACGCGTGTGGGTCGTCTCGGCGAAGGTGGATATCGCACGGATCGACAACAAGACGGGACCGCTGCCGGATGCCTTGCTGGCGCAGGTACGCGAGCAGGCGGCCTGGGCCGATCGATCCACGTCCGGCGTCGAAGAGCGGCAGTCGGTGATCACTGCGGCCGGATCGATGCTCGCGGACGCCGGGCTACTCGACGAATCCGACGCGCTGCTGGCTGCGGAGCTGACGCGCTCGCACTCGCCCTACTATTATATGGTCGAGCTTGCCGCGAACGCGCGCAAGCGCAAGACGCCCGAGGGCAACGCCGCGGCGATCGAATGGTCGCGCAAGGCCTACCAGGCGTCGCAAGGTCCGGCGACGCGTCTGCAGTGGGGGGGCATCTACGTCAATGCGCTGATCGAGCTGGCGCCCACCGACTCGGCCCGCATCGAGTCGACTTCCGCCGGCATCATCGACGAAGCGGCGCAGCTGCCGGACGGATTCTCCGGACGCAGCCGCCGCTCGCTCGAGCGCCTCAGCACACGCCTGCAGAAGTGGAACGGCAACCATCGCCACGACGCGACCCTGGTCCGGCTGCACGAGAAGATGGCCGACGTCTGCACATCAACTGTCGTCGAGGCCGGCGACCGCGCCGCATGCGAGCAACTGTTTACCACCGGCAAGCCCGGTAAACACGCGTGAGCGGCCGCCGTCGCTACAGTGGCGCGTTCGCTCCTGAAGAGGTGCGCGAGTTCGTCCCGTTTGCGCAGGAACTGCTTGGCACAGCGGCCACAGCGATCCGCCGCTATTTCATGTCCGGCACCGCGGTCGCGACCAAGTCAGACGCGTCGCCGGTCACGCTCGCGGACCGCACTGCCGAAGAGCAGATGCGTGCGCTGATCGAGCGTCGCTATCCCGGACACGGCATCCTCGGCGAGGAATACGGCACCAAGGCCGGCACTCGGTATCGCTGGGTGCTGGACCCGGTCGATGGCACGCGCGCCTTCATCAGCCACTGCTTCCTGTTCGGCACGCTGATCGCGCTCGAGCGCGACGACGGCGGCGGATATCGACCGGTGCTCGGCGTCATCTCGCACCCGGTGCCTGGACTTTCGCTCATCGGCCATGGGGATCGATGCACCCTGCATGCCGCGGACGGCAGCACGCGTGAAGTATGCGTTCGCGACTGCGAGCGACTTGCGGACGCCACCGTGCTGGCGACGACGCACTGGACCACCGGTGAGCAGCGCGGCCTGCACAGCGACCGGATCGAGCAGGTGATCCGCACCGCGCGGCTCTACCGGACGTGGGGCGATTGCTTCGGATACTTCGCGCTGGCGACCGGCGGCGCCGACCTGATGCTCGATCCGACGCTGGCGCACTGGGACGTCGCTGCAATCGTCCCGGTGGTCGAATCCGCCGGAGGCGTCGTGACGAGCTGGGTCGGCGGAGATCCAATCGCCGAACTATCGCTGATCGCGAGCGCGGGGCCGATCCACGACGAAGCGCTGCGCCTGCTGCACGCGCCTCAGGCGTAGTCGGGCACGCTGCTCGGCAACCTACTCGGCGCCTTGCCGCGCCAGCGATCGCCGGACTCGAGCACCAGCTGCGCCAGCGAGTGATGCCGCTGCATCGTCTCGCGCTGCCAGCGCGCGTCGTTTCCCGATGCCCGCACCCAGCCCTCAATCTCGTCAAGCGCATCAGCCGCACCCAGTTCACGCGCGTGCGGCCGGCACGCGTCGAGCGTGCGCAGCACCGCAAGGTGCAGCGCTGCCGATTCGCCGGTGATGCTGTCGAGCACCTGCCCTTCGAGCCCGAAGCGGCATGCCTGGAAGCGGTTGTAGTTGTAGGCGAGATAGAGCTCCTCGCTGATCTCGTCGTTGCGCTCGAGCAGCATCGCGCAGATGGCTTGCAGGTAGGCCGCAAGCGCCGCGGCGCGCTCGACCGTCAGCGGCGTGTCGAAGACTCGGACCTCGATCGTCCCATATTCGGGTTTAGGGCGGATGTCCCAGTAAAAGTCCTTCATGCTTTCGACCACGCCGAGGCCGCGCAGCTTGTTGAAGTAGCGCTCGAACGCCGGCCAGTCGGTCAGGAACGGCGCACGTCCCGAGAGCGGAAACGCATAGATGCTGTTGAGTCGCGAACAGTCGAACGAGGTGTCGACGCCCTGGTAGTACGGACTGCTTGCGGCAAGTGCGATGAACTGCGGGATGTACGCCGAAAGGCGGTGCAGCAGCCGCATCGCCTGCGTGCCGTCTTCGCACCCGATGTGCACGTGCTGGCCGAACACGGTGAACTGCTTCGCCAGATAGCCGTACAGGCCGGCGACGTGCCGAAACCGCGGCCGGTCGTAGATCTGCCGGTCATACCAGCGCTGGAAAGGGTGGGCACCACCGCCGAGCACTTCGATGTCGAGCCGATCCGCCCCGGCAACCAGAGTGTCGCGCATCGCCAGCAGTTGGTCACGCAGCGGGCCGAACGTCGTGTGCACGTCGGTGCTCACCTCGAGCATGCTCTCGGTGATCTCGGGCTTGACATCGCCCGGGAACGGCTTGCGCGTAACCAGCGCAATCAGATCCGATGCCGCCCGCGTCAGATCACCGCTGCGCCGCTCGACCAGCTGCAGCTCGAGTTCGACGCCCAGGCTTAGCGATGCCGACTTCGTGAATTCCAGCGGATCGTTGCTCATTTGTTAATCCTCCGCGCGTGACGCTGCGAGATGAGCGCTTCGGAGCGGCCGTGCGGCGCTCACTGGACTACCTTTCTACTGAATGTCGTGCGAGCACGGCGCAGGGTTGTCCACGGTGGCGGGCGGTCGGCGCTTG
>Ga0335084_10004977_pt1 | contig 13112 bp, 8 predicted proteins | sample Lox_Sample_44_FD_206721 | JGI IMG/M metagenome (GOLD analysis project Ga0335084, IMG submission 206721) | Soil microbial communities from Loxahatchee National Wildlife Refuge, Florida, United States - Lox_Sample_4.4 | ecosystem: Environmental > Terrestrial > Soil > Wetlands | place: USA: Florida... | reverse complement strand
CCGTGGAAGCGCCGGCACCGCGGGCGCCGGCCGGGCCCCGGCTCGCCGTGTTCCCGGTCGAGAACCTCTCCGGCAAGCCGGCGCCGCTGGCCGACATCCAGCAACAGCTGGCCGGCCTGCTGACGCTGCAGGGCCTGAACGTGCTCGGCGACGCCGCGCTGGATCAGATCGTCACCCGGCACCGGGTCCGCTACACCGCGGGTGTCACGGAGGACTTCGCCAGGGCGCTGCAGCGCGAGGCGGGCGTCGACTGGATCGTGATCCCGTCGCTGGAGAGCTTCGACCCGGTGTACCCGCTGCGGATCTCGATCTTCGCCCGTCTCGTCTCGGCCGGCGAGGAGCCGGCCGTGCGCTCGGTGAGCGGCACGGGGATGGCGGGCGACGACCGGCCCGGCCTTCTCGGCCTGGGGCTCGTCGACGATCCGGCCGCTCTGCTCGGCCGGGCGCTGCAGACCCTGGCCGTCTCGGTCGCCCGCAGCCTGTCGGAGGCCGGCGCGCCGGCCGGGCCGTCGCCGGCCGGGAAGTTTCGCCCGAAGATCGTGTACCGGTCCGACGGCCTGGATCCCGACCGCACCTATACCGTCGCCGTGGTGCCGTTCTTCAACCGGAGCGAGACGCCGAACGCCGGCGAGATCGTCGCCTTCCACATGATGCGCAGCCTGATGGAGTTTCCGAGCCTGCGCGTGGTCGAGCCGGGGATCGTGCGCGAGGAGCTGCTGCGGTTCCGGATCATCATGACCGACGGCGTGTCGTTGCCGGAGACCGACACGATCCTGAACGCCGTCCACGCCGACCTCGTCCTCAACGGCGAGGTCTTGCAGTACCGGGACCGCCTCGGCCCCGATGGCACCCCCTCCGTCGACTTCGGCGTGCTGTTCATCGAGCGGACGTCGCGCCGGATCGTGTACAGCGCCTACAGCCACAACCGCGGCGACGACCGGGTCTTCTTCTTCGACTGGGGGCGCGTGAACACCGCGCACGCCATGACCCGGCAGATGACGGACCAGATCGTGCGCCGCATGCTCGCGGACTCGCCGCCGTCCGCCGTGAGGGAACGATGACCACGCACCGTGGAATCCGGATCTGCGCCGCCGCCGCGATCCTGGTCGTCCTGCCCCTCGGCCGCGGCGCCGCCCAGGACTTGCCCGTCGTGAAGGGACGGAAGATCGTCGCCAGCGTCCAGGGCGATCCCATCACGCTCGATGAGTTCAACCGGCAGCGACCGGCCGGGGGCGAGCCCGACCCCGCCGCCGATCTCCGGCTGCTGCGGCGCCTGATCAACGTGCGGCTGATCGCGCAGGAAGGCCGGCGGATGGAGCTCGACAAGCTGCCGGAGATTCGCAAGATGCTCGAGGGCTACGCCCCGGTGACCCTCCGCGAGGAGCTCGTCGAGCGCACCGTGAAGGGCATCACGGCCGACCCGCACGACGTGGACGAGATGTACCGGGACGCCGTTCGCGAATGGAAGGTCAGCGCCGTGCTCTTCGCCGGCGAGGAGCCGGCGCGAAGCATGGTGGCGGAGCTCGGCGCCCGCCAGGATTTCGCCGAGCTCGCCAGGACGTACCTCGCCGCCGGCAAGGCGACGCGGATCGACGAGGGCGTGGTGCTGAAGCGCGATGGGGTCGACCCCGCCGTGGCCCAGGCGCTGGCCGGCCTGGCCGTCGGCGCCACCAGCCCGGTCATCGCGACCCGGTCGGGCCTCGTCGTGCTCAAGGTCGACGAGATCCGCTATCCCGACGATCCCGCGGCGCGGGCCAAGGCGGAGCGCGCCGTCGTGCTCAAGAAGCGCCGGGAGGCCGTCGCGGCGCTCGACGCCGCGCTGCGGGCGAAGTACGTCACCGTCGACGCGCCGCTCCTGAAAAGCCTCGACTACGAGGCCGCGACCCCGGGCATGGACGCGCGGCTCAAGGATCGCCGGGTGCTCGCGCGCATCAAGGGCGAGAAGCCCATCACCGTCGCCGACCTGACCGAGCAGCTGAAGTTCCAGTTCTTCCACGGCGCCCAGATGGCCGCCGAGCGTAAGCGGCTGAACGCGAAGAAGGCCGAGATCCTGGACGGGATGGTGCACCGCCGGGTGTTCCGCAAGGAGGCGCTGCGCCTGGGACTCGACAAGACCGATGCCTACCGCGACAAGCTCAAGGACTACGAGGAGAACGTGCTGTTCGAGGCCGTGCTCCGCAAGGCGGTCGTGCCCGACGTCCGGGTCACCGAGGACGACGTGAAGGCGTACTACGAGGCGCACCGCGCCGAACACACCACGCCCGAGATGGTCCGGATGCGGAGCCTCGCGTTCGACGACAAGGCCCGGGCCGAGGCGACGCGCGACCTGCTCCGGAGCGGTGCAGACTTCCAGTGGGTGGCGAGCCGGGCGGAAGGCCAGCTGGATCCGAACGCCACGGGCGTGCTGGCGTTCGACAACCGGCCCATCATGACCAGCGAGCTGCCCGACGCGATCCGGAAGGCGATCGCCGGGGCCAAGGGCGGCGACGTCACGCTCTACCCGGCCCCCGAGAACCGCTATTACGTGCTGGCCATCGACAGCATCATCGCCGCGCAGCCGGAGAGCTACGACACTCTGCGGGCCACGATGCGCGAGAAGGTCGTCAACGGCAAGATCGAGCAGGCCGTCGAGGAGTACGCCGACCGGCTGCGCGCGCTCTCCGACGTGAAGGTCTACCTCAAGGGCGCCTGACCGGCGAGGCTGGCGCGGATCGCCGCCTCGATTCTCGGCCGCACGAGCGCCGCGCGCGGCGGGGCCTGGCGCCCGGCCGCGGTCTTCGGGGCCCGGGCGTCGTATGCGCCGCGGGCGGCGGCCATGGTCTCGGCCACGACCAGGGCCACCGTGTCGCCCTGCTCGTAGTCGTCGACGTACACCTGCCCGTAGACGACCCTGGCCGCGCCGTCCACGAACATGAGCGCGGCGCGCGTCCGGCTGACGGGGACCAGGACCGCCGTGATCTCGACCGTCGCCACCGCGCCGTTGTCGGTCACGACGGCGAAGGATTCCGCGCGGAGCGGCCGCGGCGCCAGGGCCCGGGCCGCCTCGCGCTCGCCTCGAAGGAACCGGCCGGGCGCGTACTCGGGATACAGGTGGGCGAGCGCCGCCATGGCGCTGGTGAACTGGGGGTCGTCCGCCCGGCCCGCGAGATAGAGGGCCAGCGCCCGGTCCCGGATGGCGCCGGCCCGCTGCGCCGCCTCCCAGCGTCGCTGCTGGTCCTCCCGCGCCGCCGGCGTCGACGCCGGCGCCAGGTAGGGCAGGAGGCTCTCGCGGTGGGCGTCCAGCGCGCGGACGTTGGCGCCCATCACCGCGGGACTCGCGATCGAGAACGGCGCCGAGAACTCCAGGTAGAGGCGGTCATCGGTGTTGAGGACCGCGTCCTGGCTGAAGCGCGCCATGCCCTCGGTGCCCATGACGAAGTAGCTCAGGAAGTCCGCGGCGGATCCCATCGCGACGCGCCGCAGATCGTCGGCCACGGCCGGCACCGCGATCCGCCGGGCCAGCTCCGCCTCGTCGATCACGAGCGGCGCGTTGCTGCCGACCAGCTCCGCGTCGTAGTGCGTCAGCCACAGCAGCGTGTGCCGGAAGTGCTGCCGGAACGTGCGCACGATCGACCGCAGGTCGGCCGGCGTCAGCTCGTAGATCGGCAGCCACTGCGCCATGACGCCGCCCGCATTGAGGTGGGCCGCCGCCAGACCGAAGTATTCCGTCGTGTACAGGTACCCCGCGCCGCGGAACCAGGGATGGATCGGATCCGCCGTGATCACGTCGAACGTCTCGCGGGTGGTCATCAGGAAGTTGCGCCCGTCGTTGAACACGGTACGGAGCCGGGGGTCGTCGAGGACCCGGTGGTTGTACGCCGCGAAGGTCCGGGCCACGCCCATCACCTTCGGCTCCAGCTCGACGAGCGTCACCCGCTCGACGCCCGGGTGCAGGGTCGTCGCCCCCAGGGTCATCCCCGTTCCCAGCCCGACGACGAGCACGTCGCGGGGATGCGCGGCCAGCAACATGGGGAGATGACCCAGGGTGAGCACGCACTGCTGCTCCTTGAGGTCGGTGGACGACTCCACCCGCCCGTTGGTGATGAAGGCCTGGCTGCCGCCCTTCACGCGGATCACGCTCACGATGGCTTCCACGCCCTCGGCGTAGTACAGCACGTCGGTGTTCTCGACGGCCTCCCGCACCATGGCGGGCGTGGCGAACGCCTCCGGCTGGTTGCTCCGGAAGATCGCGAAGTAGCTCGTGTCCCACACGTGCAGGGGCTTCACCGCGAGGACCAGCAGCGACGCCAGCGTCAGGCCGGCGGCGACGGCCGGCAGCCGCCACGACCTCCGCAGGCCGGCGAGCACGACGAGGCCCATGCCGACGTTGAGCGCGTGCAGCATGTACAGCGACGTCTCGATGCCGAAGAGATAGATCAGGGCGAATCCGCTGATCGACGCTCCCAGGATGGCGCCCACCGTGTTGGCGGCGAGCACCTCGCCCACCGCCGGGCCGATCGAGCGCCGGCCGCGGGCGTGGATCGCCCCTGCCAGGGGAAAGGCGACGCCCAGGAAGAACGCCGGAACGACCATGTAGACGAACGCGAGCGCGAAGCTCGACCACACGCGGATCGCGAACGAGGTCGTCCCCCCTCCCGAGAACAGCGCCTGGAGACGGACGGCGTTCACGGGCACGTCGCGAAGGGAGACGGTCACCAGGAAGGCGCTGAGGCCGATCACGACCTGGACGAGCCCGAACAGCACGAGCGCGCGGCGCCGCGCGTCGTCGGCGCCGGCCCGCGCCGCCGCCAGGCCATGCGCCTCGCTGCCGAGGGCGATGCCCGCCAGAAACGCCACCAGCATGAGCGTGAAGCCGTACACGCTCGCCCCCACCGCGATGGTCAGGATGCGCGTCCACAGGACCTCGTATCCGAGCGCGCAGAAGCCGCTGACGCCGATGCCCCACAGGACGAGCGCGGCCGCGAACGACTTCGAGCGATCGGGCGCCGCGTCGCCGGTCACCGCCGGCCCCGGCGCGGCGTGGGCGGGCCCCGGCGGCCGCCGGGCCTGCAGCCAGAAGCTGAGGACGCCGATCAGCACGTTGACGGCGACGGCGGCGTAGAGCGTGGCGCTCACCGAGTAGAGGCGCAGCAGGACGAACCCGGCCAGCACCGCTCCGACGACGGCGCCCAGCGTGTTGAGCCCGTACAGGAACGACAGCGGGCGGGCCAGGCCGGCGGGGCCGGACGCCGCGAACCGCGAGAGCACCGGCAACGTGCCGCCCATCAGCGCCGTCGGGACGCTGAGGGCGACGATCGCGAAGAGCGTCCGGACCGCCGTGAGATACAGGATCGACTCGTCGCCGCCCCGCGCCAGGACGACGTAGACCGCCGGGTAGACGCGCAGGAGCGCCATGACGCCCAGCGCGGAGGCGGCGATTCCCAGCTCGAGCGCCCCGTACAGGGCGAGCGGCCGTCGCACGCCGTCCACGCGCCGGCCGATCAGGTAGCCGCCGAGGCCCAGCCCCGCCATGAAGATCGCCAGCACCGCGGCGACCGCCTGGTGGGATCCCCCGAACACCAGGGTGAGGGACCGCACCCAGACGACCTGATAGATGAGCGCCGCCATCCCGGACAGAAAGAAGAGGAGGTAGACCACGCGGAGTGTCAGCGCGTGACGGAGAAGAGCTGCACCCGGCTGTTGCCGCGGTCGGCGATGAACAGCTGGCCCTTGTCGTTCAGGCACATCTGCGAGGGATAGTAGAGGAGCCCCTCCGTCCACCCCATCGCGAGCTGGCGTCCGAGCACCGCCCCGTCCTGTCCGACCACGACGACGCCCGCGCCGTTCTGGTCGGCGACGTACAGGACACCGCGGGCGTCCACCACGAGCGCGGTCGGAAAGCTCGCGTGCGCCTGCAGCCCCTGGCCGAGCAGGGCGAACTGCCTGGCGTCCCTCGGCGCCGCGTACACGGCGGGCTTGACCGAGTCGACGACGTAGATCGTGCCCTTGCCGTCCACCGTGACGTCCGAGATGAATCCGTAGCCGGCCGGGAAGGGAACCTGACGCTGGTACTTGTCCGAGGCGTCGAGCACGAGGACCCGCGCCGAGAAGACGTCGAGGATGTAGATGTTGTCGCTCCGGTCGAGCTTGAAGCTCCGCGGGACGACGGTGGTCGGCTCGGGCACGCCCTCGGGCTGGACGAAGCCCTTGAACTCGCCCTTGGCATCGAAGCGCGCGATGCGACGCTGCTTGCCGTCCAGCGCCAGCACGCCGTCCTTGGAGCTCATCTGGACACGGATCGGCGCCGTCAGCTGCGGCGCCACGATCTCGCCGGCGGCTTTCACTTCCCGGTCGTCGATGGTGTAGCGCACCAGCCGGCCTCGACCGGTATCCCCGACGACCGCCATGGACTTGTCGTTGCAGGCGACGCCTTCCGGTTGCCGCAGGGTCACACCCTTGTCGTCCGCGTAGAGGCCGGCCAGGTAGCGCAGGCGCGCCGTCTCCGCGGCCACCGCCGCCGTCGCCGCAACCGCGAGGCAGATCACCGCGGCCACCGCCCTCAATCCCGGCCGCACGCGGTCACCTCTTCAGCTGCTTGTGGCACTGGGTGCAGAGCTCGGTGACGCCGACGGCCGTGATCAGGTAGCGGTTGCCGGTGCCGTGCGAGCGGTGGCAGCTCAGGCAGTTCACGGCGTTGTTCTTGTTGCGCGGGTCGAGGGTCTTGTCGCCCATCGGGTGCGCGTTGTGCTTGATCCAGTCGTGACACCCGCCGCAGCCCTCGACGACGGAGGCCTTGCGCATGAGGAACGCGCTGTCGGAGGCGTGCGGCGCATGGCACGCCGTGCAGTTGCCCTGGCTCACCGGGTCGTGCGTGAAGGCGCCCTTGTCGACCTTGATCTTGGACGCCGTGTTCTCCTGCGCCGCCTTCTGCGCGAGCCGGGCCTGCCGGTCGAGGGTGTCCTTGTGGCAGCGGCCGCACAGCGCCGCCGTCGGGACGTTCAGCAGCTTCTTCTGCCGGGAGGCGTGCGGCTCGTGGCAGCTCAGGCAGCCGGTCTTGTCCACGACCGGCCAGTGAACCCGCGACTTCGCGAACGTCTCGTTGATCATGTCGGTGTGACAGCCGCGGCACAGCTCGAACCCCCCGCGCCGCGTCGCGAACGGCTCGGCGGCGGTCGGCGCCGCATGGCACTGGTTGCAGCGCTTGGCCGCCACCGGCGGGTGCACGGTGTCGTAGAGGATCGCCGCGGTGTTGGAGCCGTGCGGGTTGTGGCACGAGGCGCAGTTGGCCTTGCCGACCGGATAGTTGAGATGCTGCCGCGTAAAGCTCGGGCTGTCCGGCCGGTGGCACTGCACGCAGAGCGCCGGCACCGCCGCCTTGAGCAGGTGCTCCGCGGTGCCGGAGGCGTGCGGGTTGTGGCAGTTGAGGCAGCCGGTGGTGACCGGGGCGTGCGGGAACTTCGCCTTCGCGATCGTGTCGGTCAGCCCCTTGTGGCAGGTCACGCACAGGTCGTTGCCCGCCTTCTGGAGATTCGCCTTGTTGTTGGAGGCGTGCGGGTCGTGACAGGTGACGCAGTGGCCCTCCATCGCCACCTTGTGCGTGCTCGCCGCCTTGGCCGGGATCACGGCGGTGTGGCACGTCACGCAGATCGCGTTCGGTGAGGCGGCGAGCAGCTTGCCGTGGTTCGAGGTGTGCGGGCTGTGGCAGCCGGCGCAGTTGCCCGCCTTCACCGGCGTGTGGACGAACCGGCTCTTGAGCTTGTCCGCGAACTCCGTGTGGCACTCGAGGCACGCCTTCCCGCTCGCCCCCGGCTTCAGGCGGTACGGGTTCTGCCCCGGCGTCGGGGGCGCGGGGGTCAGCGGCGGGGCCGCCCTGGGCGTCGGCGCCTGCGCGTGGACATGGATGGCCGTCGCCAGCGCGAGCAGGAGCAGCACGCCCGTCACGCCGAGGAGGGCCGGACGCCTCGGACGCTCCCTCATGGCGGCAGGTGGCACTCGTCGCAGGCGCGCGCGCCGAACGGCATGTGGATGTTGGCCTTGAAGAGCTTCGGATCCTTGGAGGCGTGCGGGTCGTGGCACTTGCGGCAGTCCATGACCGTCGCCGGGATGTTCAGGTGCGCCTTGGCGAAGTTGCCCTTCTCCGGCCGGTGGCACTCCAGACACGTGGGCTGGATCGCCTGCGTCAGCAGGGACGCCTGGCCGGCGGCATGGGGCTGGTGGCATCGCAGGCAGTCCCGGGCCGCGGGCTGGTGCGCGATGTCCTTCTCCATCCGGGCCTTGATGTCCGTGTGACAGGTCAGGCACAGCTCGGGGCTCTTGGCGAGCAGCAGGCCCTTGAGCTGCGACTTGTGGGGATTGTGGCACTGCGGGCAGTGCATCTCGGCGACCGGCCGGTGCGTGCTCTTGCCCTCCTTGAGCGCCTGCTCGAGGTCGTGACACGACCCGCACAGCGGGCCGAGCTCACCGGCGGCCATGCCCTTCACGTTGCTGCCGTGCGGGTCGTGGCAGGTCAGGCACGAGCCGTCGGCGAACGGCACGTGGTTGACGCCGCCCGCCGTCTGCTTCATGAAGTCGGCGTGACACGCGCTGCACAGCGCTCCGTCGGCGGCCTTGAGCAGCTTCTCGTTGCCGCCGTGAGGCGTGTGGCACGAGCTGCACGCCCCGTCCGCGACGGGCTTGTGCGTGAACGTCTTCAGGAACTTGGCCTCGGCCTCCACGTGGCAGCGGTAGCAGACGCGGTCCATCCGGTCGGCGATGAGCCGCGGCGAATTCGAGCCGTGCGGATTGTGGCACGCCGTGCAGTCCTCGGTCGCGAACGGCACGTGCGGCACCTTGCTCTTCAGCGCCTCGCGGACCTTCGGATGGCACGAGAAGCACAGGGCGCCGGTCTCCTGGTTGAGGAGCGCCTTGTGCTTGCCCGAGTGCGGGGCGTGGCAGGCCAGACAGCCGCGCTCGCCGACCACGGGGGCGTGCTTGACGGACACCGGCTTGCCCTGGTCGTCGTGACAGGTCACGCACAGCTGGCTGCCGTCCGCGACGGCGAGCTTCCGGAACTCGGAGGCGTGCGGCGCGTGGCAGGTCGTGCAGGCGCCGTCCTTGAAGGGCGCATGGTCGATCTTGCCACCCGCCCGGAGGTCGGCGGCGTCGTGGCAGACGACGCACTGCTTGTCCGGGTCCTCGCTGGTCTCGAACGGCTTCGGCGACGAGGCGGGCTTGTGGCAGATCTCGCACTGCCCGGTGACGGCCGGGTTGTGCGCGCTCGTCTTCAGCAGCTTCGGCTGGCTCGAGGAGTGCGGGTTGTGACAGCCCGCGCAGGACGACGCCTTCTCGACGGGATAGTTCTCGTGCGCCTTCTTGAACGGCGCCTTCGTCGCATCGTGGCACGAGACGCACAGTGGAACCGCCGCCTGGACCAGCAGCCCCTTGTTGTCCGAGCCATGGGCGGAGTGACAGGCCAGGCAGCCCTTGGCGGGAGACGCGGCGTGGACGACCTTCTTCTTGTGCTCGTCCTTCTTGTGGCATTTGAAGCAGGTCTCGTCGCCCGCGAGCTTGAGCAGATGGCTGTCAGGCGAGGCGTGCGGGTCGTGGCACTCGGTGCACTTGCCCTTCAGCGCGGTGTGGACGTGCTTGCGATCGAGCCCGATCTTCTCCCGGGGGTGGCACTGCAGGCACACCTCGTTGCCGTCCTTCTTCATGACCGCCTTCGGAATGAGCCCGTGGCGCACGTGGCACGTCTCGCACTGCTGCGCCTTGACGACGGTGTGGATGGTCTTCATGCCGAGATACTTGTCCGCGAACTTCTTGTGGCACTCGAGGCAGCTCTTCTGCGCGAAGCGAGGCCGCTGGGGCTGGAACTCCATGCAGCCGGAGACGACGAGCACCGACAGCACGAGCAGCGCACAGGCGAGGAGATCGCGGACGCGCATCCCGGACGCCGACGGCATTCCCAGAGAGTGCACGAGCGTTGCGGACACGGTCAAGCACGTTGGGCGTGATGGGTTCGTTCGCACCAGGGACGGCCAGCGGAGTGCTATGATCGGCGCCGGCGACGAACACCGACCGGGGAGATCGTGCATGAGCGGCGGCCTCGAGCGCTGGTTTGCGCTCCGCGAGCGCGGCACCGACGTCTCCACCGAGGTGCGTGCGGGCCTGACCACGTTCATGGTCATGGCCTACATCATCTTCGTGAACCCGATCATCCTCGGGTACGTCGGGGTGCCGGGGCTCGAGGGCAAGGGCCTGCCGTTCGGCCCGACCCTCACGGTGACGTGCCTGACCGCCGGTGTCCTCTCCATCGCCATGGGCCTGATCTCCAACTATCCGCTCGCGCTGGCGCCGGGCATGGGGCTCAACGCCGTCGTCGCCTTCGAGCTGGTGGCCGGGCGCGGGCTCACCTGGCCGCAGGCCATGACGATCGTGTTCCTGGAGGGCGCCGTCATCACCGTGCTCGTCCTCACGCGCTTCCGCGAGGCGATGCTGGAGGCGGTGCCGCTGGCGCTCAAGCGCGCGATCAGCGTGGGCATCGGGCTCTTCATCGCCTTCATCGGCTTCTTCACCGCCGGCTTCGTGGTGAAGCCCGCCGCCGGCCCGCTGCCGGTCGGGCTGGCGCCGTTCCAGGGGCTGCCGATCGCGGTGTTCCTGGCCGGCTTCCTGCTCACGGCCTGGCTGATGGCCCGCCGCGTGCGCGGCGCGCTGCTGGTGGGCATCGTGGCCACGACCGTCATCGCCATCGTCCTCAACGGCGCGCTGGCGGGCTTCAAGGGCTTCGCCACGCCGGGCGCCGCGCAGATCCCCGCGGCCATCGTGCAGGCGCCCGACTTCTCGACGTTCGGCCGCCTGGACCTCGGCGTGATCGGCCGCCTGGGACTCCTGACGGCGGCGCTGGTGACGTTCTCCATCATGCTGAGCGACTTCTTCGACACGATGGGCACCATCATCGGCGTCGGCGGCAAGGGCGGCTTCCTCGACCGGGAGGGCCGGCTGCCCGGCGCCGGTCGCGTGCTGCTGGTGGACTCGCTGGGCGCAGTGCTCGGCGGCGTCGCCAACAGCAGCAGCAACACGACCTACATCGAGAGCGCGGCCGGCGTGACCGAAGGCGGCCGCACGGGGCTGGGGCCGGTGGTGACCGGCGCGCTGTTCCTGATGGCGATGTGGCTCTCCCCGCTGGCCAGCGTGATCCCGGCCCAGGCCACCGCGCCCGCGCTGATCATCGTCGGCTTCTACATGATGAGCGTCGCGCGCGACATTCCCTGGGACGAGTACGAGGACGCGATCCCGGCGTTCGTGACCATGCTGGTGATGCCCTTCACCTGGTCCATCACCAACGGCATCGGCGCGGGCTTCGTCACCTACGTGGGCATCAAGGTCCTCGACGGCCGCGCCCGCCAGGTCCACTGGATGCTGTACGTGGCCGCCGCCGCCTTCCTCCTCTACTTCGTCATCCCCCTGCTCGAGCGCCGGCTGGCCTGAGCCGCGGCACGGCGCGGCGGGGACAGCGTGTCCCCGGGGTGGGACCGCCGCACCCCGCGCCAGCCGCCGCGCCTGGGTCGAACGGCCCACCTGCGTGAAGCGTTCGCACGCGCGCCGGCCTGGCACGTGGGTTGAAGGTCGTGGCGCCCCAAGGAGGGTACCCCCGATGATCTCCATGGCGTGGCCGTTCGTCATCGTGCTCGGCCTGGGGACGCTGCTGGCGATTGCGCTCATCCGCGGCCGCCGTCGCGCGCGTCGCGTGGGCCGCTGTCCCATCAGCGCCAATACCGTCGCGGTCGAGGTGGGCGAGTCGTTCTGGACCGGCGAGGCGGTCGACGTGGTGAGCTGCAGCGAGTTCACGCCGCGCACGGACGTGCGCTGCGACAAGCGCTGTCTGCGGTACGGCCTGCGCTAGGGGCCGGGCGGCAGCACGGCGACCGGCGCGCCCCGCAGGCAGGCCTGGTTACACGTCACGGGGGCGTAGCCGCCGAGGGCGTCGCAGCGCACGACCCCGCAGAAGCCCCGCGTCCACTCGTCGCGCACGAGCCGCGCGCCGACCCGGCGATCGAGCACCGGGCAGGTGACGTACGCCGACACGAGCCCCCGGCTGCGCGGCAAGAACCGGAACACGCCGAGCAGGAGCGCCGTCGTGAACGCGAGCCATCCCGCCGCGAGCAGCACCCCCTGCGCCGGTGTCAGCGTGAACATGGCCAGCCCTCCATGCTGGGGCCTTCTTTCACGGCGAATGCCAGACCGTCCTCTGCCTGAATCCGCGCACTTCCACGCCGCCGCGCCGTCCCGCCGCCGCCTCGCCTGAGGCGCCCGCGCCCCAGGGGGATGGCGCCGTACGCCTCGAATTCCGAGGGTTTCGGCGCGGCACGCGCGATGCAGCCGACACCCCGCATGACTCACACCGCACCGGCCCTACGCGTGTACTGGGAGCTCACCCGTGCCTGCGACCTCGCGTGCCGCCACTGCCGCGCCGAGGCTCAGCCGGCACGGGCGCCCGACGAGCTGACGACCGAGGAAGGCTTCGCCGTCCTCCGTGACCTGGCCGCCGCCGCGCCGCGGCCGCACGTGATCTTCACCGGCGGCGATCCGCTCAAGCGCCCCGATCTCCTCGACCTCGTGCGCGAGGGCGTCCGCCTGGGGCTCGGCGTCTCCGTCGCCCCGAGCGCCACGATGTCGCTCACGCGCGAGGCCGTCCGGACGCTGAAGGACGCCGGCGTGCAGGCGATGTCGCTCAGCCTCGACGGCTCGATCGCCGCCCGCCACGACGCGATCCGCGGCGTGCTCGGCTGCTTCGGCTGGACGCTGGCCGCCGCACAGCGCATCACCGGGGCCGGCATCCCGCTGCAGGTCAACACGCTGGTCACGCAGGAGACGGTCGGCGACCTCGAGGCGATCGGCGACCTGGTGGCCGAGATGGGCGCGGCCCGCTGGAGCCTGTTCTTCCTGATCGCGGTCGGCCGCGGCCGCGTGCTCACGCCGCTGACGGCCGTCGAGGCCGAGACGACCCTCGGCTGGGTGGCGCGCCAGAACGGCCGCTGGCCGTTCGTGCTCACCACCACCGAGGCGCCCCACTACCGGCGCATCGCGGTGCAGCAGCTGCGGGCCCAGGGACGCAGCGCCGAGGAGATTCGCCGCGCGCCGGTCGCGCGGGGCTT
>Ga0335084_10004976_pt1 | contig 13115 bp, 11 predicted proteins | sample Lox_Sample_44_FD_206721 | JGI IMG/M metagenome (GOLD analysis project Ga0335084, IMG submission 206721) | Soil microbial communities from Loxahatchee National Wildlife Refuge, Florida, United States - Lox_Sample_4.4 | ecosystem: Environmental > Terrestrial > Soil > Wetlands | place: USA... | reverse complement strand
GCCGGGCGGGGTGATCTTCAGGATGAGCATGTGCTCGGCCAGCCAGCCCTCGTCTCGCGCCATCACCGAGGCGATCCGCAGCGCGTAGCACTTCTTGCCCAGCAGCGCGTTCCCCCCGTACCCCGACCCGAACGACCAGATCTCCCGGGACTCCGGGAAATGCGAGATGTACTTCGTCTGGCTGCACGGCCACGGCACGTCGGCCTGCCCGGGCTCCAGCGGCGCCCCCACCGAGTGCACGCACCGCACGAACGACCCGGACTCCTCGATCGCGGCCAGCGCCGCCGTGCCCATCCGGGTCATGATCCGCATCGAGACCGCCACGTACGCCGAGTCGGTGATCTCCACCCCGAGCTGAGAGATGTCGCTGCCCAGCGGGCCCATGCAGAACGGCACCACGTACATCACCCGGCCGCGCATGCACCCGTCGAAGATCTCCCCGAACGTCTCCCGCATCTCCTGCGGCGCGATCCAGTTGTTGGTCGGGCCCGCGTCCTGCTCCCGTTCGGAGCAGATGAACGTGCGGTCCTCCACCCGGGCCACATCACCGGGATCGGACCGGCACCAGAAGCTGTTCGGCCGCAGCTCCGGATTCAGCCGGGTGAACGTCCCGGCCTCCACCAGCAGGCTGGTCAGCCGGTCCCACTCACCATCCGAGCCATCACACCACACCACCTCATCCGGCCGGGTCAGCTCCGCGATCTCACGGACCCACTTGGCCAGCTCCGGAAGGTTCGTCCCGGCTTCGATAGAGTCTGCGCTGTACATTGCCATCAACTCCCGCGCAGGATTAGCGTGCGCGGCCCGCCGCGGTCTTAAGATCGGGCGGAACAGCGCCGCGGCTGATTCTTCCTCTAGTAAACCCTTGCCCCGATCGCTGCCACTCACCAAGGGCCGAAGGTCCCTCGACCCGGGACCCTTGTCAGGGCGGTTCCTGACGGTATAGGGCGAGGGCGACGGTGATGCCAGCTCCGGCGGCGAGCATGAGGGTGGTCCGGGCCTCACCGAGCCGGCCAGTTTTGATGGCTGCCTGCAGGGCGGCGATGGGCCCCGTGGTGTAAGCACCCTCGAGGTCCTCCGTGATGTAGGCGACTCGGTCGCCTGGGAGGCCGAGCCTCGTCACCAGGGCGTCGAGGAAGTCCGGGGCGGAGGGAGCGGGCACGACCAGGTCGATCTCGCCCCAGCCCAAGCCCAGGCGGCGCAGGAAACGGCGGCTCGCTTCCTCCGCGCAGTCGGCCAGGCGGGCCGCATAGCCAGGCTTTTCTTCGATTACCATCTCGTGCTGGCCTGCTGCCGGCCGCGGGACGCGGTGTCCGTGCCGCTCCTGCCATACCAGCCCGCTTGCGAACAGGTCGTCATATTCGGGAAACGTCTCGGTGGAAAAATCGGTGAACCCAGCGAGCTTTTCGTCCGATCCGAGGAGCATCGCGCCGCCGGCCGGCTGGAGGAGGACGGCTCCGGGCTGGTGGTGATCCGGATCGACATCGCTGGCCACGATCGCGCCGAGCCGGATGACGCCGGAATCGAGCAGGCCCGACTCGATCTGGATGGCGGTGATCACACCACAGATGCCGTTGAAGAGGTCGAACGAGAAGGTGCCGTGCCCTCCGATGGGCGGCTGGCCCAGGTTGGCCCCGATGTCCTCCTGGATGAGGGCGGCGAGGGCGGGCTCGCCCATGTTGTCTTCCCGGTAGATGCCGGCGTTGATCAGCATGTCGACATCGCCGGGCTCCCGGCCCGCATGCGCGAGGCAGGTCCGGGCGGCGGTGTCGGCGAGGCGCCGCGCGGCCGGCTTCCGCAATCCGTGGCTCGTCAGCGCGCTGACGGCCTCAATGCGCGTGCCCATAGCGATCCACCTGGCTGTCGACGGTAAATATGGCCATGCCGATCTCGATGCCGGAGGCGAGCGCCAGCAGCATGACACGGTCTCCCTTATGGATCCGCTGCTCCTCGAGGTACTTGTGGAGCGCCACGAACAACGTCGTGGACGACGTGTTGCCGTACTCCTCCAGGTTGACGACCACGTGCTTCGGCCTGGCGCCGAGGCGCCGGACGAATTCCTCGGTACCCGCGCGGATAGCCCGGGCCGAGGTCTGATGCGGGATCATGAAATCGATGTCGGCCAGGTCGATTCCGGCTTCGCCGATCGCCTCGGCCACCAGCGGCGCCATGTCATCGATCGCCACTTTCTGCAGCGTCCTGGACTTGGTGTACATCTGACCGCCCGGGCCCACCGTGCTGGGGAAGGCGAGGCACAGCCGGCTGTGCTCGGCGAGGGTGGTAAAGCCGATGACGTCGATGCCGGAACCGCTGGGCGCGCGCTCCACGATCACCGCGGCACCCGCGTCGCCGAGCGTCAGCGATGCGAGCTGCCTGCTCAACAGGGAGCGGATCTGCCGCGCCGCGTTCCAGCTGAGGTGGGAGATGTACTCGCCTGACACCACCATGCCGCAGCTGATCTCGCCCCGGGCGACGAGGTCCTGGAGGACGAACACCCCGGTCAGCATGCCGGCGCACGCGTTGGACAGATCGAAGTTCGTCGCCCGCGCGGCGCCGATCGCCTGCTTCACGTACAGGCTGAGCGGGGGCTCGAAGGACTGCGTGAACCGGCCCCTGGACCGGGTGATGCTGGTACTGATCAGCATCTGAATGTCCTGCGGCTGATGCTGCGAATGAGCCAGGCAGTCGCGGGCCGCCCCGGCGGCCAGGGTGAACGAGTTCTCGCCCGGTCCGACGACGTGCCGTTCGTGGATTCCGGTCAGCCGCTCCAGCTGGATGCGGGTGCGATGGCTGGTCCGGTTCATCAGATCCCTGGTGGTCAGGCGCTGGGCGGGGAGCTTCACGCCCACGCTCTCGATCCTGCACCCCCAGGAACCGCCCGAACCGGGCGGCCCGAGCGCCAGCCAGTGATCTGGCTGCTTGCCGTGAGTTTCGGTCACCGGACCCTCCGCGCGCTGTGCTTGCCTTCGCAGAATCTCTGGTCAAGCCGATGCGCGGTAGGGACGAACGTCACCAGCGGGGAGCCATCGGGCCCGATGATCAAGGTCTTTCTCATCTGGCCCCGGAACCCGGAAGGGCCCGATTGTGGGATCATGAAGAGACTGACCTTTCCCCCTGGACACGACATCGAAGGCACGCGGCACACGCTGGCTTACGGTCAGTACCGGCTGTCCTATGAGATCTACGGCTCGGGAGACAGGGTGCTCGTGTGGATGCACGGCCTGCTGCTCGACGCCAACCTCAGTCGCGGGCTGGCCCGCAGGCTGGCCGCCAGGGGTAACCGTGTCGTGCTGCTCGACCTGCTGGGCCATGGCCGCAGCGATAAGCCTCGTCACGCCGGCCCGAACCGGATGGATCTTTACGCTGATCAGCTGCTGTGCCTACTGGACGAGCTCGGCGTGGACCAGGTGGTTCTGGGCGGGGTCTCGCTGGGTACCAACGTGAGCCTGCTCGCCGCGGTGCGGGCACCCGAGAAGGTTCGCGGCCTGGTCCTGGAAATGCCGGTGCTCGAGTGGGCTGCTCCGGCGGCGGCGCTGGTGTTCGCGCCGCTCCTGCTGGAGGTCCACTACGCCCGGACCGTACTGCGGCTGGTCTCCAGGGTCGCGTCCCGCCTGCCCTCGTCGAGGCTCGGACCGGTTGACTCGTTCATCAGTGCCGCCGCGTCGGACCCGGACGAAACCGCCGCGGTGCTGCACGGCGTCCTGCTGGGGCCCTTGGCTCCGACCATCGACCAGCGCCGGGCCATTACCGCGCCCGCGCTGGTCCTGGGACACGGGATCGACCTGATCCACTCGTTCGCCGACGCGAAGCGGCTGGCGCGGCAGCTTCCCGACGCCAGGCTGATCAGGACGCGTACGTTCGCCGAGCTCTGGGTGCACCCCGGCCGTCTGACCGCCGAGATCAGCGAGTTCCTCGACCGCGTCTGGGCGGCCGACGAATCGCGGGACCGGGACGAAGCCTCATGAGGTGACCGAGGTTCGCTGGTGGCGCCGGGCGGCGGCCAGGAGCTCGGACAGGTCATGCTCGATGCCGCGGGCGAGTACGTCGAGATCGGGGTTGGCCGTGAAGTCGCCGGTGATCCCGAAGGTGACGGTGCCGCAGTAGGTGAAGATCGCGATCCCGGTGCGGAGCGTGGTCGCGATCGGAACGTACGGGATGATCTCGACGAGCCGCCGGCCCACCCCGTACAACGGCTGCTGAGGGCCTGGCACGTTGGTGGTGACGGTGACGATCTCACGCTGGGGCAGGCTGAACGCCAGCCTGACCCCCCAGGACGTGAGCGAGTACAAGCTGTAACGGCCCAGTCTGACCAGCGAGTCGCCGGCCATCGCTTCCTTGCCCGTCTTCAGCGCCTGCAGCCCGGCCTGGACCGCCGCGAGCCGTTCCGCCGGATCGGCGATGTGGACAGGGAGGTCAGCCAGTAGCGCTGACACCTGGTTCCCGTAGACGTTCTCCTCGCCCGGAGCCCGGACGGATACCGGGACCAGCGAGCGGACCATGTGCGGCCCGGGCTGCTCGCCGCGGGCGAGCAGGAGCGCCCGGAAGCCACCGGTGATCGCCGCCAGGACCACGTCGTTCACGGTGCCGCCGAGCTCTCGCTTGATCAGCTTCACGTCATCCAGCGATGCCCGGACCCAGGTGAAACGCCGTTCCTTGCCGATGGGCCCGCTCAACGACGACCCGGTGGCCGGCCACGCGGCCGGGGCCAGTTCCGCGAAGCCGCGCACCGCGTCAGCGGCCTGACGGATAGCCTCGCCGGGATGGGAGGCCGCGCTGCTCAACGCGAGGGCATCGCGGACCGGAAGGGCGACATCGTCCAGGATGGCCTCCGCGGCCAGTTCGAGGGGCGAAGGCTCCGCCCCCGGGGCACGGTCGTCGGTGGCGGCGCTCGGCGAGGGCTCGGGTGAGAAGCCGAAGATCACCCGGTACAGGTCGGTGCCGGAAACCCCGTCGACCATGCAATGGTGCACCTTGGAGATCAGGGCCCAGCGGCCCTCGGCGAGTCCTTCGATGACCCAGTACTCCCACAGCGGATGATCGCGGTCCAGGCGCTGGGACATCAACCGCGCCATCAGCGCGGCAAGCTCCCGGTCGCCGCCGGGCGCCGGCAGGGCGGTCCGCCGGACGTGGTAACCAAGGTCGAAATGCGGGTCGTCGACCCAGACCGGCCGTCCGAGCCGGAACGGCACCGTGTGCAGTTTCTGCCGGTAGCGCGGCACCAGCGGCAGACGCCCGGTCAGGAAGGCCAGGAACTCCTCATGGGTGGGAGGGGGACCCTCGAACACCGCGATCGATGCGATCGCCATCGACGTGTGAGGATCCTGGTCCTCGGCATCGACGAACGCGGCGTCGAGCGGGCTCAGCCTGTCCATGACGCCCTCCTTCCGTATGCATCGGCTCCGCTGCCGGACGCCGCCTGCCAAACGTGACTCAGTACCCCATATCGCTTAGGATCGTAGGCCGCGCGGCCCCTGGATCGCCCCGGCCGATCGTCCTGCATGCTGGGGCCTTCGGTCCTTGCGGCCGGCCGGCCTAACGTGCGCGCGGGATCAGGTCGATAACGACGGCGTTTCCCGAGCCGGCTATCAGCAGGTTGACAAGCGGCGTGATCCGCCCGCACCCGGTGAAGGGCGGCCGGTGATATCGGCCGGCCACGCGGCCTCCCCGCTCCAGGTCGAAACCCGGCTTGGAGCGCAGCGGCACGACAGCGTGCGTGGCCGTGCGGCATGAACCGTTGCTGATCAATGTCCGTCCGGCAGCATGGGCAGTAGCTATGACGGCGTCGACGGTAACCGCCGCGAACATCCGGCCCTCGGGGTCGACTCTGCCGATGACGGGGGACTCCGCCTCGATCTGGACGGTTGCGCTGAAGAGGCTGGTACCCAGGACCGTCCGGTTGACGGTGGCCGGGTCGAGCGTGAGGTCCCCCGAGAACAGGCCCGAGTCAGGATCCGCACCGACGGTGAGCGACCCGCTCAACGGTACCCGCAGCGAATCCCTGCGAACCGTGAGGAATCCTCGCACGACGTACGCGATCTCGCGCATGCGCACCCTCCCGTGCGGAGATCCGGCCGGACGAATGCTAGCGCATGCGAACGAAGGGAATGGCCCACCAGGTCAGCTCGGACCGCCCGGGGTCGAACACCAGCCTGCGCTCAGGGGAGGCGTACGCCTGGCAACTGCCTCTTGAGCCGTTCTTCACGAACTCTTAACCCGGCTCCTGCTGTGCTCACGAGTTATGCGCGACACACGAGAGCTTCCTGGCCCAGTGCCGGAAGGGGCGCCAGAACCGGCAACGGAGGCGGCCCGCGCGGCGGGCCTGCGCCGGCTATCCCGGCTGACCTGGCGAGCAACCCAGCTGAGCGCGGTTACCGCGGTTGGCTTCGCGACCCTGTTCGCCCGGACGGCGCCGGCCCAGAACACGGCGAGCGACGGCACGGCGCCGTCCGCCGTGTCCTCATCCTCATCCTCGGCGGCGCCGACTGCCTCCGCTCCGGGAAAGGCCCACCGCAAGCGGGCGCGCGCCTCCGCGTCCGCGAGTGCGCGGGCTGCGAGTCAGCCCTCCTCCGGCACCGGGATCACGCCTCAGGCCGGCCCGGCGCCGGCCGCGGCCCCGTCCAAGTCGGCGACGCTCGCCCCGCCCTCCGCTGCCCCGGCACCGGCCTCGCCGACCAGCGCCGCCCCCGCCCCGAAGCCGACCGTCTCCAGCGCGTCGCACGGGGGAGGCTGATGCCGGCCGCCGCCGGGCCGTCGACGCTGACCTTCCCGGCCCTGGGGACCTTCGCCACCGTCCTGGTCACCGGCCCGGACACGCTGGGCCCTTCCCGCCAGGTGCTCGCGGCCGAGCTGGCCGCGATCGACGCGGCCTGCTCACGGTTCCGCCGCGATTCGGAGCTGTGGCGGGTCAACCACGCCCGCGGCCGCCCGGTCACGGTCAGCCCGCTGTTCGCGGAGGCGTTGACCGTCGCGCTGGACGCGGCCGAACTCACCGACGGTGACGTGGATCCCACCTGCGGGCAGAGCCTGGTCAGGCTCGGCTACGACCGGGACTTCGCCCTGGCCCGCGGGCACACAGACCCCCTGCGCCAGCCGCCGATGCCCGCAGGCGGCTGGCGCAGGGTCGAACTCGACCGTGGTCATCCGGCGGTGCGTGTCCCGGCCGGAATACTGCTCGACCTGGGCGCCACCGCCAAGGCTCTGGCCGCCGACCGGGCAGCCGCCGCCGTCCAGGCCGCCGTGGGCGGTGGCGTCCTGGTCAACCTGGGCGGTGACATCCGGGTGGCGGGGGACCCGCCGGACGGCGGCTGGCCGGTCGGTGTCGCCGACGACGCCGACTTCGACACCAGCACCGCCAGCGTCAGGCCCCGCCAGGTGGTCATGGTCCGCGACGGCGGCCTCGCCACGTCGAGTCCGCTCGGCCGCACCTGGCGGCGCGGCGATGCGCAGCTGCATCACATCGTCGACCCGGTTACCGGCAGGCCCGCGCGGTCCTGCTGGCGCACCGCCACCGTCGCCGCCGCGAGCTGCGTCGGCGCGAACATCGCCAGCACGGCGGCGATCCTGCGCGGCGAGCGTGCGATCGGCTGGCTGGAAGGGCTCGGCCTGCCCGCCCGCCTCGTCCGGCCGGACGGCACGACCGTCACCGTGGCCGGCTGGCCCCGCAGCTGACCCGCGAGTACCAGGAAACAAGGGACTGACCGAGATGAGCATCGATCTTCACGGACCGGGCCTGTGGTACGCCACCAGGGCCACCGGCCTGGTCGCCCTGCTGCTGCTGACCGTCAGCGTGCTGCTCGGGATTCTCACCGCCGGCCGGTTCGCCCGCGCCAGCTGGCCTCGTTTCCTGTCGCAGGGCCTGCACCGGAACGTGTCACTGCTGGTGCTGGCGTTCCTGGCGCTGCACGTCACCACGACGGTGGTGGACACGTATACCTCGATCCCGCTGACCGCCGCGTTCATCCCGTTCGCCGCTGCCTACAAGACCGTGTGGCTGAGCCTCGGCGCGGTCGCGCTCGACCTGCTGCTCGCCTTGGTGGCGACCAGCCTGATCCGGCAGCGGCTCGGGCACCGGGCCTGGCGCCGGGTGCACTGGCTGGCCTGCGCCTGCTGGCCAGTCGCGGTGGCCCACGGCGTCGGCATCGGCACCGACAGGAGCACCGCCTGGGTTCTCACGCTCAGCCTGGCCTGCGTCCTGGCCGTCGCGACCGCGACGGGCTGGCGGCTGGCCGCGGCGGCCCGGCTTGGACGGGTCCAGTGACAGCCCTGATGCCGGTCTCCGCGGTCACCGGCGGGACCACCCGGCGGGTATCCCGGCTGCTCGCGGGCCTGGGGTATCCGCCGGGGCTGTCCGGGCACGAGCGCGCCTACGGACCTTTGCGCCTGCCGCTGCGCCGGCCCGGGCGTCTCGTCGACGTGGTCGAGGCCTCCGGGCTGACCGGGCGCGGGGGGGCCGGTTATCCCGCCGGGCGCAAGATGCGCGCGGTCGCCTCCGGGCCGGGCCGCAAGGCGGTCGTGGCCAACGGCGCCGAGGGCGAGCCCGCCAGCGGTAAGGACCGGCTGCTGCTGACCAGGCTGCCGCACCTGGTGCTGGACGGAATCGCGCTGGCGGCGCAGGCCGTCGGCGCCGACGAGGCGTACCTGTGCGTGCACGGAACCGAGGGCGCCCTGCTCGGTCACCTGGATCGCGCGGTGGCCGAGCGCGAGGCGGCCGGGCTCGATCGGGACTCGGTGCCGATTCAGGTAACCGGCATCCCCGGCCGCTACGTGTCCAGCGAGCAGTCCTCGATCGTCCAGTACCTGAACGGCGGCCCGGGCAAGCCCACGTTCTCGCCGCCGCGGCCGCACGAGCGCGGCGTGCACGGCAAGCCCACGCTGGTGCACAACGTCGAGACCCTGGCGCACCTGGCGCTGATCGCCCGGCGCGGCGACCACTGGTTCCGCGGCGCCGGGCTGCCGTCGGCCCCGGGCACGATGCTCGTCACGGTGAGCGGCGCGGTGCGGCGGCCCGGCGTCTACGAGATCGAGATGGGCACCACCGCCGGGGAGGTGATCGCGCTGGCCGGCGGCCCGGCCGCACGGCTGCAAGCGCTGCTGACCGGCGGTTACTTCGGCAGCTGGCTGCCAGCCGAGACGGCCTGGCCGACGCCGCTGACCCACGCGGGGCTGCGGGCGGCGGGCGGATCGCTCGGGGCGGGCATCGTCGTCGCCTGGCCGGCCGGCGCCTGCCCGCTAGCCGAGACGGCCCGCGTGGTCAGGTACCTGGCCGAGGAGAGCGCCGGCCAGTGCGGTCCGTGCCGGTTCGGCCTGCCGGCGCTGGCCGACGCGCTGGCCGCCCTGGCCTTCTCCGGAGCCAGGGACGGGGCCATCGACGCCATCGCCGCGCTGCTGCCGCTGATCGAGCGGCGCGGAGCCTGCCGTCACCCCGACGGGGTTACGCAGCTGGTGCGCAGCATGCTCACCGCGTTCCCGGTGGACGCGTACTGGCATCAGTGGGAGGGGGCCTGTGACGGTGTGCGCCATCCGCCCCTGCTGCCGCTGCCCGGCGACGAGGAAAGGGATTGGGACTGGGGATGAGCGTCACGCTGCGGATCAACCCGATCGCGTGTACCGGCCACGGGATGTGCGCCGAGTTGCTGCCCGAGGTCATCGAGCTCGACCGATGGGGTTACCCCGTCCTGGCCTCGCCGGCGATCCCGCGCCCGCTGCTCGACCACGCCAGGCGGGCCGCCCAGGCCTGCCCCCGGCTGGCCCTGCTCGTCGAGGAGAAAGCCGGGAAGCACCGGTAACTCAATCGTCGCCGCCCCAGGAATCGCTGGAGGAGGAGGCGACGGGCCGCCCGCCGGGGCCGTCCGGACAGGTCACCGTCATCGTGACCGATTTGGCGCGGGATTCGAAGACGACCCGTGCCGCGGCGGCCGGCCCCCGGGTCACGTCCGAGGCCTCGTAGCCCTGGGTGGGACTCCATGACACCAGGTAGGTACCTGCCGTCCGGCATTCGGCTAGCACGGTGCCGCCCGGTGAGGTGAGCACGGTACCGGCCGCGGCCTGCAGGCCCGGCGCGCTGGCCGCCGGCGGAGCCGTGGTCGCGGTGGACGGCGCGGGCGAGACCCGGACGGGCGGGCTCGCCGTGGTGCGGGTCACGGCCGGCCGGGCCGTGGGAGACGTGCGAGCGGGCGGCCGGGGCGCGGGCGCGCCGCCCTGGCCGGAGTCGCGGGACTCACGGGCCAGCGCCCGGTTCACGGCGGCCGCGGTCAGCTGCTGACCGGGGCTGGCCGCGATGCCCTGGCCGAGGAGCGACACGGCCAGCAAGCTGCCCGCGGTCGCGGCGGCGACCCCGAGCAGCCAGGCGCCGACGCCGGCCAGGATGCGCATGTGCACCTGCCGAGGGTCGCGGACGCTGCCTTAAGAGCAGGTAAAGAGCGCGCTAAGAACCCCGCCGCCGGGTTCGGGAACGGGTCGCCCGATACGGGATCTACCTGCGGGAAAGGGGCAGTGCCGCTACCTTCACTGGTGTGGCACAGCTGCTTGTAGTGGAAGACGACGCCGCCATCCGCAGTGCCCTGATCCGGACCTTGACCGAGCGCGGGCACGTGGTGACGAGCACGCCGGCCGCCATGGCCGCGCTGCAGCACCTGCTGGCCTCGCCGCCCGACCTGATCCTGCTCGACCTCGGATTGCCGGACGTCAGCGGGTACGAGGCGCTGCGGATGATGCGCGCGGTCAGCTCGGTGCCCGTGGTGGTCGTCACGGCCTGCGACGACGAGGCGGACATCATCCGGGTGCTCGACGCCGGGGCGGACGACTACGTGGTCAAGCCGTTCGGCCCGGGCCAGATCGAGGCCAGGATCCGGGCGGTGCTCCGGCGTGCGGCACCAGGCGATCCAGGGGCGGCCGGCCTGCTGACGGTCGGCGGGCTGCGGCTGGACCCGGACGGGCACGAGGCCACCCTGGACGGCGCGCCGCTCGACCTCAGCCGCCGCGAGTTCGACCTCCTGCACTATCTGGCACTGCGGGCCGGGCAGGTGGTGACCCGCCGTGACCTGCTCACCCACGTCTGGCGGCTGCCCTACGGCGGAGCGGACAAGACCGTCGACGTGCACGTGTCGTGGCTGCGCAGGAAGCTCGGCGAGACCGCGCAGCATCCCCGCTACCTGCACACGGTGCGCGGGGTCGGGATCAAGCTGAGCCCGCCGCCATGAGACTGCGCGTCAGCCTGCTCGTGGTGGCCACCAGCTCCCTGGTCCTGGTGTCCTTCCTGGTCCCGCTCGCGCTGGTGCTGCGGACCCTGGCGGCTGACCGGGCGACGAGCGCCGCCGCCGCCGAGGCCCAGTCCCTGGCCCCCCTCGTCACCACGCTGCCGCCCAGCAGCCTGCGGCTCACCGTGGATCAGCTCAACGCGGAAACCAGTACCCCGGTCACCGTCTTCCTGCCGTCGGGCGCCGAACTCGGCCGGCCCGAGCCCGTCACGGTCGCGGTGCGCCTGGCCCTCAGCGGCCGGAGCTTCTCAGCCGAGGCTCCCGGGGGCGAGCAGGTGCTAGTGGTAGTGGAGGGGCTGGCGGGCGGCTCCGCCGTGATCCGCGCCTTCGTGCCCGCCTCGGTCCTGCGGCACGGCGTCAGCAGAGCCTGGTTGCTGCTCGGCGGGGTCGGCCTGCTCCTGCTCCTGCTCAGCGTGCTGGTCGCCGACCAGCTGGCCCGGTCCCTGGTCCGCCCGCTCGCCGCGCTCGCCCAGGCTTCCGACCGGCTGGCCGCCGGAGAACTGTCGGCCCGGGCGGCGGTCACCGGGCCGCCTGAGGTCCGGCGGGCGGGCGCCGGGCTGAACCGCCTGGCCGTCCGCATCGGCGAGCTCCTCGCGCATGAGCGGGAGACCGTCGCCGACCTGTCCCACCGGCTGCGGACCCCGCTGACCGCGCTGCGGATCGACGCCGAATCGCTGCGGGACGGCGCCGAGATGGAGCGGCTGCTCGCCGACGTCGGCGCGGTCGAGCGGACGGTCAGCGAGATCATCCGGGAGGCACGGCGCCCGGGCGGGGGCGGCGTGGAGGTTATCTGCGACGCGGCCCGGGTGGTCGCCGAACGGGCCGCGTTCTGGTGGCCGCTCGCGGAAGACCAGGACCGCCGGATGACCGTCGAGGTCTCCCGGGAGCCCGTGCCCGTCCTCGTCGCAGCGGATGACCTGGCCACTTGCGTCGACAACCTGCTGGGGAACGTATTCGCGCACACCCCCGAGGGCGCCGGCTTCGCCGTGCGGCTCAGCCGCCGCGCCGGGGGAGGCGCCTGGCTGGTGATCGCGGACGACGGGCCTGGCTTCGGCGACGCCGACCCGACCCTGCGCGGCCGGTCGAGCGGCGGATCCACGGGGCTCGGCCTGGACATCGCCCGCCGCCTCGCCGAGGCCTCGGGCGGGACGCTGACCATCGGCCGGTCCGCGTCCGGCGGCGGCTCGGTGACGCTGGGGCTTGGCGCCGCGGCCGGCCGGCCGGAGGAATCCCGCCGCCACCGCCGGCACGGGTTCCGGCTCCGGGTCTTACCGCGAGGCGTCGAGCCGGAGCGCGAGCTTGGGACACGCCCGGACGGTCGCGCGCGCGTCGCCGAGCAGCCGGGACGGCACGTCCCGGTCGCTGACGATCGGGAACCCCCAGTCGTCGAGGGTTATCAGCTCGGGCAGGGCCTCGGCGCACAGGCCCCGGCCGTCGCAGGCGATGAAGTCCACTCGCAGCCGGGCCGGCCTGGTCACCGGCTACCGCCGACCCGGACACGGCAGGACGTCGGTCCGCACGCCGGAGCACCGGCCTCCGGCGTGCTCCTCCATCTCGGCGCCGAACGTTCGCAGCGCACTGCGCACCAGGCGCACCACGCCGTCCGGATGGGCGCAGCCGCCGCGGCCGTCGACCTGGCCGAGCCACCGCCACAGCAGCCCCAGGTCGGCGCCGCGGCCGTCCGCGAGCCGTTCGACCTGCCCGGCCAGCGCGGGCAGGCCAGACCGGCACGGGCCGCACTGCCCGGCGGACTCGCCGGCCAGGTAGCGCACCACCCGGGCGGTCTCGGCCAGCCCGCAGGCGGCCGCGGGCAGCACCGCGACCAGGCCCGCCCCGGGCCCGGCACCCAGGTCCGCGAGC
>Ga0335084_10004975_pt1 | contig 13115 bp, 7 predicted proteins | sample Lox_Sample_44_FD_206721 | JGI IMG/M metagenome (GOLD analysis project Ga0335084, IMG submission 206721) | Soil microbial communities from Loxahatchee National Wildlife Refuge, Florida, United States - Lox_Sample_4.4 | ecosystem: Environmental > Terrestrial > Soil > Wetlands | place: USA: Florida... | reverse complement strand
ATCGGTCAAAGTCACGACGACCTTGAAATCTTTCGCTTCCTGGCTGGTGGAACTCTGCTGCGAGGTGGAAACGCCGGTGGAGCGGACGATCGCGTTGTTGCCGATCTCCGAGACGATGCCGCGGAAAGTCTTGTGCGGGATGGCGTCGATGGTCACTTCGGCGGACTGGCCGAGGTGCACGTTGACGATATCGGTTTCGTCGACCTTGACTTCCGAGGTGATGACGGACATGTCGGCGATCGTCATGAGCGTGCTGCCCGGGGCATTCTGAATTCCAATCACAACCGTTTCGCCCTCCCGGACGGGGAGGTTCGTGATGACGCCGTCAAATGGCGCCTGATAGATTGTTTTCTTCAATACGTCAGAGACGCGGGTAAGGTTCGCGGAATTTTGGGTGATGCGCTTGTCGGAGGAGTCTTTCTGCGCCTTGGCCTGAGCGAGACGGGCGACCGCTTGAGCGACCCCAGCATCGGCGGCTTCCCAGGTGGCTTTGCGGGCGTCGTAGTCCTGCTTGGCGATCAACTGATCGCGGTACAGGCCCTGAGCACGGTCATAGTCGAGTTTGGCGCGTTCGGCGTCAGACCGGGCGCGGTTCAGGTCGGCGACGGAAGTCTTCATAGCGGCATCGGCGGCTACGGAGTCGGTCTCTGCGGCAGCCAAGGAAGCGCGCATGGCATTGACGTCGGCCGACGATTGGACGTTCTCCAGTTGCGCGAGCAATTGCCCCTTCTTGACGTGGTCGCCTTCCTTCACGTACAGCTTCACGATCTTGCCGAAGGCATTGGCGCCGATGTTGACGTAGGTCTTGGGCCGGATTTCGCCGGAAGCGCTCACGATCGAAGCAATGTCTTCTTTTTGCGCTTTTCCGGTCTGTACCGTGACCAGATTCTTGTGGCTCTGGTACACAGTGAGGCTGACGATGACCACCAGCACCAGCGCGATACCGATTCCTAGGAGTACTTTTTGCCAGGTCTTCATGAACCATCCTGCGACAGCGGTTTGTCTTTCCGGCGGGCGGCTCTGCCTGCCGCTACCGGCTTACCCCTGATAACAGAACGGCAAACGCCGCACGGGTTGCTGCATAAGCAGTTACGTCGACGCCGGGGAGAAAGTTCCCGGCACAGACGCTGACTCGAGCGGGCCGTGGGCTGCTGCCAGAAGGGGAACCTGCCGACCGCCCATTATAGCGGGAGGAATGCAGAAGTCAGAAGGCAGAATGCGGAAGTGGAATGGCCTGGGGAAGTAGACGGCAACCTATGGATTTTTAAAGGAGTTAGGGGAAGGATTCCGCACAGGAAAACTTTACGCGGCAGGCTACTTTCGCTTGCCTTGATGCATCCAGTGAACATAGAATTAACACATTGCTGTGTCTCGCGAGGTAGGCCCTTCTATGCTTTCCACAAGTTTTCGCACGCGTTTCCTGGGAGTTTTGACCATCTTCGCGCTGGTGTTAGGGCTGGGATCGGTGTGTCTGGGCAAGGACAAGGACAAAGACAAAGACAAGAAGGCTGCGGATGACCAGGCAGCACAGGGGCAAGCTCAGTCGGGCGAGACCGGCGACCAGGATCCGATGAAGAGGCCGCTCACCAAGGAGCAGCAGAAGAAGAACGCCAAATCATTACGTCAGGAGTTGAGCGGAACCTACAGGAAGTGGCTGGATCAGGATGTTGTCTGGATCATCACGGACGAAGAGCGCAAGGCATTCATGCTGCTCTCGAACGACGAGGAGCGCGACAACTTCATCGAGGCGTTCTGGCAGCGGCGCGATCCCACGCCGGACACGGCAGAGAACGAATTTAAAGAAGAACACTACCGGCGCATTGCCTATGCCAACGAGCATTTTCCGGCAGGCATTCCGGGATGGAAGACGGACCGGGGCCGGATCTACATCGTATTTGGACCGCCGGACGAGATCGAGTCGCATCCTTCCGGGGGCAGCTACGAGCGTCCGATGGAAGAGGGCGGAGGCGAGACTTCGACCTTCCCCTTCGAGCAGTGGCGCTACCGCTACATTGAAGACATTGGCCAGGAAGTGATCATCGAGTTCGTGGACACGTGCATGTGTAACGACTACCACATGACCATCGACCGGTCGGAGAAGGACGCTCTTCTGTACACGCCTAATGCCGGACTGACTCTGTATGAACAGATGGGCATGGCCAGCAAGGCCAGCCGCTTTACTGGTGGCGGCCTGGAGCGATTGGGCCAGTCTCCTTTCAATAATGACTTGCAGTCGAAGCAGTTCGATCGCCTGGAGCAATATGCGAAATTGAACAAGGCGCCGGCCATCAAGTTCAAGGATCTGGCGGAAATCGTCACGTCCAAGATCAGCTACAACCTGATGCCCTTCGACGTGCGCGCGGACTTCGTGAAAGTGACGAGCGACACCGTTTTGGTTCCGGTGACGGTGCAGATCAAGAACCGGGACATCACGTTCCAGAACAAGGACGGAGTGGAACGGGGAACGGTCAACATCTTCGGGCGCGTGACCACGCTGAGCGGACGGATCGCGCAAACCTTCGAAGACACGGTTCAAGTCGATGTTCCTGTCGAGTTGCTGCCGCGGACGGCGGAGAACTCCTCCGTGTATTGGAAAGCACTGCCGCTGAAGCCCGGACGGTATCGTTTCGACATCGTGGTGAAGGACGTGAACGGAGACCGCACGGGAACGTGGAGCCAGGGTGTTCCGGTGCCGGACTTTGGCGATGACCGCCTGACCAACTCGTCGCTCATCGTCGCCGACCAAATGGAACCGGTGGCGGCGAAGAACGTGGGTACCGGAAACTTCGTGATCGGAACCACCAAGGTGCGGCCGCGCGTGGCGCCCTCCAAGGGTGGACCGATTTCCTTCAAGCGCAATCAGAAGCTGAATTTCTGGATGCAGGTTTACAATCTGACCGTGGACGAGAAGACCCATAAACCGTCGGCTACCGTGGAATACAATGTGACGGATGCGACCACGAACAAGGCCATTATTCACACGATCGAGTCGACGGACACTATGGGCAATGTGGGCGACCAGGTGACGCTGCAAAAGACGCTATCGGCGGCGAACCTGCAGCCCGGCACCTACAAGATCGAGATCAAAGTGAACGACAACCTTTCCAAGCAGACGGTGGATCCGACGGCAACGTTTGCCGTGGAATAAGCGGCTGCCTGGGTTCTCAAGGGTGGTGGGAGAGATGATCCGAAAGCTCGGGTTCCTCGTGGCCGTCATGAGCCTGGCGCTTCCGGCGTGGTCCGCACCGGACCCCGGCGCGATCTCCGGATACGTTCGCAATGCCAGCGGTGTGCCCCAGATGGGTGCAGCCGTGGAAGTGCTGGGCTCGGCAATTCTTAGTACCAGAGTCTTCACGGACGATCGGGGTTTCTATTCCATCAAGGGTTTGAGTCCGGGAAGCTACAGCCTCAAAGTGAGTGCGCCTTCGTTCCTGCCAGCTTTACGCGAGAAAATCGGTTTGCGGCCGGGCGCCAAGTTGATGGTCAACGTCACACTGACCACGCTGTTCGAGGCGATCCAGTTGGGTCCTTTGCGCGGCCCCGGAGACGATGACGACTGGAAATGGACGCTGCGCTCGGTAGCGAATCGCCCTGTACTACGGGTGTTGCCCGATGGGACAAGCGCGATGGTACAGAATACGGAAGGGAGCGGTGATCGCGATCTGAAGGGATCTCTGGTCTTTATGGCGGGGTCGCCTTCACAAGGCTTTGGCAGCGCCTCCGACATGAGCACGGGATTCTCGGTTGAGCACTCGCTGACGTCAGCGGGCACGCTGAGCCTGAATGGCAGTGTCGGTTACGGTGGAGGACTTCCGGCCGCCGTCATCAGAACTTCCTATGCAAACCGGTTCAACAACGGTTTCGAGCCAACCGTCGCTTTTACGATTCGGCGGCTGAATTCTCCGGACGTGAACAACCTGCACGGCGCTTCGTTGCAGGCTTTGTCGCTGAGTACGTCGGATCGCATGACGCTCGGGGACGTTCTCGAACTGAAATTTGGGAGCGAGTTGCAGACGATCCAGTTCATGGGCCGGGTGAATGCTTTCAAGCCCTTCGGGTCGGCAGACCTGCATCTCACGCCGAATACGGTGGTGGAATACCAGTACGCCAGTTCGATTCCGAACACTCGAATGGAAAAGGGTTTTGATTCGGCGCCGTCGGACTTGAGCGAAACCGGACCGCGCATGAGCATCACCAATTTTGCGCCTGCGGTGGAGCGCGGATATCACCAGGAAGTTTCGCTATCGCAGCGGGTCGGCAAGAACAACATGCAGGTTGCGTTCTATTCGGACAAGCTGACGGATCCTGTGCTGACCGGGGTGGGCGACCTGAATGCGGAAACAGGAGAAGTGCTGCCGGATGTCTATTCGGGCACATTCAACTACCAGGGAAATGACCTGGAGACACGCGGACTGCGGCTGGTACTGCAGCGCAAGCTGGTGTCGGATCTGACCGCGACTCTGGATTATGCGTATGGCGGGGCGCTCGATCTGACCAGGCCGGATGTGGAGTTGCAGGACGCGCGGGAGTGGATTCATACCGAGCGCAGGCACGCGGTAGCGGCAAAGTTCAGCGGCACGATTCCGCATGCGAAGACACGGTGGATCGCTTCGTATCGCTGGACCAGCGGTTCGGCGCTGACACCAGTCGATCTGTTCAACACGTCGGCGGGACAATCGGATCCGTACTTGAATGTTTTTGTGCGGCAACCGATTCCGGCCAGTTTCCTGTCCTCTCACATGGAAGTGCTGGTTGACCTGCGCAACCTTCTGGCGCAGGGATATGTGCCGGTCATGGGACGCGATGGGCGCACTGTATACCTAGTGCAGTCGGCGAGGTCGGTGCGCGGCGGCGTGGCGTTTAATTTCTGAAAGCAGGCGACAGGTTTCAGGTGATCGGTCTCGGCAGGCTTCACGTCCTTGCGCCATCTGGAATATGTGATTTGGTAATTCTGCGATTCGGTAAATTGTAGTTTCAACGTTTCCGCTCACCCTTCTGATTCCTGCGAGCAAAATCGCAACAGCATCAGCGATTTCGGTGGTTCCCTCCGCAAAGTTCCGCTTAACTTCTGAGGCGGAGCGTCTATAATGCCGCAATCTCAAGAGCAAGCATGTTGACTTGTCGGCGAGAGCAGTCTGTTCCTCGACTCGCGACCAAGGAGAACCGGACATGAAGCTGCGCTTGGCAACAGTCTTTATTCTGCTTTCCATTCTGTTCACAGCGGCCACGCTCGTGGCGCAAACCTTTCGCGGAACGATTTTGGGGACAGTGACGGATCCCACGGGAAATTTCGTGGCGGGGGCGGCTGTAAAAGTGAAGAACGTGGGCACGGGTTTGGAGCGCACGACGACGACCAGCGCCGACGGAAGCTACGCGATCCCAGAACTGCCGATTGGAAAGTACTCCGTAACGATCACGCAGAGCGGTTTCCAGACTTCAGTGACCAGCGACGTGGAAGTGAACGTGGCGACCGAGCGGCGCGTGGACGCGCAGTTGAAGCTGGGGCAGGTCACGCAGATGGTCGAAGTATCGGGCGGGGACCTGCCGCAAATCGAAACGACGTCGAATGAACTTGGCGGGGTGCTGACGAGCAAGACCGTCGAAGACCTTCCGATCAATGGCCGCGACTACACGAAGCTCATCTTTCTGAATCCGGGTGTAGCGGGGTCGCCGGATCAGATTACCGACTCGCCGGGTTCGTTCGGCGAGTTCTCGATGAACGGCGCGCGGGGCCGATCGAATAACTACCTGCTCGACGGCACAGACATGAATGACGGGTATCGCAACGATCCCGCGATCAACCAGGGCGGTGTTTTTGCGGTTCCGTCGGCGATCCTGCCCATCGGGGCCGTAGCCGAGATGAAGGTGCTCTCGAATTTCGAGCCTGAGTACGGCCGCAACGCGGGCGCGGTGGTGAACATCGTAACGAAGAGCGGAACGAATGGCCTGCACGGCGAGGTGTTCGAGTACTTCCGCAACAATGGGTTGGACGCGCGCAATTACTTCAACGAAGTAGGTCAGCAGCGTGCGCCGTTCCACAACAATCAGTTCGGCGGGTCACTCGGGGGCCCGATCGTGAAAGATAAAACATTTTTCTTCGTGGACTACGAAGGACAACGGGAAAGTGTGGGTACGGTCACGCTGGCGTGCGTACCAGAACCGAACCGCATTGCGTTCGACATCGGGGATGGGGAACCGAATCCGGTGACGGCGGCAATGCTGAGTTATTGGCCGCAGCCGAATCTCGGGACTCGGCCGACCCAGGGCAGCGTATCTCCGGAGACATGGGATGCGTTCGACCGAGGATGTCCGCTCGGCGCCAACGCTTCGTTGGTAACCCCGTCTACCAACAATCTGAGCAGCGTGATTGGGAAGATCGATCACAATTTCAACCAGAACAATATCCTGACCGGACGTTACTTTTTTGGCGACAGTACGCAGTCATTCCCGCTGGCGCTCACGGCATCGGGCGGGCAACTTCCCGGGTTCAACACGGTGACGCCGACGCGCGTGCAATTGGTCTCCCTCTCGTACGTGCATACCATAGGTACCAACAAGGTGAATGAACTGCGATACGGCTGGAATCGATTTGCCGAGGGTTTCTTTGCGCAGGACCAAAGCTTCCATCCAAGTTCGATTGGTCTGTGTGCCCAGAGTCTTGACCCCTTAAATCCCGACGTGTGCCCAGCCGTCGGTGGCCCGCACGATTCGGGGTTGCCGATCATTCTGGTTTCGGGCACGCCGAGTGGAACAAGTTTCTTCGCACAACCTGGCGCGACTTCCGGCGACCCTCGGGCGCGCGTCGATACCAACAATCAGTTCATCGAGAACTTCGCGTGGAAGCTGGGCAAGCATGACATGAAGGTTGGCTTTGAATTCCGGCGGACCAGCGTGAAGCAGTACTTCAACAAGTATTTCCGCGGCCGGCTGAAGTTTGCCGATCTGAGCGACTTCCTCAACGGCTTTCTTTCCGGCGGGCTGCAATACTCGGGAGATTCGAACCGTCATACATCCGAAAACGGCTACGGTCTTTATTTCCAAGACAGCTTCCGGATCAGCCCACGCCTCACCCTGAACTACGGCTTGCGCTGGGACTACTACGGCGTGGTTTCGGAGAAGAACAACCTGTTCACGAACTTCGACCCAGCGACTGGCGAGTTGCAGCAGGTGGGATCATCAGGGCTGAGCCGGTTGTACGAGCCCGACTACAAGAATTTCTCGCCTCGGGCTAGCCTTGCCTGGGACGTAACTGGGAAGGGCAAGACCGTCATTCGCATCGGCGGCGGGCTGTTCTATGACGCGTTCTCGCAAGACATTTTCATGGGGCACCTACCCTATCCAGCTTTCTATGCCCCGGGGCCTGCTTATGCCAACTTCGGTCCCAGCCCGATTACCGGAACGGGCTTGAACACCGACACCATCAGCGCGGGCGTTCCGATCTACGGGGAATCGAATTGCCAATCGACGGATTTGAGTTTTGTGGAGTGCGATACGTTCGCGGTGGATCGGCACATCAAAACTCCGTATATGGAGAACTACAACATCAATATCCAGCGGCAGCTGACGAACAAAATGACACTGCAGGTGGGCTACGTTGGGTCGCAGGGGCACAGGTTATTCCGCTTCTACGACATTAATCAACCCACGCAGGACGCGATTACGGCCGCCGATACCGAATGCGGCTGCATCAATGAATTTGGCGTGCCGCGGCCGTATGGAAATCCGACCGACACCGGCGCAGTCTATATCTTCCAGGAAAAATCCACTGGAAAATCCAATTACCACTCGCTCCAGCTCAGCTACAAGATCAATGGCTGGCGCGGCATCAATTCAGCAGTCAACTACGTGTGGTCCAAGTCTTTGGACAACTCGAGCGACGGCGAAGACTTTGTCGTGAATGCGGCGCAGCCTCAGGATAGCAACCGGCCCAACCTCGAGTACGGGCCCTCGAACTTTAATATCCCCCATCGCTTGACGTGGGTATTCAGCTACGAACTTCCGAAAATGGGCGGTGGTCTGCAAAAGCTGAAAAACGGCTGGGGCTTCGACAGCACGGTGTCGCTGCAGAGCGGACAGCCGTTCACGCTGAACTACAGCTGCGAGGACGACTTCAGCGGTGGTGGCGATTGTTTTGATCGTCCAGACGTGGTAGGACCAATCGTCTATCACAAGCGGGATCCCAAGAATTATCTCGACCTGACCGCGTTCGCCATGCCGTGCGACAACAACGGCGATCTAACAGGACTGTCATTCGATTGCATACCTGGTACTCGTCACTACGGCACGCTTGGTCGCAACTCTCTGGTCGGACCGACTTACAAGCAATGGGATTTCGCCCTCTACAAGAACACAGCAATCACAGAACGCGTCAACCTACAGTTTCGTGCCGAGTTCTTTAACCTTTTGAACCATCCCAATTTCTCCAGCCCTCTGTTGCCTGCCTTCATTGCCGATCCGGCTTCAAATCTCGGCGATTGCGGATGCGGGTTTAAGTTGAACGGAAACGGGAAAGAAGTTGGCAACGGCGCCTACCAGATCACTGCCACAGGCGATGTCGGCATTGGCAATCCGTTTCTTGGCGGGGGCGGGCCGCGGGGAATCCAATTGGCGGCGAAAATCACGTTCTGAACGAAAGGTCACAGGATTCAGGTCACAGGTCTCAGGTTTCCGGGTGGGCGTTTCCCGGAGGCCTGAGGCCTCTGTCTTTTGACTCCGTAATACTTGGGACCCTTGAAACCTTGAAACTCTGAAACCTTGAAACCTGGCGTTCCACCACCCCCACCAAATGGGTACGTCCACCGGTCATCCCCGCAGGTCGCGCGGAGGTGCTATCCCTGTGGTGACCTGCCGTGTCCTTGGGTTGGGCTGGAGCCGGTGCTAGTCTCAGAGTGATCTCCCCCTAAAAACCTGCATCGAGCGAGAGTCCCTATGTTGCGGAGATTCCTGGCAATTCTGGCGGCACTGGCGTGTCTGTTCGCGGTTTCTCGGGCGGTTGCGCACGAGAATCCCAAGCCTGCCAACGGTGGAAATGCTGAGAAGGCTTCTGGCGCCGTCAAGGCTGCCCCTGCGACCAAGAATGGTGGTCCCGACAAGTCGGCGAACCCTAAGGTTGCTTCCGCGAAATCGATGCCGCTGAGCACCTCGTCCGCCAAAGCGCGCGATCTCTACCAGCGGGCGGTGCAGGACTACGAACTGCTCTACCTGGAGCGGGCGAATATCGGGTGGAGGGCGGCGGCGAAAGAAGATCCGAATTTCGCTGCGGCTTTCACCATGGTGGCGCTGAATAGCCGCGATCCCGAGGAGTCACGTACGGCCCGGGAACAGGCGAAAATGCTGGCAGCGAAGGCGTCATCCGGCGAAAAGCTGATGATTCAGTGGGTGGCAGCGACGGAGGAAGGGAAGTATCTGGAAGGGATCGCAGCCATGAACGACATGATTGCGATGTTTCCGAAAGACAAGCACGTGTACTATCTTGCGGCCAACTGGCTGATGGGTGTGCGGGGCGACGAGCAGGCGCACAATCTTCTGCACAAGGCGCTGGACATCGATCCGGACTTCGCACCCGCGCTGAATAACCTGGCATATCTGCATGCGCGCAGTCATGAGTTCGACGAGTCGTTACAGGACATGGATCGCTATGCCGCGCTGCTGCCGAAGGAACCCAATCCGCAGGATTCCTATGGCGAGATCCTGCGTATGGCCGGGCGTTTCGAACCTCGTTGGAGCATTACCGGGCGGCGCTGGCGATTGATCCGAACTTCAATACGTCCCAGGTGGGACTAGGAGACACGTACGCGCTGATGGGCGACCAGGAAAAAGCGCGTCAGGAATATGACAAAGCAATCGCGAAAGAGCCGAATGCAGCCAATCGCTTTGACGACCGGATGCAGAAGGCAATCACCTGGGTGAGAGAGAAAAATTACGCCGACGCCGACCGCGAATTGTGGCGGATCTCGGTGGAGGCGCATGGGCAGTCGTATGAGCTGCAGGAAGCGCAGGCCCTGCGTCGCATGGCGCAATATGCGGCTGACGACCAGCTGGCGCTGGAACGGCTGGCGTCGGCGGAAGACGCCCTGACGCATCGCCACAACCTCTCGCCCGCGGATCGCGACGAGGAGTTGGCTCACATCCTGCGAGTGCGCGCGGCACGGCTGATTCAGGCCGGCAAGAAGGATGAAGCGCAGAAAGCCCTCAATCAGCTCGGAGAGCTGGCGGACAGCAATCATAGCCGGACGATCCAGGAATGCTGGCATGGGGCGGCGGGACAGGCGCTGGCGTCCCAGGGGAACTTCAAAGAGGCGATTCCGGAGCTGGAAGAGGATCAGGATAATCCGGAAACCATGTCGCTGCTGGTCAAGGCATACACGGAAACTGGCGTCGCGGATAAAAGCCAAAGCGCCTCCGCCCGTTTGAGAGCGATGAACCTGGCCAGCCTGGAGCAGGTTCTGGCGGTAGAGCCGAATGTCCCCAAGCCAACTGCGACCCAGGAGCCGGTGGCCGAACAGTAAGAACCTACTTTTCTCTGCCCCTGGTCCAGATGGGGGCTTTGTCGAGCATCCACAAAGAGGCGAGAAACATGCCTCTGAGACCCGGTTTGCCACTTTCCCGTGGAAACGCGGTACACTGCCCCACGATGACAAACGAGCGCCCGGAGAGACGGTCGGGGCAGCGTCGACCGGTTCAGGTTCCGGTGAGGGTCCGAAAATCCGATGGGACCGAGCGGTCGGGTGTGACTCGGGATCTCAGTTCCAACGGGATCTTTCTCTATTCAGAAACCGGGCTGGAGGCCGGTTCGAAGCTAGAACTGGTGGTGATGCTCCCTCCCGAACTGGGGGTAGGTGCTGGGGGGTGGACGCTGTGCCAGGCGTCGGTCGTGCGAGTGGAGCAGAAAGATGGCCAGGGCATAGGGGTGGCCGCGACCCTGGATCGGATCGAAATGCTGCCGGAAATCGGCTAACGCAGCGGTGGCAAGGCGCGACGCGGGGAAAGGCCCTGCTGATCCGAGTCGACTCAATCTCAAACGATGGAAAGATTTTCTTCCCATTGCCCTGTGTCCGGTGCAATAATGTCGGGCTTTGCAGGCAACTGCGGTGTTGACCTTCTCCCCGGGACAGGCACAGGTCATGTGGATGGACAAACTCGCGGATGGCGTTCTTCAGATTGACACGCCCATCGGCCCACGCTACGTACAACTCACCTTCAAACAACGCGCCTACCTGATGTGGATGTTCAGGAACTTTCCATCATTGCCGCAGCAGGTGCTGAGCCAGAGAGAACAACGCTTCGTCGACCGCATATGCGAAGAGAACGGGTTCGCTTCGATGCCAGGACTCGGGATGTCGCGTCCGCCGGTGATCGGAAGGATCGAAAAGCGGCTGCCGGGAGCTGAGGATGTGTTTCCCCAGCGCAAGCCTGCGGTTGGGTCCAAGTCACCTGTGCCGGAGCAGGGCCGCGAAGCCGCGTCGGCGTAGCGTTGGGATCGTGGCTCTCGCCCGCGTGCGTGAATTCTGAGGGGTGTGCTGCGCGTCATTTCTCCGGCGGATCTTCACTCAGATCTGATTCGTTCTCGTGATGGACAGTACCCGGCAGAGTGCCGCAGGGGCCGGCCCCATGTCCGCCGACGTGGCCCCCGCCGACGTGCGTTCCGCCGCCTCGTTCCTCACGGCAGGCGCGTAGTGCCTCTTCTTGCTGCGGAGAGATGATGCCCTGGGCCTGTTGGCGCTCCTGCTGATGAATCTCACGAATACGCTGCCGTTTCTGCGCGGCAGTGAGAGAAGCGTTTGCGCACACCGCCTCGACTTCCTGCCGTGTCTGCTGCGCGAGCAGGTGACGCTGCTGCATCGCCGACTTGGAAATGCCGGCCACTTCCCAGCAGGGCTCGCGGTGAGTAGTGGACGTGCGATTGCCGGGCCGCGTATGCGGGACCGTGGAGCCCGGAACTCCGGAGACAGGCGGCACGGAAGTTGAGGGAGTGCGTGACGGAGCAGTGCCGGTCTGACAAAACGCACCCGCAGCAATGCTTACCACCAACACCACCAGGGGAAGGCACCCCATGCTCGGCATAGACTGGCTCCTGGACAGAGACTTCCTTGAGAGACGAGAACCCTGGCGGTGAAAAAAAGTTGCAGGGCGAGGTGCCCAGTGCGTCGCGATTTTATTTCGTGTGCCGCGGTTTGCAAAGCGAAGTGCAGGTGAGCGAAGAAGACCGATGCTATAATCAAAATTTGTCCCCGCCGCGCTGGACGCAGTGGGCGCGTAGCTCAATTGGCAGAGCAACTGACTCTTAATCAGTAGGTTGAAGGTTCGATTCCTTCCGCGCTCACCAAACCTTTTCAACGGTTTACCGACCATCGCCATTTCTCTCCATACGCTGCTGTGGCTGTTTTTGTGGCTGTTGGGTCCCTACATCGTGTACTTCTGCTGACTGAGCTGTTCAACCACATTCTGCTCGCTCAAACGGTCCGCGAACTTCTGCTGGTTGAGCCGATCAATCACAGCCTTGATCGCACTCGTTTCCGGATGCAGATAACCCATGGTTGTGGTGAGGCTCTCGTGCCCCATCACTTCCTTGACGAGTCCCGGGTCCCTCGTCTCGGCCATGGCCACGGTGCCGAACGTGTGCCGGGCGCAGTAGAGTTTCAGGGCATCAGGAATCCCGAGCTTGCGGGCTATTTTTCTGAACCTGTGCTCGAGTCCGCTGAGACCGATGTGGCCTGAATTCGAGCATTTCGACGGAAACACCCATCCTTCAGTCCCTCCCGATTTTTCCTGCTGGATCTTCCTGAGCAAAGCAATCACGCGTTCACTCAACGGCACCAACCGGCGAGCTTTACGCGTCTTGCCTTTGGGGTTGAAATAGTAGGCGCTCTCCCAATTGATGTGTTCAAGGCGCATCCTCGTGACTTCCCCGTTCCTCAGACCCGAATCGAGCATGATGATCAGGACGTCGCTCAACGGCCGCGGACAAGACGGCAGCAGGCGTCTTTCGTCCTCCACAGTCACCATACGGTCCCTGGGAAAGACCTTGACCGTTCTGATTCTTGGTGCCTCCCGAATCACCTTCCAGTCGCGGGCCTTGCCTAACATTCGGCGCAGAGTCCGAATAGCGCAATTCC
>Ga0335084_10004974_pt1 | contig 13115 bp, 13 predicted proteins | sample Lox_Sample_44_FD_206721 | JGI IMG/M metagenome (GOLD analysis project Ga0335084, IMG submission 206721) | Soil microbial communities from Loxahatchee National Wildlife Refuge, Florida, United States - Lox_Sample_4.4 | ecosystem: Environmental > Terrestrial > Soil > Wetlands | place: USA... | reverse complement strand
CTAGGAAAAGTCCCTTGACATGCCACGAACCTACAGCGTTAAATGATCTTTTCATCAAAATATTCCCAAACATTTTTGCCAAATCAAGACCTGCTGGTTGTTTCTTTTTATCGATAAAACTTGAAAGTTTTCTTACCACCTCTAGCATTGTAAAGTATTTGTTTTTACCAGAACGAATCTCTTCTGCCTTGTCTTCAAAGAGTTCTAACATTCCTTGAATATCTGCAAATTTTGTCAGTGGAACAAACTTTTTGGTCTCTTGGTCTTCAAAAATATAGGTACCAGCACCACATGCAAAGTGAATTGATAACTCGTATTTTGGCTTGCTTGAAAATGCCTCGATAACATTTGTAAGCGGCATGCAGCTTGGAACTGGGAACCAGTCATCTACTGTCACTTCAGCTCCTGTCTGTTCCTCGATTCTTTGTATGCAGTCTGGAATGGTGATTCTATATTTTTCACGTTCTTTCTTACCCATTCTTCCTGTTAACGAAACTGGTTGGAAGTTAACTGCATGTACAACATCAAGATTCTTTTGTGCATACCTAATAATTCCACCTAATTCATGATCATTAATTGATTTGATAACTGTTGGGACAAATACAACTGTAGTTCCTGTCTTTCTTGCACTTTCCAATGCGTATGGGACTTCCCAGTGGTTTTTTGGATTTGTTCTTGGAGTTACACCGTCAAAACTCAGATAGAGATTGTTTACACCAGCTAATCTTACTTCTCTCATCGCTTCTGGATCTAATGCAAATCTAATACCGTTAGTATTCATTTGAATATGATCAACGCCCTCTTGTTTCATTATTTTTATTACATCTACTATGTCTTCTCTCAGCATTGGTTCACCACCAGTAATTTGCATGGAATTTCCTGGAATTGGTCTCTCTGCTTTGAGAGTCTTCATCATTGCTCTTACTTGATCTTGTGTCGGTTCATACATGTATGCACCTTCCAGTCCTTTCTTCACATAGAAAAAGCAATACCAACAAGTAAGATCACAGCGATTTGTGACTATCATGTTTGCAAGACCACTGTGTGAGAGATGATTAGAACATAAACCGCAGTTATTTGGACATGAACATTTGTCAATCATTACATTTGGTGCATGCGCACCTTTTCCATCCATCCAGTAGGTACTAAACTTTCTATACATTTCATATGAACCAAAGTAGAGCTCTTCACACTCGCCATGGGTTGGGCAAGTTTTTGTCATGAAGACTTTACCATCTCTTTCAAACACCTCTGCATCAAGTATCATATTACATTCTGGACAAATACTCTGAGTAAATCGTATACTGGACTTCTTACCTAATGTAGGAGTCTTCTGATTAGATATCTGGATTAGTTCCATGTCTAGGCATATTTTAGGGGATTAGTATTTAATCCATTTCCTACTAGACACCGGATTAAATGGTAGAACTTGCTTCACGAGTAATCCTAGACATATATACCAAAAGAGCCCTCGATGATATTACATGAGTCTTTCTGATAAGGCCAGAAAAGCACTTGAAAGAATTGGTCTTACAAGTTATGAGATAAAGACATATGCTTCTCTCTTGAAAACTGGTCCTATTACTGCTTCAGATCTAAGTCAAAAATCAGGAGTGCCCTACTCAAAAATTTATGAGGTTTTAGGTACTCTTGAGGAAAAAGGCTGGATAGGATCTGATGATTCAAGACCAACTCAATATTTTGCAAAGTCACCTGCCACAGCAATTCAGACTGCTAAACAACAATTGGAAACAGAATTCAAAAATAATGAGGATGTTGTACTCAAGGAACTTACTCCACTCTATGAACAGAGTGGGACAAGTGAAAGGCCAGACATTTGGATAGTTTCTGGTGTAATAAACATAGCAACAAAGATCCTAGAAATGGTCGATTCTTGCAGAAATGAAGTAATGGTAGCCATCCCAAAGGTTGCAGAGGAATTAGCAAAAGAAGCGTTGCCAAAACTTAGACTGTTACATGATAGAGGAGTAGACATCACGATCCTAGTCTCCGAAGATGTCGAAGCAGATACATTAAAGTCATTATCGCGTGTTGCAAAAGTAAATGTCAAAAAAGGACTCTTTGGTGGAGGAATCATATCAGATAAGAGATATGTTGTACTATTACTTGGTGAGGAGCTTGGCACCGCCGGATCGAAGGAAGCTGTGGCCATATGGGCAGACCATTCTGGTTTGGCAGGTTTTGCGCGTGAATATTTTGAATACTTACTTAAAGAATCAAAAGACGTAAAGTAAGGTAGAGGATAGATATTTCATGAAAGACCAAGAAGTTTTGTTCGTGGGAACAGCTGAGGCAGAACATGTCGAGATGTATCTTAAAGCCATATGGCACATAAAAGAGGGCGGCGATCCTGTTAAAATAAGTACAATTGCCAAAATGCTAAACGTAAGACAACCAAGTGTAGTGCAAATGTTGAAAAAATTAAATGAATCAAAATTGGTAAACTACAATAAGAGCGGAGTTTCTCTTACCAAGACTGGGGAACAAATTGGTTCCAATATGATGAGAAACAGTAGATTGCTCGAGGTGTTAATGGACAGTGCTCTCAAAGTAGACATTAATGAGGAAATGGTTTGTGGTATTGAACATCATATGAATGAACAGTTTACAGATGCCCTTTGTACTATGCTCAAGCATCCAAGAAAATGTCCTCATGGACATGATATTCCTCACGGAAAATGTTGCAAGAATTGAAATAGATTATATCGTACATATTGTTGGTAGAGTTAAATGACATGTTTCTGCGGATGTGAAGCCTATGTAAAAGACAGTAATGGATTCAAAATAGGATGTGTAAAATGCAGTCATGGACCTCAGAATCATGAAGATGGCTTCAAGTTAAAATCGATCGAAGAAGGATCCCAAAAAAGGGGCTCTTTATCCTAACTATTCTCCTATAATTTTTACAAGAACACGTTTTGGTCTCCTTCCATCAAATTCTCCATAGAATATCTGTTCCCATGGACCAAAATCGAGTTGGCCTTTTGTAATAGCGACTACTACTTCTCTACCCATAACTTGTCTCTTTAGATGTGCATCTGCATTATCTTCGCCCGTCTCATTGTGCTCATATTGTGAAATTGGTTCATGAGGTGCAATCTTCTCTAACCACTTCTCATAGTCATGATGTAATCCGCTTTCATTGTCGTTGATAAAAACACTAGATGTGATGTGCATGGCATTGACCAAACAGAGGCCTTCTTTGATATTGCTTTGCTGAACTATTTTTCTTACGTCTGGTGTAATGTTCACAAAACCTCTTCTTGTTGAAACATTAAAGGTAAGATAATCTGTGTACGACTTCATACCATTAATAGAATCAGATACTGATAAAAATTAAGTGCAGGCTCAGAACTCAAGATCCTTCTCATCAAATCAAAGGGATTGGGTCATCAACGCCCGCAACCTAAGATTTTGTTCGTTCCTAATTGAGTCTTTCAAGAAGCTTGATAAAAGGCGATAGCGGTGTCTACACAAATGGTGGCAATAGACGCTATGTGCTCCCTTGAGAGTTTTAGGAAATTTGTAATCCTAAGTACTTGCAATTCTTTTATGCCTGAGAGTTACTTTGAGGATTATGAAGTATTTCCAGAACGTGAAACTTCTCCTGGCCTAATCTATGTAGAAGCAGCAGATAAGGTGACTCTAAAGAAGATTAGAGACATGACTTTTGTAAATGCAAAGGAGGTACTTGGCATAATTTATTCTTCAAAGAGTGGTAATACGAATCTAAAGTGGAGACAGGTACGAAGAAATAGTGGCAAGGTTACTGGGGACGCTTCAACAAATACACTTGTTAACTTGACTGAGGCTGGTGTTATAACGCAGGAATGGGTTCAGAATTACTTGAGAAAGAAATCAGAAGAAAAACAGCAGGAAATTAAGACTGACGAGTTAACAAACTAGATCACTTTTCTTTTTTATCATGATGTTACAAGGCGATTATATTGATTATTAAGAAGATAGACGAAAATTCGGTAGCACTGATACCCGAGGAATCTGATGATTTATTTGCGTTAAGACGTATTATCAAGAAAGGAGACAGAATAATAAGCGATACTACTAGAGCTATAAAACAAGAAAAGGATTTCTCAAGACCTGACAAAGCGGAGAGGATCAAAATTCGTATTGCACTTGACGTTGAAAAGATTTCGATAGATAATGTGGTGGATAGATTAAGGGTTCAAGGTACAATTGCCGAATCAGATAACGAGTCAGTGCAAAAAGGATCTCATCATTCCATAACACTTAGAATTAATGAACCATTCACTCTCTTCAAAAAAATCTGGAATGATATTGAACAAAAATTAATCTTTGGAAAAAAGAATCATAGTAATTTTCTTCTAATAGCAATAGACACTTCAGATTGTGGCATAGGAAGATTAAGCGGAACACATCTTAGACTCATGCCAAATATGTATTCTGGTGCAAGTGGAAAAAGATACAAGTCCAAATTTAATATTGAAGATTTTTTTAAGGACGTACAAAGTGCAGTTTCAGTTTTAATCAAAGAAGAAGATGTGGTGATAATATTTGGACCTGGAGAGACAAGGAAAAGATTTGCAAATTTTCTTTCAGATATGTCATTCATTAAAGGACATAAGATACAGGTGGTTGACGGAATAGATTCTTCTGGAGAGGATGGAATTTACACTTTCATAAAATCAGAAATAATGAAACAAACACTTGCCGATAGTAAAATTGCAAAGGTTTCTTCTATTCTAGATGAATTAATGTTTAGAGTAAACAAGAAAAGCACCAAATTCACTATGGGTTTTGATGATACATCAAAAGCTAATGAGTTTGGAGCTGTAGAATCATTAGTGTTTTCTGATAAGATCTTTGAAAGACAGGATGAAGATAAAGTAATAGAATTTCTTAACCGCGTAGAATCAAAAGGAGTGGAGGTTTATGCAGTTGACTCGACCACAGACACAGGACTCAGGGTTTCATCTCTTGGCGGAGTAATTTCGCTTCTTAGGTTTTCTGTTCAAGGTTGAGTCTTTAAGCCATTTAAGATATGATGTGTTAGCACCATCCATTCTAATTTCCACAATTTCTGGCACTTTATACGGATGAGATTTTGCAATTTCTTTTTTTAGTTTTTGTTTTGCTATAATTGTAGTTTTGAAAAATGCTAGAAATTCTTCAGTATTTTCAATCTTGCCTTTCCAGGCATAAATTGAATTAATCTCTGTGTAATTTACGCACGCTGCTAATTTTTGTTTCACCACAAGATTTGCAACCTTTGATAGCGAATTTTTATCAGGGTATGTTGAGATTATCACAATTCCCATAGTAACCGATAAATTTGCCCTGACTAAAAAGAGTATCAATTAATTTGGCACTTGGATTTTTGGGTCAGAACTCTATCATTTATGTTCTGATTGCATGGGTCATTGTATTTGCGATTGCGAAAGTATCGAAGCTTGACAAGCATGGCTTTGAAATAAAACCTTACAGTCTAACTTACAAGAACCAAAATGTGCAATTAATTCTTACTAGAGTTTTGAATAAGACTCAGAGAGCAACACGGATATTTTCCAATACAAGCGTGGTCCTGGGTTTTATAATGATGGGAGTAGGATTCTGGTACCTTGCCTCTAATTTATCAAACTTTTTTGTCAAACCAGAATCATTTTCGGAGATGACCGTGCTCATTCCAGGCGTTACAATACAATCAAGTGCCAATATTGCATACTTTTTACTTGCGGTACCAATTGTACTAGTAATCCATGAAGGCGCGCATGGAATTGTAGCCACACTGGAAAAAATAAAAATCAAGACTGGCGGATTTGCAATTTTTATTGCACTGTTTGCTGGTTTTGTGGAACCCGATGAAGAAGAATTTGCTAAAGCAAAAAAAATCTCCCGTCTCCGTGTAATTGGAGCTGGTGCAACATCCAATGTATTATTTTCCTTCATTATTGCAGGACTTTTGATATTCAATCCATCTTTTGCATTAATCATGCCAGATGGTATCAGAAATGCATTTTATAGCGAACCCCTTGGCGTTCCAATAGTTTCAGTTACACAAGGTTCAGGAGCAGAAAAGGGTGGACTGCTCAAAGATGACATAATTACTGCCATAAATAATAATCATATTTCCCTACCTCAAGATTTTGCCAAGATTAAATTAAAACCTGGAGAAGCCGTCACAGTTTCTATAATCAGAGATGGAAAAATTATGCAAATTCCTGTCACACCCACTGCCTCACAGGATGATCCAGAGAAAGGCATGTTAGGAATATTGAGAGCTGCTTTACCGTCATATCAACCAATAGTTCCTTACTACATACATTGGAGTCCTGAAATTTTCATGTTCTTGCTATGGCTTTGGATGCTATCATTTTTCATAGGAATATTCAACATGTTACCTTTACCTATATTGGATGGAGGGAAGTTTGTCCAAAGCATAATTGAAAAAAGAATATCTGAAAAATCAGTTAAGGGAGTTATGTTATCACTATATACTGTAACATTCATATTATTTGGTTTGAATATTGCATTATCAGCAGTAAAATCTGGTTTTATCACTATTTAATGAAAATAATTGAAATCCAAAATATGGTTAAATTTGGGAAATTGAAGATTCAGTCATGAAATGCGATCGTTGCGAAAATGTGGTAGCATACTCAAGAAAATATTCTGGGGAGAATTTATGTTCAAGTTGCTTTTCACAGTCAATCGTACAGAAAACGACAAGGTCCATCTCAAAGTACAAGATGATAAAGACAGGAGATACTGTAGGCGTTGCAGTTTCTGGAGGTAAAGATTCTCTTTCTTTATTGCATGTTTTAAAAAGAATTTCACTTTCTCGTAACTTTAAGTTAAAAGCTATTACAGTTGATGAAGGAATTCCTGGGTATAGAGACGAATCGTTGCAAATAGTAGAAGACTTTTGCAACAAAATGGATGTGGAGCACAAGGTTTACTCTTATAGCAATCTATTTGGTACAACATTAGAACAGACCCTAGAATTCAGAGGAAATCAAAGAATTTCATCCTGTTCTATCTGTGGAATTTTAAGACGAAGGGCAATAGATTTTGGAGCTGTAGACCTTGGGGTTGACGTCATTGCAACAGGACATAACTTGGATGATATGCTGCAAACTTTTATTATAAATCTCATATCAGGGGACACCAAAAAGATTGGCTGGATGGACCAAAATACCTCCGAAAACAAAAACATGAAAATCAAACCTTTTTTTGAGATATATGAAAATGAGATTGTATTCTATGCTTTTACAAACAATATTCCATTCCAGTCAGAAGAATGTCCACATATGGACGAAGGGATTAGAACGGAAATACGTAATTTTCTGAATTCCTTGGAATGTGTGCACAGTGGTACTAAGAATAACATGCACAGATCTGTTTCAAAGATATCTTCACTAGTGAAGAATTCGACTAACATGGAATGGCGATTTTGTACCATGTGCGGAAATCAATGTACTGGTAATGTATGTTCTGTATGCAATACACTAGTCAACCTAGGATTGAATTTACCCTAATGCACATAAAGAACTTGTAATTTACAATAAAGTGGTAGTAGGGAGGATTGGGGCGCTAGCCGTGCCCTGTCTCTGAAACCGGCTATATGCAGAGATCAGTAACTGCTGGGTAAATCTCTAAGTAGACGGTACTCGCTTGACTTGCGGAAATGAAATCACGCCGAAGCGGGTGGATACAGGACTGAGGTTGTCCGAAGGGATGACTCTCAAGTTCTAACTGCCGAAAGGGGTGAGGTCCGGGAGGGAGCAATCCTAAGGTAGAGCATCCACGCTGCTTCGTCTACGTGGCGGATCTCGCTTGACTTGAGATGAGACCTTTTGCCTAGACTGGAACTAGCAGGGCTACTACCTTAATATTTGTAGATTAAGTTATGACAGGATATGGAGGGACCAATCGGTGGAACTAAGAGAACTTATGATGAGTTTAAAAAAAACATTTCGCCAGATGTTGCACCATTATTTGACGAACTTTACCGTTATTGTTTTTCTCTTGGAAAAAACGTGGTGGAAGATATCCGTATGCACAGAATTGTCTTTTCTAAATCAATATCATTTAGAAATTTTGTAGATATTGAACCGCAACGAGAGTTTATTATTCTAAAAATCAAAAGAGATAGAAAAGAACCCGAAAATGAGATACAGTTAAGGCTCAACGATAATCTGGAGGGAATAAAGAAAGTTATTTTTGATGCATATACAAATATTCATTAATAATGAATTTCAAACTCTGAGAATTCTCGATTGTGGTTTTCTTCAATAACTTTTAGTTCTTCAACAAAAGCTCCTGCAGGACCAAGACGAGCCCAATCAATTACCGCTTCTACACTAGATTCATCCCCTTCCAAAACAGCCTCCACGCTATAGTCAGGAAGATTTCTTACCCATCCTGCTACATTATTTTTTTCAGCAGCTTCCTTTAATCCCTGTCGAAAATAAACACCCTGTACTTTCCCTTTTGCGTATAAACGAATTCTCTTTGGAGTCATTGCACTATTTTACAAAAACTAGTAAATTAGTTTTAAGATACGGCTAGAGTCTCTCTTTAATTCTTGCTCTTCCGGTCTTTCTTGCTGCTATGCTTCCAACTTTACGTCCAGGAGGAGCATTTCTTGAAACTGTGGAACTTCTTCCTACGTGTTGATGTCTTCCACCTCCGTGTGGGTGTACATACACAGCTTGTGCAACACCTCTAACTATTGGATATTTTTGTCCCTTTGAGCGTTTTCTCCGCCATGCTACACCAGCTCTCATAAACGGTCTTTCACCAACTCCTCCCCCGGCAAGAACCCCTATCATTGCACGGTTCTGAGGATTAAGAATTGTAAACTTTCCAGAAGGTAGTTTCAGTGACACTCCTTCAGAACTATGAGAAAACACAGTTGCATAGGATCCTGCAGATTTTACAAGGGCTCCTCCATCTCCAAAATGTTTCTCCACGTTGCATACAAGTGTGCCATCTGGTATATTTTGAACGCTAATCACATTACCTGGAGAAATCTCTGATTTTAGGCCAAATTGCAATTTGGTTCCAATTCTAGTCCCTAGAACGGATGGAATGAAAGAAAACTTGCCGTCTTCAAATCTAAGCTTGGAAAGAGGAGCATCTCTTCCAGTCTCATGAACGATATCGACCACTTTTGCCTCATGTTGTTCTGCCAGCTGAAATCTTGGGTATTTGGCTGGATGCAACTTTCCAGTAGAAGCTGCACGAAACTGCATTCCTCCTCTACCTCTTCTTCTAACTAGTGGTCTCTTACCCAAAGCAGCGTTTGTGGTTTCTCATGTAAATTTTAATCTTCTGATTCTTTGTCTCGGATCAAAGACAACAAAGGTATAAAAATTAGTTTGCGGGTGCTTAAACTATGAGCCAGAACACTCTGTCCCTTAAGGTACTTGAGGCATATACACGTGATGTGGGAAGAGGAGTGGCACGTATAGATTATGATTCCATGGACTCGCTTGGAGCATCCACTGGGGATGTCATAGAAATCAAAGGTAAAAGAAGAACTGTAGCCAAGTGCTTGCCGCTTTATCCTTCTGATGAAGGTAAAGGAATTATTAGAGTAGATGGTCTAGTCCGAAATAATGCAGGTATTGCAATTGGTGATACCGTTGCAGTGCGAAAGATAAAAGCGGTTGCGGCGGAGAAGGTAGTTGTTGCTCCATTAGAAGCAATTCCGCCAATTGATGAGCGATATCTTGCTGATGCACTAGAAAGTGTTCCCTTGATTAAAGGAGATAATGTGATGGTTCCATATTTTGGTGGACGACTTACTTTTCAAGTTATAGGTGTTACACCTGCAGCTGATGCTGTCCTTGTAACACAAAAGACAGTTTTCCATATCGCAGAAAAGGGAGAAACCTTGCGCGGAGTACCTCAGGTTACTTATGAGGACATTGGAGGTTTGACAGATGAGATCAAGAAGGTTCGTGAAATGATAGAGCTCCCATTAAGACATCCGGAGATTTTTGAGAAACTTGGGATTGAAGCCCCAAAGGGTGTACTATTGTATGGACCCCCCGGTACTGGAAAAACATTATTGGCGAAAGCAGTAGCAAATGAAAGTAATGCTCATTTCATAAGCATATCAGGTCCAGAAATAATGAGTAAGTTTTATGGAGAGAGTGAAGCTAGACTAAGAGAGATTTTCAAAGAAGCAAAAGAAAAATCACCATCAATTATTTTCATTGATGAAATTGATTCAATTGCACCAAAACGAGAAGAGGTTACTGGAGAAGTAGAGAGAAGAGTTGTATCTCAGTTGTTATCTTTAATGGATGGTCTAGAGGCAAGGGGAAAAGTAATCGTAATTTCTGCAACTAATAGACCAAACGCAATCGATCCAGCCTTGAGAAGACCAGGAAGGTTTGACAGAGAAATTGAGATAAAGGTACCTGACAAGAAGGGTAGAAAAGATATTCTCATGATTCACACAAGAAACATGCCACTCAGTGACGATGTTAATTTGGATAAAATCGCATCAATAAGTCACGGTTACGTAGGAGCTGACTTGGAATATCTGTGCAAGGAGGCTGCAATGAAATGTCTTAGGAGATTATTGCCTGAACTCAATCTTGAAGATGAAAAGCTTCCACCAGAAACTCTCGATAAACTCATAGTAAACGAAGATGACTTCCAAAATGCAATAAGGGAAGTTACTCCATCCGGAATGAGAGAGGTTTTCATAGAAAATCCCGATGTCAGCTGGGATGAGGTTGGAGGATTAGAGACTGTAAAGCGGGAGCTTCAAGAGGCAGTTGAATGGCCAATGAAATATCCAACACTTTACTCAAAGTTAGGACATAGAATGCCAAGAGGAATTCTCCTCCACGGTCCCAGTGGAACTGGGAAGACCTTGCTTGCAAAAGCTGTAGCGACAGAAAGCGAGGCAAATTTCATTTCTGTTAGAGGTCCAGAGTTATTGTCAAAATGGGTAGGAGAATCAGAGCGCGGTATAAGAGAAATATTTAGACGCGCAAGGCAAGCATCACCTTGTGTAATATTTTTTGATGAAATAGATTCCATCGCTCCTATACGCGGAGTGGGAGGAGAGACTGCAGTCACTGAAAGAGTAGTAAGTCAACTTTTGACTGAATTGGATGGGATTGAGAGCTTGCATGGAGTCGTCGTGCTTGCAGCAACCAATAGAGCAGATATGATAGATACAGCACTTTTAAGACCAGGTAGATTTGACAAAATAATACTTGTGCCGCTACCGGATAAGGAAGGAAGAAAGAAGATTTTGGAGATTAATACCAAAAGTATTCCAGTAGTAAGAGAGCCAACAACAAACGGAATGAAGAATCTAGATTACGTCGATATTGACAAAATAGCAGAGGCGACCGATGGAATGAGTGGTGCAGATGTAGCATCTATCGCTAATACTGCAGTGTCACTTGTGATACATGAATTCCTTGACAAGTATCCTGATCAAAAAGAAGCCGAAAAACAGGCATCAGAAGCAAAAGTCACAATGAGACACTTTGAAGAAGCAGCAAGAAAGGTAAAGACCCAAAAAGAACTAAAGATAGGCGAAAAAGTGGCAGTTCCATATTACAGGTAATTTTAATTAAATATCTTTTCTAATCCTATCAAATGTCACATTCGGGATATAAGGGAAAGGGACTTGAATTCCTTTTAAGATATAATTTAGAGATAGGAAATCAAGTCAAGGTTCAATCAGATTCTCTATATTCTGGAGTCATTATGCCCAGATACGAACATAATGATGATCACCACATTGTTTTGAAATTGAAGAATGGATACAACATTGGAATAGAAATTGATGAGATTAAAAAAATAGAGATAGAATCAACAACAGGTGCAAAAATTGAACACTTGTCCCAACCACAACCAAATCCTAAACTTCCACGAATTCTATTATTATCTACAGGTGGAACGATTGCAAGTAGAATTGATTATAGGACTGGTGCTGTTACACCTGCTCTTACTGCAGCAGAACTCAATGCGACTGTACCAGAACTATCAAGGATCGCTAACATCGATACAGAAGTACTATTTTCTGAATATTCTGAAAATCTGCTTCCTGAACATTGGGTAAAGATTGCTGAAAAGCTGGATTCCTATTCTAGATCAGAGTATGATGGAATCATAGTAGCACATGGAACAGATACAATGCAGTATACTGCATCAGCACTTGCCTTTTCTTTATCGGGATATCCAAAGCCAGTTACTCTTGTAGGGTCCCAGAGATCATCCGATAGACCATCTTCAGATGCTGCCTTGAACTTAATCGCCGCAACCAGATTCATTATAGAAACACATATTCCCGGAATTTTTGTCGTGATGCATAAAAACTCAAGTGATGAGGAAATTTCTTGTCATTGGGCAACTCGTGTAAGAAAGAATCACACTAGTAAGAGAGATGCGTTCAAGACGATAGGCGGAGAACCTGCTTATGTAGTAAAGGAAAAAAGTATTGAAAAAAATAATCTTTTCAATGTCTCTAGTAGGGAATATACACCGAGGATAAAGTTTGACAATCGTATTATGTTGGTGAAGTATTATCCAGGTCTTGATCCTAGGATCATAGATTATGCTATTAAATCCGGTTACAAGGGAGTTATTTTTGAAGGAACTGGACTTGGCCATGTAGGAAAAATAATGTATGATCTAATAGAAAAAGCCAAGAAGAAGGGATTGTTTCTAGGTATGACATCTCAATGTATTGATGGAATGGTGCGAATGACCGTATATGATAGTGGAAGAGATTTGTTAAATCTTGGTGTCATACCTCTTAGAAATATGATACCTGAAACAGCGGTTGTCAAAGCAATGTGGGCTTTGGCCAATTCCAAAGATTCAGATGAGATGACAAAGATTATGAAAGAAAACATTGCCCTTGAATTTTCAGACTAAGGTTTAAAGTAAGTGTAGGGATAGAATTACAAATGTCTGAATTTCAATTTGATAAGATAGGATTACGAGTTGGTCTGGAGATACATCAACAACTTTCTACTGGAACCAAGTTGTTTTGTAAATGTCACCCTATAGAATCAGATGAGTATTCGATCAACTTCACACGTAAGCTAAGAATAACAAAAAGTGAGCTTGGCGAA
>Ga0335084_10004973_pt1 | contig 13116 bp, 10 predicted proteins | sample Lox_Sample_44_FD_206721 | JGI IMG/M metagenome (GOLD analysis project Ga0335084, IMG submission 206721) | Soil microbial communities from Loxahatchee National Wildlife Refuge, Florida, United States - Lox_Sample_4.4 | ecosystem: Environmental > Terrestrial > Soil > Wetlands | place: USA... | reverse complement strand
TTCTGCAGCGCATCGACCTCTTTACCGACACCGGGCTCAAGGCACAGCTCGCGGCCCACCTGCAGCCCATCGTTGCGCGGGCGAGCAGCGAGCTCGTGAGCGCCATCAACGACCACGTCGGGAAGCTCGTGCGGAGCTATGTCGCCGAAGCGATCGAGCGCGAAATCGCGCAATGGCGTGAGCAGCAGCGCTGACCCGTGCCAAGGCGTGCTACACTGCCTCGCATGAGTCTGCGCACAACAGGTACGCGTAGCGCTTCGCGCCGGCCGGCGGGCTACGGCTGGCACGCGTTCTTTTATGGGACGAGAGCCCAGGGCCGCGCGTACCGATAACGCAAGCAACAGATTTCAAATCGTCGGGCGGCCAAGAGGCCGCCCGATTTTTTTGGAGAATCGACCATGATCATCGTCATGCAGCCGGACGCCGACGAAGCGGCCATCCAAGCGGTCGAGGCCAAGATCCTGGCCCACGGCCTGCAGGTTCACATCTCGCGCGGCACCGAGCGCACCCTGATCGGCGCGGTCGGCGACGAGCGCAAGCTCGAGCCCGAGATGTTCGACCCGATGCCCGGCGTCGAGAAGTCGATGCATATCGTGAAGCAGTACAAGATCGTGGCCCGCGAGTGGCACAAGGCGAACACGGTGATCGATGCAGGCGGCGTGCCGATCGGGGGCGACACGGTGCAGGTGATCGCCGGCCCGTGCTCGGTCGAGACCGCGCCGCAGATGGCCGCGGCGGCGATGGGCGTGAAGGCAGCGGGGGCACGCCTCATGCGCGGCGGCGCCTTCAAGCCGCGCACGAGCCCCTACACGTTCCAGGGCATGGGGGTGGATGGGTTGGAACTCCTGCGCACCGCCGCCGAAGGGCAGGGCCTGCCGATCGTGACCGAGCTCATGGACGCGCGCATGCTCGAGACGTTCCTCGAGCACGACGTGGACGTGATCCAGATCGGCACCCGCAACATGCAGAACTTCGATCTGCTCAAAGAAGTCGGCCGCACCAGCAAGCCGGTGATCCTGAAGCGCGGGATGTCGGCCACGCTCAACGAGTGGCTGATGGCGGCGGAGTACATCGCCGTGGGTGGCAACCACAACATCATCTTCTGCGAGCGCGGCATCCGCACCTTCGAGACCGCGTATCGCAACGTGCTCGACCTCACGGCGGTCCCCGTGCTCAAGCGCGAGACGCACTTTCCGGTGATCGTCGATCCCTCGCACGCGGGCGGCAAGGCCTGGCTCGTGCCGGCGCTCTCCTGCGCAGCGGTTGCCGCGGGTGCCGACGGATTGCTGATCGAGGTTCATCCGAACCCCTGCGAGGCGCTGTGCGACGCCGATCAGGCGCTGACTCCCGAGGAGTTTGCGAAGCTGATGACGCAGCTCCGCGGCGTAGCGCGCGCCGTCGGTCGCGATCTCTAGTGTTCCGCCGCCGGGATGCGCTGCGAGCGTAGTGCGCTCGCCAGCGCGGCAGCGAAGTAGGTCGCACAGCTAACGCAGACGATGCAGAAGGTCGCCGGCCAGTCGGTCGCGTACGCCAGCGCGATGCCGGCCCACGTTTCGCACAGGGCGAGCAGCACGGCCAGCCCAACGCCTCGGCCCACGTGCATCGTGAGCCTCGCCGATGCGGCCGCCGGTCCGATCATCAGCGCGAACACGAGCAGCACGCCCACGACTTGCGCGGCTTCGGCGACCGCGACGGCCACTACGGCAAGGAACAGGACCGAGACCAGGAGCAGAGACACGCCCTTCGCTTGCGCGAGCTCCGGTGCGAGCGAGGCGAAGAGAAGCGGGCGCGAGAGCACCGCGAGCGCGCACAGGCTCGCCAAGCTCAGCCCGACCGTCGACGCGCAGCACGTCGATCGGTGCACCGTAGAGAGTCGACAGCACGTCGCCGGTGATGACTTCGTCGACGGTCCCCAGCCGGGCGTGACCGCTGCCGAGATAGAGCACGCGATCCATCGCGCCGAGCAGCGCGTTCACCTCGTGCGCCGTGAGGACGGTGATGCCTTCGCTCTGCTGCACGCGTCGCACCAGCGCGACGATCGCCTGCTGGAAATGCGGGTCCAGGCTGATGAGCGGCTGCATGGCTTCGAGCCCGTGAAAGCTGCCTGGATGATAATGATAATCCAGTATCATCTATCGGCAACCACCGGCCCGCTTCTTGCGCACGCGAGTGCGCGCGGTATACTTGTCGCGCAAGAGGTGCGCATAAACCTCGACGCTGCCGCCACCAATCGCCGACGCACACGATGAATCGTTCCTCGCTCGTTCTTGTTTGGGCCGCGCTGTTGGCCGCGACGGTGCCGGCCGCTGCGTTCGACAGCGGCATACCCGCGGCCGGGCTGCCGAGCGCCTTGAACTACTCGGCGACGCTGCTACCCGAAATGCAGGGCGTGGTTTCCTGGCGCACGCTGGCTCAGGTCGAGCCGGTCAAGCAGGGCAACAAGATGGTGCCGCAGTTCTCGAAGGACATCCTCGGGCTCGACCGGAAGGATGTGCGGCTCTACGGCTTCATCATCCCGCTCGACTTGGGCAACGGGCAGAAGCACTTTCTGCTTTCCGCCGTGCCGCCCCACTGCCCGTTCTGCCTGCCGGCCGGTCCGGACGCGCTGGTCGAAGTGCAGGCGAAGAAGCCGTTGTCGTACGGCTTCGAGCCGATCGTAATTGCCGGCAGGTTCGCCGTCCTCAAGGACGATCCGGCCGGCGTGCTCTACCGCCTCACCGACGCGGAAGCAGTCGCGTCGTCGAAGTAGTCTAACTGCGCCTCGGCGGCGCGCTCCTCGTCGCCGGCGCGTCGCGCTCAAAGCGCGTGCGCTCGCTCCGCTATAATTCGCGCTTCGCGTGAAGCACGCGGTCATCGGGCCGATTCATGCAACTCGCCAAGACATTCGAGCCGCGGGCGATCGAGCAAAAGTGGTATCCGTTCTGGGAGACACACGGGCTGTTCAAGCCCTCGTGGCGGGACGGCGCATCGGCGTACTGCATTCAGCTTCCGCCACCGAATGTCACCGGTACGCTGCACATGGGGCACGCGTTCCAGCAGACGCTGATGGACGTTCTGATCCGCTGGCGGCGCATGCGCGGCGACAACACGCTGTGGCAGATCGGCACCGACCATGCGGGAATCGCCACGCAGATCGTGGTCGAGAATCAGCTTCGCGCCGAGGGGAAGAGCCGCACCGAACTGGGTCGCGAACGGTTCATCGAACGCGTCTGGGCGTGGAAGCGCGAATCGGGGTCGACGATTACCAACCAGATGCGACGCCTCGGCGCCTCGGGCGACTGGTCGCGCGAGCGCTTCACGATGGACGAAGGGTTGTCCAACGCCGTCGTCGAGACCTTCGTCCGCCTCTACGAGGATGGCCTCATCTACCGCGGCAAGCGGCTCGTCAACTGGGACCCGCTGCTGCAGACCGCGGTCTCGGATCTCGAGGTCGAGAGCGAGGAGGAAACCGGCACGCTGTGGGAGATCAGTTACCCGCTGGCGGACGGCGGCGGCCACATCGCCGTGGCGACGACGCGCCCCGAGACGATGCTCGGCGACGTGGCGGTCGCCGTCAATCCGGAAGACGAGCGCTACCGCAGCCTCGTCGGCAAGGAGGTCGATCTGCCGCTCACCGGACGGCGCATCCCGGTGATCGCGGATGCCTACGTCGACAAGGCGTTCGGCACGGGCGCGGTGAAGATCACGCCTGCGCACGACTTCAACGACTATGAGCTCGCGCAGCGGCACCGGCTTGCGCCCCTGACGATCTTCACGCTGCAGGCGAAGATCAACGACAACGCGCCGGAGAAGTACCGCGGTCTGGATCGCTACGAGGCGCGCAAAGCCGTGCTCGGGGACTTGCGCGCCGCCGGGCGCGTCGCGAGAGAAAAGCCCCACCGCATGATCGTCCCGCGCTGCGGGCGCACCGGTGAAGTCGTCGAGCCGATGCTGACCGACCAGTGGTTCCTCGCCATGAGCAAGCCGGCGCCCGCGGGCCATCCGTACTTTCCGGGCAAGTCGCTCCAGGAGGTCTGCCTCACGGCCGTCAATGCGAGCCTCCCCGATCCGCAGACCGGCGTGCCCGTCAAGATCAGCTTCGTGCCGGAGCACTGGACGTCCACCTACAATCACTGGCTCGAGAACGTGCGCGACTGGTGCATCTCGCGCCAGCTCTGGTGGGGCCATCGCATCCCCGCCTGGTACGACGAGGCCGGCAACGTCTACGTCGCGCGCAACGCCGAAGACGCGGCGAAGCAGTCGGGCAAGCCCGCGAGCGCACTCAGGCAGGACGAGGATGTGCTCGACACGTGGTTCTCGTCCGCGCTCTGGTGCCACTCGACCCTCGGCTGGCCCGAGAAGACGCGCGAGTTGCGGACGTTCCTGCCCTCCTCGGTTCTCATCACGGGTTTCGACATCATCTTCTTCTGGGTCGTGCGCATGATAATGACGACGACCTACTTCACCGGAAAGGTCCCGTTTCGCGATGTCTACATCAACGCTATCGTACGCGACGAAGACGGGCAGAAGATGTCGAAGTCGAAGGGCAATATCATCGACCCGCTCGACCTGATCGACGGCACCGATCTGGAGACGCTGGTCGCGAAGCAGACATCGGGACTCCTGCTGCCCAAGCAGCGCGAGGCGATCGAGAAGCGCACGCGCCGGCAGTTTCCGCAGGGCATCCCGGCCTTCGGTGCGGACGCCGTGCGCTTCACCTTCGCGAGCCTCGCCACCTTCGGCCGCACGCTGGACTTCGATCTTTCGCGCTGTGCGGGGTATCGCAACTTCTGCAACAAGCTGTGGAACGCGACGCGGTTCGTGCTTATGAACGTCGAGGGCAAGGACGCGGGCCTCGACGAGACGAAGCCCCTCGAGCTCTCGCTTGCCGACCGCTGGATCGCGAGTCGCCTGCAGGAGACCGAAGCTGCGGTGGGCGAGCGGCTGGAGGGCTATCGCTTCGACCTCGCGGCGCGAGCCGTGTACGAGTTCATATGGGACGAGTATTGCGACTGGTACGTCGAGCTCGCAAAGGTGCAGCTCGGGGAAGGGAGCGAAGCGCAGCAGCGCGCAACGCGCCGCACGTTGGTGCGCGTCCTGGAGACGGTGCTTCGGCTCGCTCATCCGTTCATTCCATTCATCACCGAGGAGCTGTGGCAGGTCGTCGCGCCGCTTGCAGGACGGCAGGGAATCTCGATTTCGGTGCAGCCATATCCTCAGCCGCGGCCCGACAAGATCGATCGGCCGGCCGAGATCGAGATCGCGCGCCTCAAGGAGCGAGTTCTGGCCGCGCGGGCGCTGCGCGGCGAGATGAAGCTATCGCCCGCACAGCGCGTGCCGTTATGGGCGGCGCCGGGCAACGCAGAAGAGCGGGTAAGTCTATCGACGACGAACCTCTACATGCTTGCGCTCGCCAAGCTCTCCGAAGTGAGGATCGAAGACGAGCTACCCAGCAGTGACGCGCCCGTCGTCGTTGCGGGCGCCTCCAAGCTCATGCTCCACGTGGAGGTCGACCGCGGCGCCGAGCGCGAGCGCATCGCGAAGGAGATCGCCCGCATCGAAGGCGAAGTTGCGAAGCTCCAGTCGAAGCTCGCCAACGACTCCTTCGTGAAGCGCGCGCCGGCACAGATCGTGGCGCAGGAGCGCGACCGCCTTGCCGGCTTCCACGCGACGCTGGAGGCACTGAGGCCGCAGCTCGGACGCTTGTCCGGTTGAAGCCGCCTGGCGCGAGCGTGACGCACCGGCAGCTCATCGTCGTCGACGACGTCGTGCCCCGGGCCGGCTGGGGCGCGGGCTATCCTCGCAGCGCGCAGATCGCCATCATCGGACAGAGCGTCACCTGATCGCAGCAACGCGCCAGCGCATGCACGATCTCATTCGCGAGGCGACCGGGCGTGCGGCAGCACTGATCAGTCTGGCGGCGCATCACGAGCCGACGCGGGCGCCTTTCGCGGAACGCAAGGGCTGCTCTTCTTCGGGGCGCTGTGGGACGAGGCTGGATCGAACGCGGACAGCGTACGCCTCTTCATCGAGCGGGTCCTCCCGCGGGTGTTACAGCGGATCGATGTGCGTCTGCGCATCGCCGGCTCCGGCAGCGACCGGGCGGTCTGGCTCGCATCGATCGCCGGTGCGAACGTGGACATCGAGGGCTCGATCGCCTATGTGGCTGCGCTGTTCGGCCGCGTTCGAGTTTTTGTCGCGCCGACGCGCTACGGCGCAGGCATTCCGGTTAAGGTCGTCGATGCCGTGAGGCACGGCGTCCCGGTGGTGGCGACGAGTCTGCTCGCGGAGCAGCTCGGCTGGCAGCACGGACGAGAGCTGCTCGTCGCGGACGATGCGGAAGCAATGGCGCAGGCCTGCGTCGCCCTGCATCAAGACGAGCGCTTGTGGGAGCGCCAGCGTTCGGCCGCGCTGGAGGCTCTGAAGCGCGATTTCAACCCGATGGCGTTCGACGCTGCGGTTGCCCGCGTGGCCTGGCCCTGAGCGATCACTGCCCCTCGGTAACCGCGATCTCTAGCCGGTAATTCGTCGCTGTCGTGGTAGAGACGCCTGGGGTAGGCGCGCCCTTAGAGCGCGTCGCGCGCGATTGCTGCCCGAAGGGGACTTGGCGGTCTCCGGCTTCGCGGAGACCGCGACCTACGCGCTCTCCGACTCGGGAACGTGGCGCTTCATGAGCAGCGCCGCGAGAGGCCTCGACTTCCTGTGCCTGCTTTCTGCGGCAACCGGCCTGACCAGCGCGGAGGGCGCCTGCGGACGCTGCGGAACCGCTGCCGGCAGTGGTTGATCCGGGTTGCGATCCACCGCGTCGGGAGGTGCGCTGCGCGGCGTGTGGCGTGCGGTGCGGTCCCGGGTTGGTTGGGCTGGCCGCGCCGCACGCGGCGCACGTGTCTCGCGCGTCCCATGGCGTTCGGCGCTGAAAGTCGGCGCGATGGCCACGGGGATCTTGCGCTTCAACATCCGCTCGATCTCGGCGAACAGCTTGTCTTCCTCTGGCGCGCAGAACGACACAGCCTCGCCCGTCAAGCCGGCGCGCCCGGTGCGGCCGATGCGATGGATGTAATCCTCGGGAACGTGCGGAATCTCGTAGTTGACCACCAGCGGCAGGTCGTCGATGTCGAGCCCGCGCGCGGCGACGTCGGTCGCCACCATCACCTGCACCTTGGCGCCCTTGAACTCGTCGAGCGCCTCGAGCCGGGCCGCCTGGCTCTTGTCGCCGTGGATTGCGGTCGTCTGCAGGCCGTCTTTCTCCAGCTGACGCGCAAGCCGCGAGGCGCCATGCTTGGTGCGCACGAAGCACAGCACCTGCCAAAGGTCGCGCGAAGTCACGATATGCTTGAGCAGCGCTCGCTTCTGGTCAGCAGCGACCTTGTAGACGCTCTGCGCGACGGTTTCCGCCGTCGTGTTGCGCCGCGCGACCTCGATGAGCTGCGGCTCGTTCAGGAGCGCGTCGGCGAGCCTCTTGATCTCGTCGGAAAACGTGGCCGAGAACAGCAAATTCTGGCGCCGTGCCGTCGCCGGGAGCAGGGCCATGATGCGCTTGATGTCGGGGATGAACCCCATGTCGAGCATCCGGTCCGCCTCGTCGAGAACGAAGATCTCGACCTGGCCGAGATAAAGGGATTTCTGTTCGACGTGGTCGAGCAGCCGGCCCGGAGTCGCCACCAGTATCTCGACGCCTCCACGAACGATTGGCAGCTGCTGCTTGATGTCCACGCCGCCATAGACGACGGTGGAGCGCAGCCCGGTGTGCTTGCCGTAGGTCCGGATCGATTCCTCGACCTGGATCGCCAGCTCCCGGGTCGGAGTGAGGATCAGCGCACGCACCGGATGGCGCGCGGGAGACGAGCTCGTGTTGGCGGTGGGGGCAAGTTTGTGCAGGATCGGGAGCGCAAAGCCGGCCGTCTTGCCGGTGCCGGTCTGGGCGCCGCCCATCACGTCCTTGCCGGCAAGGATCAACGGAATGGCCTGCACCTGGATCGGCGTCGGCGTGGTGTAACCGGCCTCGGCAACCGCACGGAGCAACTCCGGCCGCAAGCCGAGCTCGTCAAAGCTCAAGGGACTACTCATCAAGAAGGCTCCTGGACGCGGCCCACTCGTTGCCGAGCTCCGGTCCAGGCGGCGACGCAAACTACACTAGGCGGGCGGCGTGCTGTTGCCACCCGGGGGATCGGCGGTGACCGGAACGGCCGCCGAGTGCCGTGCATCATATACGTAAATGTCGGATTATGCAAATTTTTTTCGCTTCTACGTGTCGAAACTGATAAAATCGCCTGTTTTCCTTTCGCGACGCAGCATGGGTTCCCGAGAGCTTCGCAACATCGCGATCATCGCCCACGTCGACCACGGCAAGACGACCCTGGTTGACAAGCTGCTCGCCCAGGCCGGCACTTTCGCCGCCCATCAGCACGTGGCGGAGAGGGTCCTCGACAGCAACGAGCTCGAGCGCGAGCGCGGCATCACGATCTTCGCCAAGAACTGCGCGCTCGAGTACGGCAAGACCCACATCAACATTGTCGATACGCCCGGACACGCCGATTTCGGCGGAGAGGTAGAGCGCGTGCTGTCGATGGTCGATGGCGCGCTTCTGCTGGTCGATGCGGTCGACGGACCGATGCCGCAGACGCGGTTCGTGACGCGCAAGGCGCTCGCCCTCGGCCTGCAACCAATCGTAGTGGTTAACAAGGTCGATCGACCTGGCGCGCGCCCCGGGTGGGTCGTCAACCAGACCTTCGAGCTTTTCGACAAGCTGGGCGCGAGCGAGCGGCAGCTCGATTTCCCGGTCGTGTACGCCTCGGCCCTGTACGGCTGGGCGGTGACCGCCGTCGAGTCGATCCCGGCGCCAGCGCACGCGGCGGGCCACCAGGGCGACCTTCGGCCGCTATTCGACGCAATCCTTGCCCACGTGCCAGCGCCTGCGGCAGACGCGGAGGCGCCACTGCAGCTCCAGATCAGCGCGCTCGACTATTCGAGCTACGTGGGCCGACTCGGCATCGGGCGCATTCGCCGCGGGCGGATCGTTCCCGGGCAGGAGGTGCTCGTCCTTCACGGTAAGCAGGCACCAGTCCGCGCACGGGTAGGGCAGGTACTTGGCTTCGCCGGCCTCGAGCGCCGGCCGGTCGAGGATGCCGCGGCCGGCGACATCGTGCTCGTCACCGGGATCGACGAGCTGCAGATCGGCACTACGCTCGCCGCCGTCGACGCGCCCGAGGCGCTGCCGCTGATCGCGGTGGACGAGCCAACGCTTTCGATGCAGTTCCAGGTCAACACGTCGCCGCTCGCGGGCCGCGAAGGCAAGTACGTCACGAGCCGCAACGTGCGCGAGCGCCTGGAGCGGGAGCTGATGACCAACGTTGCGCTGCGCGTCGAGGACACCGCGGACAGCGACGTATTCACCGTCTACGGCCGCGGCGAGCTGCACCTCACTATCCTGATCGAGAACATGCGACGCGAGGGCTACGAGCTTGCGGTGTCGCGCCCGCGAGTCGTGCTGCAAGAGCGCAACGGCGAGCGTCTGGAGCCCTTCGAGCAGCTCACGGTGGACGTCGAGGATGCGCACCAAGGGGCGGTGATGGAGGCCCTCGGAGTGCGCCGCGGCGAGCTTACGCACATGGAGTCGGATGCGCGCGGCCGCACGCGACTCGACTACCGGATTCCCGCGCGCGGTCTGATCGGGTTTCAGAGCGAGTTCATGAACCTCACTCGCGGGACCGGCCTGTCGAGCCACGTTTTCGACGGCTACGCCGCCGTCAAGGGAGAGATTCCCGAGCGGCGCAACGGCGTGCTGGTCTCGGGTGAGGATGGCGAAGCGGTGGCCTACGCCCTGTGGAAACTGCAGGAGCGCGGCCGCATGTTCGTCTCGCCGGGAGAGCGCGTGTACGAAGGCATGGTCGTCGGCATCCACAGCCGGGACAACGATCTCGTAGTGAACCCGATCCGTACCAAGCAGCTCACCAACATCCGGGCGGCCGGCAAGGACGATGCGATTCTGCTCACACCGCCCATTCCGCTTACGCTCGAATACGCGGTTGAATTCATCGCCGACGACGAGCTGGTCGAAGTGACACCTAAGTCGATCCGCATTCGCAAGCGCCATCTGCTCGCGCACGAGCGGAAGCGAGCGAGCCGCGAAGCGGCGTGACGCCACCGCGCCGGCGACGTAAACTCGCGGCGTGGAATCTTCGTGGCTGGTGACGGCGCTGGCCATTGCGCTCGCGCTGCTCGCCATACTGCTGCTCGTCATCCTGCTCAGGCTGAACGCGCTCGCGCGGGCGGCGAAGGAATCCGTCGCAGCAGGGTCGCGGCTGGATATGATCGTGGCGCAAAACGAACGCCTCGAGCGCGAGTTGCGCGCCGAGTTCGCTCAGGCGCGCGTGGAGGCCGCACAGAGCGCCAAAGCCACGCGCGAGGAGCTGGGCAGCAGCCTGTCCCGCCTGGGGCAAACCAATGAGCAGCGTCTCGAAGCGCTTCGCGCGACGGTAGAGCAGCGCCTGGAACTGCTGCGCGGCGACAACGCGCAGAAGCTCGAGCAGATGCGAGCGACCGTGGACGAGAAACTGCATGCAACGCTCGAGCAGCGCCTCGGCGAATCCTTCAAGCTCGTGTCCGACCGCCTCGAGCAGGTGCATCGGGGGCTTGGAGAAATGCAAACGCTCGCCTCGGGCGTCGGTGATCTCAAGCGCGTCCTCGGCAACGTGAAATCGCGCGGAGGGTGGGGCGAGGTACAGCTCGGAGCTCTGCTCGAGGAGATGCTTGCCCCCGGACAGTTCGCGCGTAACGTGGCGACGCGGCCGGGCCAGGACGCGCGAGTCGAATACGCGATCAAGTTTCCCGGCCGCAACGACGACGGCGTGCCGTGCTGGCTGCCAGTCGACGCCAAATTTCCGCTCGAGGACTATCAGCGGCTACAGGACGCCATCGAGCGAGCGGATGTCGGCTCGGTCGAGCTGAGCCGCAAGTCGCTGGAGGATTTCTTCAAGGCCGAGGCGAAGAAGATCCGCGACAAGTACGTGGAACCTCCGTACACGACGGACTTCGCGATCCTGTTCATTCCGACGGAGGGTCTGTATGCCGAGGCGCTCTCCCGCCCGGGTCTGGCCGACGTGCTGCAAAGGGATTTCCGCGTCATGCTCTCCGGCCCGTCGAATCTGATGGCGTTTCTGAACAGCCTTCAGCTGGGCTTTCGCACGCTGGCCATCGAAAAGCGATCGACCGAAGTCTGGCGCGTGCTTGGCGCGGTCAAGACGGAATTCGGGAAGTTCGGCGAGCTCCTCGCGAAGACCAAGGACCGGCTCGATGCGGTTGGCAAGACGCTCGACGAAGCGGGGCGCAAGAGCATCACGATCGCCCGCAGGCTGCGCGATGTCGAGGCGCTGCCCGAGTCGGAGGCCGATAGACTGCTCGCGGGAGGCGAGGGCCTCACCTTCGACTCGGAGATCGAGCTCGAGCCGCCACCCGGTCCCGGCCCGGGTTGATATCGACTGCGACCGGATCGATCGCACCACCCCGACCCATGTTCGAGGCAATTCGCAAATGGAGGCAGCGGCGGCTGCTCGCCACCTCCACGATTCCCGACGCCCTTTGGCGCGAAGCGCTGGAGGCGCTGCCGTTTCTCGCCATCTATACGGAGCCCGAGCTCGAGCGCCTGCGCGAGCGGGCGGTTCTGTTCCTGAACGACAAGAGCATCGTCGGCGCGGGCGGCTTCGAGGTCACCCCGCTGATGCGCGTCACAATCGCGATCCAGGCCTGCGTGCTCGTACTCAACCTCGATCTCCGCCTGTACGACGGCTGGGAAAACGTGATCGTGTACCCGGACGAGTTCGTCACCAACCTCGAGTTCGAGGACGACGCCGGCGTCGTGCACCGGCGCACTGAGCCGCTGGCCGGCGAAGCGATGCCGGGGGGACCTGTGGTCCTGTCGTGGCCGGACATCGAGGCGAGTTCCGACTGGTCGGCGACCGGCATGAACCTCGTGATTCACGAATTCGCGCACAAGATCGACATGAGCAACGGCGAAGCAAACGGCTTCCCACCGCTGCCGCCGGAGATGCCGCGACGAGGCTGGCAGAAGACGATGAGCGGCGCCTACGCGAACTTCCGTGCCCGGGTCGAGAAGGGCGAGGATACGGCAATCGACCCATATGCCGCGGAGAGTCCCGCCGAGTTCTTCGCCGTCCTGTCCGAGGTCTTCTTCGTCGATCCGACGCTGCTGCAGATGGAATATCCGAAGGTCTACGTCCTGTTTGCTGAGTTCTACCGCCAGGATCCGGCCAGCCGGACCGAGCTGCTGCTTGAATATTGATCGCTGAGCGGCGCACCGGTGGCCTGCGCGCGGCGCGGCGTGCGATGGGGGGCCGGCGGGGTTGCAATCAGTGTGGGCTGCGCTATCCTTGCCGCCGTCGGTCACGGGGTCCCGCCGTTTCATGACAAAAAGGAGGCTAGATGAACGGTCGTACCACTCTGTTCGCTGCAACGCTGCTCTTTGCCGGCAGCGCGTTCGCGTTTCACTGTCCGCAGGAAATGAAGAAGATCGATGACGCAATGGCGAAGAATCCCAAGTTGACCACGGCGCAGATCGATGACGTGAAGAAATATCGCGCGGAAGGCGAGGCTCTGCATAAGGCGGGCAAGCACCAGGAATCATTGGATGCGCTTGCCAAGGCCGAGAAGATCCTGGGCATTCCGACGAACTGAGATCCGGGCTTCAACATGCGCCGGGGCGGGTGACCGCTCCGGCGTTTTCTTTCTCAGGCGGTCGCGAGTATCGATGCGCAGTCGATGCCGCGCCGCAAGGTGCCGAAGGCCGTGCCGCCTTCTCCAAGCCGCGACGCGCAGAACGCTTCGCCCAGAGCAGTCGGCGCACCACGCAGCAACAGCGAGGCCGCCAGCGCAATGGCGATGTCGCCGGCGACCCGGCGTGCTTCGTGTTCGCTCACTGTGTCCTTGCTCAGCGTGGTGGCCAGCGCGGAGACAAAGCGGTCGAGCCTGGAATCGACGCCGCAGACGAGAGAGAGCTCGGCGAGCAACGACTCGACTGCGGCAGGCTCACGCCGAGCGGCGCGCAGCACGTCGAGGCAAATGACATTGCCCGAGCCTTCCCATATCGAGTTGAGCGGCGCTTCGCGGTACATGCGCGGCAGC
>Ga0335084_10004972_pt1 | contig 13118 bp, 9 predicted proteins | sample Lox_Sample_44_FD_206721 | JGI IMG/M metagenome (GOLD analysis project Ga0335084, IMG submission 206721) | Soil microbial communities from Loxahatchee National Wildlife Refuge, Florida, United States - Lox_Sample_4.4 | ecosystem: Environmental > Terrestrial > Soil > Wetlands | place: USA: Florida... | reverse complement strand
AGCTACGCGATCGATCCGCACTTTACGCTCAATACCCGATTGGAGTGGTATAATGACTCTGCCAATGGTTTCTCGAACGGGGCGCCGGTCAGCGCGAACTACTATGAAATCACGGCGGGCGTGGCGATCAAGCCGTTTCCGAACCACAAGTTTCTCTCGAAGTGGCTGTTCCGGCCGGAAATTCGATACGACCACTCGGACCAACCGGTCTTCAACAACGGCGACAGAAATAACTGGACATGCAGCGTGGATGCCCTCTTCACTTTCTAGGACCGCGGTGGCGTTTCATGCCCGCATCGCCGTGCAGAAACAAGGGTATCAAAAAATTGTTTTCACGGAGGAAGAAAAAATGAAAAAGATTGAAGCCATTGTTAAGCCATTTAAGCTGGAGGAAGTGAAGAATGCCTTGACCAAAATGGGCGTTCAGGGAATGACGGTGACCGAGGTGAAAGGGTTCGGAAGACAGAAAGGTCATACCGAGTCCTATCGCGGGACCGAATATGCGATTGACTTCCTGCCCAAATCCAAAATTGAGATCATTATTCCAGATGAACTGGTTACCCCGGTGATCGAAACAATCGAGAGGGCCGCCAAAACAGGAAAGATCGGCGATGGGAAGATCTTTTTGTCCCCGGTGGAGGAGATCATCAGAATTCGCACCGGAGAGCGCGGCAAGGATGCCATTTGAAAAGTGGAGTAAATGGAGTACTGGAGTATTGGATAAACACAGAAAACGGCCTTCCTCCCAACATTCCAGTATTGCAATATTCCGCTGGCTGTTTTCTAGCAGGCTGCATAAAATCAGACAAGGAATTCACGAGAAAGTTAACTCCAGAAGGTAAATATTAGGTAGGTTGCTTCAAATAACTCTTCAATAATTTTAGTAAAACTCCTCAACGCTTCTCTCTCGCATCAACTGGCATAGGGATTGCTTTTTCCTTTCTCGTGAATCTCTTAATTGTCAAGCATGTCGATATCGAGGGGCCGGGATTAATTGAGGACTGTTTAAGACAGGAGAAAATCCCCTATCAGGTTCTCAGTCTTGAATCCGGTCTTCATCTCCCGAAACTTGATAACCTTACCCATCTTGTCCTCTTGGGAGGCCCGATGAATGTCTATGAGGAAGATCGTTATCCATTTCTTGTAGAAGAAGACCTTTTCATCAAGGAAGCGATCCAGAGAGGAAAATCCATTTTGGGAATATGCCTGGGTGCGCAACTGATCGCAAAAGCCCTGGGGGCAAAGGTGTTCAAAGCCGCGGTTAAAGAAATCGGATGGTATGACGTATCCCTGACAAGAATAGGCACCATCGATCCTTTTTTTTCTCGCCTCCCGAGAACGTTTTCGGTATTTCAATGGCACGGAGATACCTTCGAAATCCCGCATGGCGCCGTCTTGCTCGCTACCTCATCCCCCGTGCCTCATCAGGCTTTTCGATACGGAGATCACGTCTACGGCCTTCAATTTCACCTCGAAGTCACTCAAGACATCATTCGTGAATGGATGAAGAGTTACGAAGAAGAATTCGAAGGACCCCATCCCCCGCTCTTATCAAAACAAAACATTCTTGCCCACACAGAGGCAAAGATCGAATCTTACAGAAAGGTTGGAATAAAATTCTTGAAAAACTTTTTCAGAAAACCCGTAAAGGGAGGAGCCACATGAAAAAAGTCTCGTTTTCCGTGTTAGGGATAAGCCTACTGATGGTCAGCGCCGCGTTTGCCGAAACGCCGGCTGCACCCAAGGTGGATTCGGGAGACACCTCCTGGATTTTAATCTCCTCTGCCCTGGTCATGCTGATGACGCCCGGCCTTGCCCTTTTCTACGGGGGCATGGTCCGAACGAAGAATGTTCTGGGTACGGTCATGCAGAGCTTTATTGCCCTCGGAGTGATCTCCATCCAATGGGTTCTCTACGGATACAGCCTTGCTTTTGGACCGGATTTGGGCCACGTCATCGGAAGCCTCAGCTGGGTCGGTCTAAGGGGTGTGGGCCTCGACCCCTATCCCGATTACGCGGCGACGATCCCGCACCAGGCGTTCATGATCTTTCAGATGATGTTTGCCGTGATCACCCCTGCCCTTATCACCGGAGCCATTGCTGAAAGGTTTAAGTTCAAAACCTATCTTCTCTTTCTCATCCTCTGGGCGACCCTTGTCTACGATCCCCTCGCACACTGGGTCTGGGGGACGGGCGGCTGGATTAGAAACCTCGGCGCCCTCGATTTCGCGGGAGGGCTGGTGGTTCATATCAGTTCGGGGATCGCCGCCCTGGCTGCCGCCCTGATGGTAGGAAAAAGAAAAGGGTATGGCGACGAGCCCATGCCTCCCCACAATCTGACCATGACCCTTCTCGGAGCCGCTCTGCTCTGGTTCGGATGGTTCGGTTTCAATGGAGGGAGTGCGGTGGCATCGGGTTCTTTGGCCACCAACGCGTTTGTCGTGACCCATATTTCAACAGCCGCCGCCGCTCTTTCATGGATGATCGCCGAATGGGCCTATCGCGGGAACCCCACGGTGCTCGGCGCCGCGTCGGGCGCGGTCGCCGGACTGGTTGCCATTACGCCGGCCTCAGGCTTCGTCGGACCCGTTTCGGCCATCCTCATCGGCCTTGCTGCCGGCGCCTTATGTTATTATGCCATCAACCTCAAGACGAAACTCGGATACGATGACTCACTCGATGTCGTCGGTGTCCATGGGGTGGGTGGCACCTGGGGTGCGCTGGCCACAGGGCTCTTTGCTTCAAAGGCGATCAATTCCGCGGGAAATGACGGCCTTTTCTTTGGCAACCCTTCTCTCATCGGAGTCCAGGCGTTAAGCGTCGTCTCTGCCTGGGTTTACTCATTCGTGGTGACACTGATCATACTAAAAGTCCTCGACTCAACCATGGGCTTAAGGGTTACCGAAGAGCATGAAATCACCGGACTTGATTTAAGCCAGCACGGGGAAAGTGGATATAGTTTTTGAGTAATTCCCCCTCTCCCCCCTTTAGCAAAGGGGGGTTAGGGGGATTCTAACACGGGAGGCAACATGAAAAAAATTGAAGCCGTTGTTAAGCCATTTAAATTGGATGAAGTGAAGAATGCGTTAACCAAAATTGGCGTTCAAGGAATGACGGTCACAGAGGTCAAGGGCTTCGGAAGGCAAAAAGGCCATACCGAAGTCTATCGGGGGGCCGAATATAAGATCGATTTCCTCCCCAAGGTCAAAATAGAATTAATTACCGGTGAAGAACTGATCACCCAGGTGATCGAAACCATTGAAAGGGCCGCCAAGACCGGGAAGATCGGAGATGGAAAAATCTTTATCTCCCCGGTGGATGAAGTGATTCGAATTCGAACGGGAGAGCGCGGAAAAGATGCAATTTGAATTGGGGGTTACCAAGGATGGGCTCCTCCGGACCAAAAACCTGATGGCCCAGACCGTATCGACCTACACCTCCCCGAGGGAATTCCTCCGTCAACATTCCGATATGGCCGACAGCCTTGTGCGAAAGTCCTTTCAGAACGCACAAGCGCAAGCCTCCTCTCCGTCGGTCTGCCTTATGGCAGTGGGAGGCTATGGAAGGGCTGAGCTGGCTCCCCACTCCGACATCGATCTCCTCCTTCTTTATTCCGCGTCGAAGAAGGAGGATCTTCCGCCGTTGGTGGAAAGGATCCTTTATCCCCTCTGGGATCTCGGACTGGATGTCAGCTGCAGCTCGCGATCGATCAATGAATGCCTGAAAATGGCCCAATCCGATTTGCATATAAAAACGAGCTTGATCGACGGACGCTATCTGGACGGGGAGTATCAATTTTTCAGGAGTTTTTACAATCTCTTCCTGAAAGAAGTCCTTCACCGAAACGTTCGACATTTCGCTGAGGATCTGGCAACGGACCTTCACCTCCGCCATAAAAAGTACGAAGACCCGAATTATGCCCTGGAACCCAACATCAAAGAGGGGGAAGGAGGCCTGAGAGATTTTCAGATCGGCCGATGGATCATCCGGGCGAAGTATAAAACAGATCGTTGGGACTCGATCCTTTTCCCGGACCACTCGCGAAGCCTCGAAAAAAGCGTCCAATTCCTCTGGGCCGTGAGGAACCAGCTCCATCTCCTGAGCGAAAGAAAACAGGATGATCTGACCTTTGAATTGCAGGAGAAGATCTCCCCCGTCCTCGGGTTTCCCCGGGGGACGGAGGGAATCGAAGAGATGATGCGTCAGTATCATCTTTCCACGCAGCAGATTTCAACGTTCATCCATGATATCCTCGAACGGGCCGCCCATGAACCCTCCTTCGTCAAGAAAGCCTTCTCTTTTCTCCAGCGGAGAAAGATCGATGACAATTTCGGGATCGCTTATGGAGAACTTCATCTTCTCGACCCCGTAACCTTCAAGCGGGATCCGCCCCAGTTGATGGCCCTTTTCGAGCACAGTCAGGCCTACCGGATCAAAATGGATTTCCGGACGGAAGAGGCCGTCATGGAGTCCCTTCCCTTTATCGATGACCGTTTCAGAACTTCGTCGGGGGTCAATCAGAAATTCTTATCCATCCTGAAAAAAGGAGACCGGGCTGCGGAGCTTTTGACGAAGATGCACGAGCTCGGATTTCTTTCCCGTTATATCCCTGAATTCTCAGAGGTGGAAGGAAGGGTGCATTACGACCTCTACCACGTCCATCCCGTGGATCGCCATTCTATTCTGGCTGTCGAAGAACTGGATAACTTAAAAAAAGGTTTGTATGAGAAGGAATATCCTCTCTTAACCTCCCTCATCCGGGAACTGGAAAATCCAGAAATTCTCTTTCTGACCGCGCTGCTTCATGACATCGGAAAAGGAGAAGAAGGAAATCATTCTCTAGTCGGTGCAGAATTGGTGGAACGAATCGGAACCCGGATGGGCCTTTCCGCCCCGGAGAAAGAGACGATGGTGTTCTTGGTCAGCCGCCACCTCTCGATGCTCGAGATTGCTTTCCGCCGAAACCTCCATGATGAACAGGTCATCTTGCGCTTTGCCCACGAGGTAAAGAATCTTCATCAGCTGAAGATGCTCTACCTTTTGACGTTTGCCGATATCAAGGCGGTGGGGCCCGAAGCTTGGACGGCCTGGAAGAACACCCTCCTCATGGAGCTATTTCTCAAGACCGCCCATTTCTTGGAAAGAGGCGGCGTTGCCGAACCGTTTCTGAAGCGGGATGAGATCCTCCGGAAGCTCCGAGAATCGCTCGATCCTGAAAGAATTTCGGAATATGCGGACAAGCTGCCGGATCGCTACCTCTCCTGCTACTCTCCCGGCGAGATTGCCCATCATATCGAGATGGCCCGTTCCATCGACGAGGAACTTCTTCTCGTAGAGTGGCAGATTGAAAACGAGATTCAAGCCAAGGTCACGGTATCCACAAAGGACCGCTATGGACTCTTTTCGAAAATGACAGGCTCCATGTTTTTGAACCGTCTTAATATCCTCCAAGCCCAGATTCATACCTGGGAAGACGGAACAGCCCTGGACACTTTCTGGGTGGCGGACGGAACAAGAGATATCGAACGGCGTCTTCAGCAGTTCAAGAAGGATTTGAAAGGAATCCTGAGCGGAGAGGTCTCTTTAGGGAATCTCCTTTCGGAAAGAGCCGAATCAAACGGAATCAAGCAGAAGATCATTCCCAGGGTCCCTGTCGAAGTGAAACTCAACAACCAGGACTCCGATTTTTATACGATTGTCGAAATCACTGCGGAGGATCGACTGGGCATTCTTTACGAGATCACGCAGGCGCTCACGGATCATGGGTGTGACATCCATTTTGCAAGGATTTCAACGCTGGGGAATCGCATTGTGGATGTGTTCTATGTCCAAGACGAGTGGGGAGAAAAAATAGAAGAACAGAAGAAATCGAACCTCCTGAGGCAGATTCTCCTCAACCGATTGGCCCCCCAAGAAGCGATCACGTCAAAGGGTCATTCTTAGGAATTTGAAACTCCTCGCTCACGAGAGACTGTGTCGTAATCGCAATTCGAGGGGAGAGGCAGTCGGGTTCCAAAGATTTAGAAAGCGGGTCTTTTAGGTCATGGCAAATCGTCGCTTGTATAAAGTCGAATGCATTCATAGGCTTGGGGGCCAGATTCCGAACCTTTAAAGGTTTCCGCTCCAAATCTTTTCCACCCGACCGCCCCTCCCCTTTCGCAAAAGTTGGTTTTTCTTAATTGTGACACATTCTCCGAGTGGCGAGGCTGCTCAGCAGGTATTTTGATTCATTTTGTTTCTTTCACCCCCTATCCCGTCTTCGTGGGACGTGACTCGCTCCGGTTAAAAAGTTCGACGAATCATCTCAAACCCCTATTTTTGAACAATCCTGTTTGACCCAATAGTCAGGGAAGAAATGAATAAAACCTCACATTATTCCAGGTGGTTATGTAAATTCCTAGCAGCCTTTTATCGATCCTCACGACATTGTCTTTCAAGCCCCGAAGGATTATACTTAATTCGGGTATAAAACCTCCGCAGAAAGGAGGGGGCACAAATGAAAAAACTATACTTAACGATAATAATAATGATATCGGCCTTGCTTCCTGCGCCACTTGCGGTTTACGGGCAATCTAACCAGACCTCCAAAGGGGCTCCCCCGGTATCGCAAGCACTGGTCCCCGAAGGAGATTTTGCGCTTAAGCTGGCGCCTGCCCTTGGATTGGGAACACCCAATAGTGAAGCACAGGCTGAAGATATGTTGACCTCAGTCGGCATCGCACCGAAGAACGGGTGGATTGCGGACTACCCGGTCACGCCCATTGTCGTCGGTGAGGTTGAAGATGCGGTAAACGGAGCCGCTGACGCTCATAAATTGCCAATCGGGAAGGACGATGCTCTGACAGCGTTCAGGAATTTGACCGTTGAATTCGGCGTGGCCGTTGTGCCCGGGGGCCCTGGCCAATACGCTGAAAATCAACCCCAGCCCGACTCTGCGCTCATAGACAACTATTATTATGAAGAAGGCCCGCCGGTAGTGACTTACTACCCGCCGCCGTGGGATTATTCCTACTTATATGCCTGGGTTCCTTATCCTTTCTGGTGGGGAGGATTCTTCTTCTCGGGCTTCTTCTGCTTGCATGATTTTCACAGATTCCATCATAACCATCTGATCTCCAATCATTTTGTCGACCCGGTGACGCGTGCAGTGGCGAGAGTGGATCCGGTGTCGCACACCGCCGTGACTTCGTCGCGTACGGCAACCTTTAATTCGACGACAACCAGAAACTCGGCTACTTCCATCTTTAACCGCAGCGCGAATTTCACCGGCAGCAGAACATTCAGCCATTCCACGAGCTCTGCGACGAGCAGCGGAATGAACCGCAGTTCGTCTCAAAGCATCGGGAGATCTTCTGGTTCGGCCTCGAGCTCCGGTAGACCTTCCGGATCGTCCTCGAGTTTCAGTAGATCTTCTGGATCGCCTTCCAGCGGTGGTAGTTCCTCCTGCGCGAACTGCCATGGGAGCAGCGGTTCGTTCGGACGCAGCGGCGGTAGTAGCAGCTCCGGAGGCTTTTCCGGTAGTCGCTCTTCTGCGGGCTTTTCCGGCGGCCATTCCTCGGGAGGCTTTTCCGGTGGTCATTCCTCCGGCGGCTCCTCGGGTGGCGGTTTCTCGGGCGGCCATGGTGGCGGTTTTTCAGGCGGCCGTGGCGGGGGTGGTAGCCACGGAGGTGGCAGAGGCCGTTGATCAATGATGGCAGATTAACCAAAAAGAGGATCACCCGATCCTCTTTTTTTGTCTAGTCGTTGACAGAGGATACGAGACGGTGTAAGTTTGTTTTGAAACAAAGAGATTCAGGAATCGAAATGCAAAACGTGGAAAAAAGAGGAGATACCGGCTTAATTCAGGACGAGGCCCTTGTTTTTGAGAAGGGAAGAAAGGGAAGAAAGGGATATTCTCTCCCCCGCTGGGATGTGGATGAGGCAGACCCGGGGGACTTCATCCCTCCTCATCTCTTGAGAGAAGAGTTAAAAGGGTTTCCCGAGTTGAGCGAGGTGGAAGTGGTGCGCCACTTCACCCGGCTTTCCCAGTGGAACTATGGCGTGGACAGCGGCCTCTACCCTCTCGGCTCCTGCACCATGAAATACAACCCTAAGGTGAACGAAGAAACTGCTAAAATATTTGCCCATGTCCACCCCTACTCCCCTCAAGATTTGACCCAGGGGATTCTGAAACTGATGGTCGAACTGGAGGGCTTTCTCGCAGAGATCACGGGAATGGATCACGTCTCTCTCCAGCCGGCTGCAGGGGCCCATGGTGAGTTCACCGGAATGCTCATGATCAAGGCCTGTCTGCAAAGCCGCAGAGAGAAACGGAGCAAGGTCTTAGTCCCGGATACCGCCCATGGAACCAATCCTTCCTCCCTGTCGATGGCCTCCTTTCAGGCGGTCGGGATTCGGTCGAACGAGCAGGGAATGATCGGTCCGGAACAGGTGGCCGAACACATGGATGAAGACGTTGCTGCCATCATGGTCACCAATCCAAACACGCTGGGCCTTTTTGAGGAAAATCTTAAGGAGATCGCCGAAATCGTCCATGGGAAAGGAGGGTTTGTCTATTGTGACGGAGCCAATCTCAATGCTCTCATGGGAGTGGTGAAGTTAGGCGATCTGGGAGTTGACCTTGTTCATATCAACCTCCACAAGACCTTTTCAACACCCCACGGCGGCGGAGGACCCGGAGCCGGTCCCATGGCCGTTAAGAAGGTGCTTGCCCCGTTCCTTCCGATCCCAGTGATCGAAAAGCAAGGAGAAACTTACCTTCTCAATGAAAACCGGCCTGAGACCATCGGAAAGATGAGAGCTTTTTATGGGAACTTCGGAGTTCTTGTCAGGGCCTATGCCTATATCCTGTCCATGGGAGCGGAAGGATTGAAGAAAGCGACTGAGATGGCCGTGCTCAATGCAAGCTATCTGATGAAAGGCTTAAAGGGATACTATGATCTTCCCTTTGATCGTCCCTGCATGCATGAATGCGTCTTTACGGACAAACTTCAGGATAAACATCATGTCTCGACCCTCGACATTGCCAAAAGGCTGATCGATTATGGTTTCCATCCCCCCACCATCTACTTTCCCCTGGTGGTCAAGGGAGCGCTGATGATCGAACCGACGGAGTCGGAGAGCAAGGAAGGACTCAACCGCTTCATTCAAACGATGATCGCCATCGCCAAAGAGGCAAAAGAAAACCCGGACCTCCTCCGACAGGCCCCCCAGAGAGTGAAGACCAGACGCCTCGATGAGGTCTTAGCCGCCCGAAAACCCAAGCTAAGATGGAGAGAAGAGGACGTTTGCAGTAAACCACCAAGAAAGGCGGAGGCACAATGAAAAAGATTGTTCTTTTGTTAATCGCTTTGACCCTTATCTTCGGGTGTGCCCAGAGCGAAATCAAACAACCCGCCGTTAGAACAACCGTCTCTCTTCCCTTGCCATCTTCCCGAACGGAAGATCACCTGTCGGTCCCCTGGGACGGGAGCCCCCGTCTGGAGCCGGGGTTGAATCCGAAGGATATTCTTCTTTTTGAAGATTTCGAGGACGACAATTACCAGCGACGATGGAAGGCCCATTGGGGTAAGGCTCCGGGCGCCGGGATTGTTGAAACCCCCTCCCAATATGTGTTCGCTGGAAATCGGTCGGCTTATGTAGAAAATAAGAAAGGATACCATGATGCCCTGGGAGGAGGACAATATGTTCCCGAAATCCCAATTGATGAGGCGGCCTATTTTCGCCTTTACTTACGCCTCCAGGATGGTTTCTCAACCGGGACCACAAATCAAGTGAAACTGATTAGCCTGCGGGGAGGCGTGGATATCGAAAGTACTTACGGAGGGGCTGGCAATCCGTCAACCGGAATGGATAAGTTTTCAGTCGATCTATGCATCGATAACTCAAGGAGTCTGCATTTTTACTACTATCATCCCGATCAATGGGGGGGATGGGGGGATATCACCTACTGCAAGTTGTCTTATTTCAGATACGCCAAGATTTCTCCGGGGAAGTGGTATTGCTTGGAGTTAATGCTTCGAAATAACATCCCGAGTCAGAAAAACGGGCAGCTGTCGGCATGGCTGGACGGCAAATTGGTAGGCAATGCAACGAAGCTTCGTTTTCGGGATACAGAGAAAGTCAAGATTCGCCGTTTTGCTGTGTACAGTTACTTTGGCGGTGATAACTCCTGGCAGACCTCTCCTCAGGACCAGCGAATCTACATCGACAATTTGGTCATCAGCCGTCAGCCCGTCGGTTGTTTAATGTTGAATCCCTAAGATGTCGCCAGCAGATCACCTTTTCCAAGGAAAGGAACCTATGTTCGGTTGCGAGGCGGTGAGGCTGCGCTTTCCTCTACGTCCCTTCCGGCCTTTCGATTATCGAAGTGCTCCCAATAACTCCTCAATCAATGGAGTTGCCTCTTCCACCGGTAGGCAATATTTCATCTCTGTGAATCGTTTTCTGTATTGACTGACTTCCTTGGCCACGGATCTCCCCTGCAGAATCACTTCACCGATATAATCTGCCAGTTCACCGAAATCGTCTCCCTTCATCCCGAACCGGGTCATCTCCTGAACTCCCATACGCAGGCAACTGGCAGCGGTAAATCCCTCGTCATCCGGCGCCCCCTGATAATTGACAATGATATTATTCTCCTCAAGCCGATGGGCCATCACCGGTCCGTTTCCGTACCCTACCCTTATGATGATCTGATGCGTCTCCGTATACCCGAGCGCTGGATTGCCCTCAACGGCCAATCCCCGGTTCTTCAAGGCCTTTGCAAAAGCCTTGGCATTGGAGACAACTGCTTTCTGATAGTCTGATTTAAAGGCGTTCATTTCATAGGACGCCATGAGGAGCCCCAACAGAGTTCCAAGATGATGGTTGCTCACGCTACCCGGAAAGACGCGTCTTAATACGGTCTCCCAGAGATCTTCATACTCGGTCCCTTCGGACATATTGCTGGCAATAATCCCCCGCTGGGTGCCAAAAAACGTCTTATGGGTGGAACTCGTAACAATGTCCGCACCCTCCTTGAAGGGTTCCTGGTAGGATGGGCCGACCAAGCCAAGAACGTGGGCCATATCATAAAGGATAAGCGGTTTGGGATGCATTCCTGAAATCATTTGAGCAAGCTCTTTGAGAGGTTCCCGGTAGATCATCATACTCTTCCCCAAAACGATCAATTCCGGTTTATGGAATTCGATCAGCTCCTTGGTTTCTTTGAGATCAATCTGGTAAGGGTCATCCTCCAGCACCGGGAACTCAACAACAGCCGCCCTTTCCATCAGAGGATCGACCGCAACATAGTCCCTCAAAGCACCCATGGGTTGGGCGCTGAGGTGCCCTCCCCTGGTAAGATGATGATGCATCACCTTTCTGATCCTTCGGGGATCTCTCTTTCGGTAAAACCGGTTGAGATAATCCATTAGACCGCTGAAGACAGCCATATTGCCCATTTGACCGCTGATCACTCTCGTCTCCACTTCGGAACATCCGAGGAAATTCTGGAACTCCTCCATGACCAGTCTTTCCACTTCCTCAATCAATTGAGTTCCCTGGTAATAAAAAATCTCCTTATCCTCAAAGGCCTCAAATTTTCGGTGCTCTGCATATCGACCGGAGGGATCCATCGCGGAGAAGAGCCTGACCAGAAGCGATGGGGTCTGCTCCGAAGGAATCAGGTTGAACGACTCCTTTTGCCTCCAATGCGCGTTCAGGACCGCCTGGAGCATCAGTCCGGCCGCCAGGTCTTTCAGGCTTCGTTCCTCTCGCCTTTTCACAGGTTTCTGCAGAACGAAAAGAGGATGGGCATAGGGCGGCGCCTCTGAAGAAAGATTTTTTTCAACGATCAATCCTTCAAGGATCTTTCCTTTGGCTCGTATCTCGATTTTCTGCCCTTCTTCAAGGTCCGCATCGACATAGGCAAGCCCAATCGCCCTCATTCTCTTTTCGTCCGTGACTTTTCCAAGGATTCCGGCCTCGCTGAAGGTCCAATAGGGAACCATCGTCCCGCTGGTGACGTGTCCCACCGGTTGACCCTCCGCAAAAACTTCATGCCCCCTCCTGGCAATTCCCTGGCCGGTGATGAAAAAAGGCATAATGCTCCTAGGGACGGCTCGTTTTTCGCTTGGCGGAAGAGGATAATCGTTCTCTCTTGCGTTCACTTCTTCGAACTGGGCCTTTAGAACCTCTCTGCCGATAAATTCTTCCTTCAAAGGAGAAAAACTGACCGTCACCCTGGCTGCGGGCAGCATGGCATAGATGGGGATTTCCTTCCCCTCTTTGTCGAGGCCCAATTCGTTTCCGTATAAGACAAGCCCTGCTTCCATTCGGAGGCTGTCCCTTGCTCCCAGACCCGCGGGGACAATTCCTTCTTTTTCGCCCCCTGAAAGAATCCGTTGCCAGAGGAATTCCACCTTCTCTACCGCGATGAAGATTTCAAAACAGATGGGTTCGCCTGTGTAGCCCGTTCTCGAAACCATGACCCAGGTTCCATCTACCCGGCCAACCCTCAAACGATTTCTCCAAGGGTCGGGGAGTTTGAGAATTTTTTCAAGGACCTTCTTGGTCCTGGGTCCTTGAAAAGCCATCATTCCAATTTCATCTGTCTTGTCCTCGATGACCACGTTAAGAAATCTCTTTTTCTGCTCTATGAGCCAATTCCAATCCTTTTCTCTGGGCGCGGCGTTCACCACAAGAAGATATTCCCGCGGGCCGGAATCCTCTTCATCCAACCGGTAGAGGTAAGCGTCATCAAGGGCTCCCCCCTTTTCATTGGGAATGAGCGTGTACTGGGCCATCCCCGGCTCGAGGGCGAGTACATTATTCGTCAATACATGCTGCAAGAAAGGAACAGCATCTTTACCGGATATCAAGAAGCGCCCCATGTGAGAGATATCGAAAAGTCCTCCATATCTCCTCGTTTCCAAGTGCTCATCGATGATCCCCCTTTTGTAAGAAATGGGCATCTCCCACCCGCGAAACTCGACCATCTGCCCGCCGTGTTCACGATGCCACACATGGAGGGGTGTCTTCTTCAGCTCTCGCAGCATGCCTTTCTCCTTTTTTTCATTTCTCAAAATACTATTTTACTACGGCTGTTTATGACAATTCTACCCTCTTTTTTTTGC
>Ga0335084_10004970_pt1 | contig 13124 bp, 14 predicted proteins | sample Lox_Sample_44_FD_206721 | JGI IMG/M metagenome (GOLD analysis project Ga0335084, IMG submission 206721) | Soil microbial communities from Loxahatchee National Wildlife Refuge, Florida, United States - Lox_Sample_4.4 | ecosystem: Environmental > Terrestrial > Soil > Wetlands | place: USA... | reverse complement strand
ACGGGTAGACGAAGCTCGCCAGCGAGTTGACGAGCAGGCCGGCCCAGAGCCACCAGAACGTGGCGGGGAGCCCGCCGGCCACGGCGTTCCACTCTCGGCGGAGGCGCGACACGGGCGCGAGTCTACCCGTCCGCCCGCCCCCGTCCACCCGTCCGACCGCGGCGGCCCCGCCGCCCTCGACGCCGCGCCTGACTGCGCGTTCACGTTCACCCGCCGCCGTGGCGACGCGCGGCCGGATCCGGTTACACTCCCGCTCCATGACGCCGATCGCCGCGCTCGCCCTCGCCGCCGCGCTCGCCGCCTCGACTCGAACCGACGCCCGCGGAGCGCGCGAGGGCAGGCCGGCGCGCGCCGCCGTCGAACGGCAAGTCCCCGGCGCCGCCCGGGCCGACATCGAGGCGCCGCCGCCAGACCGGGAGGAGATCGCGCTGCTCCGGCTCCAGACCGATGAGGCGCTCGCCGCGCGCGTCGCCGAGATCCAGGGCCAGCTCGCCGCGCTTCCCCCCGAGACCCGCCGCGAACCGCCACCGCTCGTCCAGAAGCGGCTCGCCCTCGGGAACCTGCTCGCGTACGTCCAGGGAGAGCAGGCCGTGCGTCGCCTTCGCAGCGGGCTCCCGCCGCTCCCCGATCTGCCCGCGCCCGCCGCGGCACCGCCGCAGCCCGTCGCGCCCGTGCCTCCCGCCGCGCCCGCACGTCCCGCCGCGCTCGCGCCCCCGGCGCCCGCGGCTGCCGCCGAGGCGGTCGGGCGCCCGCCGCCCGGGCCTGTCTCGGCCGTTGCGCTGCCCCCGCCTGCCGTCACCGACGCGCGCGACGATCCCGGGCTCCTCGCGACGCTCGCCTGGGCCGCCGCGTTCGTCATCGCGGCCGGCACGGGCGCCTGGCTCGTCCGCCGGCTGCTGCGCGCCCGCCCCGCCGGCCGGACCGGATAGCGGGCGCGCGCCGCAGCGGGGATCGGGCCGGGCGGCGGCGCCGTCAGGCGGTGTTCACCCGACGCCACTCGTCGTTCGAGCGCAGCACGCAGTCCTCGATGGCGAGGCCCGCGAAGTAGTTCCCCGTCACCGCCAGCCGGCCGCCGGCGAGGCAGCGGTCGATCTCGCGGATCACCTCCGCGTGGCCCAGCGCCGGCGACGGGAGCGTGAGCCGCTGCTCGATCACGCCGGACAGCTCGCCCGGCTCGACGCGCAGGACGGCCGCGATGCGCGCCAGCCGCGCCTCCCTCGGGTGGCCCGGCTTGAAGTGGAAGGCGAAGGCCCGATGGCGGGGATCGGGGAACGGATCGCGCGTCACCGCCGAGTGGAACAGGTCGTCCACCGGCACCACGAAGGCGACCTCCGGCATCCAGCAGCGCTCGCGCGGCAGCACCACGCCCATGCTGTCCACCGCCACGGTGCGGACCCGGGAGATCTGGACGGCGGCCTCGTGGAAGTCGTCCTCCAGCATGGCCGCTGCGGCGTCCGGCGGCGCGGCCACCGCCACCACCGGCGCCTCGAGCCGCTCGCCGGCGGCGGTGACGGCCGCGTAGCCGGCGCCCGCCCGCGACACCCGCCGGACGTCCACGCCGGTCCGCACCGTCACGCCCGGTGCGCGCGCCGCCGCCTCGCACACCGCCTGCAGGCCGCCCTCCACGCCGAAGCTGCGCGGGAAGTCCTGCCGCCGCGACCGCTTCTTGAACAGCGACCCCGGCCCGGCGACCGGAAAGGCGTCGGCGCTCTGCGACGGCACCGCCGCGAAGAACGGGCCCAGCACCCGGTCGTAGTTCCGGCGGCCGATGAGCCGCGAGTAGTAGCTGTAGACGGTCTGGCCGTCCTTGCGGGCGAAGGCGGCCAGCGGGAAGTGCGCGGCCGCCTCGAGCCAGTCGAGCTGCAGCAACACCTTGGGCGGCGTGAGCCAGCGGTACTCGCCGCCCCGGACCAGGCCGAACCGGGCGCGGGCCGGGCCACGCTCCACGACCCGCTGCCGGACCTCGGAGCCGGAGACGATGTCGAGGAAGGCGCCGTAGGAGTTGTAGGCGGTGTGCGCCCCCATCTCGAACCAGTAGCCGTCCTCGCGGCGGTGCGAGTGGAGGCACCCGCCCACGCGGCCGGAGCGCTCCAGGACGAGGGCGCGCTTCCCCGCCTGCGACGCCTTCCACGCGAGCGCGAGCCCGCTGATGCCCGCTCCGACCACGATGACGTCGTGTTCCATGCCTCTCCGTGACCGTCCTTCCGGCGCCCGCGGCGCCGTCCGGGCCGCCGCTGCGGAGCGGGAGGGTCGCACGCCGGGGCCCACGGATCCAGAGGGATTCCGCCCCGCTCCGCCCCCCGCCCGGAGGCGCACGGGAGCGCTTTCCCGGGGAGGCCCCGTGCGATATGTAGACCGCATGCGCATGAAGATCGGCTTCCTCGGCCTCGGGACGATGGGCGAGCCCGTCGCCAACAACCTCCGCAAGGCGGGGCACGACCTCACGGTGTGGAACCGGACCGCGGCCAAGGCGGAGCACATCGTCTCCAAGGGCGGGAAGCTGGCGAAGACGCCGCGCGAGTGCGCGACCGGCAAGAACCTGGTGTTCACCTGCCTCTCGGACGAGAAGGCGCTCGATGCCGTACTGGAGGGTGCGGACGGGATCCTGCAGGGGCTGGCGGCGGGCGACGTGCTCGTCGACCTCTCCACCGCCGGCACCCGCGCCGCGCGCTCCATGGCCGAGAGGGTCGGGAGGCGCGGCGCGAAGTTCATCGCCTGCCCCGTGCTGGGGTCCAAGCTCGCCGCGCAGCAGGCGCAGATCGTGCTCGTGGTGGGCGGCCCTGCCGAGGCCCGGGAGCGCGCCCGGCCGGCGCTGCGCGCCGTCTCGGCGCGGCTCTTCGAGATGGACGAGCCCGGGCACGCCGCGCTCCTCAAGCTCTGCGTCAACGCGCTCGGGGGCGCCATGATCGCGGGCTTCGCGGAGGCGCTGGCGCTGGGCGCCTCGGGCGGCCTCGCGGTCGAGAACGTGATCGAGGTGATCCAGGCCTCGAGCTTCCACTCCCCGCTCTACCTCATGAAGGGCGAGCAGATCGAGAAGCGGGACTACGCGCCGCGCTTCGCCCTCTCCCTGGCGGAGAAGGACGAGCGGCTGGCGCAGGACGCCGCCACGGCGCAGGGCGCGACGATGCCCGTGGGCGAGACGGTGCGGCGGATCTTCGGCGAGGCGATCCGGGCCGGGAAGGCCGAGCAGGACGTCGCGGTGATCGCCGAGCTGCTGCTGAAGCGCTGACGTCGGCGGCCGTTGCCGCGCGGAGCGGCGCGAGGTCCGTGGCGCGGGAAGCGCCCTACTTCAGCGCATCCCCGACGACGCGGCACAGGTCGTCGAGGTGGAACGGCTTCTTCACGTAGCCGGCCGGGCGCAGCCGCGGCTCCACGGCCCGCGCCACCTCCTCGGGCGGCGTCGCCGAGACGAAGAGCACCTTGGGGCAGCGGTCGCCCAGGGAGGAGCGCATCTCCTCGTACAGCGTGGCCCCGTCCATGCCCGGCATCCGGTAGTCGAGCAGGGCGAGATCCGGCGGTGACTTGCGCGCGAGCGCCAGCGCCTCGACGGCATCCGAGGTGCTGACGGTGGCGTGCCCCATCTTGCGGACCGCCAGCTCCAGCGCGCGGCGCACGATGTCGGTGTCGTCCACGATGAGAACGCTGGCCACGCGGCGCCTCCAGGATCCAGACGCCCTGCGTTGCGCCCCGCGTGCCGGAAAAAGTCCCGCGTTTACGGGTACCGCGCCGGCCGGCGGCATACCCCGGGTGGCGAAGGTCGGGGTCGGCGCCGCGCCACCCTTGCGCAGGATCAAGCGTAGCGCGCGAGGGTGCGCCGGACCGCCTCGGCGAAGGTGCGCCGCGCGGAGGCCGGCCCGATCACCTCCGCGTCGCCCCCGAACGACAGCGCGAACCGCGTCGCCCAGCGCTCGTCGAGGCCGAGCCCGGACGCCTCCACCACCGCGCCGGCGCGGTCGCGCTTCACGATGGTGAGGCCGCCCGGCCGCGCCAGCGCCCAGGCCGCGGCCACCGGGCCGAGGCGGATCCGCATGGACTCGCCGCTCGGCTCCGAGAAGAGGCGCGCCGCGGCCAGCTCGGCCTCGGAGGGCGGATCGAACCGCTCCTCGGTGACGGTGCACTCGCGGATGCGGTCCACGCGGAAGGCGAGCGCCTTGCCGCGCTCCGAGTCGTGGCCGTACAGGTACCAGTGGCCGAACCGCTGCGCGAGCGTGAAGGGCCGGACGATCCGGTCGGTGTCGGCGGCCCGCGACGCGGAGTGGTAGCCGAGGCGCACCGCCCGCCGCTCGGCGATCGCCCGCTGCAGCTTTCCCAGGACCGAGTCGCGCGCCGGCGGCGACCCCGCGTAGATGCGCCCCACCAGCTCGTCGAAGCTGGCGCGACGGTCGCGCGGGACCGCGTCGCGCAGCGCCCTCACCACGCGCTCGCGCCCTTCGCCCCCCAGCGCCTGCGCCGCCGCCGCCAGCGCCGCGGCCTCGCTCTCCGTGAAGCGCGGCGGTCGCGAGAAGCTCTGGTGCAGCGCGACGTAGACGCGCTCCCCCTCCACGTACAGGTCGAGGAAGTCGTCGGGCGCGAACGGCGGAGACCCGACGCCGAGGAGGAAGTCGAGGTCCTCCATCAGCTCCTTCTCGGTGCAGCCGCAGCGCCTGGCCAGCTCCTTCACCGGGATGCCCGGGTGCCGCACCGCGTAGGGGACGAGGAAGAGCACCCGGCGCAGGCGGTCGCGCGGGTCGATCCGCGAGGCGGACCGCGCGGGGCGAGCCTTCGCGCGGCGCTTGCCGGCCGGCGCGGGCGCGGCGGGCGCCGGACGGATCCGGCGGCGCGCGGCGCTCACGCCACCCCCCGGGCCAGCGCGGCCAGGATCTCGCGGGCGCGCTCGCGGAGCGCGCGCGGGGCCACCACCTCCGCCTGCTCGCCCAGCGAGAGCACGTGGCGGACCAGCGCCTCGCCGTTCGTCACGTCGACCTCGACGGTGGCGCCGCCGCCCTCCTCCCGCACCCGGGCGCGCGGGCCGAACGAGGCGAGCACCTCGGCGGACACCGGCGGATCGAGCCGCACCCGGCAGCGCTGCGGCGGGTGGACGGTGAACTCCCAGGTCTCGCGCGTCGCCACCGCGGCCAGCGAGAAGTCCCGGCGCGCCTCGAAGTCGGGCGTGCGCGGGGCGGCGGCGTTCACCGCCAGCGACTCGATGCGCCCGAGGTGGAAGGTGCGGAGATCGTCGCGCAGGTGGCACCAGCCGGTCATGAACCAGGCGCCGCCGTTCTGGTAGAGCCCGTAGGGATCGACGTCGCGTTCGGTCCGCTGGCGCCGCACCGCGTCCAGGTAGACGAGGTGCACCCGCTTCTTGTGCGCCACGGCCCGCGACAGCTCCTCGAGCCGCGCCGCGGTGGCGGCCGGATCGCCCAGGGGCGCCGCGTCACCGGCGGAGAGCGTGCGCGCCGCCAGCGCCGCCGCCTCCGACGCGCCGGGCGCCCGGGCCGCGAAGGAGAGCTTGCTCATGGCGTGGGCGAGATCCCGCGCGTACGGGAAGGTGCCCTGCGCCAGCGCCACCGACCCCGCCACGTAGAGGAGCGCCAGGTCCTCGGGCGGCAGCTTCAGATCGGGGAGGTAGAACTCGTCCTTCTCGATGAGGTAGCCGGCGGGCAGGTCCTCGTCGCCGGCCGCGTACCGCACCGGGATCCCGAGCTCGAGCAGATCGGCCTTGTCGCGCTCGAACTTGCGGATGGCCGCGTCGCCCGACCCCTGGGCGTAGTCGTCGGAGAACTGCTCCTGGATCTCGCGCCAGGAGACGGGCTCGGCCGCCTTGAGGAGGAACGCGGCGAGGTCCAGCAGCCGCTGCGCCTTCTGCATCGCCGTCGAACCCTAGCAGCCGGCGGCGGGGAGTCAACGTGTGATAAGATGCGGCCCACCCTGGTAGTGGGCGGGGGTGTTCATGGCAGGCCTGGGCCTCGGTCCACCCGAGTTCGCGCTGTTCGAGATCGACGATCCGGACGAGCGGGCCGATGCCCTGGAGGACGCCCTCCACCCCAAGCTCCTCGAGATCGGCCAGCAGTGCCTCTCCGGCCTGGGCCGGATCGCCGGCAAGGACCTGCACTGCCACGCCGCGCGCGTGCCCAGGCGCAAGGGGGTCGCGCCCGAGGAGATCGGCGTGGCGTTCTGCGACAGCGCCAAGGGGATCCGCGGCGTGCCCTGCCTCGCCGTCGTCCTCACCCGCGATCACCTGCACGCGCGCGTCGCCGTGAAGGGCGACTCGCCCCGGCGGGACGCGATGCGGCGCGCGCTGGCCCGCGAGGCGGCGAACCTCGCCAAGAAGGGGAAGCCGTTCCGCCGGCTCCGCCATTACGACCGGTGGAACCACGAGGACCTGCCGGAGCTGGCGCCCGCGCACTCACCCGCGTTCTGGCAGGAGCTGGGCGAGGCGCTGGCGCCCGGCGGCGCCGGTCTCGACGTCGGGATCGCCTTCACCCGGGAGGAGGCGCGCAGCCTCTCGCTCGGCGATCTGCTGGGGACGTTCCGAGACCTGTCGCCGCTCTTCAAGGTGCTGGCGCAGGCGGTGTGACTGGACCACCCCGCGGCGCGGGGGAGAGGGCCCGGGAGAGGGGGCGCACGGCGATCAGACCGCCGTGCCCGGCTCGGTGCCGTCCTCGCTCTCCGCTCCCGCGCCGGCCGGCTCGATCTCCTCGGCCGGCGGCGGCTGGGTGGCGCGCGCGGCCTCGGCGGCGGTGAGCCGGCGCTCCTCGCGCGCGGCCTGCCGCACCGCCTCGACCAGCTCGTCGTGGTCGCGCCGCAGCTTCTCGTGCCGGCGCCGCAGCTCCGCGTACCGGTCGTGCGCCAGCTCCAGCTCGCCGCGCTGGACGATGTAGACGCGCTTCTCGGTCTCGAGCCTGCCGCGCGCCTTCTTGAGGCCGTCCTCGGCCTCGAGCAGCTTCTTGCGCGCCTCGGCGAGCCTGGCCTCGGCCTTGTCGGCGCGCTCCTTCTCGGCGGCGAGGCGCTCGTCCGTCGGCGCCGCCGCGGGGGCGGCGGGGGCCGGCGCGGACGCCGCGGCTGCCGCCTGGGGCGCAGGGCCGGGCGGATGAGCCTGGTCCGGAGCGACCGGGGGTCTGGGGGGCGGACCGCCCCCCGGGACGATCGTCCGGGCGCGCTCCAGCGCCTCGCTGGCGCGGGCGAGGTCCTTCTCCAGCCCCCGCGCGCGCTGCCCCTGGTGCTCGGCCTCGGCGCGGGCCTCGGCCAGGCGCGAGGCGAGCTTGTCGATCTCCTCCCGCAGCGCCGCGGCGCCGCCGAGCTTCTTGGCCGCCTCGGCCTGGTCGAACGCCTTCTTCTTCGCCGTGGCCAGCTCGGCGCGCAGGCCCTGGGCCTCGTCGCGCCGCTCCTTCGCGTCGGCGCGGGCGTCCTGGGCCGCCCGGCGGGCCTCCTCGAGCTGGGGGCGCAGCCCGGCCAGCTCGGTCTCCCCGGCCGAGCGCGCCGCGCGCGCCCCACGGGCCGCGAGGAAGAAGCCGACGGCGGCGACCACCGCGGCGAGTGCGACGAGGACGACGATGCCGTTCATGGCGAGGCTCCGGACGGACCTGCAGGTGGTCCCCCTTGGTATCCCGGTTCCCACCTCTTGGGAAGCGGGCCAGCGGCCCGTCGGCGGGCGCGGCACCCCGCCCCCCGGCCGGTTAGGGATCCGTCGGCCCGGGCGCCCGGTTCGGGCTAGGATCGGCCGCTCGATGCGCCGCGTCGCCACCCAGATCTTCCTCACCTTCGCGGTGGCGCTCACCGCCTTCGGGATCGCCGCGGTGTCCGCCGGGGCGCGCCTGCACGAGCTGGGGCGGGACCTGCGGCTCCTCTCGGGCGGCTACCTGTCGCTGACGCGCATCGCCGCCCAGCTCGACGTGAAGGACTGGGTGGCCTCGCGGGCGCTGGAGGCCCGCGCCCTCGACCTCGCCGCCCGGCGCGTCTACCTGCCGGTGGCGCGGGCCCACTTCCCGGCGCTGGTCCGCGAGAAGATCGAGGAGGGCAAGGAGGTGGCGCGGCAGGCGCGGGCCTTCGCCCGCGGCGACGACGCGCGCTTCCTCGACGAGGTGGCCGGGCGGCTCGACGCGCTGGGCGCGCGCTGGTCCGAGTACGACGCGCAGGCCCGGGCCCTGCTCGACGCCCTCGAGGCGGGGGAGGGCCAGGATCCGCGCACCGCCCAGGTCTTCGAGGCGCGGGTGCAGGACGTGCGATCGCTGGAGAAGAAGCTGTCCCTGGACGTGAAGCTCCTCCAGGTGGCGCTGGAGAGCCAGGTGGGCGACCGGGTCCGCGCCACCGAGCGCGCCGAGTCGCAGACGGTCCGCATCATCCTCGTCTACTCGATCCTGGCGCTGGCGGTGGGCGCCGGAGCGGCGATCATCGCCCAGCGCCTCCTCGCCCCCATCCAGAAGCTGACCGAGGGCGTGAAGGCGGTCGCCGCCGGCGACCTCTCCCGGCAGGTCGAGGTGCGGCGGCAGGACGAGATCGGCCTGCTCGCCCGCGAGTTCAACGCCATGGCGACCTCCCTCGATCGCCAGCAGGCGGAGCTGCGGCGCGCCGAGCGGCTCGCGGCGGTGGGGCGCATCTCCGCCCAGATCACCCACGAGATCCGCAACCCGCTCAACTCCATCGGGCTCAACGCGGAGCTGCTCGCCGAGGAGCTGGCCGCCGGCGGCTCGCAGGAGGCGCAGCAGCTCGTGGCCGCCATCGGCCGCGAGGTGGACCGGCTGGAGGCGGTCACCGAGGAGTACCTGCGCTTCGCGCGGCTGCCGCGCGCCACGCTGGCCAGCCAGGACGCGAACGAGATCCTGTCGGGGCTCCTCGACTTCCTCGCCCCGGAGCTGGCGGCCGCCCGCGTCGAGGTGCGCCGGGAGCTGGCGAGCGGGCTGCCGTCCGTCCGCTGCGACGAGGGGCTGCTGCGGGCCGTGTTCCTCAACCTGATCCGGAACAGCCGCGAGGCGATGCCCGGCGGCGGCACGATCACGGTGCGAACCGCGCCGGTGGACGGCGCGGTCGAGATCGGCGTATTCGACACCGGCGGGGGGATCCCCCCGGAGAGCCTGACGCGCATCTTCGACCCGTTCTACTCGACCAAGGAGCGCGGCACCGGCCTCGGCCTGGCGTTCGCCCAGCAGGTGGTGAAGGAGCACGGCGGCACGATCCGCTGCGAGAGCGCGGTGGGGCGCGGGACGACCTTCTGCGTCCGGCTGCCGGCGGCGGAGGAGCGGACGGCAGAGGCGGCGACGGAGGCGGCGAGCGCATGAGGATCCCCAGGTCGCTCACGGGCGGGAGCAAGCGGACCGCGACGGTGCGGCGGAAGCTCGCGGCTGCGCCGCGCGCGGCGGCCTCCCCGCTCCGCACCGGGCGCCGGCCGCGCGACGACTGGGGCGAGGTCGAGCGCAGCACGCTGGGCAACGGGCTCCGGGTGCTCACCGCGCACGCGCCCGGGCTGCACAGCGCCATGATCGCGCTCTACGTCCGGGCCGGCTCCCGCCACGAGCGCGCCGCCGTGAACGGGGTGTCGCACTTCCTCGAGCACCTCTTCTTCCGGGGGTCGGAGGGCTGGCCGGACACCGTGGCCATGAACGCCGCGGTGGAGAGCGTCGGCGGCAACCTGAACGGCGTCACCGCGCGCGACCACGGCTGCTACTACACGCCCATCCACCCGGGCGAGCTCCGGACCGGCATCGCCATCCTGGGCGACCTGCTCCGCCGGCCGCTGCTCCGCGAGATGGACGTGGAGCGCGAGGTGATCCTGGAGGAGATCCTCGACGAGGTGGACTCGGACGGCCGCGACATCGACTCCGACAACCTCACCAAGCGGCTCGTCTACGGCGGCCACCCGCTCGCCTTCAAGATCGCGGGGACCCCGGAGATCGTGCGGCGCCTCTCCCTGCGCGACGTGCGCGCCCATCACGCGCGGTTCTACACCGGCGCGAACCTCGTCCTGGCGGTGGCGGGGCCGGTGCGGCACGCCGAGGTCGTCGAGCTCGCCGACACGCACCTGGGGGCGCTGCCGCGGGGCCGTCCGTCCGTGGACCTGCCGCCCCCCGCCTGGCCCGCCGGTCCGCGGGTGGAGATCGTGGAGCACGAGGACGCGCAGGCGGAGTTCTCGCTCTCCTTCCCCTGCCCGCCGGAGCGCCACCCCGACTACCCCGTCCACCTGTGCATCCGCCGCCTGCTCGACGACGGCCTGTCCTCCCGCCTCCCCTTCGAGATCGTGGAGCGCCGCGGCCTCGCCTACTCGCTCCACGCCGGGATCGACGCCTACGCCGACGCGGGCATGGTGGTCATCGACGGCGCCTGCGCCCCCCGGAAGCTTCCCCGCGTCCTCGGGGAGATCCTGCGCGTGCTGGGTGCGCTCGCCGAGGCGCCGGCGCCCGCGGAGGAGCTCCTCCGCGTCCAGCGGCGCCACCGGATGACGCTGGCGTTCTCCCTCGACAGCGCCGCGGACCTGGCCGGCTGGTACGGCGCGGGCGAGGTCCTCTCGGCCCCCGAGGGCTTCGAGGACCGCTGCCGCCGCGTGGAGCGCGTCACGCCGGAGGACGTGCAGCGGGTGGCGCGCGAGACCTACCGGCGCTCGAACCTGGTCGCGGTGGTGGTCGGCCCTGCCGGCCGGCGCGTGCGGGCCGCCGTGGAGCGGGTCGTTTCCCGTGCCCCGGGCCTCCCGGACTGAGCGTGGTCCGAGGAGACCGGGAGGTGGGGGGGGTCCGGGCTCGTCCACCCGGCCCCTGCGGTCCATCCTGAGACTCCGTCGCCGTCCGCGGCGTGCACCCCCGGGCGCCCGCGTGGCTCCATCGAGAGCGGGATGCGCTGTCTGACGGACCGTGTAGGATGACAGCGCTGCTCTTCCGACCAGGGAGGTGCACGTTGCCGAACCGCTGCGTCGATTGCCAGACCAGCCCGCGGGTGAACGACTCGGGATCCTGCTACTCGGAGACCTTCCCGGTGAAGGCTCCGAACGGCGTGCAGGTCCTCCTCACCCTGCGGCTGTGCCTGTCGTGCGGGGCGCGCTTCCAGGATCGCCCCGCGCTGCGGGCCTACCTCCAGACTCGCCTCCCCGTGCACGCGACCGCGGTCGCCTTCGCGTAGAGGCCCTCACCCCGGATCCGGGGGCGACCCGTCCGGCGCCCACCGGCTCCTTCCCGGAGCGCACTGGCGACGATCGGGCGGCGCCCGCCGCGCGCGACGGAGTCTCGTCCGCCGGACCCGGCCGCGGCGCCCGGGCGGCGCCGGTTCACATCCGGGGGAGGCGGCGTAGAATCGCTCCGGGCGCCCCGTGGCGCAGGGAGGCTGACCGTGGCAATGCAGTGGACGTCCGCCCTCACGGTGGGCGTCGCGGAGATCGACGCGCAGCACCAGGAGCTGTTCCGGCGCGTGGACCGGCTCCTCGACGCCATGCTGGCGAACGACCGCGCCGAAGGCGAGCGGCTGGTGGGGTTCCTGCTCGAGTACGTGAAGTTCCACTTCGCCGACGAGGAAGCGCTGATGCTGCGGCGGCGCTTCCCGGGATTGGCGGCGCACCAGGCGGAGCACGCCGCGTTCGCGGTGGAGGTGGAGAAGCTCGCCGCGGACTTCCGCGCCAGGGGCGCCACCGCCGCCCTCATCCTCGCGCTGGAGCGCGAGGTCTGCGACTGGCTGCGCGATCACGTCTACCTGAGCGACGTGCAGCTGGGCAAGTTCGTGCTCGCCGGCCGCCCCGAGGCGCGTTGACGCGCGGCGGCATTCCTGATGGGGGGCGTTCCGACCCCAGGCCCCCGGGTCGCTATGCTAACCTCGCGCCGATGCCGGATTTCGTGACGCGGGCGGTGCAGCGTCTCCGGGAGGACCCCGGCTTCAGCCGCAACCGGTACTTCCTGGCGCTCTCCTCGCCGGAGGGGCGGCGCGCGCTCCGCATCCACCGGCACCTGCGGTCACTGGAGCGCGATCTCGCCGCGGGCTGCGCGGCCACCGTGGCCTCGGACCGCGACCGCTTCCGCCTCGACCTGGTGGGGAAGCGGGGCAAGCGCACCGCCTGGCTCTCCCGGCTCGAGTTCCGCCTGCTCTGCGGGAACCCGACGGCCCGGGCGGCGCTGGGCGTCGCCTGGGAGGGCTAGGTGAAGCCGCGGATGAAGGTGGAGTTCGACCCGCTCCTCGAGACGGGCGACCCGATGATCGACGCGCAGCACCGCGAGCTGTTCGCGCGCCTCGACCAGCTGCTCGAGGCCTCGCACGAGCGCCGGAGCGCGCCCGAGATCGCGGGGCTCCTCGACTTCCTCGGCGACTACGTGGTCCAGCACTTCGCCGCCGAGGAGCGGCTCATGGCGGAGGTCGGCTACCCGGGGGCGGCGTCCCACCGGGGCGAGCACGAGCGCTTCGTGCAGGAGTACGCCATCCTCTACCGCGAGTTCCGCAACGAGGGACCGCGGCTCGCCTTCGTGGTGCGGATCTCGAACCGCGTCACCGCCTGGCTCCGCGAGCACATCTACCGGACCGATCGCGCGCTGGCGGAGTGGGTGCGGGAGCACCGCTCCGGCTGACGCCGCCGTCAGTACGCGACCGGCTTCACGGCGGCGCCCGCGAGCAGCGCGCGGAGCCCCTCGGCCGCGTCGCTCCCCTCGAAGGCGAAGCCGCCCGGCGCCTGGCGCAGCAGCGGCGGCACCGCCGCCTCGGACGGCCCGCAGACCACCACCGGCAGGCGCAGGACCCGCGCCAGCTCCTCCAGGAGCGGCTCCAGCCCCTCCGCCGGCAGCAGCACCAGCGCGCCCACCGCGCCGGACGCGAACGGGCGCCACAGCGGGCGCTGCGCGCGCTCGCCCGGGATCTCGGTGACGTCGACGCGCACCCCGTCGCCGAGGGCGAGGCGGCCGACGGTGCCGAACGGGCTCGCCTCGGCGTGCGGGTCGGGGGCGAAGCCGGGGACGGTGGCGAAGCGGGCGAGCGCCGCCCGCCGCGAGAGCGGCCCGCCGGCGGCCAGGATCACCTTACCGACCGTCTGGGGACCGGAGGAGCGGCCGCGCGCGATCCGGGCCCGGAGCGCGTGCAGCTCGTGTGGTGCGAGGAGGGTCGCGGCCTCGCCGGCCGGGGCCACGCCCTCGCGGCGCCGGGCGAACCCGCGCTCCAGGAGCGCCGACACCGCGCGCATCGCCTCCAGG
>Ga0335084_10004968_pt1 | contig 13129 bp, 11 predicted proteins | sample Lox_Sample_44_FD_206721 | JGI IMG/M metagenome (GOLD analysis project Ga0335084, IMG submission 206721) | Soil microbial communities from Loxahatchee National Wildlife Refuge, Florida, United States - Lox_Sample_4.4 | ecosystem: Environmental > Terrestrial > Soil > Wetlands | place: USA... | reverse complement strand
GGCTACCTGCTGATCAAGGGCACCGGGATCTGGGGCATCAACATCCCCGTCGGCTGGGCGCTCGCCATCGTCAACTTCGTCTGGTGGATCGGGATCGGGCACGCCGGCACCCTGATCTCGGCCATCCTCCTCCTGCTGCGGCAGCAGTGGCGCACCTCGATCAACCGCTTCGCGGAGGCGATGACCCTCTTCGCGGTGGCCTGCGCGGGGATGTTCCCCATCATCCACATGGGGCGTCCCTGGGTCGGGGCCTACTGGCTGATGCCGTACCCGAACACGATGGGGCTGTGGCCGAACTTCCGCAGCCCCCTCATCTGGGACGTGTTCGCGGTCTCCACCTACGCGACGGTCTCCCTCCTCTTCTGGCTGGTGGGTCTCATCCCGGACCTCGCCACCCTCCGCGACCGGGCGCAGAACCGGACGGCGAAGATCGTCTACGGGATGCTGGCCATGGGCTGGCGGGGATCGGCGCGGCACTGGAGCAACTACGAGACCGCGTACCTCCTCCTCGCCGGGCTCTCCACGCCGCTCGTCGTCTCCGTCCACACCGTGGTGAGCTTCGACTTCGCGATCGCGCAGCTGCCGGGCTGGCACGCCACCATCTTCCCGCCCTACTTCGTGGCCGGGGCCATCTACGCCGGCTTCGCCATGGTGCTCACCCTGGCCATCCCCCTCCGGAAGGCCTACGGGCTCGAGGACTTCATCACCCTGAAGCACCTCGAGAACATGGGGACGGTCCTCCTCGCCACCTCTCTCATCGTGGTCTACGGCTACACGATGGAGGCCTTCATGGCCTGGTACAGCGGGACCACCTACGAGCGCTTCATGATCTGGAACCGCATGTTCGGCCCCTACGGCTGGTCGTACTGGGCGCTGCTGTTCTGCAACCTGCTCACGCCGCAGCTCATGTGGTTCCGGCGTTTCCGGACGAGCGTAGGGTGGCTGTTCACCGTGGCCATGGTCGTCAACGTCGGCATGTGGCTCGAGCGGTTCGTGATCGTGGTGACGAGCCTCCACCGCGACTTCCTGCCGTCGTCCTGGGGCCTCTACACGCCCACCTTCTGGGACTGGGCCACCTTCGCCGGCACCCTCGGCCTCTTCCTCACCCTGTTCTTCCTCTTCATCCGCGTCCTGCCCGCGATCTCCATCTTCGAGATGCGGACGATCCTCCCCGGGGCGGACCTCGAGGAGAAGGCATGAGCCGCCCCGACCTCCACGGCCTCCTGGCCGAGTTCCTCGCGCCGGCCGACCTCGTTCGGGCCGCGCACGCGGTCCACGCCGCGGGGTACCGGAAGGTGGACGCCTACACCCCCTACCCGATGGAGGAGGTGCTGGAAGCCCTCGATCTCCACCACTCGCACGTGCCGAAGCTCGTGCTCGCCGGCGGCCTCTTCGGCCTCGCCGCGGGGTGGGGGCTGCAGTACTGGGCCTCGGTCGTCGAGTACCCGATGAACATCGGCGGGCGGCCGTTCAACGCCTGGCCGGTCTTCGTCGTGCCCTCGTTCGAGACCACGGTCCTCTTCGCCGCCCTCGCCGCGGTCTTCGGGATGCTCGCCCTCAACGGCTTCCCGCAGCCCTACCACCCGGTGTTCAACGTGCCGACCTTCGCCGCGGCGACCCGCGACCGCTTCTTCCTATGCGTCGAGGCCGAGGATCCGAAGTTCGACCGGGCGACCACCCGCGCCTTCCTGCAGGGGCTCGGGGCGGCCGACGTGCAGGAGGTCGAGCCATGATCCCTCGTCGCGCCGTCCGGGCGCGCGACGAGGGTCATGTCTCGCAGGCTCCGGGGAAGTCCTCGAGCTGGGCCGGCGAGCTCCGCCGCGGCGCCTTCCTCGTCCTGCTCGCCGCGGCGGTGACTGCCTGTCGCCAGGACATGCACGACCAGCCCAAGTACCGCCCGTTCCGCGAGAGCGAGATCTTCGCCGACCGGCGCTCCGCGCGCCCGCTGGTGCCGGGGACGGTGGCCCGGGGGACGCTCCGCGAGGACACCGTCCTCTACACCGGCAAGGTCGGGAAGGACTTCGTGACCGAGATGCCGGTCGAGGTGACGGCGGCGCTCCTCGCCCGCGGGCAGACCGAGTTCCAGGTGTTCTGCTCGCCCTGCCACGGGCGGACCGGCCGCGGCGACGGCATGGTCGTGCAGCGAGGCTTCAAGAAGCCGAGCTCCTACCACGTCGACCGCCTGCGCCAGATGCCGATCGGCTACTTCTACGACGTGATCACGAACGGCTTCGGGGCCATGTCCGACTACTCGGCCCAGGTGGCGCCCCTCGACCGCTGGGCGATCGCGGCGTACGTCCGGACCCTCCAGTACAGCCAGTACGCCCCGGCGGCGGACGTGCCGGCGGGAAAGCGCGCCGACCTCGACCGCAGCCTGGCCGCCGCGCCGCAGCCGGCTCCGGAGCACGCCCGATGAGCCGGCCCCCGATTCCCGTCGGGCCGGACCCCGGGGGGGTCCCGGGCGAGAGCCCCGCGCTGGAGCGGCTGCAGCGGACCGGCGTCGCCGTCGGGGGGCTGTTCCTCCTCGCCCTCTCCTTCGGCTTCGCCCTCGACCGTGGCCAGTTCTTCCGCTCGTACCTCCTCGGGTGGCTCTTCTGGACGGGCGTCGCCGTCGGCTGCCTCGGCCTCGCCATGCTGAACCACCTGACCGGCGGCCTCTGGGGCCTCGTGCCCCGGCGGTTCCACGAGGCCGCGGCCCGCACGCTTCCCGCCATGGCTCTCCTCTTCCTCCCCATACTCCTCGGCGCCTCCTCCCTGTACTCGTGGGCGAGGCCGGAGGTCGTGGCCGCCGACGAGCTGCTGCAGAGGAAGGCGGCCTACCTGAACGTGCCCTTCTTCGCCGCCCGCGCCCTCCTCTACTTCGCCGTCTGGGGGCTGCTCGGCTGGCGGATCAGCTCCTGGTCGCGCGAGCAGGACGGGGGAGCGGATCCCGGCCGGGCCGGCCGGCTGCGCGGCCTCTCCGGGATCGGCCTCGTCCTCCTGGCCCTCACCACGACCTTCGCCACGGTGGACTGGGGGATGTCGCTCGCTCCGCACTGGTTCTCGACGATGTACGGGGTGCTCTTCATCGTGGGGTGGACGCTCTCCGCGCTCTCCTTCACGATCGTGCTGATGTCGCGCGTCGCCGGCGAGGAGCCGTTCCGGGTCGCGCTCCGGCCGGGGACCGTCCACGACCTCGGCAAGCTCCTCCTCACCTTCACGATGCTGTGGGGGTACGTCAACTTCTCCCAGTTCCTCATCGTCTGGTCGGGCAACGTCAGCGAGGAGACGCCGTTCTACGTCCGCCGCCTGCACGGCGGCTGGCACGTGGTGGCGGTCGGCCTGCTCGTCTTCCACTTCGCGCTCCCCTTCGCGCTCCTCCTCTCGCGCCCGCTCAAGCGGAGCGCGCAGGCGCTCGCGGGGGTCGCGGCCCTCATGCTGCTGATGCAGCTCGTCGACCTCTACTGGCTGCTCGGTCCCGACCTCGTGGGCCACGGGCCCGAGGACCCGGCGCTGCGGGTCCACTGGATGGACCTCGCCGCCGCCCTCGGCCTCGGCGGCCTGTGGCTCGTCCTCTTCGCCCGCCAGGCCCGCACCGCCCCCGTGCTGCCGGTGGGCGAGCCGGAGGTGCGCGCGCTCCTCGCCGCCCCGGCGAAGGCACCCTGAACCATGACCACGCACGAGCCCGCCGACCGCGGCGGATACGAGAAGACCGACGCCCACGCCGGGGCCACGATCCGGGCCGGCCTCTACATCCTCGGGAGCATGTTCCTGACCGCGCTCCTCGTGGTCCCGATGTACCGGTTCCTCGTCCGTCGGGAGGCCCGCGAGCAGCCGCGGGCGGCGAGCGTCCTCGAACCGGCAGGCCTCGCCCCCGCGCCCGGCGTGCCACGCCTCGTGGTCTCGGAACCTCTGGCCCTCGCCGAGTTCCGGGCCCAGGAAGACGCTCTCCTCACCAGCTACGGCTGGGTGGAGAAGGACGCGGGCATCGCGCGGATGCCGGTCGACGAGGCCATGAAGATCGTCGCCGAGCGCGGGCTGCCCAAGTTCCCCGCGCCGGCCCCCACTCCGGCGCCAAAGGGAGGTGGGCGATGATTCGCCGGCTCCTCACGGTCGCCCTTCTCCTCGCCCCTGGTCTGGCCGCGGCCCAGATGGGCCCGGTGCCCCCGCCTCCCCGGCAGGCGACGCCGGGCGTGCTCCAGGAGATCGGGTTCGACCAGAAGCTGGGGGACGCGATCCCCCTCGACCTCGCGTTCAAGGACGAGACCGGGAGGGACGTGAGGCTCGGCGAGTACTTCGGGAAGAGGCCCGTCGTCCTGAGCCTCGTCTACTACCAGTGCCCGATGCTCTGCACGATCAGCCTCAACGGGCTGGCGGGGGCTCTCGAGGTGCTCTCCTTCGTGCCCGGACAGGAGTTCGAGGTCGTGACGGTGAGCTTCGACCCGAGGGAAGGACCGGTCCTCGCCGCGGCCAAGAAGAAGGCTTACCTGACGCGCTACAAGCGGCCAGAGGCCCACGGAGGCTGGCACTTCCTGACCGGGCCGAAGGAGTCGGTGGACCGGCTGACGAAGGCGGTCGGCTTCCGCTACGTGTGGGACGAGCAGACGAAGCAGTTCGCCCACCCTGCGGGCATCCTCGTGGCCACTCCCGAGGGAAGGATCGCGAGCTACCTCTTCGGCGTCGAGTACTCGCCGAAGGACCTGCGTCTGGCGCTGGTGGAGGCGGCAGGGGGGAAGATCGGCAACCCCGTGGACCAGATCCTCCTCTACTGCTACCAGTACGATCCCCAGACCGGCCGCTACAGCGCACAGGTCCTCAACCTGGTCCGGATGGGCGGCCTGGTGACCGTCGCCGCCCTCGTCGGCTTCATCCTGACCGCGTCCCGGCGGCGCCGGAGCGGGGCCGTCGGCCCCGGCGCCGGGCGGAGCGGCGACCAGACCGAATGAGCCCCACCTTCCCCTTCGTTCCCGAGCGAGCCTCCTCCGTGGCCGGGGAGGTCGACGCCCTCTTCCTCTTCATCCTCGTGGTGACCGGCATCTTCGCCGCCGGGGTGTGGATCGCCCTCCTCTACTTCGCGATCCGCTACCGGCGCCGCTCGCCCGACGACCGGCCGCCGGAGATCCACGGCTCGCTCGTCCTCGAGCTCACCTGGACGATCGTCCCCCTCGTGCTCATGTCGGTCATGTTCGTCTGGGGAGCGAAGGTCTTCTTCCACCTGAACCGGCCGCCCGACGACGCGATGACCGTGAGCGTGGTGGGCAAGCGCTGGATGTGGAAGCTCCAGCAACCGACCGGCCAGCGCGAGATCAACGAGCTCCACGTCCCGCGCGGCCGGGCGGTGAAGCTGATCATCACCTCCGAGGACACCATCCACAGCTTCTTCGTGCCCGCGTTCCGGATCAAGAAGGACGCCGTGCCCGGCCGGTACAACATGGCCTGGTTCCGGGCCACGAAGACCGGGAGCTACCACCTCTTCTGCTCCGAGTACTGCGGGACCGAGCACTCGCGGATGACGGGGAGGATCGTGGTCATGGAGCCGGACGATTACGAGACCTGGCTCGCCGGCGGGCCGGCCCCGGAGTCCCCGGTCGCGGCGGGGGAGAAGCTCTTCACCGAGCTCAACTGCATCACCTGCCACCGGCCCGACAGCGCGGGGCGGGGGCCGGTGCTCCAAGGCATCTTCGGCCGCCCGGTGAAGCTGGCCAGCGGGGAGACGGTGGTCGCCGACGAGGCGTACGTGCGCGAGTCCATCACCAGCCCGGCGGCGAAGGTGGTGGCCGGCTACCAGCCGGTGATGCCGACCTACCAGGGGCAGGTGAGCGAGGAGCAGCTCATCGCCCTCGTCGCCTTCATCCAGTCGTTGCCGCTCCCGTCCCCGGCCGCGCCCGCCGCGGGCGGTGGACGTTCCCGGTGAGGGCGCGGAGAGACCGATGAGCAGCGAAGAGGCGGCGCTCCCGAAGGAGCACTACCTGAGCGGCGGATGGGACCTCAAGTCCTGGCTCCTCACCACGGACCACAAGCGGATCGGGATCCTCTACCTCGTCTCGATCACCCTGATGTTCGCCCTGGGCAGCTTCTACGCGGCCCTCGTCCGCTGGAACCTCCTGGTGCCCGACGGCAGCCACATGTCGGCCGACACCTACAACAAGGCCTTCACCGGGCACGGCGTGATCATGGTCTTCTTCTTCCTGATCCCGTCCATCCCCGCCACCCTCGGGAACTTCCTCATCCCGCTCATGATCGGGGCCAAGGACCTGGCCTTCCCGAGGATCAACCTCCTGAGCTGGTACGTCTACGTGATCGGGGGGGGGATCACGCTCTACGCGCTCCTGACCGGGGGGCTGGAGACCGGCTGGACCTTCTACACCCCGTACAGCACGGTCTTCGCCCAGAGCAACGTGGAGCTCGCCGCGGTCGGCATCTTCGTGGCCGGCTTCTCGTCGATCCTCACCGGGCTCAACTTCATCGTGACCATCCACAAGATGCGGGCCCCCGGCATGACCTGGTTCCGGATGCCCCTCTTCGTGTGGGCCCACTACGCGACGGCGATCATCCAGGTCCTCGGCACCCCGGTCATCGCGATCACCATACTGCTCGTGGCCCTGGAGAGGATCGTCCACTTCGGCTTCTTCGACCCGAACCGCGGCGGCGACCCCATCCTCTTCCAGCACCTCTTCTGGTTCTACTCGCACCCCGCCGTCTACATCATGATCCTGCCCTCGATGGGCGTGATCAGCGAGATCATCACCTGCTTCTCGCGCAAGCGCATCTTCGGCTACAGCTTCATCGCGATGTCCAGCCTCGCCATCGCCGCCATCGGCTTCCTGGTCTGGGCCCACCACATGTTCGTCACCGGGATGGCGGTCTACTCGGCGATGGTGTTCTCGGCCCTCACCTACCTGGTAGCGGTGCCCTCCGCGATCAAGACCTTCAACTGGACGGCCACCCTCTACCGCGGCTCGGTGCAGTGGGACACCCCGATGATCTACGTCTTCTGCTTCATCGGGCTCTTCCTGATCGGGGGGCTCACCGGGCTCTTCCTCGGCAACCTGGGGACGGACGTCCACCTCACCGACACCTACTTCGTGGTCGCCCACTTCCACTACATCATGGTCGGGGGGGCCATCATGGGGTACCTGGGGGGACTCCACTTCTGGTGGCCCAAGATCACCGGGCGGAAGTACGTCGAGGCCTGGGGGAAGGTGTCGTCCCTGCTGGTGTTCGTGGGCTTCAACCTCACCTTCTTCCCGCAGTTCGTGCTCGGCTACCTGGGCATGCCGCGCCGCTACCACGTGTATCCCGACGAGTTCCAGGTGCTGAACGTCCTGTCGACGGCGGGGGCCACGATCCTGGGCTTTGGCTACCTCTTCCCGTTCTCGTACCTCTTCCACTCGATCTTCCGGGGCCAGCCGGCGGGGAACGACCCCTGGCACGCCAAGGGGCTGGAGTGGACGACCACCTCGCCTCCCCCCACCGCCAACTTCGAGACGGTCCCGGTGGTCACCGAGGAGCCGTACGACTACGGCGAGCCCCCGAAGGGAGACGGGCATGTCTGAGGCGGCCCACCACCCCTCGCTCCAGCACCATTTCGTCGACCTCGAGCAGCAGAGGGAGGCGGCCTCCCTCGGGATGTGGGTCTTCATCGCCCAGGAAGTGCTCTTCTTCGGGGGGCTCTTCGCGTCGTACGCGGTCTACCGCCACCAATACCCGGCCGCGTTCTCGGCGGGCAGCCACCACCTCAGCTGGAGGATCGGCTTCGCCAACACCCTCGTGCTCATCGGCTCGAGCCTGACCATGGCCATGGCCGTCCACTCCGCGGCGGTCGGGAAGAGCCGCCGGGCGGTCGGCTTCCTGCTCGCCACGATCCTCCTCGGCTCGGTGTTCCTCGGGGTGAAGTACTTCGAGTACGGCGAGAAGATCCGGCCCTGCTTCGGCGACGGCCCCTACTCCGGCTGCCTCGTTCCCGGGGAGCGCTTCGATGCCTCCGCCGTCCACCTCTCGGGCGACGAGGGCCGGCACTCCCAGATCTTCTTCTCCCTCTACTTCGGGATGACGGGGCTCCACGCCCTGCACATGATCGTCGGGATCCCGATCATCCTGACCGTCGCCACCCTGGCCTGGCGCGGCGCGTACGGCCCCCGGTACCACACGCCGGTGGAGATGGTCGGGCTCTACTGGCACTTCGTCGACATCATCTGGATCTTCCTCTTCCCTCTCCTCTACCTGATCGGGGCGCACTGAGATGTCCGGCCACGTCGTCTCCTGGAAGATCTACCTGGCGGTCTTCGCCGCCCTCGCCGCCCTCACCGGGGTCACGGTGCTCGTGACCGGCTACGACTTCGGCCCCCTCAACCTCATCGTGGCGCTGGGGGTCGCGGTGACGAAGGCCTCGCTGGTCGTCCTCTACTTCATGCACGCCCGCTACAGCCCGAGGCTCACCGGCGTGGTGATCGCCTCCGGCCTCGCGTTCTTCGTCATCCTCGTCTTCCTGATCCTCACCGACTACCTGAGCCGCCCCTGGCCGCTCACCGCGGCGGGGTGAAGGCGTCGAGCCGACGACCATCCGCTCGCGCCCGGGCCGCGGGTCGGTCTACAATTCGGACCACGCCGTCGAAAAGCTGAGTTCCGTCTGGTGGGCCCCGGAGGGCAACGGGGCTCTTTTCCACGGGGGATGCCATGCAGGCTCTCGAGATACTGTTCCGCTGGATCCACGTCCTCGCCGGGGTGATCTGGATCGGCCACCTCTACTTCTTCAACTTCGTGAACGGCCCGTTCCAGGGGAAGCTCGACGGCCCCACGAAGAAGGCGGTCAACCCCGAGCTCCTCCCGCGGGCCCTCTTCTGGTTCCGCTGGGGCGCGGCCTGGACCTGGGTCACCGGGGTGCTGCTGCTGGCCATCGTGTACTACCACCAGCGCTACGCCGTCGAAGCGGAGGGCTTCACCCCCGGGAGCTGGGTCATGCTGGCCGTCACCTTCCTCGCCCCCTTCGTCTACGACGCCCTCTACAAGAGCCCGCTCGGCAAGAACGTCCGCGGCGCGTTCGTCGTCGCCTACGCCCTGGTCGCGGCCATGGTCTTCCTCTACGCGCACTTCGCGGGCTTCAGCTACCGGGGGACGCTCATCCACGTGGGCGCGATGTTCGGGACGATCATGGCCTTCAACGTGTGGTACCGGATCTGGCCCGCGCAGCAGACGATCATCCGCGCGGTGAAGGAAGGGACCGCCGCCGACGCCGACCTCGTCAAGATGGCCGGGCTCCGCTCCCGCCACAACACCTACATGTCGGTGCCCCTCCTCTACGCGATGGTCGGCCAGCACACGACCTTCTTCGCCGGCGGCAACTGGGGGATCGGCGAGGAGACGCGGTGGATCGTCTTCCTGGCCGTCATCGGCCTCGGCTGGCACATCGTCTTCCACCTCTACAAGCGGAGCGCGAAGGTCCAGGGGTTCTGACGAGAGCGGGTCCCTGAAAGTCCCCGTCGCGGCGCGCCGGACGGGCGGTGGGGTCCTGCCGAAGCCGAAGAGCTGTGCTAGATTACCTTCCCAGAGAACCAGGACCCAGCGGATCTCCTTTGGGTGACGCCGTGGCCGTGCCGCACTGCGCTCGGTGGGCGCCCTCGTGCGGCGGGCCGGCCCGAACCCGTCTGGAAGGTGAATCGACCGTGCTCTTCAAGGTGCAGCATGGCTAAGCCCGAGCCCGAATCCGACCCTCGCCTGGCCGCCCGGACCCTCAAGCTCAACGTGCTCTTCGCCGCCTCGTCCGTGGGTCTGCTCCTCATCATCGGCCTGATGGTCGAGGCCGACCACGACCGCGAGTGGCGCCAGTACCAGATCCGGTTCAACCAGCTCCGGGTGAAGCTCACCGAGGAGCAGATCCGGAAGTCGCTCGGCCCCGAGGACGCCCAGCGGCTGAAGGAGATCGACGGCAAGATCGCCCAGGGCCGGCAGGAGGAGGCGGCCCACCGCAACGAGATCCGGAAGGTCCAGGCGGAGATCGACGCGCTGCAGGCCCGATGGTACGCGGCCGACCAGGACTACCGCTTCGCCAAGGCCAAGCTCGACGTGGCCCGCTACGAGCTGGACGAGGCGATCCACGGGAAGAGCGCGACCGTCGACCGCCGGAGGACCGACGTGGGGAGGCTCGGGCGGAGGTGGGAGGAATACCGCCTCAAGGTCGAGGACCTCCTGGCCCAGAGCGACGCGAAGAAGGCCCGGCTCGCCGGGCTGGAGCGCACCGAGCTGGACGCCGAGAAGGCGCGCACGGCGCTCCTCGCGGAGAAGACGAGGCTCGAGGACGTCCTCCACCGGATCGCGCCCGGGCGGCTCGTCAGCTTCGTGCGCAACCTCCCGATCCTCGACCTGGCCAACCCGTCGCTGAAGGTCAACCAGATCATGCCCTCGAGCCTCTACGACGACGTGATCTTCACCCAGACCCCGAAGGTCGACCGTTGCACGACCTGCCACCTCGGCATCGACCAGAAGGGGTTCGAGGACGCGCCTCAGCCCTTCACCACCCACCCGGAGCCGGAGCTCTACGTCCGGGGCCCCCACGCCATCGACAAGGTCGGCTGCACGGAGTGCCACCAGGGGCGGGGCCGCGGCACCACGTTCGTCACCGCGGTCCACACGCCGTCGACGAAGGAGCAGGAGAAGGCCTGGGGCCGCTACTCGGGCACCGAGTACTACCAGCCGATGGACCACTGGGACCTGCCCATGCTGGCCCGGGGGGCGACGCAGTCGCAGTGCGTCAAGTGCCACCGCGGCGTCGTCGAGGTGCCGAAGGCCCGAAGCCTGAACGCGGGCATCGAGCTCGTCGAGCGCTACGGCTGCTACGGCTGCCACAAGATCAAGGGCTTCGAGACGCGGCGGAAGGTCGGACCGGACCTGAGCCGGATCGCCACGAAGACGGGCGAGGAGTTCATCTTCCGCTGGATCAAGGAGCCGCGGGGCCTGCGGCCCACCCGCATGCCGCAGTTCTGGGACGTGCGCATTGGCGAGACGCCGGACCTCCTGAAGCGCAACAACGTCGAGGCCAACGCGGTCGTGGCCTACCTGATCGAGCATTCGGCGAAGGCGAAGTACCCGCCACCGCCCCCCGGCGATTTGGAGTCGGGGCGCAAGCTCTTCGAGTCGGTGGGCTGCCTCGGCTGCCACCGCGTGGGAGACGACGCCCGCGGCCTCGGCGACCTCGCCGCCTCGTCGTTCCGGACGTACGGGCCCAACCTCGCCGGCACCGGGAGCAAGGTCGACGCGGGCTGGCTCTACGCGTGGATCCGCGACCCCAAGGCCTACTGGCCCCTCACGAACATGCCGAGCCTGCGCCTCACGACGAAGGAGGCGGCCGACATCACCGCCTACCTGATGAGCCTCAAGAACGAGGAGTTCGTCAAGCGCTCCCGGCCGGCCCTGGACGCCGCCGTCCGGGACCAGATCGCCCTCGAGTACCTCCGCGACCGTTTTCCCGCGAAGCAGGCCGAGGACAAGCTCGCCGGCATGGCCGACCGCGAGCGCACCCTGTACCTCGGCGAGCGGACGATCTTCCGCTCCGGCTGCTTCGGCTGCCACATGATCCCCGGCTTCGAGACGACGATGCCGATCGGCACCGAGCTCAGCGAGGAGGGGTCGAAGCTCGTCGACCGCCTGGACTTCGGCTACGAGCGCGAGCGGCTGCCCCACACCCTGCCCGCCTGGCTCCACCAGAAGTTCATGGAGCCCCGCATCTTCGACCGCGACAAGGAGATGCGTCCGTGGGACCGCCTGCGGATGCCCAAGTTCCACTTCACCTCCGAGGAGGCGGACGCGCTCGTCACCGCCGTGCTGTCGTTCACGCGCGAGAAGGTCCCGGGCTCGGCCCAGCGGCAGCTCACCGCGGACGAGGGGTTCGTGGAGCGGGGCCGGCGGCTCGTCCGGGACTCGAACTGCCGGGGCTGCCACGTCATCGGCGACGAGGGCGGCGCGATCCGGGCGGTGAAGGCGAACCAGCTCGAGGAGCAGGCCAAGGCGGACGTCTTCGGGCAGGCCGATCCGGCGGCCGCCGCCGCCGAGGCGGTGGCCCTCTCGCCGCCCCTCCTCTACAACGAGGAGTCCAAGATCGGCGAAGGGGCGCGCGTGCAGTCCCACTGGCTGCACGAGTTTTTGCGGGACCCCTCCCACCACGTGCGGCCGTGGCTGGAGATCCGCATGCCGACCTTCGGGTTCACCGAGCTGCAGCTCAACACCCTCACCCACTACTTCGCGTCCATGGACCTCGTCCCCTATCCCTTCGAGCCGCGGGCCGACATCGACCCGAAGATGGTCTCGACGGGCGCGAGCCTCTTCGGTCGGGCGGAGTGCGTGAGGTGCCACGTGGTGGGGGGCAAGCTCCCCAACCAGCCCCCCAGCAACATGGCTCCGGATCTCGCCGCGGTCCACGCGCGGCTGCGCCCGGGGTGGATCAGGAGCTGGCTCAAGGATCCCCAGCGGATCGTGCCCGGGACGCGCATGCCCCAGAACTTCCCGGACAAGCCCGAGGAGAACGCCTACCCCGACGTCCTGGGAGGGAAGCAGCAGGCGCAGATCGACGCGGTGACCGAGTTCCTGCTGACGCTCGGGCCAGGAGGCGAGCGGTGACCGAGGCTCCTCCTCTCCGCGACGAGGGACCGGCCGATTCGCCTGCCGAGAAGCGCCACTTTCCCGCCCGGCTCCTCGAGTTCTTCTTCTTCCCGCTCGTCATCGTCGCCGTCGCGGCGGGCGTCTTCGTGCTCTTCGGGCTCATCACCGCGGAGGGGAAGACGCCGCGCGACTACGTCGGCCTGATCCGCAGCGGCGACTCCAACCGGCGGTGGCAGGCGGCGTTCGAGCTGTCGAAGGTGATCGGCGCCGGCAAGGACGCCCGGGCGCAGGACCCCCGCCTCGTCGGCGACATGGCGTCGCTCTTCAAGGACGCGGAGGGCGACGACCCGAGGGTGCGACGGTTCCTGGCCCTCGCCATGGGCCGCTTGGGCGACGCGGGAGCGGTGCCCGTGCTCCTCGAGTACGTGAGGGGCGTGCGGCGCGGGGAGGGGACGGACCCCGAGACGCACGTCTACGCGGTCTGGGCCCTCGGCGCGATCGGAGACGCGGACGCCGTCCCCGACCTCGTGGCCCTCGCCTCCCACGAGGACGCGGGCCT
>Ga0335084_10004967_pt1 | contig 13130 bp, 5 predicted proteins | sample Lox_Sample_44_FD_206721 | JGI IMG/M metagenome (GOLD analysis project Ga0335084, IMG submission 206721) | Soil microbial communities from Loxahatchee National Wildlife Refuge, Florida, United States - Lox_Sample_4.4 | ecosystem: Environmental > Terrestrial > Soil > Wetlands | place: USA: Florida... | reverse complement strand
AGAGGAGCGGGTGGACGCCGCGGTAGCGGCGGTCCTCCTCGAACGCCTCCGGCCCCCCGCGGAAGGTGAAGTGCTGCTGGCTGGCGCGCCGCTCCAGGCCGCGCCCGGGCATGGCGAAGAGGAGCGAGGCCCGCCGGAGCGGCCGGGGGAAGCGGGCCCGGGCGAGGGCGGCCGCGAGCGCCTCGACCTGCGCCTCCTCCGGCTCCCCCGGACCGTCGCGCCAGGCGTAGACCTCGACGGCCAGGTCGCCGTCGGCCGGGGTCTCGGCCGCCTGGGCGGCGAGCACGCGCAGGGCCCGGTCGAGCCGGTCGGCCGGGGCGAAGGCGGCCAGGATCCGGATGGTCTTGCCCTCGAGCAGGTAGCGGGTCGAGGCGAGCGGGACGCCGTCCACCATCCGGGTCCCGGTCTCGCGGAGGGGCCGGATCCGGTAGTACCGGCGGAGGATGGTCTCGACCAGGCGCGGGCGGACCGCCTCCTGGGCGGCGGCGAGCCGGGAGAGCAGCAGGGTGACGATGGGCTGCGGGCAGGCCACCAGCCAGGCCACCGCCGCCTCGCGCGCCTCGCCCTGCCCGCCGGCGAGCCGGGCCAGGGCGGCCTCGGCCTCGGCGTAGATCTCGGCCCGGACCCGCTCGAGGGCGGGCTCGTCGAAGCGCCGGTAGCGGAGCTCCCGGGCCAGATCGGCCAGGGCGGGGAAGCGCTCCTCACCGACCTCGACCAGGCGATCGATGGTGGCGCGGGCGTCGCCCGGGGAGACGGTGGGCGGGAGCCCCTCCCGGCGGAGGCGCCGCTCCAGGATGGAGAGGATCGGCCCGAGCGCCTCCTCGGCGCGCTCGTGCGCCTTCTGGATCCGGAGCAGGGCGATCTCGAGGGCGCGCCCGGGCACCGCCACCGAGACGCCGTGGTGGGCGAGCGCCCGGCGCAGGCCGGCCAGGAACCCGGGGCTCAGGCCCGGCCCGAGCACCCCGGGCTCGTGCAGGTAGAGCCAGAGCTCCTCGATCGGCGGCCGCGCGCCGGCCGGCTCGGGGGGGCGGGCCTTCCCGAACAGCACCTGCAGCTCGCCGAAGGCGGCGAGCGCGCGCGACTCGGCGCGCAGCACGTCGGGGTCGTCGGCCGGGGCGCCCTCCGAGGCGGCGCGCCAGCCGGCGGCGAGCCGCTTCGCCTCGGCCGGGGCCACGTCGTAGCCGAGGGTGAGCCGGATCAGCTCGTCGAGCGCCGCCAGGTAGCGGCCCCGGGGATCGGCCGGGGCGGGCGTGGGCGCGCCCCCGAGCTCGAGGGGCCCGCCCGGCTCGGCGCCGCCCCCGCGGGGCGCGAGCCGGACCAGGGGCGCGCCGGCGTCGACCTGGGTGTTGGGGACCGCCACCACCTCCCGCACCACCCCGGCCTCCGGGGCGGCGACGGCCAGCTCCATCTTCATCGACTCGATCCGGGCCACCGGCTCGCCCTTCGCCACCCGCTGCCCGGGGACCACCGGGATGGCGACCACCACCGCCGGCATGGGAGAGGCCACCACCCCCTCCGGCTCGATCTCGATCACCTGGGCGACGCCCGCCACCTCGACCAGTCGCAGCGCCCCCTCGGCTGTGGAGAGCACCCGGTGGCGCCTCCCCGCCACCTCCAGCCGGCGCTCGAACGGCCCAGCGCGCTCCAGGCCCACGTCCACCGCCGCCCCGCCCGCGGGGGTGATGCGGAAGCCGCCCGGCCCGGTCTGGCGGACCTCGAGCCGGTGGCGGACGCCGTCGTGGCGCAGCTCCACCGTGCGGCCGGCGGAGGGCCCGACCCGGGGGCGCCCGCGGCGCGCCTCGGCCAGGAAGCGGGCGCGCTCCAGGTCCAGCTCGGCGTCGTAGGCGTCGACGGCGGCGGCGAGGAGGGCGATCTCCGTCCGCGGCGCGGTGAGCCGGGTGCCGGCGGCGGCGAGGCGGGGGAGGAAGCCCACGCCGGCGCCCCCCGCCCGCACCTCGGGGCGGTCGAGGAGCGCGAGGAGCCAGGCCCGGGTATTCCCCGTGCCGCGGACGAGCACGTCCGCGTCGGCCAGCGCCTGGGCGAGCCGGGCGAGCGCCTCGGGCCGGTCCGCGCCCCGGGCGACCAGGGTGGCGAGCGGCTCCCCTGCCGGCGGCGCGTCGCCCTCCTCCACCGCCGCCTCGGCGCGGACCTCCGGGTCGGAGGGGAAGCGCAGCACCTCGACCACGCCCGGGGAGGCGGCCAGCCCGGCGTCGGGATCGCGCGCCAGGAGCCGGGCCGCGAGCGCGTGGCCGCGCGGCGTCAGGGGCACCGGCCCGAGCGGCAGCCCGGCGCCGATCCGGAGGGCGAGGCGCACCAGATCGACCCCCGCGGCGGCCTCGACCGCGGAGGCCGCCCGGGCGAGCGCGTCGATCCCGACCAGCGACAGCCGCCGCGTGCGCGGATCGAGGAGGAGCTGGACGGCGGCCACCCCGGTCCAGCCGGCGGCCGCGACGGCCCGGAGGGCCAGGGCCCGGGCGGCGGGGTCCTCGTCCGGCCGGCGGCCCGGCGCGGGCGACTCGGCCCCCCCCGCCCCGCGGGCGCGCGGGTGGGTGGCGCCCCCCCCGCCCACCACGGCCGCGTTCCCGGCGGCGTCCCGGACGGCGATCACCTCCAGCAGCCGCGCGGTGTCGTCCGGGGTCGCCACCCCGGCGGCCGGCACGCCGAGCTCGGCGGCGAGGGCGGCCACGGCGTCGGGCGTGGCCACCCGGCGGAGGGTGGCGGCGGACGGGCCGAGGTGGACCACCCCGAGCTGGCCGCACGCCTCGGCGAAGGCGGCGCGGACGGCGACGGGGGCGGGGCCGAGCCAGGCGGCGCCGGCGCGGGCCAGGCCCAGCGCCAGCTCGGGGCGGCCGTCGACCTCGACCGCCTCGTCCGCCTCCCGCACCAGCGGGCAGCGGCGCTCGCGCGCCGGATGGCCGGCGACGGCGGCCTCCGCCCGGCCCTCGCGCACCAGCTCCCGGACCGCGCGGAGCGCCCTGCGGCCGGACTCACCACGATCGAGCACCAGCACCCGGCCCAGGCCGACGGTGGTCTCCGGCATCCCGTCCTCGTCCCGTGCGCGGCCCCCCGACCGGCACGGCGGCGCAAAGGATAGGTTGCCTCCCCTCGCCCTGCACGCGGAACTTCTCGCCTGCGGCGATCCGGACAGGCGAAGGGGCCCGTGATTGCGGGCCCCTTCGCGACGACCTGCGCTCGTTCGTTCGCGAGCGGTTGCCGGTCAGTGACCGGCTCGAACTGCATTCTGACTTTTCGTCTCCTGCAGCTGCTCCGCTATGCGACCTCCTTGGCAGGTGACCACTGCGATCATCATGGAGGGTGGAACGCCGCCGGCCAAGCCCCTGATGGAGCGGCGGGCTCGCCGTGAATGCGCGCTGCGTCAGCGTACCCAGGGTCCTGGCCACCCGCGGCCTCGAGGCGCCGTCACCCGGGGCGGAGGAACGCCCCGCCGTGGTAATCTATCCGGATTCCCCGCCAGCCCGAGGTCCCCTTGCGTCGCACCCGACTGCTCGCCGCCGCGCTGCTCGCCGCCGCCTGCGCGGGACGCGAGGCCCAGCCCGCCGCCGCGCCGGCTGCCGTCGCGCCGCCGACCGGCTGCCTCGCCTGCCACAAGGAGGCGCGGCCCGCGGCCAAGGTGCTGCACGCGCCCTACCGCACCGGCGCCTGCGAGACCTGTCACCGCCCCCACGGCCCGGGCGGCGAGCTGCTGCTCGTGGCGAGCGCGCGCACGTCCACTCGCCGGCGCAGCACGGCTGCGTCGCCTGCCACGATCCTCACGCCTCGGCGGCGCCCGGGCTCCTCAAGGCGGCGGTGCCCGGCCTCTGCGCGCTCTGCCACGAGGCGCCCGCCCTGGCCAGGAGCCACGGCGGCTACCTGCCGGCCAGCGCCGGCTGCCTCTCTTGCCACGACGCCCACGGCGCCTCCGGCCCGAAGCTCCTGCGCGAGGTGGTTCACGAGGCGATGCCGGACTGCTCGAGCTGCCACGGCTCCACCGAGGCCACCCCGCCCTTCGCCGTCCGCGCCCGGCCCGCCCTGTGCTTCGAGTGCCACGACGAGGAGGAGGCGAAGCTGAAGAGCAAGGCGGTTCACGCCCCCTTCAAGGCGGGGAGCTGCGCCACCTGCCACCTCCCGCACGCCGCCGACGAGCAGAAGCTCCTGGTCCGGCCGCAGAAGGACCTCTGCCTCTCCTGCCACGCCGCCATCCAGAGGAAGGTGAGCGGCCCGGGGGCGCACGCCCCCGCCGCCGCCGGCCGGTGCGACGGCTGCCACGATCCCCACGGCGCGAACGCCGCCAAGCTGGTCTCCGCGGGCGAGACGCTCTGCGCCGGCTGCCACCGGGAGGCGCGCGACTGGGCCGCGCTCCCCGCGCCCCACGAGCCGGTGCGCTCGGGCGACTGCACCTCCTGCCACGACCCGCACGGCGGCGGACCGGGGCTGCTCCTCGCCGCGCCGCAGAAGCTCTGCCTCGGCTGCCACGAGGACGTGATCGGCAAGCGCGGACACCCCCGGGCCGACTGCACGAGCTGCCACCGCCCCCACGGCTCCGACCAGCCGAAGCTCCTCGTGGGGAAGGCCGAGACCCTCTGCGCCCGCTGCCACCAGGCGATGTACCAGGCCCGGGAAGGGGCGCACCTGCACACCCCGTTCGCCGGCGGCGCCTGCACCAGCTGCCACCTCGCCCACGGCGACTCCCCCAGGCTCCTGCCCCCCGACGTCGCCAAGGCGTGCCTGCAGTGCCACGTCGGCGTCCAGAAGGTCTGGGACCGCGGGGTCTCGCGCCACGCCCCGTTCGCCCAGGGCGCCTGCCCCTCCTGCCACGATCCCCACGGCTCGGCCCGCCCCAAGGACCTCAAGGCCGAGCCGGGCAAGCTCTGCCTGGGCTGCCACCAGCCCCTGGCGAAGAAGCTCTCCGCCCCCGGCGCGGCCGTCCACGACCCGGTGAAGAGCGGGGACTGCCTGGAGTGCCACCGGGGGCACGCCTCCACCGTGAAGGCGCTCCTCGCCCGGGACGTCCCGGAGCTCTGCGCGGACTGCCACGATCTCGACGCCGAGGACCTGGCGAGGAAGCACCCCGACACGAAGCTCCGCGCCGCCGTCTGCACCGAGTGCCACGACCCGCACCTGCCGCGGCTCCGCTGAGGGGACCGCCCCGGAGAGGCCGCCCGGTCGGCGATGAGAGCGCCCGTCGCCCCGGGGTGGCTGCGGGACCGGCCACGCCCCGCACGCCGCTCCGCGGGGGCGGGCGAGCTTCGCCGGGTCGCGGGGCGCCTGCGGCTACGGCAGCCCGTGCACCGCCTTCACCGACATCGTGCCCTTCGAGTGGCACTGGGCGCACTGCTCGACGCCGGCGGCGGTCGTGTAGCGGTTGCAGTGCACCAGGGCGGTGCCCGTGTCGTGGCAGCCCATGCAGGCGGCGGTGATCGGCGGGCGGGCCGGCTCGCCCGGCACGTGGGTGCCCTTGCCCTGGTGGAGCACGACCCCCGTCTCGTTGGCCACCGTCGGGGCGGCGTCGGCGGGGACGTTCTCCACGAGGAAGGCGCCGTCGAGGTGGCAGAGGGTGCACTGGGAGAGGTTGCCGGGGAAGCGGACGAAGTCGAGGAAGACGGGGGTCTTCGAGGAGACGAGGTAAGGCTCGGAGAGCTCGAGCGAGACCGAGCCGCCGGCGGAGACGCCGGTGTGCATCCGGTGGATGAGGACCTTGAAGTGGACGGTCCGCTCCTCGATCGCGTCCCAGGTCGCCGGCAGGCTCACGTTGCCGCTGGTGGTGTCCTTCGGCCGGACCGTCCAGTCGGTCTCGTCGGGGGCGTGGCAGAGGAGGCAGTAGTCGACGCGCAGCCGGGCCCCGTGGTGGCTGAGCCGCTCGTGGCACACCTCGCAGTTCGCCTGGGCCACCACCTTGCGCCGGGGCAGCGGGCTGCCGCCGAGGGTGTTCCCGGCCGCGGAGTCCACGTAGACGATGGGGTTCGCGCCGGTCTCGGTCACCGATTCGCCGGTGTAGGGCCAGTTGAACCGGTCGTTGACGGCGTCGTAGAGCGCCGGGGCCCCGGAGCGGCGCGCCTCGATCCCGACCGCCCACGTGCCCACCGCGGTCGCCGGGATGGTGGCCTTGAAGGTGTAGTGGAAGAAGCCCGAGGCGTCCGAGGTGAGCGTGAGCGGAACGCTCTCGCTCACCGGCGCCGTGGTCGACACCGCCAGGTTGCCGGTCTGGTAGTCGCTCGTCGGCCCGGAGATCAGGATGGAGAGCCGGGTGATGGCGCGGGCCAGCAGGCTCCGGGTGGAGGCGGCAGGGGTGGGCGCGTTGAGCGGGGAGAGGGCGCCGTCCCGGTCGCTCACCACGAAGATCACGGTCGGGCTCTGGCCCGGCAGGAGCCCCTGCACGCCGACGATCTGGATCGTGAGCGGGTCGAAGTGGGCGCTCGCGTAGGGCGGGACGTGCAGCTCCGAGATCGGGGCATACCCGGGGGATCCGCCGAGCACGTGGCAGCTGGCGCACTGCGTGTCGTCGGCCATGGGGCCGCCCGGGTGGGCGAAGTGGACCTGGTCCGGGGCGCCCGTGCCGAACCAGACGTCGGGGTGGCAGCCGGCGCAGGAGCGCCGGGAGACCTCGGTGTCGAGCTTGCCGACCTGGGCGGCGCCCAGGTGGCAGGCGCCGCAGCTCCGCAGGTCGCGGGGGAAGGTGATCCCCCAGGCGAGCGTCCGGGCCGGCTGCCCGTTCTCGCTCCGGCTCACCATCTGCCCGACCACGTACTCGTGCCCCAGGTCGCCGACCACCGAGAACTTCTGGCCGAGCAGGGCGGTGTTGCGGCTCGCGGCGAAGGGCATGAGCAGCGGCTGCTGCGGGAGCGCCGAGGTCGCCGGGGGGGTGAAGGCCGCGGTGGTGTTGGCGAGGAAGAGCGTGGGGAGGTTCTTCCCGCGGTGGATCCGGTGGGCCAGCCGTCCGAGCTCGAGCGGGTTCGGGTTGGTGGCCGGCGTCGCGCCCGCCAGCGCCGTGGGATCGACGGTCTGCGGGTCGGCGTGCTGCCAGGTGTGGCAGGTCAGGCAGAGCTTCGTGCCGGAGCGGACGCGATTGTGCGCGGCGAGGGTGCCGTGGCACTGGTCGCAGTTCGTGTCGAGCACCAGCTCCCGGGAGGCGGGCGGGCTGCCGTTGGGGACGAAGTCGAGGGTGGCGCTGGTGCGCGAGGTCCCGGTGGTGCCCGCGAGGAAGACGCCCACGCGGAGGGTCTCGCCCGAGCCGGTCCAGGTGAGGGGCGTGCCGAAGTCGTCGGCCGAGGGGAGCGGGGCGAGGAAGGTGTAGGACAGGGTCCCGTCGCCCTCGTCGGCGAGCGTCCCGCCCGTCGGCGGGCTGACCCCGGCCGGATTGACGGTCTCGGCGCCAGGCTGCTTCACGTTCTGCAGCACCAGGTTGACCGGCGTGGTCGGCGTTCCGGGCCCCGCCACCGGGAGGCTGGGGATGTTCGCCCCGGTCCGGACGTAGCTCCGCCAGGCAGGGAGGCCGCTCACCGGCTCGGTCGCCAGCCCGGCCAGGGTGAAGCTCGGCTGGAGCGCGGTCGCCTGGGCGAGCGTCGCCGGGGTCCCGTCGAGGGTGATCTGGAGGCGGACGACGACCTGGGTCGAGGCGTTCACGGTCGCCGAGGAGAGCGCGACCGCCGGGGTCCCCGTCGAGCTGGAGGCCGACGGCTTGACCGCCGGCCCGACCGCGGGCTTGCTGCAGGCGGCGAGGGCGAGCAGGGCCGCGAGCGCGACCTCGGGGCGACGGGTGCCGTTGCGCATGGTCTCTCTCCCGGGGCGTCCGAGCGGCGTCCCCGCCTCCCCGCCCGGCCGTTCGACCTCGCGCTCCCCGTCCCCGCGCCGCCCGGCGGCGTGGCGTGCGGGAGGTGTGGCGAGCGCGAGGACCTTCCGACCCTGAATCACCCTACCGGGTCTGCCAGCGCTCCGCCCATACCGTGAACGGGGCACCGGCGCGAGTTTCCAGCGGAAATGGAGTGAATCGGGGGTGGGTGTGCGAGGGGTCGGGAGGGGTGGGAGGCGGGGCGCCATCGCCCTCGACGGCGCCCACCCGGCCTGGGTCCCAGCGGTATCCGGCGCCCCGGGCTCACCGGCCCGCGAGCAGCTCGGCCAGGGCGCCGGTGATCGGAAGCCCGGTCCGCTCCTCGACGAACCGGAACTGCCCCGACGGATTCACCTCGAGGAAGACGTGCTCGCCGTTCTCGCGGCGGCGGAGATCCACTGCGGCGTAGGCGAGTCCGAGGTCGGCGAGCAGGGCCCTGAGCCTCCGGGCGATGCCGGCGGGGAGCGTGCAGCGCGCCACCCGGGCCTCGTCGAAGACCGGCCGGAAGTCGTGCGGCGAGCGGGTCCGGCGCGCGTCGATCTCCGCCGCGAAGAGTCGGCCCCCGACGGCGGTGACGCGGACGTCCATGCCGGGGACGTAGGCCTGGAGGATGGCGGGCGCGTCCCGGAGCGACGCGAGGTCGGGCCGGGACCGCGGCCCGAGGAGCCTGGTCGGATACCAGTCCTCCGGCGTGCAGTGGAGCGCCTTCCAGACGGCGCGCGTCCGGCCCAGCCCGCGCAGGAAGCCGCGGGCGCGATCGGGGTCGTTCGTCACCAGGGTGCGGGGGACGGGGAGGCCCGCGCGAACCGCCGCGGCGAGCTGCCGGGGCTTGTGACTGGCGGCGTCGTCGGCCCAGGGCTCGTTCACCCAGCGCACGCGCAGGCTCGCCCACAGCCCGACCACGGTGGCGTTGGCCTGGCGGAGCGCGAGGGCGCGATCGTGGGGGGTCGAGTTCGGGGCGAGCTCAACGGGGCGCGGCCGTCGCCACCAGACGGCGGAGAGGTCTTGCTCACGGGCACGTCCATCCGGCCCGTCCAGGATCCAGGCGCTCACCCGCGCCCGTGCGGCGAACGCGAGCCGGAGGCGCGCCGGAAAATCCCCGACGTCGAAGACGCGGGCCTCGACCCCGAGGCGAGCGAGCGCCTCGAGGACGGGGGCCAGGTGGTCGTCGCCGGCGTGCGAGACGGCGAGGATCACCTCTTCTTCTTGGCCTTCGCCTTCGCGGCCTTGCGCGCCGGGCGCCTCACCTTCGTGGCCTTCCTCGCGGGGCGCTTGGCCTTCTTCGCCTTCACCGCCTCCTTCACGGAAGCCTTCGCCTTGTTCGCGGGGGCGTGGTCCGGCGGCTCCTCGAACTGCTCGCCTGGCTGTTGCCGCCACTCCTTGCCGGCGGCCGGGGTCGCCGGCGTCTTCGGGCGCCAGGTCCCGCTCGCCTTGCAGTATGGCCTCGCGCAGCGGTGTGGCTGGAGGCCCTTCACGTAACGTTCACAGTAGTTCTCGTCGCAGCCCTCTGGTGGAACGGCGGCCGCCGCCCTTCCCTCCCCGGCACCCGATCCCGGCGCCGGAGCGGCGAAGGTGCGGACGAACTGCAGGTTCACGTCGGCGGATCCACAGGAAGACATCGGTTCTCCCAGGTGGGGGTTGAGCTCCGGTACCCAAGCTACCGCACTGCTCCAAAGGCCACGACGGCGATCGCACCTCTCATCGTGCGGCAATCCCGATCTGCGGCGCCAGCGCGCGCGCGTCCCGCAGGAGCGGGAGGCTGCGATCGGCGCGAGCCCAGCCGTCGAGCAACAGCCGGAGCTCGGCGCGGGCAAGCTCGGTCTCGCCGAGCCGGGAATGCGCCCAGGCGGCGAGGTAAGTGACGCGGGGCGCGGCCCAGGCGCGCCAGGCGCCCCGCGGCCAGAGCGACCGGTAGCGCTGAACCGCGGCCAGCGTGCCTCGCGCGTCGCCGGTGGCCGCGCTGACCTCGGCCACCAGGTACGACGGCACGAGGCCCCAGTTGGGCCAGGGATCGCGCTCCTCGATGGCGGCGAGGCGGGACAGGGCGCCCGCCGCGTCACCTCCACGCCAGGCCACCAGGGCCTTGAGCTCCTCTCTCGACGTCGGATACGAGAGAGACGCCTCGAGCGAGGTCGCGCGTGCCAGCTCGCCACGCAGCGCCAGCACGACGGCGAGCAGGTTGACGGAGTCGGGCATCAGCGCGAGCGCCTTGGCGGACTCCCGCCACACCGCCTCCGCGTCTCCCCCCCCGGCGACGAGGAGCGCACGGCCGAACTGCAGGTCGTCCTGGGTGGCCGCCGGGGCGCCCGCCGCGAACTGATCGAGCAGGTGGAGCCCCTCCGCGAGCCGCCCCTGCGCCGCGAGCGCGACCGCGAGGGTCAGGACGGGGTTGAACTCCCCCGGCGCCGCGGCCACCCGCTGCCGGGCGGCCTCCTCGTAGCGAGCGTAGTCGCCCGCGGCGAAGAGGGCGGCGGCGAGGTCCGACTGCGCGGCCGGGCCGCCGCCGGCCTCCACCGCCTCGCGAGCGAAGGCGGTGGCCTGCTCCCAGTCCCCCAGCCAACCGAGCGCCCGGACCACCGCGTGGACGGAGGCGGGGGAGGGCGGGCCGGCCCGGAGCCGCGCCACCAGCCCCTGGAGCTCCGGGCGGCGGCGGAGCGCGCCGTAGGCCGACACGAGGTAGTCGAGCGGCCACTCCGACGTCGGATCGAGGGCGAGGACCTTCTCGAGGTAAGGGACCGCCGAGGCGTACTCGCCACGGTGGAACTGCAGCTCGCCGGCGAGGTAGAGGGTGAGCTTGTCGTCCGGGAACTCGGCCAGCACCCGGCCGTACTCCGCCGCCGCCGCGTCGTCGTCGCCGTCGAGGTGGGCCTTCCAGGCGCGGATCAGCCCCGCCTCCTTGGTCGGCACGCGGTCGATGGAGCGGAGCGCGGCGGCCATGTGCGCGTCGCGCTCGGCCACCGGGCCCTGCTCCATCGTGAGCATGTAGGCGAGCTGGTAGTGGGCGAGCGCGAAGGTGGGGTCGATGGCGAGGGCCTGCCGGAAGTACGGCGCGCACCGCATGTTGCTGATCCAGCTCGCGCCCTGGCTCGGCCGATCCATGCAGTCCACGCCGGCGAAGTACTGCTGGTAGGCCTCGACGTTGCCGGTCACCGACTCGGCGAGCCGGACCTGCGCCACCTTGATGTCGTCCGCCCGCTCCCGCAGGGCCCGGCGGGCGTCGACCGAGAGCCGGTCCAGGGCCCCCGGGATCTCCTCCTTCTTCCGGGCGCGCTCGCTCACCGAGAACAGGTACCGATCCGCCGAGGGCTCGAGCGCCTTCAGCTCCAGCGCATAGGCCGCGCCGAACCGCTGGGCGGAGCCGATCAGGAGGAGCCGGGCGCCCGCGGCCCGCGCCAGCTCCCGGCCGATCGCCTCGTCGATGCGGGGCGCTCCCCCCTTGCCGAGCTGCCGGAGCAGGCCGAGGAGGCGCGAGCGGGTGAGGACCTGGACCCGCTGCGACTGCTCGAGGGAGGTGATGAGGAGACCGGAGAGCCCGTCCAGATCCTGGTCCCCGGTGGCGTTGTCGAAGTCGGTCACCGCCACCAGCACCCGCTCCCCCGGCGCGAGGGGCAGCTCGTGCTGGCGGAGCCAGAGGCCCAGGCCGAGCGCGGCCGCCGCCAGCGCCGCCGCCCCTGCCAGCAGGAGGCGCCGGGGCACCCGGGCGATCGGCTCGAGGCGCCGCTGCGCCGCGAGGAGCGCGTTCAGGACCGTCCCCGCCGAGGCGGGCCGCCCGGCCGGCTCCTTCTCCAGCATCCGGGACACCAGCTGGCGCACCGGCGCGGGGGCGAGCGCCCGGGGCAGCTCGGGCGGCGGGCCCGGGTCGAGGGCCTCGCTCCGGTCACGGGAGACGCGGTAGGGGACCGCGCCGGAGATCATCTGGTGGAGCAGCGTCCCCAGGGAGAAGAGATCGGTGCGCTCGTCCCCCGGCTCGGATCGCCACTGCTCGGGTGCCATGTACGCCGGCGTCCCGGCGCTGGCGGGGCCGCCCCGGCCGAAGAGGAAGGCCAGGCCGAAGTCGAGCACCTTCAGGGTCCCGTCCTCGCCGAGGAAGATGTTCCCCGGCTTGAGGTCGCGGTGCACCACGCCCGCGGCGTGCGCGTGCGCGAGCACCCGGGCGACGTCCACGGCGATGCGGATCGCCTCTCGCAGCGGGATCGGGCCGTCGCGCAGCCGGTCGGCGAGCGTGCGGCCCCGGAGCAGCTCGAAGATGAGGTAAGGACCGGACGGGCCTCGCCCGAAGTCGTGGAGGGTGACGATGTTGGGGTGGTTGAGGCGGGCCACCGCCTCGGCCTCCCGGCGGAGCCACTCCTCGCTCCGACCCACGATGCGGCTGCCCGGACGGATGGCCTTGAACGCCACCGCGCGGCCGAGCTCGCGGTCGACGGCCTCGAAGACCACGCCGAAGCCGCCGCGCCCCAGCTCGCGGACCAGCACGAACCGGCCGACCTCGTCGCCGGCCTTGAGCCCGGCGGTCCACCCGGCGGAGACGTCGACGTCGCTCTCGGGCGTGCGGGCGAGCTGGGCGAGGAGCGCCGAGAGCTGCGCGGACACGTCCGGAACGGCGTCGCCGTCCGGCAGCGCGTGCCCCTCGCCAAGCCGTCCGGCCTCCTCCACCCGCTCCTCCCCGAACGGAAAGAGACTTTGTACCAGATCGGCGAGGGTCTGAGGGTTCGGCCTGGTGACCGCGGGCGGGTCCGACCACGCCGCAGCCCGGGGGCTCGCGCCCGTTCCGGGGATGCCGAGATGCAGGATGCCGACTGCTCCCATGCGGGCCGTGCCTCGGGAGCCAAGACCGGCGGGGGGCCGGTTCGTGACCCGGGCGCTACCCGACCAGCCCTCGGTCGCGGGCGAGCTTGGCGAGCCGCTCCTTCAGCCGCTCGAAGCGCTTCCGGAGCGCGGCCGCCTCCACGGGCGCGCCGTCGGCGACGAGCACCGCCGCGATCTCGTCCCAGGCGAGCTTCTGATCGATCCGCAGCACGAGCAGGGTCTGCTCCTCGGGCGAGAGGGTCGCGCGCAGGATCTCGAGCGCATCGCGCTGGCGCTCGACCTTCACGGCGGTCTGGGTCCGGACCTCCTCGGCCAGCCGGGAGGCCTCACCGCTCTCGAAGCGCCGGCCCAGGCGGCGCCAGGCCTCGTCGCGGACGTTGAGGGCAGCGTTCCAGGCGATGCGGAAGGCCCAGGTGCGGAAGGAGGACTCGCCGCGGAAGCCGTCGATCCCGCGCCAGAGCCGCTCGGCGAAGACGGAGAAGGCCTCGGCGGCGTCGGC
>Ga0335084_10004966_pt1 | contig 13135 bp, 11 predicted proteins | sample Lox_Sample_44_FD_206721 | JGI IMG/M metagenome (GOLD analysis project Ga0335084, IMG submission 206721) | Soil microbial communities from Loxahatchee National Wildlife Refuge, Florida, United States - Lox_Sample_4.4 | ecosystem: Environmental > Terrestrial > Soil > Wetlands | place: USA... | reverse complement strand
CGCCGGACCCTACGCGGGGCTCGCCGAGCGCGCGCTGGCCGACCAGCCTCTCACCCGCGACGAGTGCCTGGCCGTGCTGCGCACGCCCGACGCCGACCTCGCGTCGCTGCTCTGGGCGGCGTTCGCCGTCCGCAGCCGGCACTTCGGGCGGCGCGTGAAGCTCTGCGTGCTCACCAACGCGCGCAGCGGGCTGTGCCCGGAGGACTGCGGCTACTGCTCGCAGTCGGCGGTCTCCACCGCCGACATCGAGCGCTACCGGCTCGTCCCGGTGCCGGAGCTCGTCGCGAAGGCGCGGCAGGCGGCGGCGGCCGGCGCGCGGCGCTACTGCATGGTGACGAGCGCCCGCGGCCCGAGCGCGGCCGACGTCGCGCACTTCGCGCGGGCCGCGCGCGCCATCCGCAGCGAGCTCCCGGACCTCGAGCTGTGCGTCTCGCTCGGCATCCTGGGCGACGGCGAGGCGCGCGAGCTGCGGGGTGCGGGCATCGACTTCGTGAACCACAACCTGAACACCAGCCGCCGGCACTATCCGTCGATCTGCTCGACGCACACCTACGACGACCGCGTCCGTACGGTCGAGGCCAGCAAGCGGGCGGGGCTCTCGGCCTGCTCCGGCGTGATCATCGGCATGGGGGAGACCGACGAGGATCTCGTCGACGTGGCGCTCGCGCTGGCGGCGCTCGAGGTCGAGTCGCTGCCGGTGAACTTCCTGATCCCGATCCCCGGCACCCCGCTCGACGCGCAGCCGGTGCCGGAGGCCGGGCGCGCGCTCCGCGTGCTGGCGCTGTTCCGTCTGACGAACCCGCGCGCCGAGATCCGCGCCACCGGCGGACGGGAGCGCTGCCTGGGCGCGGCGCAGGGCCTCGCGTTGTTCGCGGCCAACTCGATCTTCGTCAACGGCTACCTGACCACGCCGGGACAGCCACGCGACGAGGCGCTCGCGATGGTGTCGGACTTCGGCTTCGAGGTCGAGCCGGCGGTCGAGACCGCCGTCGCCGCGAACGTTTGAGATTGGACACCCATGTCGGATTGTGATGAGACCCGCCCAGGAGGGATACGCATGCTCGAGCGGCTCGCTGCTGCTGACTACCTCTTCCCGCTCCACGCTCGCGAGGAAGACGATGACGACGACGACCTCGAGGACGATGACGACGACGAGGACTTCGGGGACGAGGACGACGACTTCGAGGACGACGACGATGACGACTTCGACGACGACGAGGACGAAGAGGAGGACGAAGACGAGTAGCGCCGGGGCGCCGCGCTAGGCGCCGGCCAGCATCAGCCGCTCGATCTTGATCGTCGGCGCCGCCACGGCGCCCCTGAACTTGAGGTCGTTCCCCACCATCGTGATCCCCTGCCACATGTCGAGGAGGTTGCCGGCGATGGTCACCTCCTCCACCGCGTGTGTGAGCTCCCCGTTCTCGATCCAGAGCCCCGCCGCCCCGCGCGAGTAGTCCCCCGTCACCAGATTCACGCCGAAGCCGATCATCTCGGTGAGGTACAGCCCGCGCGGCACCGACTTGATGATGTCGGCGGGCGTGTGCGGTCCCGGCTCGAGGTAGAAGTTGGTGGGCGCGACGGTGGGCGCGTCGCCCGCGCCGCGCGCCGCGTGCCCGGTCGGCTTGAGCCCGAGGCGGCGCGCCGAGTAGCTGTCCAGCAGGTAGCTCGCGAGCACGCCCCGCTCGACGATCGTCCGCTTCTTCGATGCGACGCCCTCGCCGTCGAACGGCCGCGACGCCAGACCGCCCGGCCGGAGCGGATCGTCGACGACGGTCACGCCCGCCGCCGCGATCGTCTCGCCCAGCCGTCCGAGCAGGATCGACGCGCGCCGGTAGAGCGCGGGCCCCGAGATCGCGCCCGCCAGGCTGCGCAGCAGGCTCGCCGCCATGTCGGGATCGAACACCACCGGGCACTCGCAGGTCGGTACGCGGCGGGCGCCGAGACGGCGCAGCGTCCGGCGCGCGGCCTCCCGCCCGACGTCGGCCGGGGCGTCGAGGCGCGCGAGCGCGCGGTCGACGGTCCACCACGAGTCGCGCTGCATCGCGCCGTCGCGCGCCGCGACCGGCACCACCGACAGGCTGAACGTCGAGCTGCTGAACGCGCCGGCGAATCCCAGGCTGGACGCGTACGCCACCTGGCCGCCCCCGCCGCCGAACTCGGCGCCCTCCGAGTTCGTGATCGCGGGATCGGCGGCGAGCGCCGCGGCCTCGGCCTCGCGGGCGCGCGCCAGCGCGTCGGGGGGCGACAGCGTCTCGCAGGCGGCGTCGTAGAGCGTCAGCTCGGGCTGGTCGGTGGCGAGGTCGCCGCGGTCGGGGAGGCCGCCGTGCTCGTCGGGGGCGGTCGCCCGGGCGAGCGCGCAGGCGTCGCCCGCCAGCTCTGCCAGCCCGGCCGGCGAGAGATCCGCGGTCGACACCACCGCGGTCGACGCGCCGACGAACACCCGCAGCCCGGCGCGCCGCTCGCGGGCGCGCCGCAGCTTCTCGACCTCGCCCATGCGCACGCCGACCTCGAGCCCGTCGCTCTCCGCGACCAGCGCGTCGGCGGCGGTGGCCCCGGCCGCGCGTGCCCGCTCGACCAGCATGACGGCGACGTCGCGCGGATCCACGGCGCCTAGGCCTGCGTCCCGCCGACGGTGAGCCCGTCGATGCGGACGGTCGGCAGGCCGACCCCGACCGGGACCGACTGGCCGTCCTTGCCGCAGGTGCCGATGCCGTCGTCGAGCGCGAGATCGTTGCCGACGCGCGAGATGCGGGTGAGGACGTCGGGGCCGTTGCCGATCAGCGTCGCGCCCTTCACCGGGCGTCCGACCTTGCCGCCCTCGATCAGGTAGGCCTCGCTGGCCGAGAACACGAACTTGCCGTTCGTGATGTCGACCTGGCCGCCGCCGAACGACACCGCGTACAGGCCACGGTCGACGGAGCGGAGGATGTCCTCGGGCGCGTCCTGCCCGGACAGCATGAAGGTGTTCGTCATGCGCGGCATCGGAATGTGCGCGAAGCTCTCGCGTCGGCCGTTGCCGGTCACCGGCATCTTCATGAGCGACGCGTTCAGCCGATCCTGGAGGTAGCCGCGCAGGATGCCGTTCTCGATCAGCACGGTGCGTCCGGTGGGCGTGCCCTCGTCGTCGACGTTGAGCGACCCGCGCCGGTTGGCGATGGTGCCGTCGTCGACGACCGTGCACAGCTCGGACGCGACGCGCGTGCCGAGGCGGTCGGTGAAGGCCGACGTGCGCTTGCGGTTGAAGTCGCCTTCGAGGCCGTGGCCGATGGCCTCGTGCAGCAGGATGCCGGGCCACCCGGGCCCGAGCACCACGGTCATCGTGCCGGCGGGGGCGGGGACGGCGTCGAGGTTGGTGAGCGCCTGGCGCGCGGCCTCGCGGGCGAAGCGCTCGGCGCGGCCGTCGCCGAGCATGCCGAAGGCGAAGCGCCCGCCGCCGCCGAAGCTGCCCTGCTGGCGGTTGCCGTTCCGCTCCGCGATGCAGGTGACGCTGAGATGGATGAGCGGCCGGACGTCGCCCACCACGAGGCCGCCGGAGGTCGCGATCAGCACCACCTTGTGCTCGATGCCGACGCCGGCGAACACGCTGGTGATGGCGGGGTCGGCGGCGCGCGCCACCGCGTCGAGGCGGCCGAGCAGCGCGATCTGATCGGCGAGCGGCGTCTCGATGGGGGCCGGCGTCACGGCGTAGAGGTCGTGCGGCGCGGCCGGAGCGCCGGGCACCGGGAGCGCCGCGGTCTCGCTGCGCTGCTCGGCGATGTAGTGCGCCGTCCGCGCCGCCAGCTCGAGCCGCTCGAGCGTGATCTCGTCGGAATAGGCGTAGCCGGTCTGCGCGTCCGCCAGCACGCGCACGCCGACCCCCTGGCGCACGCTGCGCGTCGCCTTCTTGACGACGCCGTCCTCGAGCGACGCGGTCTGCGTGATGCGGAACTCGAAGTAGCAGTCCGCGAAGTCGGCCCGACGCGCGACCGCGGTGCCGAGCACGCGATCCAGGCCGGTGGTCGAGAGCCCGAAGCGCTCGAGGAAGAAGCGCGTGGGATCGACGGCCGGCATGCGGTCGAAGGTAGCAGAGGCCTCCCGGGTGCGCCACCGGATCCGGCGCGGTGGACACCGCCGAACGCGCTCGGTCATAATGCTCGCTCGCCCATGCCCGCTTCCGGCACGCGTGGGGCGCTCGCCAACCTGCTCCAGGCCTGCGATCGCCCCGGCCCGCTCATCATCCTTCCGCACGACAATCCGGATCCGGACGCGCTCGCCAGCGCGGCGGCGCTCAAGTACCTCGCGAGCGAGCTGCTGGAGAAGGAGGCGCACATCGCGCTCGGCGGGATCGTCGGGCGCGCCGAGAACCGGGCGATGCTCAAGTACCTGAACATCGACCTCGTCCCGGTCGGCGACGTCTCGTTCGACGGCGGCGCGCAGGTGGCGCTGGTCGATACGCAGCCCGGGCGCTCGAACAACTCGCTGCCCGAGGGCATCGTTCCGACGATCGTGATCGACCACCACCCGGCGTACGCCGAGTACCCCGGCGTCCCCGTCCTCGACCTGCGCGACGAGTACGGGGCCACGTCGACGATTCTCACCGAGTACGTGCAGGAGTCGAAGCTGGTGCCCGAGGCGAAGATCGCGACCGCGCTCTTCTACGGCATCTCCGCCGAGACCCAGGACCTGGGCCGCGAGGCCACGCCCGCCGACGTCGAGGCGGCGCACTTCCTCTACCTGTACGCCAACAAGCGTCGCCTCTCGAAGATCGAGAACGCGCGCGTGCCGCGCGAGTACTTCCGCGTCTTCCGGCAGGCGATCGAATCCGCGACGCTCTACGACACGGTCGTGGTCTCGATGCTGGGCGAGGTACAGTACCCCGACATGGTCGCCGAGGTCGCGGACTTCCTCCTCCGGCTCGACCAGGTGACGTGGGCGGCCGCGATCGGCACGTTCGAGAGCTGTCTGCACGTCTCGGTGCGCACGACCGATCGCGAGGCCAACGCCGGCGAGCTGCTCCAGCGCGTGCTGGGGAGCAAGTCGGCGGGCGGACACGATCAGATCGCGGGCGGGCGGGTGGTCGTGGGCGACGATCCGGCGACGCGCGTGGCCGCCGCGGTGACGGTTCGGGACCGGTTCCTCGGGGCGCTGTCGATCGACCCGGCGCTCGGCGAGCCGGTGGTGTGAGCGACGTGGGGGGCGGGGCGCGGGCGCCCGCTCCGCTCCGGATCCTCGCCGGCGGCGGGTGTCGCTGGCCTGACTCCACGATACGTCCGGCTGCGGGCTGCGCTCCGTGGGCGCCCGCGCCCCGCCGCGCAACGGCGCTCACGGAAGCGCGCCGAGCGCTGCCTCGATCTCGGAACGGACCTGCGGAGTCGGCTCGCCGTCGCGCTTGCTTTCGAGTGTGTGGCGGGCGCTCGGTCCGCCGACACGGCCCAGGGCCCAGGCGGCGTGGCTGCGCACCAGCGGCTCCGGGTCGCCGAGGGCGGCGGCCAGGGCCGGGATCGCTTCGGGGTTGCCCGAGTTGCCGAGCGCCGTGGCGGCGTTGCGGAGGAGGTTCCGGCGGCCGGCGCGGCGGATCGCGGTGGTGCCGAAGCGGGCGCGGAAGGCGGGCTCGTCGAGGGTCAGCAGCGTCGGCAGGTGGGGGTGGAGGAATTCGGTGGCCGACGCGTCGGTGCGGTCGCCGTTCCACGGGCAGACCTCCTGGCAGACGTCGCAGCCGAAGATCCAGTTGCCGAGCGCGGGACGGAGGGTGGCGGGAATCTCGGAGCGGTGCTCGATGGTGAGGTAGGAGAGGCAGCGGCGCGGGTCCATCGTGTAGCCCTGCTCGAGCGCGCCGGTGGGACAGGCGGCGATGCAGCGGGTGCAGGTGCCGCAGTGGTCGTCGGGGAGGGCGACCGCGGGCAGCTCGAGGTCGGTGAAGAGCTCGGCGAGGAAGAAGTAGCTGCCGAGCGCGCGGTGCAGGACCAGCGTGTTGCGACCGATCCAGCCGAGGCCGCCGCGGGCACCCCATTCGCGCTCGAGGATCGCGCCGGTGTCGACCGTGCCGGCGAAGCGGGCGCCGGGGAAGCGGGTGCGCAGCCGGTCGGCGAGCGCGCGCAGCCGGCGGCGGACGTCGGCGTGGTAGTCGAGGCCGAGCGCGTAGGCGGCGATCCGCCCGCGCAGCGTGTGCCGCCAGTCGTCCGGAGGCGGGGGCGGCGGGCGGTAGGGGAAGGCCAGGGTGACGAGCGAGCGTGCCCAGGAGGCCAGGACCCGGGGATCGACCCGCTCCTCGACCCGGGTCGCCAGGTAGCCCATCTCCCCGGCCCGGCCCTCGGCGAGCCAGGTTTCGACGAACGGGGCCCGGGGCAGGCGAGCCAGCGGTGCAGTCCCGGCCAGCGGAAACCCGAGCGCCCGGGCCTCCACCGTCACGATTTCGACGGTCGTCTCCACCCGCAGGCCAGTTAGCACGGGGCCCGGCGGGCGGGGAGTCAGGGGCGACTCAAGTCGCCATGCGCACTGCCCGATATTGGTCCCAAGGACAAACCCGTCTGGGGACGGACCCCCGGACCATCACCGCTTCAAGGAGGACTCCATGGCTCTGTTCGTCAACACTAACTTGTCGTCGCTGAACGCACAGCGACACCTCGACGCGTCCAGTGGGTCGGTGACCCAGTCGCTCGAGCGCCTGTCGTCGGGCCTGCGGATCAACAACGCTTACGACGACGCTGCCGGCCTCGCGATCGCGGACAAGTTGAGCCGCGACGTGCGAGTCATCAACCAGGCGATCCGCAACGCCAACGACGGTCTGTCGGCCCTCGCCATCGGCGACAAGGCCCTCGGGACCATCAACGACGTCGTGACCCGCGCCTCCGAGCTCGCCTCGGAAGCGGCCACGGGCACGATCAACGACACGCAGCGCAGCTCGATCCAGAACGAGTTCACCGCGCTCCTGTCGGAAATCGACCGTCTGTCGACGGTCACCACGTTCAACGGCGTGCAGCTGCTCAGCCCGACCCAGACCCTCTCGATCCAGGTCGGTCTCGACGGCGGCGCGAACTCGCGGGTGTCGTTCAGCACCGCGGACGGCTCGACCAGCGCCCTCGGCATCACCAACACGGGCGTGGCGGTGTCCACGCAGTCGTCCGCGCAGTCGGCACTCGGGCTCCTCACCTCGGCGATCGCGACGGTCGCGCAGGCTCGCGGCCAGCTCGGCGCCTACGAGAGCCGCCTCCTGACCGCCATCACCAGCCTCCAGGTCGCCAGCGAGAACTTCTCGGCCGCCCAGAGCCGCATCCGGGACGCCGACATCGCCTCCGAGACCGCCAACCTGACCCGGGCCCAGGTGCTCCAGCAGGCCGGCGTCGCCGTTCTGGCGCAGGCCAACCAGCAGCCTCAGCTCGCCCTCCGGCTCCTGCAGTAGGGAGTGGGGACGACGTTTCACGGAAGCAACGGACGGCCGGGGATCGCGAGATCCCCGGCCCGTTCGCTCGGTAAGATGGTGGATGGGGTGGATGTGAGGATGGAGGCCCAATGGCAGGGCTGATCACGGTCGGGGGACTCGCCACCGGCCTCGACACGAACTCGATCATCAGCCAGCTGGTCGCGCTCGAGCAGAAGCCGGTGGACCTGCTCAAGCAGCAGGCCGCCGACGTCCAGTCGACGCGCGACGCGGTGGGCGCCGTCAGCGCACGCGTGGGCGCGCTCCGGGACGCGGCCAGCGCCCTCGGCTTCGCCACCAACGTGCTCGTCCGGAAGGCGACCTCGAGCAACGCCGACGTGCTGACCGCGACCGCCGGCACCGGCGCGCAGCGCGGCACCACCGGCGTCACCGTCACGCAGCTCGCCCGCAGCTCGGTCGCCGGCGCGACCATCGGCCTCGCCTCGGCCGACGCGCTGGTCGCGACCTCCGAAGGGCGCTTCAAGTTCCAGGTCGGCGGCGGCGAGGTGCAGAGCGTCAACGTCGACGGTACGACCACGCTCCAGCAGCTCGCCACGAGCATCAACAACCTGGGCGCCGGCGTCAGCGCGTCGGCGATAAACCTCGGGACCGCCGCGAACCCGGACTGGCGCCTCCAGATCGCCACCGCGGCGACCGGGGCGTCGAGCACCATCACGGTCGTGCAGGACGACACCAACCTCGCCGTGCAGACGACCCAGGCCGGGCAGAACGCCGCGTTCACCGTGGCGGGCTTCACCGGCACGTTCCAGCGCGAGTCCAACACCGTCGGCGACGTCCTCCCGGGCGTCACCTTCCAGCTCCAGGAGCTCGGCAGCTCGACGATCACGGTCGCCGACGACACCGAGGCCATCACCGCCAAGGTGAAGGCCCTCGCCACGGCCTTCAACGGGCTGGCGGGCTTCGTGAACGCGCAGGCCGGCGTCACCACGAACTCGGACAAGTCGGTGTCGGTCGGCCCGCTCGCCAACGAATCGGCGGTGCTCCGGACGGTCGACCGCCTGCACTCGGCGCTGTCGGCGCCGTACACGGCCGCCGCCGGCCGCTACGTGAACCTGTCCAGCATCGGGTTCGCCACCTACGTCGCCACCAGCAGCGACGATCCGCAGCGCGGCACCGTCACCTTCGACGAGAAGAAGTTCCAAGCGGCGCTCGCCGACGATCCCGACGCGGTCGCGGCCGTGCTCGCCGGCGACGGATCCACCACCGGTATCGCCAACGGCGTCCGCACGCTCGCGGATCAGGTCACGTCGATCGACGGCAGCCTGGTGAGCGAGGACAAGGCGCTCGGCCAGCGGATCACGTCGCTCGCGGACCAGGCCGACCAGGCGCAGCGGCGGGTCGACGCGTTCGAGGCGCGGCTCCAGACGCAGTTCGCCGCCCTGGAGAGCCTGGTGACGCAGTTCAAGCAGCAGGGCGACTTCCTGACGAGCGCCTTCGCCAAGAAGGCCTGAGCCGAGGTCGAGGAGGAACGGGGACATGCACGCGAAGGAATATGCCAAGCGGTACGCGCAGGCCGAGGTCACGGTCGCGGAGCCGAAGCGCCTGCTGCTCCTGATGCTGGAGGGGGGGGTGCGGTTCCTGCACGGTGCGCGCGACGGGCTCGCCGCCGACGACCTCCCGCGCTTCATGTACCACTCGCAGAAGGCGCAGGCGGTGATCAGCGAGCTGCTGGGCACGCTCGACTACGAAGCGGGCGGCGAGATCGCGCGAAACCTGGGGCGCCTCTACGACTTCATGCTCTTCCACATGACCGAGGGCACGGCCCGCCGCAGCGTGCGCCACTACGACGAGGTCCTGCGCCTCTTCGAGACCATCGCGGGCGCCTACCGCGAGGTGCTGAACGGCCCCGCCGACGCGTCGAGCAAGGGAGTGGCGGCGTGACCGACCACGACGCCCTGGCCGCCGCGAGCCGCCGCGAGCGCGAGCTGTACGCCGAGCTGGTCGCCGCGTACGAGACCCTCGGCCGCGTGCTCGGCGACGCCCCCGAGGCCTGCGACATGGACGCGCTGATGGCGGCCCAGGCCCGCGCCGACGTCGCCGCCGCGGCGCTGCGCGCCGTGAGCGCGACGGTTGCCCCGGTGCGCCTGGCCGGCGAGCCGGTGTCGGCCGCGATCCGCGCCGACTGGGAGGCCTCCGCCGCGCTCGCCGCGGACGCGGCCGCCCGCAACGCCACGCTGGTGCAGCTGGCGAGCGCCGGGCGCGACGCGACCGGCGCCCGGCTGGCCCGCTTGGCGACCGATCGCCGTGCCCAGGCCGCCTACGGGCGCGCCGCGGCCCGCCGCCTCGTGCTCGCCGACGCCCGAGCCTAAGAGACCGACCCGAGACGAAGTCTCGGGTCGGTCTCTTAGGCTCGTCCGGGTCAGGATCCTGGCCCGCCCTGACAGAAGTTGCCCCCCCCTTCGGCCGCGATCTGCCGGCCGCTGCGCGAGAAGTGCGCTCCGGCGTGGGGCCGCTCGTGCCCGCCGTCGCTGGCACGGCTTTGCATTGCCTCGGACGGCAGACCATGGCGCACGACTTCCTCGCTGACCGTACCGTGCTCGTGACGGGAGGAACCGGCTCGTTCGGCCGGCGCTTCTCGGAGATCGTCCTCGCCCGTCACAAGCCCCGGAAGCTCATCATCCTCTCGCGCGACGAGCTGAAGCAGCTCGAGATGCGCGAGGCCTTCCAGGACCATCCGGCCCTGCGCTTCTTCCTGGGCGACGTGCGCGACCGCGACCGCCTGCTGCGGGCGTTCCAGAGCGTCGACGTCGTGATCCACGCGGCCGCCCTCAAGCAGGTGCCGGCGGCGGAGTACAACCCGTGGGAGAGCGTCCGGACCAACGTGCTGGGCGCGCAGAACGTGATCGACGCCGCCATCGACCGGGGCGTGAAGAAGGTGATCGCGCTCAGCTCCGACAAGGCCGCCAACCCGGTGAACCTCTACGGCGCGACCAAGCTGGTCTCCGACAAGCTGTTCGTCGCCGGCAACACCTACGCCAGCCACGGCGAGACCGCCCTGTCGGTCGTCCGCTACGGCAACGTGATGGGGAGCCGCGGCAGCGTGGTCCCGCACTTTCGGAAGCTGCGCGAGACCGGCCGCATCCCGATCACCGACGCGCGCATGACGCGCTTCTGGCTGACGCTCGACCAGGCGGTGGGCTTCGTGCTGCGCGCGCTCGCGCGCATGCGGGGCGGCGAGATCTTCGTGCCCAAGCTCCCGAGCATGCGGATCGGCGATCTGGCCGAGGCGATCGCGCCCGGCTGCCGGATCGAGGAGATCGGCATCCGTCCCGGCGAGAAGCTGCACGAGATGATGATCACCGCCGAGGATGCGCGGAAGGCGGTCGAGTTCGACGACCACTACGTCATCCACCCGGCGTTCCCGTGGTGGGGCGAGGACCTGGCGTACGAGACCGGTCGTTCCGTCCCCGACGGCTTCACCTACGCGAGCAACACCAACGACCGCTGGCTGTCGGTCGAGGAGTTGCGGGACCTCCTCGGCGAGGAGCCGCCGGCGGTCCGCCTCCGCCCGAGCGCGGCGGCGCAGCACGGCCATGCGGCTTCCCTATAGCCGCCAGACGGTCGGCGCGGCCGAGGCAGCGGCAGTCGCAGCAGCGGTCCAGGACGCGCTGCTCACCGGCGGCCCGACGCTCGCCCGCTTCGAGGCCGCGCTGGCCGACGCGGTCGGGGCGCGGCACGCAATCGCGGTGTCGAGCGGCACGGCGGCGCTGCACGTCGCCTACCTGGCCGCCGGCGTCGGGTTCGCCGACGAGGTGCTCACCAGCCCGCTGACGTTCGTCGCGACCGCCAACGCCGCCGTCTACTGCGGCGCGGCGCCGCGCTTCGCCGACGTCGACGCGCACGGCAACCTCGATCCGGCGGCAGTGGCGGCGGCCGTGACGCGGCACGGGACGCCGCGCGCGATCGTGCCGGTGCACTACGCCGGCCACCCGGCCGCGCTCGAGGCCATCGCCGCCGCGGCGCCGGGCGCGGTCGTGATCGAGGACGCCTGCCACGCGCTCGGCGCGAGCTGGCGCGACTCCGGCGGCGCATGGCGGAGCGTCGGCGACGGCGCCTGCGCGGCGCTGACGGTCTTCAGCTTCCACCCGGTGAAGACCATCACGACCGGGGAGGGCGGCGCGGTGGTCACCAACGACGCGCTGCTGGCGCGGCGCTGCCGCCGTCTCCGCGATCACGGTCTGGTGCGCGAGCAGGCGGAGCTGGAAGCGCCCGACGGCCCCTGGTCGTACGAGCAGCACGAGCTCGGCTTCAACTACCGTCTCACCGACATCCAGGCCGCGCTCGGGCTCGTACAGCTCGGCCGGCTGGAGCATTTCCTCGACGCCCGGCGCCGGGTCGCCGCGATGTACGATCGCGCGCTCGGCGCGCTCGCCGCGGTGCGGCCGATCGGGCCGGCGGAGGGCACGCGCTCGGGCTGGCACCTCTATCCGGTGCGCGTGTCGGCGGTGCAGCGGCGCGCGGTGTTCGAGGCGCTGCGCGCCTGTGGGATCGGAGTGCAGGTGCACTACGCGCCGGTCCACCTCCAGCCCTACTACCGCCGCCGCTTCGGCACCGCGGCCGGCGACTGCCCGGCGGCGGAGGCGCTGGCGCGCGAAGCCCTGTCGCTGCCCTGCTTCCCGGGGATGGACGGGGCCGACGTCGCAATGGTCGTGACCGCGCTCGCCCGGGCGGTCGAGGAGAGCCCGCGTCAGGCGGCGCGGCGTCAGGAGAGGACCGATGCAGTGCACGCTGGGTGATCGGCATCTGGGAGACGGCGAGCCGACCTACGTCATCGCCGAGATCGGCTCGAACCACGACGGCAGCCTCGACCGCGCGCTGGCGCTGATCGACGCGGCCGCGGCCGCCGGTGCCGACGCCGTCAAGTTCCAGTCGTTCCGCGCCGAAGGGCTGCTGGCGCGCCGCTGGCCGGCGCCCGGGGGCGGGTGGCGCTCCGCCGAGGCGTATCCGGTGCTGGAGCGACTCGAGGTCCCGCCCGAGTGGCACGCGCCGCTCCGCGATCGCGCGCACGCGCGCAACGTCGCCTTCCTGTCGACGCCGTTCGACGAGGGCCGCGCGGCGCTGCTGGCCGCGCTCGGCATGCCGGCCTTCAAGGTCGCCTCGGGCGACCTGACCCACCTGCCGCTGCTCCGGCGGCTGGGCGGCTACCACCGTCCGGTGCTGCTCTCGACCGGCCTCGCGACCGACGCCGAGATCACGACCGCGCTGGACGCCATCGCCGCCGGCGCCGTGGCGCCCGAGCGCCGCCCGCCGGTCGTCCTCCTGCACTGCGTGTCGCTCTATCCGCTGCGTCCCGGCGACGCGAACCTGCGCGTGCTGCCCGGATTGCGGGCGCGGCACGGCTGCCTCGTCGGCTGGTCGGACCATTCACCGGGCCATACCCTGGCGGTGGGCGCGGTGGCGCTCGGCGCCTGCGTGATCGAGAAGCACTTCACCGACGACCGCCGCCGTCCGGGTCCCGATCATTCCTTTGCGATGGAGCCCGCCGCTCTGCGGGCGATGGTCGACGCGATCCGCGAGCTCGAGTCGGGCCTCGGCGACGGCGCCAAGCAGCCGCGTCCCGACGAGACCCCCGAGCGCCGCTGGGCACGCCGCAGCGTCTACGCCGCGCGCGCGCTCCCGGCCGGCAAGGTGCTCGAGGCCGCCGATCTGAAGATCGTCCGCCCCGCACTCGGCCTGCCGCCGTCGGCGTTCGACGGGCTGCTCGGCCGCCGCCTCGCG
>Ga0335084_10004964_pt1 | contig 13141 bp, 13 predicted proteins | sample Lox_Sample_44_FD_206721 | JGI IMG/M metagenome (GOLD analysis project Ga0335084, IMG submission 206721) | Soil microbial communities from Loxahatchee National Wildlife Refuge, Florida, United States - Lox_Sample_4.4 | ecosystem: Environmental > Terrestrial > Soil > Wetlands | place: USA... | reverse complement strand
GCCTCGAGGATGTCCTTGCTCCCAGCGATCTTGGCCGGATCGCTCTTCGGGCCGATCAACACGAAGTCGTTGTACATCACCGGGTAGCGCTTGACGCCTTCGCCGTCCGCCAGGAATTTTTCCTCGGCTGCCTTGGCATGGACGAAGACGACATCGGCGTCGCCGCGCCGTGCAAGATCGAGGGCCTGCCCCGTTCCCAGCGCGACAACGCGGACCTGGACGCCCGTCTTCTTTTCGAAGATGGGCAGCAGGTACTTGAACAGCCCGGATTGCTCGGTCGAGGTCGTCGAGGCAACGGTAATGAATCGATCCTGCGCCTGCGCAACCGTGGCAACGCACGCGGCGACCAAAGCGAAGAACAAGCGGCGGGTATTCACCATGGCAACTCTCCTTCAAGAAATCGGGCAGCTTCGGCGGACTCGGGACGCTTGAGAAAGCGATCAGCAGGGGCACGCTCCGCCAGCCGGCCCTCGTGCAGAAAGAGGATCTCGTCGCCCAGACGGTGAGCCTGTCCGAGGTTGTGCGTCACCATCACGATCTTGGTGCCAGCGGCGTTGAGATCCAAAATGATTCTCTCGATCTCATGAGTCGAACCGGGATCGAGGTTGGCGGTCGGCTCATCGAGAAAGAGCACCTCGGGGCGCAGCGCCCAGACACGGGCGAGCGCCAACCGCTGCTGCTCTCCGCCCGAAAGCACGCGTGCTGCGTGACGAGCGTGCCCTTCAAGGCCAACGGTCCGCAGAGCGGCCAGGCCCCGTTCCTCCAGTTGGTTCCGGGGGACGCCGGCGAGGCGCAGCGCGTAGGTGACGTTACCTAGTGCGGACCGCCGAAGCATGACTGGCCGCTGGAACACCATCGCCTGCCGGCGCTGGCCGGAAAGTTCCGAAGAGTTCCAGAGGACATAGCCGCCCGTAGGTTCGAGCAAGCCGTGGCACAGCCGCAGCAGGACGCTCTTGCCGGCGCCGTTGGGACCAAGAATGATCGTGCGCGGCCCGGCTTCAAGCCTCGCCGAGATTCCCCGAATGATCTGGCGCGATCCGACCGCAAACTCGACCTTTTCGAGATGCAGAGGAAGAAGCCGACGCGTGCCACGCAGGTCGAGGCCAGCCGTCATCCATACCTCCGCTGCGCCGTCTCTTTGACGAGAAACGCGCCCGCATTCAGCACGAGCACGATGGCCAACAATATCAGCCCGAGGCCAAGCGCCAGAGGCAGATCGCCCTTGCTCGTTTCGAGGGCGATCGTCGTCGTCATGACTCGCGTGACGCCGTCGATATTTCCACCCACGATCATCACCGCGCCCACTTCGGAAACCGCTCGACCGAAGCCTGCGAGCACGATGGTGACGAGCGAGAAGCGCAGATCCCAGAGCAGCGTGCCCGCCGCGCCGAATCCCGTTTCGCCCAGCGACCGAAGCTGCTCGCGGTACTCCTGCCAGGCATCGGCGACGACCTGACGCGACAGCGCTGCAATCGTCGGCGTAATCAATATCGCCTGCGCGATCACCATGGCGGTCGGCGTGAACAGGATTCCCCACGATCCGAGCGGGCCGGCGCGCGACAGCAGCAGGTAGACGACCAATCCCACGACGACCGACGGCAATCCCAACAGCCCGTTCAAAAGCACGATCACGGCGCGCCGGCCTACGAACCTGTTTACCGCAATCAGCGCTCCCAGCGGCAGCCCTACCGCGCACCCGAACAGCACCGCAATCAGGCTGATACGCAGGCTCAGCACGACAATCTCGACGAGTTTTGGGTCCGCCGCGACAACAAGGTCGACTGCCTGCAGGAAGGCGTGCGAAAAGCCGTTCAACGCAGTGCTCTTTCAATTCGTCTGCCGCAATATGCACCGATCGACCGAATTGCATCGTGATCCTCAATGCGTGAAGATAATAACGTTGGGTACCAATCTCCAAAACATGCATAGCTCTGCATAATGCGGATCGAACCCAGATTTGCATGGGATATCGTGGGCGAATCGGTCGAACCGATCGACGGCCGCCTACTGCCTCTGCTGGAAGCCATCGCGGCCTCCGCGTCGCTTGCGGCGGCGGTTGCCGAATGCGGCTTTTCATACCGGGCGGCTTGGGGGCTGCTGCGCGACTACGAGCGGAAGTTTGGAACTGCCCTGGTCTTGCTGGAACGCGGTCGCGGCGCTTCGCTCACTTCGGCCGGGAAGGGTCTCGTTCGCGCGCAGCGCACGGCGGCGCGACGATTGGCCAGAGTTCTTCCGGGACTCGTTACCGATATCGGACCGGATCGACAAGGCGGCGAGGCGACCCCTATGGGGTTACGCCTCGCGGCGAGTCACGATCTTGCACTCGCGGCTCTGCGCGAAGCGTTGCCAGGCGAGACGCGGCTCAAGCTCGAAGTCTCATTCACCGGGAGTCTGCAGGCGATCCAGGAATTCGCAGCGGCACATACGGATATCGCCGGGTTTCATGTCCCCATTACGGGGTGCGAGACCTTGACGCTGAAGCCATATTTGAAATGGCTGCGAGCGCGCCGGGATCGCTTGATCCAGTTCGTGGAGCGCGATCAAGGCCTCATCCTTCCACGCGGAAACCCCAGCAAGATCAGGAGATTCCGCGACATCGCCACCAGGAAGCTTCGCTTCGTCAATCGCCAGCCCGGTTCCGGCACGCGCCTTTTGGTCGATCAGATGATCGCCGACGCCGGAATTGACCCGACCGCAATCGACGGCTACCGAACCGAAGAGTTCACACATGCGGCGGTCGCTGCCACCGTAGCATCGGGCGGCGCCGACGCCGGTCTCGGACTGCGCGCCGCCGCCGCGGAGTATCAACTGGCCTTTGTCCCGCTCGTGCGCGAACGTTACTTTTTCGCGGTACGCGCCAAGCACCTCGAATCGCCGGCGGTCGCTCGGCTGATCGAGGTGTTGAAGAGTCCGGTGCTCACCAAGGTCGTGCGTCACCTGGCTGGCTACAAGACGGCCGCAGCTGGGTCGATCGTTGGATTGGACGCGATCGGCGCGCTCGACGAGCCGTAAGATGTGCGTCGGCCTACACCAACGAGGATCTCATGAAGTTCAGCGCACGCAACAACTTTCCCGGCACGGTCACCAACGTCAAGCTCGGTCCGGTGAGCGCCGAGGTCACGATCAATATCGCCCCCGGTATCGACATCGTATCGGTGATCAGCGCGACTTCTGCAGATCAGCTCAAGCTAAAGACGGGAGCCAAAGCGTATGCGGTCATCAAGGCGAGTAGCGTGATGGTCGGCGTCGATCAGTAGTCTGCGAACACTCGCATTCACCAATCGCGAAGGATTTTCATCGGAGCATCGAGTCGCTGTTGAACAGCCGCTCTCGACCTCCGCATGCGCGGCTGCCGCGCACGACAAGTCGTTCTGCCCGATGATTGCGGAATGAACACTGCGATCAATTCGATTGCCGACGTGCGCATGCACGGCTTCCGTACGCGCAGCGAAGTGCCGGTTGTGCTGGAGTGGATCGATCAGCATGCAGAGCGGCTGGGGCCCGAATCGATTCCGCTCGAGGAGGCCTGCGGTCGAACGTTGGCCGAAGCCGTGATTGCGCCGCTTGACGTCCCCGGCTTTGATCGGGCGGCGATGGACGGCTTTGCAGTGCGCGGCGCGGAAACGGCCGGGGCCAGCGAATACAACCCGCTCGAATTCGGGGTGATCGGACAGGCAATGCCCGGGCAGCCTTTCGCGGGGAACCTGCCGCCCCGCTCCGCGGTGCGGATCATGACCGGCGCGCCAGTTCCCGACGGGATCGACTCGGTGGTTCCGGCCGAGTATGCGACGGAAGCTGACGGGCGCATCGTCGTCACTCGACCGGTTGCGCCGGGGCAGCACGTCGGCCATCGCGGCGAAGATTTGCAGTCAGGATCAGCCGCTCTGAGCACCGGCCGGCGTCTTCGTCCGCAGGATCTTGGGCTCGTGGCGTCCCTGGGGTTGGAACAACTGACCGTCGTCAGGCAGCCGCGCGTGCGCATGCTCGTCACCGGCAACGAAGTGAGGGCTCCAGGCGCGCCGAAAGGGATGTACGAGGTCTACGACGCGAACTCATACATGCTGCGTGGTCTCATCAAGCGTGACGGCGGAGTGCTCGAAGCGCAGCACCGACTCGTCGACGATCCAGAAAGAATTCGCGCGGCCCTGCTCGCCCCGGGGGCCGACGTCATCCTTGTTTCGGGCGGCTCCAGCGTCGGCCGCGAGGACTACGCGCCGCGATTGATTGCTGAGATCGGTGAGCTGGCAATACACGGCGTTGCGATGCGGCCATCGAGTCCCGCCGGCGTGGGTCGCATCGGCCAAGCGCTTGTTTTCTTGTTGCCGGGCAATCCCGTCTCCTGCCTGTGTGCGTATGACTTCTTTGCCGGTCGCGCGCTTCGCCTGCTCGCCGGACGATCGCCGGCGTGGCCCCATCGCACCCTGCAAGCTGTCGTCGCGCGCAAGATCGTTTCGGCGATCGGTCGGGTTGACTACTGCCGGGTTCGCATCGACGACGGTCGGGTGGAGCCCATCGCGCTCAGCGGCGCCTCGATACTTTCGTCGACGACGCGGGCCGACGGCTTCGTGATCGTGCCGGCGGAATGCGAAGGCTACGGGCCCGATGCGGAGATCACGGTGTTCCTCTACGACTGAGCGCTTCGAATGTCGCCTTCATCCAAATCCGGCGCGAAAGGCGCTGAAGCCATCGCTGGACAGACCCAGTTCCTGAACGTCGTCTCGCGCGACGAAGCCACGGCAAGGTTTCGCGAACATCTGCGCCTCGCGCCACTTGGCGAGGAGCTTGTGCCACTTGTCAATGCCGTCGGCCGGGTGCTCGCCCGTGATGTCGTGGCGGAAATCGACGTTCCCGGCTTCGATCGCGCCAATGTCGACGGCTTCGCGGTGCAAGCGCGCGACACGTTCGGCGCGATGGAGGAAACGCCGCGCGCCCTGCGCTTGAACGATGAAGTGCTCGCGCCCGGTGTCGTGCCGAAGCTGCCGGTAATTGGCGGCCGTGCGACGCTCATCGCCACCGGCGGCATGCTGCCGCGCGGCGCGGATGCAGTTCTGATGGTTGAACATTCCGAGCTCGCGGGTGCAGCTCATGGTCGGATGGTCGAGGTCCGGCGCCCACTGACCGGTGGCGAAAACGTGAGCTATGCGAGCACCGACGTCGCGCGTGGCGAGACCGTCTTGCGGCAGGGCCAGCGCATCACATCCCGCGAGGTCGGCGTGCTCGCGGCGCTGGGATTGCCAAAATGTCCGGTGTTTCTTCGACCGAAGGTGGCCATCTTTTCCACCGGCAACGAAATCGTTGCGCCGGGCGCGTCCTTGCGGCCCGGTGCTGTCTACGACTCCAACGCCGCGACCATCGGTGCTGCGGTCGAAGAACTCGGCGGGGTTGCCGTGCATCTCGGCGTCGTCGCCGACGATGAGCGTGAACTCGCAGCCGCGCTGGCGCGCGGGCTGGAGTCGGACGTCGTCGTGTTCTCCGGCGGAACATCGAAGGGCGCGGGTGACATCTCGTACCGGATCGTGCACGCATTGCGCAACCCCGGCGTCGTCGCCCACGGCGTCGCGCTGAAGCCCGGCAAGCCGATCTGCCTCGCGGTCACGGGCGGCAAGCCTGTCGTTGTCCTGCCGGGGTTTCCCACCTCCGCCATCTTCACGTTTCACGAATTCCTTGCGCCGGTGATTCGCGCGTTTGCCGGCTTGCCTCCCGAGCGGCGTCATACCGTGCCGGCAAAGCTGCCGATGCGCGTGAACTCCGAACGGGGACGGACGGAATATCTGCTGGTCGGGCTGGTAGAGGGTCCGGAGGGGTACCTCGCCTATCCCATGGGCAAGGGCTCGGGTTCGGTGACGTCGTTCAGCGGCGCCGACGGCTTCATCACGATCGATCAGCACACGGAAATCCTGGACTCGGGCAGCACTGTCGCTGTGACGCTCCTCGGACAGCAGCTCGAGCCCGCCGATCTCGTGATCATCGGCAGTCACTGCGTGGGCCTCGACCTGCTGGTCGGCAAGCTGATCCGCCAGGGTGTCCGCGCTAAGCTGATGCTCGTCGGCAGCATGGGAGGCCTCGCCGCAGCGAAGCGTGGCGAGTGCGACATCGCCGGCATTCATTTGATGGATCCCGCAACAGGCGAGTACAACCGCCCGATGCTGACCGACACGCTGACCCTCGTATCCGGCTATGGCCGAATGCAAGGTCTTGTGTTCCGGCAGGGAGACACCCGCTTCGCGGGAAAGTCACTCGACAAGGCCGTCGCCACCGCCTTGAGTGAAGCTGGCTGCGTCATGGTCAATCGCAACGCAGGAAGCGGCACACGCATCCTCATCGACAGGTTGCTGGGCGACAAAAGGCCGGTCGGATACGGCGCGCAGACGAAATCGCACAACGCGGTCGCAGTCGCCATCGCCCAGCAGCGGGCGGACTGGGGCGTTGCGATCGATACCGTGGCCCGACAGTACGGACTTGGCTTCATCCCGATACTGGAAGAGCAATACGATTTCGTGGTGCCGACCTCGCGACTTGAGCAGCCCGCAGTACGGGCTTTCCGCGCGACGTTGAATGATCCCGCGGTACGCGGCGAGCTTGCGTCGCTGGGCTTCCGCTTGACTCTGGGTCCGCGATCCTAGCCGGCGCCAAGGCTTCTGCTTCGAATGCCGCGCGCAGCGAACATCCGGGGCTGCCTTTCGCGACAGGGCAGGCCATTTGCTCCGGGTACGATGGGCGAATCATGGAACGATGACGATGAACTTCGCGCTCAGACACGTCCGCGATCGCGCTGTCCTCATGGCCGGCGCCGCGCTTCTCTCCGCATGCGCATCGGTCGGACCGGGCCCAGCGACCACCACGGGTCCGGGCAAAGGCCCTGCGGTTTCAGCGCCGAGTCTTGGGCTTTTTTCCAGCATCAAGGTGCCGTCCGACCGGGTGCCGGTCCTGCAGTTGTCCGCGAAGGGCGTGCAGGTCTTTCGCTGCGAGAAACGCGACTCGGGGTTTGCGTGGGTATTCCGGCAGCCGGACGCCGAGCTGATCGACGCAAGCGGCAAGGCGGTGGGGCGACATGGCGCCAATTTCTCCTTCGAACATGTCGACGGCAGTCGACTCGTTGCGACGATCGTGGGCTACGACAATGCACCCAAGTCCACCGATCTGCGCTGGCTGTTGCTGACGACACGCAGCTTCGGCAAGGGCACCTTCGATGGAGTCACCCACGTCCAGCGCGTCAACACCCAAGGCGGCATGCCGCCCGAACGCTGCGAAAGCAGCCAGGCGAACCAGGTCCTGCGGGTCGATTTCACGGCCGACTTTGTCTTCTATCGCCCCAAGGCCGCGGACGCGACCTGAGCGTTCCGCCCAACCTGCCCCGCCCGGTGGCTGCCGGCAACTGCCCGCGCCAGCCACCGGATTCGAGGTGCTTCTCAAAAAGCGTTAAAATTCAGCGTTTTCGGACGCTGCACGCCGGAGGAATCACATGAACCCGACTGCCTCGACGGTAGGCGCCTATCTGCGCGACCTGCCGCCGGACCGTCGCGTGGCTATGGCGCGCCTGTGCAGCATGATCCGCCGCTCCGCCCGCGGAGTGCGCGAGAGCATGCGCTACGGGCTCGCGTTCTACGAGCTGGACGGACCGCTGTTTGCACTCGAGTCGGGACGCCGGCATATGTCCCTGTATGTCGCGGAAAAGGATGTCGTACTGAAGCATAAGGATGCGCTTCAGGGCGTCAACGCAGCCAAGAGCTTCATCAAGTTCTCCGACCTCAACCGCCTCCCACTGGACGTCGTGGAGAAGATCGTCCGGGATTCCGTGGCGGCGCGTCGCCAGCGACTGGCGCAGGGCACGGTGCCGACGCAGGCCGAGCTTCTCAAGCTGTGGGGCATCAACGAGGAAGCCGCTGCGCCACCCGCGACCACGGTCAAGCTGCCGGTTGCGAAGCCCGCGGCGGCGATGACGGACGCCATCAACGCGATGGCCAACACCGTTCGCGATGCGATGATTGCCGCGATCGATATCGCGACTGGTGTGCCCTCGACCTCGAAGTCTTCGGCCAAGTCCGGCTCGGCCCGTGCCGCGACCCGACCCGCCAAGCGCACTGAGTCGCGCGCTTCTGCCAGAAAGGTTGCACCGAGCGTCGCAGCCAAGAAAGCAGGCGCGAAGAAGGTTGCTGCGGCGCGCCGGCGCTAAAGCCGCGGTATCTGCTGCTGCAAAGCGGCGCCTGCGGGCGCCGTTTCTCTTTCCGCTTCAGCCCGACCGCGTGTCTTCGATCACCTTGCCGTCGTTCGGCAGACTGCCGGGCGCGACTAGTTCCACTGTGCCGCCGAGCTTGGTGATGGCCCGCAGCGTCTCGGCCAGGGCTGCTTCAAGTTCGCGGCCACGTTCTGCGCTTTCCGCCTTCAGCGTCATCGTGTCGACCTCGCCGCTGCGAGCGACGACGAGCCGGAGACGACCGACGTTGCGATGGCGACGCCCCACCTCGGCGATCGCCTCCGGCCGGACGAACATGCCCTTGACCTTGGTGGTCTGATCAGCGCGCCCAAGCCAGCCTCGGATCCGCGTGTTCGTGCGCCCGCAGGGGGACGGACCCGGAAGGATCGCTGACAGGTCACCGAGTGCCAGACGGATCCACAGATGGTGCGCATCGAGCGCCGTAACCACGACCTCGCCAACCTCGCCGTCCGGCACCGGATCGCCGGTGCCCGGCCGCACGATCTCGACCAGCACGTGCTCGTTCACGACCATCCCCGAGCGCGCCGACGTTTCATAGGCGATCACCCCGATGTCAGCCGTTGCATAGAGCTGGTAGGCATCGATGTCGCGTCCGCGGATCTCGGCCTGCAACGACGCGGGAAACGCAGCGCCGGACACTGCCGCCCGCCGAATCGTCGACTCCACACCGGCCGCCGCGGCGGCATCGAGGAGGATTTTCAGGAAGTCTGGCGTCCCGGTGTAGGCCGTTGGTCGCAGATGGCGCAGCAACTCGACCTGCTGCTCGGTATTACCCGGGCCCGCGGGAATGACCGCGCATCCGATCGCCCGCGCGCCTCCGTCGAGAATGAATCCGCCCGGTGTGAGGTGGTACGAGAACGTATTCAGCACCAGGTCAGCCGCGCGAAATCCCGCGGCATACAGTCCGCGCGCGGCGTGCCACGGGTCATCGTGAAGGCCTTCCGCCTCGTAAATCGGGCCGGGCGAGGTGAACACACGGCCGTGCCGCTCCGCCGGATCGAAGAATTCGGCAAAGGGCGGGGTCGCACTCTGCAATGCCCGCAGATCCGATTTGCGCAGTACTGGCAGCCGCGCCAGGTCTGCACGGGTCACGATGGCTGCCGGATCGATATCGCCGAGATGCCGCCGCCAGCCCGGCGCCTTCAGTGCCTTGGCGAGCAGGCCTGGCAGGTGGCCCAACTGATCGAGCTCACGCTGGCGCCGGTCTCGAGTCTCTCGGGTATCGAGGTGCGGATTCATTGGGCTTCCGATGCGAATTCACTGTCCCGCGCGCTCGCCTTCCGTGCGGCGCCGCTCGGCGTCCTGCTGCGCGGCCTCGAGCTTGGCCTTGACCGGATCGATCGTCGTCTGCCGGGTCGGCAACGACGTCGCCGGCGTCTCCTCGCGCGAACATCCCGCGCCCGCGGTCGAAAGGAGCAGCAACGCGAGCGCAGTGACGCCCGGGCCTGCAATACCAGGCGAAGCGGGTTTGCATCCCGGAATCGACCGCAGTGGCTTCGTGCGCATTACAGCTTGGCGCGAACGCGCGCGACCGCCTTGCGCAGGCGTCCAATCAGTTTCGTCGCGGCCTTCTTCACCGCCTTGCGGGCCGCCTTCGCAGGCGCGGACTTGGCGGATTTCTTGGCCGCCTTCCGCGCCGGCTTGCCGGCAGCGAGCTCGGCCGCGCTGGTGCGCTTGATATCCATGGCGTGCGCACGTGAATACTGCTGGATGTCCTTGAACTTGCCGCTCGCGTCGCGCACGGCATAGAGCTTCTTGCCGCCGCTGCTGTACATCACGGTGCGACGGGACTTCTTCTTCGCGGCTTTCTTCGTGGTCATCGATGCTCTCCCATGGATGCCCGTACAACAAAGTCCCGGCCGACCACGCTCGCCGACCGAAGCGACGGCGCCCGGACACCGAGCGGCTCCCGACGCAGTCGCTAGGCCAGCCAGCGCTTGCGCCGCTTGTAGAACTTCGCGTCGCGGAAACTTTTACGGCCCGTCTTCGAGACGCCGAGGTAGAACTCCTTGACATCCTCGTTTTCGCGTAGGGCCTTGGCGTCGCCGTCCATCACGACCCGGCCGTTTTCCAGGATGTAGCCGTAATCCGCGAAGCGCAGTGCGATGTTCGTGTTCTGCTCGGCCAGCAGAAAGGACACCCGTTCCTTGCGGTTCAGATCCTGCACGATCGCGAAGATTTCTTCGACGACCTGCGGCGCGAGCCCCATCGACGGTTCGTCCAGCAGGATCATCGACGGTCGCGCCATCAGTGCGCGGCCGATCGCGGTCATCTGCTGCTCGCCGCCCGACGTGTACCCGGACTGGCTCGCGCGCCGCTGCTTCAGGCGCGGGAAGTACGCATAGACCTTGTCCAGGTCACTGGCTGTCTCGCCGCGGGAATTGCCTCGCCCCGACGCGCCGCGTGAATAGGCACCGGACAGCAGGTTGTCCTCGACCGTGAGGTGCGCAAAACAGCGCCGCCCTTCCATCACCTGCACGACGCCGCGCTTGACCAGCTCGTACGCGGTGAGCTTCTCGATCTTCTCGCCGCGGTACTCAATCGACCCCTTGGTCACTTCGCCGCGCTCGCCGTGCAGCAGGTTCGACACGGCGCGCAGCGTCGTCGTCTTCCCGGCGCCATTGGCGCCGAGCAGCGCCACGATGCCACCTTCCGGAACGGTCAGCGACACGCCCTTCAGCACGAGGATCACATGGTTGTAGATGACCTCGATGCCATTGACGTTCAGCAGCGGTGCGCTCACGCGGTCTCCGATTCTCTGCGAGGTGCGGACCGGATGCGGCCGGCCGGTGCCGACCGCATCCGTGCTTCCGCCCCTACTTCTTCGCCGGGGCCGCGGTCGGTGCCGCCACCGGTGCAGCAGCCTTCACTGCAGCCGGTGCGGGAACGGGCGAACCGCCCTTGTCAGCAGCGATCTCGCTTGCGCAGCTGCGCATCGTCAGCTTCTTCTCGGCGACGTAGCGCTCGGCCGCGGCCTTGATCATCGGCTTGATGATCTGATTGTCAGCCTCGTAGAAATCGGAAACGAACACCCACTTCGTGCCGTCCCACTGCTGGATCCGCGCAGAACGCGCACCCTCGTGATCGCGGCAGTTCGTCGCCAGTGGCTTCATCACGCCGGCCAGCCCGAGCGCCTCGATGCGCTTGGCGTCGAGGTTCAGGTTCTCAAGGCCGTATCGCACCTGCTCGCCGGTCAGCGGCTTTTGTCCGTAGCGCAGCTGCGCCTGGCGCACGCCTTCAACCGACAGCATCGCGCTGATCAGGCCGCGCGTGTACAGCACGGTACCGACTTCTTCTTTCGGCCCGCTGCCCTGACCCTTGTCGTGCAGCGTCTTCAGGATGTCCTCATGCACCTTGGCGCGGCCGGCGCCGTGCTGCAGGGCGAGACCGTTGTAACCCTTGGCATCCGCACCCACCGGCAGCACGTCCGGTTCGGCCGCCGCCCACCAGACGCCGTACATCTTGTCGCGCGGATAGCCGGTCGCCACGGCCTCGCGCAGGGCGGTGGAGTTCATTACGCCCCAGCCCCACAGGAAGACATAGTCCGGCCGGGCCTGCCGGATCTGCAGCCACGCTGCCTTCTGCTCGACGCCGGGGTGTGTGACCGGGATCGTGATCAGTTCAAAGCCGTGCAGCTTGGCGCGCTCCTGAAGCAGCGCGATCGGTTCCTTGCCAAAGGGCGAATCGTGATAGACAAGCGCAATTTTCTTGCCCTTGAGCTTGTCCAGCCCGCCGTTGAGCTTGCCGACGTGCTGCACCAGGACATCGGCTGCGTCCCAGTACGTTCCCATCAGCGGGAAGTTCCAAGGGAAGGCCTCGCCCTCGACGGACTCCGAACGGCCATAGCCGGCGGTGACCAGCGGGATTTTGTCCGCGGGCGCCTTGTCGGTCAGTGCATAGGTGATCCCGGTTGAGAGCGGTTGCACAGCCGCCACGAAGCCCTTTGTCTTCAGCCGCTCATAGCACTCGACGCCGCGGTCCGTGGCGTAGCCGGTCTCACATTCTTCCCACGTGATCTTCACGCCGTTGATGCCGCCTTGCGCGTTGACAAGCTTCAGGTAATCGACGAAGCCATTGGCCCATGGCACGCCGTTGGGTGCGTAGGCGCCGGTGCGGTACACCAGCACCGGAAAGAACTGCTCGCCCTTGCCGGCTGCGGCGGGCGCGGCGGCCTTCTGCTGCGCATCGGCAACCGCGGGAAACGCCACCGAAACGGCCGCCGCGATCGCGGCCACCGTCGCGGCCGCGACTCTGACCTTCAGGAAATCTGCCATCGTTGTCTCCATGCTTCAGTCGGGTCCAGCGTTATCGTTGCCGTTGCTCCGTGGACCTCAGTGCGGGAACGGCCATAGTCTCAACTTCTCCTTTCCGATCGCCCAGAGCCGGGCGAGGCCATGCGGCTCGACGATCAGGAAGAACACGATCAGGCTGCCGAAGATCATCGACTCGAGGTGCGACGCAAATGCGGTCGAGATCTCGAGCCCGAACCAGCCAGGCACCTGGTTCAGCAGCAGCGGCAGCACCACGATGAAGGCGGCGCCGAAGTACGAACCGAGCAGCGAACCCATGCCACCGATGATGATCATGAACAGCAGGTTCAGCGACAGGTTGATATTGAACGCCAGCGGCTCCCAGGCGCCGAGGCGGATAAACCCCCATAGCGCTCCTGCCACGCCAGCATAGAACGAACTCACGGCAAAGGCGCCGAGCTTGGCCACCATCGGCCGAATGCCGATGACCTCGGCAGCGACGTCCATGTCGCGGATCGCCATCCAGCCGCGGCCGACGTGGCCCCGCACCAGGTTCTTGGCCCCGAGTGTCATCACCACGGCGACGGCCAGCACGAACAGGTAGTTATGTACCGGCGTGTCGAGCGTCCAGCCGAAGAGCTCGATCGGCGGCGTCGAGACTGAACCCGACGACGAG
>Ga0335084_10004963_pt1 | contig 13142 bp, 14 predicted proteins | sample Lox_Sample_44_FD_206721 | JGI IMG/M metagenome (GOLD analysis project Ga0335084, IMG submission 206721) | Soil microbial communities from Loxahatchee National Wildlife Refuge, Florida, United States - Lox_Sample_4.4 | ecosystem: Environmental > Terrestrial > Soil > Wetlands | place: USA... | reverse complement strand
GGCCTTGTCCTTCAGGCGCTCGAGCGCGCCTTCGACCGGATTCGCCTTGCGCTTCTTGCGGCGCTGCTCGGCGGCGCTGCCTTCGTGCGTCAGCAGCTCGGCGAAGAGGCCGGCGCCGACGCCCTCGATGAAGTCGCGCTCGCCCCACGGGCCGGCGGCCGTGCCGATGTCGAGCTTGACGCGCCGGCCTTCTTCCCAGCCGCGCACCAGGTCCTCGAAGTGCCGGCCGAGCAGGCCGAGCGAGCGGCCGACGTTGTTCGCCGTTCCGGAGGGCAGCACTGCGAGCGGCACGCCGCGGCCGACCATGCGGCGGGCGACCTTGCCGACCGTGCCGTCGCCGCCGGCGATGGCGACGAGGTCGGCCTGCTTCTTCAGCACGCGGCGCAGGCCTTTTTCCTTGGAGGAGTGATAGCGCACCTGGTGGCCGAAGCGCTCGAGCAGCTTCTCCAGCTCGCGGCCCTGCGCCTCGCCTTGGCGCCCGGCGCCGGGGTTGTGGATGAGGGTGACGCGCACGCTAATTGCTCAGGGTAGTCATATGCGCATCCTCGTGACCAACGACGACGGCGTCTACAGTCCGGGCATGGCCGCTTTGGCTCAGGTCGCGGCGCGCTTCGGCGAAGCGCGCATCGTCGCGCCCGACGTCGAGATGTCCTCCGCCTCGAGCTCCATCACGTCCTCGCGCCCGGTCACCTACAAGCGCACGCCGCTCCCCGGGCTCGACGCCTACCGCGTGAACGGCACGCCGGCCGACTGCGTCACGCTCGGCATGAGCCTCTGGGAGAAGGTCGAGCTCGTCCTCTCCGGCATCAATATCGGCACCAACCTCGGCAACGCGATGTGGCATTCGGGCACCCTCGCCGGGGCGAAGCAAGCCGCGCTCCTCGGCGTGCGCGGCATCGCGCTCTCGGCGCCTGCGACCGACAAAGAGCAGCCGGGCTTCGAGCTGCTCAAGCCCTGGGCCGCCGCGGTGCTCGAGCGGCTGCTCGAGGTGCCGGAGCTGGTCCTCGTCAACGTGAACTTTCCGGAGAAGGCGCCGCGCGGCACGCGCTGGACCTGCCAGTCGGTGCGGCACTACGACGGCAAGGTGGTCCCGGCGAAGGACCCGATGGGGCGCACGCATTACTGGTACACCGTCGTGCCGGTGGAAGGCACCGAAGCCAACTCCGATCGCCGCGCGATCGAGGAAGGCTACGTCTCGATGACGCCGCTACGCCTGGACCTCACCGACTACGAGCAGCTCGAGAAGGTGCGCAAGCTCGACTCCTGGAAGAAGCTGCGCTTCGCGTAGGGTCGCGCTAGCGGTTGCTGCCCGCGACGATCTTGAACTCGTAGAGCCGGCACTCGAGCGAGCCGTTCCAGAGCGGCGTGCGGCGCGAGGGCTGCAGCCGGATGAGCTTCGGCAGCCGCAGGTCGGCGGTGAAGAAAAAGCAGCGCCACCCGGCGAAGCGCTTCTTGAGGGCGTCGCCGAGCTTCGGATAGAGCGCCGCCAGCTCCTCGGGGCTGCCGATGCGCTCGCCGTACGGCGGATTGGCGACCAGCACCCCCGCCGGCGCGGGGGCGGTGCGCTCCAGTACGTCGGCCTGCTCGAGCTTCACCCAGCGCTCGACACCCGCCGCGCCGAGGTTGCGCCGCGCCGCCTTCAGCGCCTCGGGGTCGTTGTCGCTGCCGTAGATGCTGATTTGCCGGTTTTCGGCTTTTACGATTTCACTTTTTATTTTCTGCCAAAGGGCCGAATCGTAGACGTTCAATTTCTCGAAGCCGAACGAGCGCTTCGCGCCGGGCGCGCGGCCGCGCGCCATCGCCGCCGCCTCCGAGAGCAGCGTGCCGCCGCCGCACATCGGGTCGAGCAGCGCCTCGCCGAACTTCCAGCCGGTGAGCATGATGATGCCGGCGGCGAGGTTCTCGCGCAGCGGCGCCTCGGCGATGTCCATGCGCCAGCCGCGCTTGAAGAGCGCCTCGCCCGAGGTGTCGAGGTAGAGCGTGCCTTTCGATTCCTCGAGAAAGGCGTGGATGCGCACGTCGGGCGCGGCGCGATCGACGTCGGGCCGGCTGCCGGCCTTGTCGCGGAAGCGGTCGCAGACCGCGTCCTTCAGCTTGAGCGTGGCGAACTCCAGGCTCTTCAGCGGGCTCTTCTGCGCGGTGACGTTGACGCGGATTTTCTTCTGCACCGAAAAGTACCGTGGCCAGTCGACCGCCTTGGCCGCATCGTAAAGGTCCTTCTCATTTCCGTACCGGAATTCGCCGATGCGCCAAAGCACCCTTGACGCGATGCGCGACCACAGGTTCGCGCGATAGCAGGTTTCCCACGTGCCGCTGAACGCGATCCCGCCGGGCGTCACGGTCGCGTTTTCCGATTTGAAAGACTTCAATTCCTGGAGAAGCAGATCCTCCAGGCCGCGCGGGCAGCTCGCGAAGAAGGACTCAGAACGGCTTGAGGACAACCAGCAGCACCGTGGCGATGAGGATCACGACCGGGACTTCGTTGAACCAGCGGAACCAGACATGGCCCTTGGTGTTGCGCTCGGCGGCGAAGTCGCGCAGCAGCCGCGCGCACCAGGCGTGGTAGCCGACGAGCAGCGCGACCAGCGCGAGCTTGGCGTGGAACCAGCCGGTGAAGGCGCCGCGGAACCAGCCGAGCCACAGCCAAAGGCCGAAGACGATGGTGAGCACCGCGCCCGGCGTCATGATCCCCCAGAAGAGCTTGCGCTCCATTACCTTGAAGCGCTCGATGGAGACGCGGTCCTGCGCCAGCGCGTGGTAGACGAAGAGCCGCGGCAGGTAGAACAGGCCCGCGAACCAGGTGACCATGAAGATGATGTGCAGGGACTTGATCCAGAGCATCGGCGCGCCCATTCTATTTCCAGTTCGCCTTGATGAAGTCGCGCAGCACCTGCAGCTTGCGATGGAAGAAGTGATCCGCGCCCGGCACCACGGTCACCGGCAACTCCTGCGGCCGCGCCCAGTCGAGCACCGCGGCGAGCGGGATGGTGGTGTCCTCCTCGCCGTGAATCACGAGGGTTCCCGCCGGCACGCTCGGCAGCTCGCGGCCGGTGACGGCGACGCCCACCAGCACGATCCTTTCCGATGCGACGCTTTGCGACAGGTAGACCTGCATCGCGGCCCCGAACGAGAAGCCTGCCAGTACCGTCTTTTCCGAGGAAATCCTCTCGTAGACGGCGAGAAGGTCTTCCACCTCGCCCCGCCCCTCGTCGTGCTTGCCTTCGGTCTCGCCGACGCCGCGGAAATTCGGCCGCCAGGCTTCGTAGCCGAGGTCGACGAAGGCGCGCGCGAGGGTCTGCGCCACCTTGTTGTCGAGCGTGCCGCCGAAGAGCGGATGCGGATGGGCGACGAGCGCCGCGCCGCGGGAAGGGCCGTCGGGGGCGTCGACCGCGCACTCGATGCGCCCGGCCGGGCCGGCGACGAACTCGCGCCGGGTGCCCGCTCTCACATGCGCAGCCGCTCGACGACGCGGCCGTGCACCAGGTGCTCCTCGATGATCTCGTCGATGTCGTGGCGGTCGACATAGGTGTACCAGACCGCCTCGGGGTACACCACGACGCAGGGTCCCTCTTCGCAGCGGTCGAGGCAGCCCGCCTGGTTGATGCGCACCTTGCCGGCGCCGGCGAGGCCGCGCTCCTTCACGCGCTTCTTGGCGTAGTCGCGCATCTCCTGTGCGCCGCGGCCGGCGCAGCATGGCCGCTCGGCTCCCGGCTCGCGCTCGTTGCAGCAGAAGAAAACGTGTTTCTCGTAATAGGACATCGCTGGATTCTAGCGCCTGCGCGAAGCGAGGAAGATCAGATAGCCGAGGGTCGCGAACGGCCACAGCGTCCCCACAAGGCGCGTAAGGCCATTGAAGTTGAGGAAGTGTCCCTGCTGCCAGACTTTCAGCGTCGCCGCGAGATAGGGATTGGGCGGCACGAGGTTGACGAGCACCGTCGCCGCCATCACCAGCACCGCCGCCAGCACGAGGCGCGCCGTGCGCGGCAGCGCGAGCGCGGCGAGCGCCGCGGCGAGCCCGGCGGCGAGACCGGCCTGCGCGCCCGGCGTAAGCCACGCGAAGAGCTGCTCCGCCTGCATCAGCACCGCGAAGGCGGCCGCTTTCACCACCAGCGCCGCGCCGAGCAGCCCGATCAGCAGCAGGCGCGCGCGCCGTCCCGGCGCGAGCAGCGACGAGAGCAGCAGGCCGACGGCGAGCAGATTGGCCGCGGCGATGAAAGCCTCGGTGCGGATGAAGAACTGCGGCCCTTGGCCGCGGCTCGGCGCGGTGTCCAGCAGTTGCCGCAGATCGCCGGCGCCGAAGAGCAGCGTCGCCGGATTAAGCTGCACGAAGAGCCACAGCCCGAGCAGCACCAGGCCCAGATCGATGTCGTGACCGGGCAGGAACAGCTCCCGCAGCCGGTGCCACCGGACACGCGGCAAGGCGACGAGCGCCGCAGCGGCGCCGAGCGCGGCGCCGAGTGCATTGCTCGCCACGTCGAGGTTCGACGCGGTGCGTGCCGGCAGATAGTTTTGCAGCGCCTCCATCGCGAGCGAAAGCACGAGCGCGCCGACGCTCGCGAGCAGCAGCGCCTGCCTCTCGCGCCGTTCCGGCCGCAGCACCGCATAGCCGAGGAAGCCGACCGGCATGTAGCCCAGCACGTTGATGACGACGTCGAAGCCGCTGACGCGGTGCGGCAGCGCGGCGCCCAGGAAAGAAAGCGGCGAGACGCCGGGGTCGCGCCAGCCTTCGAGGGGATAGAGCGACGCGTAGACGATGAGCAGCGCGTAAACCGCCAGCAGCGTCCGCACGAGGCGGGTGGCGCCGGCATGGCTGCCCGCGGCGTCGTGCGTCACAGTCAGAAGAAGAACAGCGCCGCAAGAACCAGCGCCGCCGCGGCGAGCGCCACGCAGGCGGCGAGCAGGTCGTTGCGGCGCGCGCTCTCGCGCGCGATGCGCTCCAGCTCCAGGCGCAGCGGCGCGCTGCGGTCCTCGGCGAGCGCGCGATGCACCAGGCGAGGCAGCTGCGGCAGCAGCTCGGCCCAGAACGGCGCCTCCTGCCGCAGCATGCGCACCAAGCCGCGCCAGCCGATCTGCTCCTCCATCCAGCGCTCGAGGTAGGGCTTGGCGGTGCGCCACAGGTCGAGCTCCGGATCGAGCTCGCGGCCGAGGCCCTCGATGTTGAGCAGCGTCTTCTGCAGCAGCACGAGCTGCGGCTGCACCTCCATGTTGAAGCGGCGCGCGGTCTGGAACAGGCGCAGCAGCAGCCGGCCGAAGTAGATCTCCTTCAGCGGCCGCGCGAACACCGGCTCGCACACCGCGCGGATCGCCGCCTCGAACTCGTCGACGCGGGTCGCCGCCGGCACCCAGCCGGCGTCGACGTGCGCCTGCGCGACGCGGCGGTAGTCGCGGTTGAAGAACGCGAGGAAGTTGCGCGCGAGGTACTGCTTGTCCGCCTCGGTGAGCGTGCCCATGATGCCGAAATCGAGCGCGATGTACTTGCCGTGGTGCTCACCGTCGACGGCGACCATGATGTTGCCCGGGTGCATGTCGGCGTGGAAGAAGCCGTCGCGGAACACCTGCGTGAAGCACACCTCGACGCCCGCCCGCGCCAGCGCGGGGATATCGATGCCGCTTTCCTCGAGAACCCTTCTTTGCGAAACCGGCACGCCCCTCATCCTTTCCATCACCATCACGCGCCGCGAGCAGAAATCCCAGTGCACCTGCGGCACCAGCAGCAGCTTCGAGCCGGCGAAATTGCGGCGCAGCTGGCTCGCGTTCGCCGCTTCGACCATCAGATCGAGCTCCTCATCCAGGTGGTGCGCGAACTCCGCCACCACCAGGCGCGGCTTGAGCCGCCGGGCCTCAGGCCACCAGCGCTCGATCAGCTGCGCCGCGGTCTCGAGCAGCGCGACGTCGCGCGCGATCGCCCCCTCGACGCCCGGGCGCAGCACCTTGACCGCGACCTCGCGGCCGTCCTTGAGGGTCGCGAAATGCACTTGCGCGATCGAGGCGCTGGCGACCGGCGCGTTCTCGAACTTCAGGAAGACCTCGTCGATTTTTCTGCCGATGCCTTTCTCGATCTCGAGAATCGCTTCCTCGGACGGAAACGCCGGCACCTGGTCCTGCAGCCTGGCGAGCTCGTCGGCGATGTCGAGCGGCACCAGGTCGCGGCGCGTCGAGAGCATCTGGCCGAACTTGACGAAGATCGGCCCCAGCGTCTCGAGCGCCTCGCGCAGCCGGCGGCCGCGCGACTCGCGCTGCACTTCGCCCGAATAGCGCGGCGCGAACTCGTAGAGCCGGAAGCGCAGCCCGACGGCGAGAATCCGCGCGAGGCGGGCGAGCCTACCCAAGGCGCGCGATCCGCTTGTCGAGGCGATCGAGGGCGTCGCGCAGCGCGGCGACGCGGGCGGCGAAGTCGGCGTGCTCAGCGCGGCCGACCAGCAATCCCGCTTCTTCGGTCGCGTAGTCGGCAAAAGCGCCGGCGAGGCGCTGCGCCGCGTCGGCCTGCCAGGCGAGGAAATCGCGGGCGCCCTGCGCGAGGCGGCGTGCGGCGACGTCGCCGACCACGCGCGAAAGATCTTCCTCCGCGATGTCGGGCAGCGCCTCGCGCGCGTGCCGCACCAGCCACATCACCTCGGCGGCGAGGCGCGCATTGCCGGCGACCTCGACTTCGCGCATCAGATAGTCCTCCCCTTTCGGCAGCGCGGCGAGGAAGCCGGGCTTGAGCGTAACGATGAGCCCCGCCTGGGCGCCGCCCGCTTCGAGGCGCCCGCCCGGCAGCAGCGTGAAGAGCGCGGCGGGCAGCAGCGGCGCGCGCAATTCCACCACTTCGCCGGCGAACGGCGCGAGCCGCGCGCGGGCCTCGGGCAGCGCCTCGAGCAGGCGATTCAGCGCCAAAGAAAAAGGCCACCCGAGGGTGGCCTTGTCGTTTCGCATCGCCGCGCTCAATGCATCTGCTGGATGCCCGCGAGCAGCCAGCCGCTGGAGCCGTCCGCCGGCTTCACCAGGTTCCAGACTTCCTCGAAGCCGGCCGGCGCGGCCTCCGGCGCGTCGCGCGTCACACCGGAGAAGTGCACGCTCGCCCAGTAGCGGCCGCCTTCGGTGGCGAGCTCGAGCAGGTCGGCGCGCAGCGAGGCGACGTCGGTGTGCTGGTCTGCGCCGCGGATGTCGCGCCGCAGCTCGTCGAACAGCTCGTCGGTCATCAGCTCGCGCATCTCGTCGAGCCGGCCGCGGTCGTGCGCGTCCTGCAGCCGGATGAAGTTCATCTTCGCCGCCTTGAGGAAAGCGTCGGCGTCGAAGCCCGGCGGCATGCGCCCGCGCGGCGCCTCCTGCGCGGCGCCGGCGACGGGCGCCGCGATCGTCTCCTCGCGCGCCAGGCCCGCATACTGCACCGGCGGCGAGGCGCTACGGCCGATCGCGCGAAACGCGAGCACCGCGCCGATCGCGAGAAGCGCGAGCAGCGCAACGCCGAGCAGGCCGCTGCCGCCGAAGAGATAGCCGAGGAGGCCGCCGATGGCGAGCCCGCCAAGAATGCTTCCCCAGCGGCTGCCGCCGTTCGCCGCTTGGGCGGGCTGCTGTTGCGGCTGCTGCGGAGCCGCCTGGTGCGGGGCCGGCTTGGAAGGCGTCACGCTGCGCTGCACGCCGACCGAGCGCCCGCCTCCCAGCCTGCCTGCTTCAGCCTGGCCGATCTGGAGGGCGCAGCCCAGAAAAACCACGAGGAGCGTCAGAAGCCGCTTTTTCATCGGTCCATCCTATCAAAACCTCACGCCGCGATGCACGGCCACCACGCCGGCAGCAAGGTTAAACACTTCGACCTGCGCGAGGCCGGCCGACTCCATCATCGCCTTGAGGGTCGCCTGGTCCGGGTGCATGCGGATCGACTCAGCCAGATAGCGGTAGGACTCGGCGTCGCCCGCGACGCGCGCGCCGATGCGCGGGATCACCTCGAACGAGTACCAGTCGTAAGCCTTGGCGAGCGGCGCCCAGACCTTCGAGAACTCGAGCACCACCAGCCGCCCGCCGGGCTTCAGCACCCGCGCCATCTCGGCGAGCGCGGCATCCTTGTGCGTCATGTTGCGCAGGCCGAAGGCAACGGTGACGCAATCGAAGTAGCCGGCCGGAAACGGCAGCTTCTCCGCGTCGCACTGCACCGCCGGGGCGAGGCTGCCCGAGTCGAGCAGGCGGTCGCGGCCGCGGCCGAGCATGCGATAGTTGATGTCGGTGAGCCAGATCTCGCCGCCGGGCGCAACGCGCCGGCCCATGGCCTGCGCGAGATCGCCGCTGCCCGCCGCCACGTCGAGCACGCGCTCGCCCGGGCGCGGCCGCGCGACCTGCACGGCGAACGCCTTCCAGACGCGGTGCAGGCCGAGGGACATCAGGTCGTTCATCAGGTCGTAGCGCTCGGCGACGCTGTCGAAGACGCCGCGCACGCGCGCGGACTTCTCGCCTTCGGGCACCTGCTGGAAACCGAAATCGGTGCGCTTGTCCATCGCTAGTCGCGGCTCGCGCCGGCCTGCGCGAGCTTCTCGAGGTACTTCGACCAGAGCCGCTCCTGGTTCTGGCCGAGCTCGTAGAGGTAATCCCAGGAATAGATGCCGGTCGAGTGGCCGTCCGAAAACGCCGGCTGCACGGCGTAGGAGCCGACCGGGTCGAGCGCCCGGATCTCGACCCCCCGCTTTCCGGTCTGCAGCACCTCCTGCCCCGGCCCATGGCCTCGGACTTCGGCCGAGGGGGAGTGCACCCGCAGGAATTCGTAGGGCAGGCGGAAGCTGTTCCCGTCCGAAAAGGTCACTTCCAGCACCCGGGACTTTTGGTGAAGCTTGATTTCAGTGGGAAAAATGCCGTCGGCCACGCGCACATGATACTGCCTGCGAGTTGCAACAAAACCGTCATCCGAGCTTCTTAGAATTGAAACGTGGCCGCCAACATCCTGCTGGTCGAGGACGAGCCCGCGATCCAGGAGCTGATCGCGGTCAACCTGCAGCACGCCGGCCACCACGTGATCCGGGCGAAAGACGCCGAGGGCGCCCTCGGCATCGTCAAGTCCGCCCTGCCGGATCTGCTGCTCATCGACTGGATGCTGCCCGGCATGTCCGGCGTGGCCCTCGCGCGGCAGCTGCGGCAGGAGGAGCGCACGCGCCAGATCCCGATCATCATGCTGACCGCGCGCAGCGAGGAAGCCGACAAGATCGCCGGCCTCGAGGCGGGCGCCGACGATTACCTCACCAAGCCGTTCTCGCCGCGCGAGCTGCTCGCGCGCATCAAGGCGGTGTTGCGCCGCCGCGCGCCGCAGATGACCGACGATCCGGTCGAGGCGTCCGGCCTGCGCCTCGATCCGGGCACGCGCCGCGTGTTCGGCGACGCCCGGCCGCTCGCCCTCGGCCCGACCGAATTCCGGCTGCTACACTTCCTCATGACCCACGCCGAGCGCGTGCATTCGCGCGCGCAGCTGCTGGATCAGGTCTGGGGCGATCACGTGTTCGTCGAAGAACGCACGGTTGACGTGCACATCCGCCGCCTTCGCCAGGCTCTCGAGCCCTCCGGGCACGATCGGTTGGTGGAAACGGTGCGCGGCTCGGGCTACCGCTTCTCCGCCAAGCCGGCGTGAGCTTCACCGCCATCGCGCTGGCGGCGCTCGCCGCGGTGCTCGCGCTGCGGCTGCTGTATCACTCGCTGCACATCGCCTCGCTGCGCCGCTGGCTGCGCGAGCCCTCGCTCGAGCGGCTGCCGCGCGGCCGCGGCGTGTGGGAAGACCTGCTCGCCGAGCTGCACCGCTACCTGCGCCGGCGCGACGCCGACGCCGCCGAGATCAGCCGCGCGCTGACGCGCTTTCGCGCCGCGGCGCGCGCGCTGCCCGACGGCGTCGTGATCCTCGATCCGGAGAACCGCATCGAATGGTGCAACCCGACCGCCACGGCGCAGTTCGGCATCGACCCGCGCCGCGACGCCGGCCACCCGGTGGTCAACATGATCCGCCATCCCGATTTCGTGGCGTACCTGCGCGCCGGCGACTACGCCGAGCCGGTGCTGCTGCGCTCGGGGATGCTGGAGGCGGTGCTGTCGGTGCGCATCATCGAGTTCGGCGAGGACCGCAAGCTGCTCAGCTCGCGCGACGTCACCGCCGAAGAGCGGCTCGATACCATGCGGCGCGACTTCGTCGCCAACGTGTCGCACGAGCTGAAGACGCCGGTCACGGTGCTTTCGGGCTTCGTCGAGACGCTCGCCGACGACTCGATGGAGCTGTCCGGGACGCAGCGCCGGCGCTTCCTCGGCATGATGGCCGACCAGGCGAAGCGCATGCAGCGCCTGGTCGAGGATCTGCTCACCCTGTCGGCGCTCGAGTCCGACGCCTCGCCGGTCGACGAGCAGTCGATCGAGATGCGGCCTTTCGTCGAGCGCCTGGCCGAGGAGGCGCGCGCTCTCTCCGCCGGCCGTCACGTGGTCGACGCCCTCATCGCCGACGACTGCCGGCTGCTCGGCAGCGCGAAGGAGCTGCACAGTGCGTTCTCCAACCTGGTGTCCAACGCCGTGCGCTACACCCCCGAGGGCGGCGCGGTGCGCCTGGGCTGGCGGCTGGAGGACGGCCGCGGCGTATTCAGCGTCTCGGATACCGGCATCGGCATCGAGGCGCGCCACATTCCGCGGCTCACCGAGCGCTTTTACCGCGTCGACAGCGGCCGCTCGCGCGATTCGGGCGGCACCGGCTTGGGCCTCGCCATCGTCAAGCACGCCCTCACGCGCCACCAGGCGCTGCTGGAGGTGACGAGCGAGCTCGGGCGCGGATCGACGTTCAGCGCGGTGTTCCCGGCGGCGCGCATCCTGCCCGCCGGCGCGGTCGAAGCCGCGGCCTAGGGAGTTTCGCTAGCTCGCGGCGCGCTCGTAGGTCACGCGCTCGAAGTCGGAGCCGCGCTCGACCACCTCGGCGAGGCTCACCTTCTGCTCGGCGTTGTTCATCGCCAGCTCGATCACGCGCTTCGGCTTGAACCAGCCGGAGGGCAGCACCAGCGTGATCGGCTGGTTGATCGCGGCGACGGCGCCCAGCGCCATCGCTTGCACGAATTTCTCGGTCGTCGCGTTGAGGCCGGTCGCCCGGATCGACACCGCCGCCGGCACGCCGGCGAGGATCTTGACGCCGGCTTGCAGGTCGCCGCCCTCGGCGGCCATCAGCCAGCGCACCTGGCCGAGCATGAAGCTCTTTGCGTCGGCCGGGCGCACCGCGACCAGCTGGCCGTTGGCGTAGCGCTTGCCGGGGGTGTCGGCCTTGCGCACGATGCGCAGGCCCTGGGCGCTCTCGTCCTCGATCTCCCACGGCTCGACCATGAAGCCGTGCACGTTGGAGTAGTCGTCCTCCTCGCGTTTGCTGACGTGGCCGAAGGTGGCGATCTGCTCGCGCTCCTGCTGCGTCAGCTCCTTCGCCTCGACCGGCTGGTGGAAGCCCTTGCCGCCGATGTAGTAATGGATCGCGGCGAACTCGTTGCAGACCTGCGCGCCGGTCGCGGCGCGCTTGCGGTCGGCGGCGCGCGGCGGCCGCGCCTGGCACCACTGCCGGAACAAATGGACCAGCTGCTGCTCGCACGAAGGCTGCACGCAGTCGTCGCCGAGCGCGAGCTTCTGCGGCGACTCGCCCTTGCGCAGCAGCGCGACCCGGTTGCGCAGGCTCTTCGCGAGCGAGCGCGTGTCGAGGAAGCGCAGGTTCTCCGCCGGCGCGGCGCCGTTGATGCGCTCGGGGCAGGCCTCGCCGGCGAGGTCGACCGTCAGCGGCGCCAGGCCCTCGCCCTCGTCGAGCGGCTTCCTCGACACCTCGAGCTTGTTGGCCCAGCGCTCGAGGAGGAAGTCGACGAAGCTGAGCGCGCGCTGGCCGAGCTCGTTCGGGCTGGCGAGCCCCATCAGCACGGCGCGCGCGTAGGCGATGCGCGGCGAGCTGTCGTGCACGTCGCGGTTCATCGGGTCCTTCACCGCATCCTCGGCGGCGCGCAGCTTCTCCGCCGCGGCATAGGCCTCGTGCAGCGCGCGCCAGTCGCGCTTGGGCACCTCGTGGTAGGCGCGGTAGGAGCACAGCATCTTGAGGCCGAGGTACGCGAGCACGCGCTGGCAGATGAGCGCGCTCTGCGACTTCACGCCGTCGCCGCCGAGGGCGGCCACGAGGCAGTGCGAGTAGCCGACCTGCATCTGCTCCCACAGCTCGTAGGCGTCGTCGAAGGCCGCGGTCTCGGCCTCGGTCATCGGCAGCGCGCGGTTGGCGTACTTCTTCACCTGCTCGACCTGCACGAAGTGCACCGCCTCGCGCAGCGTCTCCAGCGTCGCCAGGCGGTCGGCGGGCTTCGCCGCAAAGCGGTTGAACTCCTCGAGCTCGCCGAGCAGCTCGCGCTGCGCGGCGGCGACGTTGGCGAGGGCCACCGTCTGCAGCCAGTCCTTGCACTCGGCGGCGTTGCCGAATTCGGGGGCGGCGTCGTCGGAAAAGTCAGGCAGCTTCATCTCGAGGAGCGATGCTACCGCATCATTCGGCGCCGCCGAAGACGTCGCGGTAGCTGGCGTAAAAGCTGGCGAACAGCGTCGGCAGCAAGGCCAGCAGCAGGGGCATCAGCAGCGGCGCGAGCCGCGCGCTCGGCAAGCCGAACACCGCCACCGGCAGGGCCAGCGCGACGAGCGGCAGCGCGAGCATGACCAACGCAGTCAGCACGCCGTAAGCGACGAAGGCGCGCCAGTTCATCAGGCAGGCGATGAAGCTGAAGAACAGCGCCTTGCCCGGGCCGACGGAATGCCACGCGGCGAGCACCGGCGCGAACCAGAACAGCATCGCCACCGGCAGGTAGAAGACCGCCGCCGCCGCTCCCGCCAGGGCCACGTCGCCCGGCTCGGCCGGCTGGGAGGGCGCGCCGCCGGCGAGCGCGGCGCGCAGCGCGCCGGCGTCGTCGACCAGGGCGAGCACGGCGAAAAGCGCGAGCGAGCAAGCGAGGTAGACCGCGCCGAGCGCGAGCTGCGCCGGCAGGCCGTTGCGGAAGCCCTCGAGCAGCATGGCGACATGCACTGCGCCGCCCCGCGAAGCAGCGCGCGCCGCCCCCATCAGGCCGACGCTCAAGCCCGGCACCGCGACGAGCACGGCGACCAGACCGACGACCGGCACGAGCGCCACCGCTTGGGTGCTGAACAGGTACACAAATACC
>Ga0335084_10004962_pt1 | contig 13142 bp, 9 predicted proteins | sample Lox_Sample_44_FD_206721 | JGI IMG/M metagenome (GOLD analysis project Ga0335084, IMG submission 206721) | Soil microbial communities from Loxahatchee National Wildlife Refuge, Florida, United States - Lox_Sample_4.4 | ecosystem: Environmental > Terrestrial > Soil > Wetlands | place: USA: Florida... | reverse complement strand
AGACCTTCTCCCGTTCCGCGACGTACATCATTTCTTCCGTGACAACGCCGCGACGCGCATAGTGCATCTGCGAGAAGTTGCCGTCGCTGTTTTCCGATTTGCGCCGGGCGATCCACTCGGCTCGGGGTTTCAAGACCGCGTTAAGACCATTGCCGTTCGATCCGTTTGCGGGGTTGCCGTTTACTGCAGACATGCGCGTGCACCATCCTCAGGAAGATCCGACGAAGAAATTATACGCGCTCAAAGTCCGGGCCGGAGCGGGCCATGGCGGCGATACACGCGCCCGGTATGGCTGGCAATCGCGAGCCGTCAGAAAACTTGAATCCAGCGAGCCCATGGACGAATCTCATGCAGGTAGTCGTTATAACGAATATATGACGGGCAAAAGCGCCCGCTGACGGAGGCAAGGATGTTCAACAAACTGATTTCCACTTCCGACGACGTTTCCCTGACGATCCTGCGAGTGGTGCTGGGCGTGGTCTTTTTCGTCCACGGAGCGCAGAAACTGCTCGGATGGTTCGGTGGATTCGGCCTGGCCGGCACCCTCGGATTCATGCACCAGCTGGGGATACCGGCTCCGCTCGCCTACCTTGCGATCGCGACCGAGTTCTTTGGCGGCCTCGGGCTGATTGTCGGATTTCTCACACGGATTCCGGCGCTGGGCATCGCGGTAGACATGATCGTAGCGGTCTTTACGGTTCATTACCCGAACGGGTTCTTCATGAATTGGATCGGGAACCAAAAAGGCGAGGGCTACGAATACCATCTGCTGGCGATCGCGATGGCGGCTGCGTTGTTGCTGAGGGGCGCGGGCAGGTTCTCAATCGATCGGACGCTGGCGAAGTAAGCAGCGTCGTGTCAGCAGGCGATAGGCTCGCCTGGTCTGCAACCGGTCGTGGTGATCAAACCACTCGGCTGTCAGCGCGCCACGGGAATCATCCGGCAAATTGGGTAGAGTGCAGGGCGAACCACTTTTCGATGGATCGGAACGAAGTGCACAGGCTCGCCGCTGAAGCCCTCTTTAAAGAATGCAGGGCCGGAGATAGCGCCCGGAGTGTAGCCTCCGAAGTCGTATTCGGTACATCCTTGCGCTTTCGCCCAAAGGATGGCGTGCCACTGCACAAGGTGGCCGACGCTGAAGTCCTCGCGCCGGTCGTTTGCTCCCCACACATACCAGCAGCGGCGTCCGCTGCGTACAATCACGGCTCCGCCCACCGCCGCCGAGCCGAGCCAGGCCAGGAGCAACGCTCCGCGTGCCGGTCCTGCGATCAGCCAGCGGATGATGCCACGCAGGTGATCAGGGCGATCCGCGGGGAATCCCTTGCTTATGACGGTGCGCGCATAGAGTTGGAGGAACTCCTCAGCGTCCTCTTCACCCACGGCTGCCCTCACTTGCACTTCCGCGCGTTCCGCCTTGCGCACTTTGTAACGTGTCGTGGGGCGAAACCGCGCCAGGATTTCTTCCGCCGCTTTTGTTACATCCAGACGCATCGAGAACCGGCCCTCATCCAGCGCACTCCAGCCATGGTCGAACAGCGACCGGTCGGGAAGGGCGGCGAGCGGCCGCTCCGGTGCGGCGTCGACGTAAACGGCCTTTTCACGACGCATCTGTTCGGCGAATTCGTTCAGGGAGTCGCTAAAAAGTCCTTCGTCGTCACAGACGGGTCCACGATTCAGGCGCGCCGCCCGCGGCCAGTTCAGCCGGCTTCCGAGAAGCGGTTGTACGCCGAAACTTGAAAACCACACGATTCTGCCTGACTCTCGGCGCGCCGCGAATCGCGTTTGCGGAGCGGCCCATTGAGGAAACTGGAACGGATGCCCCGTGTTCTGGCTATCGAGGAATGCCGTCACTTCTGCCAGGTTTGAGGCCGAAAGACCGTTCGGCGTGAAGAACTCGAAAGCCATCAACGCGATTCTAGGGGCTGCGCGCTTCTGCGACAACGTGGTTGCCCTTCGAATCATTGTCGAAGGGTGGACGAGATGCTAGTGTGATAAAAAGCTCTCACGTGTTCGCATCGGAATGACCCAGACATACCTCAGCGTCCACAACACGCCGGAAGTAGCGTCTTACTACGCGGCGATGCGCTTCATTTCTCCGTGCGAAAAACTGCTGTTCGACCGTTACATACCTGCCGGCGCCGCAGTGCTGGACCTGGGCGTTGGAGGAGGCCGAACCACGGCGTATCTTGCCCCGCAAGCATCCCGATATGTCGGCGTGGACTACGCGGAGGAGATGGTACGGGTCTGCCGGGAGAAATTCCCGGAGTTCGAATTCCAGCAGGCAGACGCATCCGACCTGTCGCGATTTCGGCCCGCCGAGTTCGATGTCGTCCTCATGGCATTCAACGGCATCGATTCACTCTCTGCGGAGGGGCGTAACCGCTGCTTCGCGGAATGCTTTCGACTGCTTCGATCCGGTGGCACGCTCATCTTCTCTTCACACAACGTGCGTGCCGTCCTGGTCGCTCCGGTTTGGGACCGCGAGCGGGTCCTGGAACTGGCGAGCCGATTGTCCTTGGGAAAGAAAGCGCTGCGGTATCCCATGGTGCCGCTTGTCACCTGCGCTGCCGTGATGCGCGCCTGGGCACGGGCAAGTTGGGCCAGCGCGCGCCGGTCCCCGCGTATGGCCACACGAGCCTTCTGGAGAGGAGAAGGTTACATGGAGGATCCCGCCTACGGAGGCTTCCTGCAGCATTACAGCGTCCCGAAACTGGTCGTCGCGGAAGTGGAGAGTCATGGGTTTCGGTGCCGCGAGATTCAGAGCAGCGAGTATCCGGTTGCCAAAGGCGAGTTGTTTACCAAGTGGTATTACTACGCGTTTGTGAAACCTGAGTCTTCCTGACGTTTCATGCCGACTCCGTCCATCTTCACTCTTGAGCACTGGAAAATCCGGTGAGCACCGAGACGCCTGAAAGCACAGTGTCGGTCGACGAAATCGGGGCCGCGGATAGCGGTCATCAGGAGTTCCACAAGAGTGTCTCCGAAATTACCCGGCAGTCGTCCGTGTCGTTTCTCGGAACCATCTCGACTCTGCTTGTCGGCTACCTGTTTAGGATCTATCTGGCTCGGAACCTGGGCGCGGAACTGCTGGGCTGGAACGCCCTCGGCATCGGACTGTACGCGCTGTTTCGCATGATTGGCGATCTAGGCATGCCCTACGCGGCCGGCCGGTATGTTTCAGTCTATAGCGCGACCGGACAGAACGATCGTCTTCGCGCCTTCTTTTGGCGTGCTCTGCTCTGGTCGATGTTGGGAAGCGGCATCTTCTGTGCCGGCCTGATCGCTGCCCGGCACTGGATTGCTGTCCAGTTCTTTCACGACAACGAACTCGCCGGCTACATTCCTTTTTATGCCTTTCTTATTCCAGTCGGTGCCGCCAATTCCTTCGTGCTCCAGACGCTCAGCGGGCTGAAAAAAGTAAGCCGCCGGACCTTTATCACGAACTTTGTTTCGGTTCCATTCATGATGGTCGCTACTATCGTCGCAGTGAGCCTTGGATTCTCCCTGCGCGGCTACATCGTGGCTCAGATCCTCGGCGAACTGCTGGCGATGGTGCTGGCGATCCTGAGCATACGGCGGTTTTCTCCCATCCCCCTTCGTTTTTCTGGCAGTTGGGGCGGCCGGTTACAACCCGAGGTATGGTGGTTTGCCCTGGCGCTGCTGGCCATGACTGTGCTCGAGTATGCGGCGTCGCGAGCCGACCGGCTCATCCTCGGGCATTACCTGCTGGCCAAAGAGATCGGTATCTACGCGGTAGCGAGTTCGGCTGCGGCTCTGTGTTCGCTGGTACTCCAGGCCGTCAACACGATTTTCGGTCCGGTAATCGCCGATCTTCACGCGCGCCAGGAACAGCAACTGCTGTCGAGGCTTTTTCAGACGGTGACGAAGTGGGTAATCGCGTTTACCCTTCCCCTGATCCTTTTGTTGTCGGTATTCGCGAGCACCGTGCTGGGGATCTTCGGAGCGGACTTTCAGGCTGGCAGCGTTGTGCTGATGATTCTGTGCGTAGGACAGTTGGCGAATGTGGGAACCGGTTCGGTGGGAACTTTGCTGTATATGTCAGGAAACCAGAACAAAATGCTGCCGGTCCAGGTCGCGGCTGCTGTATTGGCAGTGGCGGGAAACATCGCTCTGATTCCGCTCTTTGGCATAAAGGCAGCGGCCGTTGTCTCCGTACTGGCGACGGCTGTCAACAACGTCGTTTTTCTTGTCGTGGTGTGGCGCAAGATGCACTTGTTCCCGTACAACGCCAGCTATGTGCGCTTGCTTGTCCCGGTGTCGGCGACAGGCGCAGCCATCTGGTTCCTGCATGCGTATACAGTGGGAAGGTTGCCGGCGGTTCCTTTGTTACTGCTCGTGTTCATGAGTTCATATGTGGTGTTTTTCGGCGGAATCCTCATTTCCGGGCTGACCGAAGACGATCGCGTCGTTGTCCGCTTGATGCGGGAGAGGCTCGGGCCCTTCTTCAAACGAACGTCTTCCCAGAACGCACAGTAGAGACTTTTTTCGTGATCGAGAAACAACCGGCTCCAGCTCAGCTCAGTTCCGCAGTGTCTTTCCCGTCTTCAGCGTGTACCGAATCCGTTCCTGCGTTTTCTTTTCACCGCACAGAGACTTGAAGGCTTCGCGCTCGAGATCGAGTAGATACTGTTCGCTGACCGGCGTGCCGGGCGTGACATTCCCGCCACAGAGAACTTCGGCAACCTTGGCGCCCAGTTTCTGCTCGTAGTCGCTGATGTATTCACCCTGGCGCATCAGGTACACGCCCATCTTGAGGGCGGCAAGGATGTTCTCTCCGGGGGCGGGAATGTCAGTTCGCATCACCGGTGGCTCGTAGCCCGCCCGCACAAGTTCGAGCGCACGCCCTTTGGCCTCAGAAAGGAGGCGGTCGCGGTTCATGGTGACGCGGTCCGAGTCGGAGAGGAATCCGAGACCACGCGCTTCGTGAGCGGACGTCGCGACCTTTCCCGTTGCGATCGTCTCAAAGATCTTCTTCATCGCTTCCATAGTCTCGACTGACTCGCCGCGTCCATCGGGCCGGATGGAGCGGGCGGAGTCGACGGCGCGCAGCAACATCTCTTTGCAGCCACCGCCTCCGGGTAGAAGGCCGACACCGACCTCGACGAGGCCCATGTACAGTTCGGCGTGGGGTTGGCGGGCAGCAGCGTGCAGCGACATTTCGCACCCGCCGCCGAGGGTCAGACCGAACGGCGCCAGAACGACCGGCTTGGGAGAGAGCTTGATCGCCTGCGTCATCCCCTGGAACTGGCGGATGGCAAAGTCGACTTCATCCCATTCGTCCTCCTGCACGGACATGAGCAACATCATCAGATTGGCGCCCACGGAGAAATTCTGAGCGTCGTTGGCGATGACAAAGGCATCGAAGCCGTCGCCGGGCCCTTCGGGCTTCAGGCTCTGCACGATCAGCGAAATAATGTCGCCGCCGATCGTGTTCATCTTGGAGTGGAATTCGATGCAACCGACGCCGTCGCCGATGTCGACTAGCGAAGCTCCGGAATTCTTTTTCACAACACCGTTCGACTTCTTGGCGACAGAGACTGACCACACTCCGGCCGGTACCTGGAGTAGTACCCGGCTGCCCGTGCTCAAGTCCCAGTAGGATTTTCCTGACGACGCTTTCGCATCGTCCACATACCAGGATTTTTGACCCAAGGCGAGTAATTTCTCGACGTTCGCTGCGACCGGACGACCTTCTTTCTTCATCCGAGCTACGGTGCCTTCGACGCCGGCCGCATCCCAGAGTTCGAAAGGCCCCAGTTCCCAGTTGAAGCCCAGTCGCATGGCACGATCGACTTCCACCACCGTGTCAGAGATTTCCGGAATACGATTCGCAGAGTAGGTCCAAAGATCGGTGAGCGCCGACCAGAGGAAAGTTCCGGCCTGATCACCTTTTTGCGGACCCGCACCTTCAAGCCCGAGCAACATGCGGAGTCGCGCGCCCGTCTCCTCGATATTCTTGGCCATGTCGAGCGCAGGGAATTTGGCCTTCTGGCGCGGACGATACTCCAGCGTCTTCCAGTCGAGGGCAAGCCGCTCATCCTCGCCACCTTCGCCGCCTTTTAGCTTTCTGTAAAAGCCGCCCTTGGTCTTGTCGCCGAGCCATTTGCGGTCCAGCATCTGTCGGAAGAAATCGGGCAACTGCAGATCGCTGCGCTCATCATGCACATTCTGCGTCATGTTGGAGACGACATGGCCGAGGATGTCGAGCCCAACGAGATCGATGGTGCGGAATGTTGCAGAACGGGGCCATCCCACAGCCTGGCCGGTGAGGGCATCGACTTCGTCGACGCTCAGATCCATTTCCTGCATCAGGCGCATTACGTTCAGAACTGAGAAGGTGCCGATGCGATTGCCGATGAAATTGGGAGTATCTTTCGCGCGTACGATTCCCTTGCCAAGTTGGGCGTCGCTGAAACGAGCGACGCAGTCCATCAATGCAGGATCGGAATCGGGTGTGGGGATGATCTCCAGCAGTCGCATGTAGCGCGGCGGGTTGAAGAAGTGTGTACCGAACCAGGATTTGCGGAAATCGTCGGAAAATCCTTCTGCGATCTTCGCTACGGGCAGGCCGCTGGTATTCGTTGTGATGATTGTCCCGGGCTTGCGAATCGCCTCGACCTTTCTGAGCAGCGAGCGCTTTATGTCGAGATTCTCGACGACAGCTTCGATCACCCAATCAACATCGGCCAGGCGTTTGAGGTCGTCTTCGAAATTCCCGATCGTGATAAGACGGGCAAGCGAGGTTTCAAAGAATGCGGCAGGCTTGGATTTGCGTGCGCCTTCCAGGCCCGCAGCGGCGATCTTGTTGCGAGTGGGGCCCTCCGCGTCGGATGGGACGATGTCCAGAAGGAGAGAAGGAACACCGGCGTTGGCGAAGTGCGCGGCGATACGGGCGCCCATGGTGCCCGCTCCGAGAACTGCAACTTTGTGGATCCGCTTCATGAGTGCGAGACTCCGCGATGACGATACTGCCTGAACTGCAATTGCAGACTTATCGATGGATCGGATTATGGCAGTTTATCCACCGCCCAGTCATTCTTGCCAGTGTCGATAAGGATGATATCGGAGGCCTTGCGACAGATCTGGCTCCCGCGCGTGGTTACGAGGACGACTGGAAAGCGATAACGTCCGCGGGAGCCGGCGCCGCGCGCGATCTCGAACCCGCGGCCTGATTCTACGGAAAAAAGAGTCTCGAATACGTCGGGATTCTGAGCGTGGCGCACACGATTGCTCAGCAGCACCATTCCGGTTTCCAGATCGCCGGTCGCCCAGGCATGCAGGAAGCGGTTAGCGGCCGCCAGCGCCGATGCGTAACCGGGGTCGGGTGGAGCCTTCTTCCTGCCATGTTGCTTGTGCGAGTTGCTGGCCCATAGCAGGCCCTGGGAGAGAAAAACGATGGCTATGGTCATGCCGAGATTGAGGACGTTGGAGTGGCCGCGACGAGCCGAGAGGCAGTTGAGACCGGAGCAACGATAGGAATGATAGGTGGACATCGTTCCCAGCCATTGTGCGCGGCGAGTTGGCCCGAGTTCAAGGCCAGTAACCTCTGTACTCGGGATTGGGGTTCGAGAGGTTCCGGGAGCGCTCTGTTTATGGCCTGTTTTGTCGTATCATGGGGCAGCGGGGTGAGCGCATGAGTACTCCCTACGGTCTGCAAATCACGGAGAGCTGTGTTATCTGCAAGCTACGGAACAACGGCTTTTTCTGTGATTTGCCGAAACCATCCGTAGAACATCTCGACAAGATCAAGTACGCCAGCGCATTCCCCCAAGGCGCCGTCCTGTTCGTTGAAGGCCAGGCGCCGCGCGGCATCTACATCATCTGTTCGGGCCGCGTGAAACTCACCACGACGTCGCGGGACGGCAAGACGCTGATCCTCCGGATCGCGCAGGGCGGCGAAGTGCTGGGCTTGCACGGAACTGTTTCAGGCAAGCCTTACGAGTTGACGGCAGAGACCCTGCAACCCTGCCAGTTGGATTTCATCAAGCGCGAAGATTTCCTGAAATTTCTCCAGACCCATGCCGATGCGTGCCTGAACGCGGCCGAGCACCTGAGCCAGAACTGCCAGAATGCGTACGAAATGATCCGTTCTCTGGGGCTTTCGCATTCTGTGTCGGAAAAACTGGCGCGTCTCCTTCTGGAATGGGCAAGCGACGGCGAGACCACGAAAGAAGGCATCCGCATCAAGATCGCCTTGACGCATGAAGAGATTGCGCAACTGATCGGCACGTCGCGCGAGACCGTGACCCGCGTCCTCGGTGAGTTCCGCGACAAGCAATTCGCACAGTTGCGTGGTTCGACGCTCCTCATACGCAACAAGTCGGCGCTGGAGAAACTGATCGGTGCCTAAGCTCCGAAGGCTTGAACTGGGTCGCTACAACCCTTGGCGCTGCATGCGTTCTCCTTTTTACGCGTGGTAGACTCCAGCTTCCTGACTAGTCATGGCGCAGTCAACGATTCCTTCCGCTTCCACCCTTGCAGCCGATATTTGTTCCAAGGCCGTTTCTCCTGTTGAAGTTGCTCGCGAGCATCTGGACCGCATCGAGCGTCTCAATCCCAGGCTGAACGCGTTTGTGGATTGGAACCCGGAGTTGGTTCTGCGCCGGGCCCGCGACGCCGAAAGAGCTGTCATGGCGGGAACTGCTCTCGGCCCATTGCACGGAGTCCCGCTTTCGATCAAAGCCTCGATCGATGTCTCGGGTCACCGCTGCGAAACAGGAACGCGATTGCGCGCCGGATACGTTGCGCCGCAGGATGCTCCACTGGTTTCGCGCTTGCGCACAGCAGGCGCGGTGATTCTCGGCGTCACCAATACACCGGAACTGCTCATGGCGTGGGAGACCGACAATCTGCTTTACGGGCGCACGAACAATCCCTGGGATCCGAGTCGGACCTCGGGCGGATCGAGCGGTGGCGAATCAGCGGCGATCGCAGCTGGTCTTTCGGCGGGAGGCGTCGGCAGCGATGGCGGGGGCTCGATTCGGGAACCGGCGCACTTCACCGGTATTTGCGGGTTGAAGCCCACGCCGGGACGCATTCCGATTACCGGACACTTTCCGAAATCCGGCGGTCCATTCGCACTGCTGGGTGTCGTTGGACCGATGGCGCGGACTGTCGCCGATCTGAAGTTGCTCTTTGACGCAATGGCAGGCGCCGATGATGGCGACCCATGCTCGGCGCCAGTACTGCTGCGCGAAATCGCTGCGCCGGAACTCCGGTCGCTTACGGTAGGGTTTTTTGAGGACGACAGCCGTACGCCCGTTACAAAAGACACCCGCGCAGCAGTGTCGCGGGCTGCCGGTCTTTTATTACGAGCTGGACTCCACGTTGAGCAATTTCGTCCCGAGGGTCTGGAAGAGGCTAGGCACCTTTGGTGGAAGTTCTTTGGCATCGCCGGTGAGATGATTCTTGGCCCCATGCTGCGGGGCCATGAATCGGAATTGAGCCCGATCCTGCGACAGTTTTCGGCGTGGACGTCGGCCGAGCCTGCGCTGAGCGGTGATTCATTTCTGGCGGCCTGGCTTGGACGTGATGACGTGCGTGAGAGAATTCTGATGCAGATGAAAAAGTATCCGATTCTGATCTGCCCGGTCGCTGCGATCCCCGCATTTCGCCACGGCGAGCGCGAGTGGCAGGTGGAAGGGCAGACCGTGAAATACCTGGATGCATGGAGCTACTGCGAGTGGTTCAACCTGCTCGGGTTTCCGGCGGCGGTCGTGCCGATGGCGCAATCTCCGGAAGGTTTGCCCATTGGCGTGCAGATCGTGGGGCGCCCATGGGAAGAGGAGCGCGTGCTCGCGATCGCGAAGGCGCTGGAAGAAGCGCGTGGTCCCTTCCCGTCACCGGCTGTTTCTTGAGGGCAGTGGACTCCTAGTATTTTTGTACTATTATCCACGTTATTTTCATGCATTAGGCTGGAGCACTCCGAGCCTTGAGCGCCGTTTTTCTTTGTGGGGGACGGTGAATGTGGGGTGAGCCGAGATCTCCGTGAGGCCCTAGTTTGTCAAAGACTCAAAAGTTGCTGCGTGGTCTGGTTCTTGTTCTGATTGCCTCGGCAGCCTACCTGTATCCCTTTCCTCAGGCGAATGTTGTGTATCCCGCGGTAGTGGTGCTGCACTTGTTCTGCGGGATTGCTGCCGTCATCCTGCTTCTCGCGCTGTTGCGAAGCTTGCTGCGGGAAGGCAACGCGGTTTGGAAGGCAGGCTGGATTCTCGTGTTCGTAGGCGGCGCCCTCGGATTGATCCTGATCCGCACGGGCACTCCACACAGTGAGTACGCGCTGCTCTATACCCACATTTTCTCGAGTCTGGCGGGAGTGGCGTGCCTGCTCGCCGAGTTTCTGGGACGACGCGGCTGGCTGGGCGCGAATGCAGCAGTTCGCGTCGTCGCCTGCCTGGTTGTGTTGGCGGGAATCAGCTGGGCGGCGCGCTATCAACGCGAGACGCGCTTCCTGAGCAGCCACCTGATCGAGAATCCGGCGATGCCGCCGGCGACGATGAACACGGAAGGCGATGGCTCCAACGGTCCCTTCTTTCCGAGCTCAGCGCAGGTTTATGGCGGCGAGAAGATTCCCAGCAAGTTCTTCATGGAGTCGGAATCCTGCAAGCGTTGCCACGAGGACATCTACAACCAGTGGAATAGTTCCGCGCACCATTTTTCTTCGTTCAACAACCAGTGGTACCGCAAGTCGATCGAGTACATGCAGGACACGATCGGCACCAAGCCTTCGAAGTGGTGCGGCGGGTGTCATGATCCAGCGGTTCTGTATGCCGGCAAAATGGACCGGCCCATCAAAGAATTTGTCCACAGCCCTGAGGCGCAGGCGGGCCTGGGCTGTATGATGTGTCACTCCATTGCTGACGTGAAGAGCACGATGGGCCAGGCGGATTTCTATCTGGAATATCCCAAACTTCACGAACTGGCAGCCAGCAAGAATCCGGTGGTCCGGTACCTGCACGATACGATTACCAAACTCAATCCCGAACCGCACCGGCGCGTCTTTCTGAAGCCCTTCATGCGGAATCAGACAGCGGAATTCTGCTCGGCGTGTCACAAGGTGCACCTGGATGTGCCGGTAAATTCCTACCGGTGGATTCGCGGATTCAACGAGTACGACAACTGGCAGGCGAGCGGAGTTTCTGGACAGGGCGCGCGGTCGTTCTACTATCCGCCGAAGCCGCAGCAGTGCGCCGACTGTCATATGCCTCTCGAGCCTTCGAACGACTTCGGGAACGTCGCGGGCAAAGTGCACTCGCATCGCTTCCCCGCTGCCAACATGGCGCTGGCTGCGGCAAATGGGGATGAAGCGCAACTGAAGGCGACGGAGAACTTTCTGACCAGCGGCGCGCTGACCGTCGACATCTTCGCGATTTCACCGGCGCGCGAAGTGAAGGCCGGAGCGTCCGCCCAGCACGAGGTCTCAACGACCTTTGCCGTGGGCGAAGAAGCCGAAGTGAAGGTCACTCCCGGTTCCGGCGAAGAAGCCATCCCGGTTACGGCGCCCCTGGATCGGGTGCGGCCGGCGGTGCGCCGCGGCGACACGGTGAGAGTCGATGTCGTGGTGCGCACCAAGCGCGTTGGCCATTTCTTCCCGGGCGGCACCGTAGATGCGTATGACACGTGGTTGGAACTGAAGGGTGTCGATGACAAGGGCCAGACTGTCTTCTGGAGCGGCATGGTCGAGGATAACGGCAAGGGACCAGTGGAAAAGGGCGCACACTTCTACCGGTCGCTGCAGATCGACGAGCATGGTAACCCGATCAACAAGCGGAATGCCTGGGCCACCCGTTCCGTCGTGTACGTGCGTCTGATTCCTCCGGGAGCGGCGGATACGGTCCACTTCCGCATGAGAATTCCCGAGAAGGCAGGGGGAAAGATCACGCTTACTGCGCGCCTGCTCTATCGCAAGTTTGCCTGGTGGAATACACAGTTCGCCTTTGCGGGAGTGCCCACGCCAGGCCAGCCCGCTTCGGCGGTGACGCCTCACTACGACGATCGCAAATTCGAGTTCACCGCCCCCTTGAAGGGAGTCTCGGCCAAAGAGGAAAAGATACCTGAACTTCCGATCGTCACCGTGGCCGAGAATCAGGTGACTGTCGACGTCCTGCCGGGGGGCGCACCCGTCGCGCAAGCCAGGGTCGATTTGCAGAAAGAAGACTGGCAGCGCTGGAACGACTACGGCATCGGACTGCTGCTGCAGGGCGATCTCAAGGCCGCACAGGCCGCTTTCGAACGGGTAACCCAGGTGGCCCCTAAGAATCCCGACGGATGGGTCAATATCGGTCGCGCCTCCTTGCAGGAAGGCGACGTCGCGCGAGCGAAGGCCGTCCTCGAGAAGGCGCTGGCGCTCAGCCCCGATCTGGCGCGCACACACTTCTTCTACGCTGGAGTGCTGCGCCAGGAGGGCGACTACGACGGCGCCGCACAACATCTGCGCAAAGTGATTGCCCAATATCCGCGCGACCGCGTGGCCGTGAACAACCTGGGTCGTGTGCTGTTCCTGCAACGAAAATACGCTGAAGCGGTTGAAGTCTTGCAGCGAGTTCTAACGATCGATCCCGAGGACCTCCAGGCACACTACAACCTGATGCTCTGCTACAACGGCTTGGGCGACGAGAAGATGGCGAAAGAGCATGAGGCTCGCTATCTCCGTTTCAAAGCCGACGAATCGGCGCAGACCATCACCGGCCCCTATCGGCAGTTGCATCCCGAAGACAACAATGAGCGCCAGTCGATTCACGAGCACGGGTCCGTGCCGCTGCCTTCATTAGCTTCAACCAAGAATGCACCGGCAGCTCGCAACGCCAAAAATCATGGAGGGACGGGCGTCTCGCCCGTCCAAGTGGAGCGAATCTCGGGAGCCTCCGACTCCACTCTCGCTGGGGCCCACAGATAAATGTCCGATTCGCAAAGGATGCTCACCACAGAGTCACAGAGTCACGGAGAAAGACCCAGAACTTTTCTCGTTTTTCTCTGTGTCTCTGTGTCTCTGTGGTTAATTGGTTCTTCGGTCGCGTCTGCGCAGGTCACCTTCCGCGACATCACCGCTCAGGCCGGAATTCGATTCACCCACAACAACGGCGCCTTCGGCAAGAAATGGCTGCCGGAGACCATGGGCCCGG
>Ga0335084_10004961_pt1 | contig 13145 bp, 10 predicted proteins | sample Lox_Sample_44_FD_206721 | JGI IMG/M metagenome (GOLD analysis project Ga0335084, IMG submission 206721) | Soil microbial communities from Loxahatchee National Wildlife Refuge, Florida, United States - Lox_Sample_4.4 | ecosystem: Environmental > Terrestrial > Soil > Wetlands | place: USA... | reverse complement strand
CGTCGGCTCTCGGCCGGGGAGCCGTACTCTCGCACGGAGGCTGTGAGAACATATGTTCGCATGACGCAGCCGACGATCCTCCACGCCGACGCGGACTCCTTCTTCGCCTCGGTCGAGCAGCGGGACGTCCCGCGGCTCCGAGGGCGGCCCGTGATCGTCGGGGCGGGCGTCGTGCTCGCAGCGAGCTACGAGGCGAAGGCGTTCGGCGTCCGCACGGCGATGGGTGGGCGGCAGGCGCTCCGGCTCTGCCCGCATGCGGTCGTCGTTCACCCGCGCATGGCGGCGTACTCGGAGGCGAGCAAGGCCATGTTCGAGGTGTTCTCCGACACGACGCCTCTGGTGGAGGGGCTGTCGATCGACGAGGCGTTCCTCGACGTGCGCGGGCTCCAGCGGCTCAGGGGCACCGCTCCGGAGATCGCCACGCGCCTGAAGCACGCCGTCCTCCGGGAGGTGGGGTTGCCGATCACGATCGGGATCGCGCGGACGAAGTTCCTCGCCAAGGTCGCGAGCGGGGTGGCGAAGCCGAACGGCCTCCTCACGGTCCCGCCCGAGGACGAGGTCACGTTCCTCCATCCGCTGCCGGTCGAGCGGCTGTGGGGCGTCGGCCGCGTGACCGCAGCCAAGCTGCACGGTCGCGGGATCGCCACCGTCGGCCAGCTCGCGGCGCTCCCGGAGCCCGCACTCGTGGCGATGCTGGGCCGCGCTGCCGGGAGGCACCTCCACGCCCTTGCCCACAACCGCGACCCGCGGCCTGTCCAGACGGGCCGGCGGCGGCGCACGATCGGGTCGCAGCGGGCGCTCGGGCGGGGCCCGACGCCCTTCGAGGAGATTGACTCGTCAGTCATCGCGATCGTCGACCGGGTGGCCCGGAGGCTGCGAACCGGTCGGAGAGTCTGTCGCACAGTGGTTCTGCGACTCCGCTTCGACGACTTCACGCGCTCGACACGGTCGCGGACGCTGCCTCGACTGACCGATCAGTCAGCGACGATCCTCGAGACCGCACGCACCCTCCTCGGCGAAGCCCTGCCGCTGATCGAGAGCCGCGGGCTCACCCTCGTCGGGGTCTCGCTGACGAACCTCGAGCGCTCCGACACGATCCAGCTGACGCTGACGGAGGACTGGCGGCCCCACGCGCTCGACGCTGCTCTGGACGAGATCTGCGCGCGCCACGGAGCCAGGGCCGTGCTGCGCGCCGTGCTCGTCGGGCGACATCCGGGTGTCGTGATGCCGGTGCTCCCCGACCCGCCCTGAGCTCAGCCCGCGGGCTTGCCCACCCGCACCTCCTGGAGGATCCACGAGTTGCCGTCCGGATCCCGGAAGTCGGCGAACGACGCGTAGTCGCGGTGCTCGGGATCCGCACCCGGCTGCCAGCCCTCCGACCCCATGTGCCGCACGTCGCTGACCTCGACCCCACGCCCGAGCAGCTCCTCGCGCGCGGCGACGATGTCGGTGACGACGAGGTGCGTTCCGCGCACGGAGCCGGGGGCCGAATCCGTGATCCCGGTGCCGATCGTCACCGAGCACGCCGAGCCGGGCGGCGTCATCTGCACGACCCGGAAGTCGTCCCCCGCCCGGTGGTCGACGTCGAGGACGAAGCCCACCCGCTCCGTGTAGAACGCCTTCGCGGCATCCACGTCCGAGACGGGGACGAGCACCACCTCGAGCCTCATGTCCATTCGAGCCTCCTCGCTCGACGGCGTCATGCGGCCTCGGTCACGGGCTCCGGCGCGAGCTCGGGCTGGCCCTCGGCGTGCATGCTGGGAAGTGCGGCCGGGCGCAGCACCAACGCACCCACCGCGGCTGCGGACACGGCGAAGATCGCACCCACGACGAACGCCAGGTGGTAGCCGCCCGTGAGCGCGGCGAGCTCGCCGTCCCCGCTCGAGCGGAGCGCGTCCGTGCGCGACGCGGCCAGGCTGGCGAGCACGGCCAGGCCGAGCGCCCCGCCCATCATGAACGCGGTGTTGACGACGCCGGACGCGAGCCCTGCCCGCGCCGGCGCGACCTCGCTCATCGCTGCGAGGAGCACCGGGTTCATGGCCATGCCGACGCCGAGGCCGAGAAGCACCATGCTCGGGAGCACGTCGACGACGTAGTTCCCCTCCACCGGTGCCCGTGCGAAGAGGGCGAGCCCGACGGCGACGAGGACCATCCCCGTCACGAGCGGTGGCTTGATCCCGAACCGGAGCACGAGCCTTGCCGAGAGGCCGAGCGACAACGCCGCCATGATCAGCGTCGCGGGCAGGAAGGCGAGCCCGACCTCGAGCGCGCTGTACCCGAGCACGAGCTGCAGGTAGAGCGCCGCCAGGAAGAACCAGGCGAACATCGCCGCCGACCAGAGAACGCCCACGACGTTCGCGACCGACAGGTTGCGGATGCGGAAGAGGTCGAGCGGGACGAGTGGAGCGCGAACGTACGACTCGATCGCGAGGAACACGACGAGCAGGGCCGCAGCCCCTGCGAGGAGCGCCACCGTCCGGGCGGACGTCCACCCGACCTCGTTCCCGTTCACGATCGCGTAGACGGCGAGCATCAGCGACGCGGTCACCGTGATCGCTCCAGCGACGTCCAGTCGCCCCTCGGGGACGGCTCCGCGGCCCGAGGGAAGCAGGGCAAGGAAGATCCAGTGCCAGCTGATCGCTTCCGTCAGGACCCCGCCGAGGATCACGCCGACGCTGCCGCCGCCGGCCGCGACGAACCCGATCACGCCCATCGCCTTCGCCCGCTCCGCCGGCTCCGTGAACAGGGTCATGATCAGCGAGAGCGCGACGGCCGCGACGATCGCGCCGCCCACGCCCTGTACGGCCCTCGCGACGACCAGGAAGGTCTGCGTGGTCGCGAGACCGCACGCGAGCGAGGCCGAGGTGAACAGGGCGAGGCCGATGAGGAACAGGCGCCGGTGCCCGTAGAGGTCGCCGAGACGCCCACCGAGCAGGAGGAAGCCGCCGAAGGTCAGCAGGTACGCGTTCACGACCCAGGCGAGCGAGCTCTCGGAGAAGCCGAGATCCTCCCGGATCGAGGGCAGGGCGACGTTCACGATCGTCGTGTCGAGGACGATCATGAGGTCCCCGAGGCACAGCACGACGAGCGCGAGCCAGCGTCGGCGGTTGTCGGTCGCGGTCACGAGCACTCCTTCCTCCCGGTCAGCGGTCTCACAGGGTTCGACCGCCGGCCGGGAGAAAACTCATCGCTCGGAGACGCTCAGGCCTCGCTCGCCTCGGGCTCGGGAACGCGCCCGGCCACGGTCTGTCCGCCGTCGTGGGGCGGCTCGATGGTGATGTCCGGCAGCAGACGGTCGAGCCAGCCCGGGATGTACCAGGTCTTCTCGGCCAGCAACGTGAAGAACGCAGGGACGAGCGTCATCTTCACGACCAGCGCGTCCGTGAGGATCGCGACCGCCAGCAGCAGGCCGAACTCCTTGGAGATGCGGTCCGGCGTGACGATGAACGCGGAGAAGACCGTGGCCATGATGATCGCCGCGGCGACGACGACCCGCCCGATCGCGGCAATGCCGTGGTCGACGGCGTCCCGGGTGCTCAGGCCGTGGACGTGCTCCTCCCGGATGCGGCTCGTGAGGAAGACCATGTAGTCCATCGAGAGCCCGAAGAGGATGGCGAAGGCGATCGGGGGGACGAACGTCTCGATCGGACCCGTCCTGTCGAGCCCCGTGAGGCTCAGCAGATGACCCTCCTGGATCACGAGCGTGAGGACGCCGAACCCGACGAACGCGGACAGGATCGTCGTGATCGCCGCGGTCAGCGAGACGACGATCGACCGGAATGCCATCGCGAGCACGATGAACGTGACGCCGATGATGTAGAGGAGGAAGATCGGCAGCCGCTCCTGGATGCGGCTGGCGATGTCGATGAACGCCGCGTTCAGGCCGGAGACGTACACCGCTGCGTCACCGCCCTGGGTGGCCTTCGGCACGACGTCGTTCCGCAGGCGGTGGACGAGCGTCGCCGTCGCCTCGTCCTGCGGTGCCGAGTCGGGCGTGACGAAGATGATGGCGACGCTCTTCGCGTCGTTGAACTGCGGCTTCCCCACCGACGCGACGTCCTCGAGCCCTCGGATGCCGTCGTAGACCCGCTGCGGAGCGCCCGGGTCGTTCTTCACGTCGACGACGATCGGAATGGGACCGTTGAACCCAGGGCCGAACCCCTCGGCGAGGAGGTCGTACGCGCGCCGCGCGGTCTGGTTGGTCGGCTGCGTCCCCTGGTCGGAGGCGCCGAGCCGGACGAGCGCCGAGCTCGCCGCGAGCACGAGGCCGATCGCGAGCAGGATCCAGAAGACCGGCTTGGCATGTGCGGTCACGAACCGGCCCCAGCGCGCGATGAGGGTGTTCTCGCGCGCCGCTTCGGAGTCGTCGATCGGCTTCAGGAACGGCACCTTCAGGCGATCGATCTTGTGCCCGAGCTTGGCCAGCACGGCGATCAGCAGCGAGTTCGCGATCAGCACGGTCGTGAGGACGCCGAGCGCGGCGCCGATCCCGAGCTTCGTGACGAAGTCGAGGCTGAAGAACGCGAGGCCCGTCACCGATATCGCGACCGTGAGACCGGCGAAGAGCACGGCTCTCCCGGCCGACGCGCCCGCCTCCGCCGCGGCGTCACAGGGCGGGAGACCTTCGTGCAAGTACTGTCTGAAGCGCGTGACGATGAACAGCGAATAGTCGATCCCGACCCCGATGCCGATCATCGAGACGAGGATGGGCGTGATCGTGTTGATGTCGGTCAGCCCGGCGAGGATGAAGAGGAGGATGAACGCCGTTCCCACGGCGACGATGGCGAGCGCGATCGGGATCGCGGTCGCCACGAGCGTGCGGAAGACGATCATCAGCACGATGAACGCCGCCATGAACCCGAGCAGCTCCTGGATCCCCTGCTGGATCGGCGGAGCTTCGGCTTCGCCGTTGAACTCGACGGTCACGCCGGCGGGCTCGACCGTGTTCCGCACCGCGTCCTGCACCGCGACGACCGCATCGCGGTCCTTGGTGTAGATCACGCGATCGAACTGGGCCTCGGCGTACGCGATCCGGCCGCTCTTCGAGAACGTGTTCTTGCTGAACGGGTCGCCGACACTGTCGATCCCGGCCCGGTCCTGGGTCGGCTTGAACTCCGACGTCTTCAGGAGGGCGATCGCCTTCTCCATCGCCGCCTTGCGCTCGGGCGTGTCGAGGCGCTCGCCCGCGGGTGCCGCGAAGACGAGGTTGAGGACGCTCCCCTGCTCGGACGCGAACTCGGACTCGATCAGGTCGGTCGCCTTCTGCGTGTCCGAGCCCGGGATCTCGAACTGGTCCTTGAGGCCACCGCCGACGGTGGCCACGAGCACGATCAGCCCGGCGAGGATCGCGAGCCACGCAATGACCACCCGCCAGGTGTGGTTGGCGCAGGCACGCATCCAGCGCGCGAGCGCGCCGGTCGACAGGCGTTCGTGCGCTGCGAGACGCTCCTGGTCGGCCACTGCCTCGTGCTCCGTCATCGGTCCCCCTCTACTCCTCGTCTTTTCCCGTTCAGACTCGCTGCAGACGCAATTGTCATCGGTCGATGAGTTTTCGCCCCGCCGATCCGTCTGAGCCGTAGATGCCCAGCCGGCCGCACGGAGTCGCCTTCACTGTTCGCGGCCCCCTCAACCGTACCGATCTTTCCGGCCTCTGCGCACGGGTCTCGGCGGTGCTCGGCGAGGCGCAGACCGACGTCGTCCTCTGCGATGTCGCAGGCGTGGCTCCCGACGCGGTGACGGTCGACGCCCTCGCGCGGCTCCAGCTCGCCGCCCGGCACTTCCGCTGCGAGGTCCGGCTCCGCAACGCGTCCGCCGAGCTCCTCGAGCTCGTCGACTTCATGGGCCTGACGGACGTCCTGCCGGAGTCGCCGAACGGCTGCGAGCGCTATCGTGAGCGCCCCGTCGAGATGGCCGACTACACGATCAAGAACCTGCGCGAGGTCGAGGACATGGCCGTGAGGCACGGGTTCTCGGACTCGCAGGAGGCCCGCTTCCCGCGGCAGGATCTGGGGCTCGAGACACTCGGGCTCTCGCATCAGGTCGTCAAGCCGGGCAAGCGGCATGCGTTCGGGCACCGGCACAAGGAGGCAGAGGAGGTCTACGTCGTCCTCTCGGGCGCGGGGCGCTGCCGTCTCGACGACGACATCGTGGACGTCCGGCCGCTGGACGCGATCCGCATCGGGCCCCACGTGGCTCGGGCGTTCGAGGCGGGACCGGACGGGCTCGAGCTCCTCGTCTTCAGCCGGTACGCGCCCGGCGACGCGGAGATCCTGTCCGACTTCTGGCCCGGCTGAGGGACCGCCGCTACTCCTCGAACTCGAGCGGGAGGCCGAACCGCGGGAACACGTTCTTCGTGTCGAGGAAGAAGGTGAACTCGACGATGCGGCCGTTCTCGATCTCGAGCACCTGCAGCGCCCACGGCTCGTAGCCCTCACCGCTCTCCGATGGCTTGTACTGGCCGAATGCCGGCGCTCCGTTCGCCGCGATCGTCGGAATCACGCGCGAGCCGCTGCAACCGATTCCCGGGCCGGTCCACCAGCGCAGGATGTCGTCACGGCCGGTGAGCCAGAGGTCGAACGGCGGCATCGACTGGCTCGCGTCCTCGTGGATGAGCGCAGTCAGCGCGTCCATGTCGTAGCGCTCGAAGGCGTCGACGTAGCGCGCGAGCAGCTCGGCGTCGGCAGCGTCGACGGAAGGCGATGCGGTCGACGCCACGACGTTGCGGGACTCGAGCGTCGTGCGCGCACGCTGGAGGGCGCTGTTCACGGACGCCACGCTCGTGTCGAGGAGCTCCGCGACCTCCGAGGCCTTCCAGCGCAGCACCTCGCAGAGGATGAGCACGGCGCGCTGCCTCGGAGGCAGATGCTGGAGCGCCGCGACGAACGCGAGCCGGATCGTCTCGCGCGCGACGGCGACCTCGGCCGGATCCCCCTCGGGCACGACCCGTAGGTCCGGCATCGGCTCGATCCAGAGCTGGTCCGGCGTGCGGAGGTTCTCGATGACGGGCTCCTGCGGAGGGCCGAGATCCATCGGCCGCGCACGGCGCTTGCGCCCGTCCAGCATGTCGAGGCACACGTTCGTGGCGATGCGGTAGAGCCAGGACCGGAACGATGCACGGCCCTCGAAGCCGTCGTAGCCCTTGAGCGCGCGGATGAACGTCTCCTGGACGGCGTCCTCCGCGTCCATCGAGCCGAGCATGCGGTAGCAGTAGGCGGTCAGCTCGACGCGGTGGAGCTCGAGCTGATCGGCAACTGCGGGAGCGGCCGCGAGCGACTGGCCTTGCATCCGCGTCATGCTAGGCGAGGGTCGGTCGGCCGCCCGGGACGAACCCCGCCGACGCCCTCGCACAGCGCGACCAAGCGGACTTGACAAGGGTGATCAGCCTTCGATCTCGCGCACGACCCTCGCGGGCGAGCCGACGGCGACGACTCCTGCGGGCAGGTCCCTCGCCACCACCGCCCCGGCGCCGACGACCGAGCTCTCGCCGATCGTGACGCCCGGACAGACGATCGCGCCGCTCCCCAGCCAGACGTTGTCGCCGACCGTGACCGGGCTCGCGGACTCCCAGCCGAGGCGGCGCGGCTCGGCTGCGATCGGGTGCGTCGGAGTGAGGAGCTGGACGCGGGTGCCGATCTGGCAGGCGGCGCCGATCCGGATCGGCGCGACGTCCAGCATCACGCAGTCGTAGTTGACGAACGTCCGCGCGCCGATCGAGATGTAGCTCCCGTAGTCGCAGCGGAACGTCGGGTGCACGACGACGCCCTCGCCGACCTCGCCGAGCAGCTCGCGGAGCAGGCGGTCACGAAGCTCCGGCTCGGCGTGGCCGGTGGCGTTGTAGCGCTCCAGGAGCCCCTGGGCACGTGCCCGGTCGGCCACCAGCTGGGGGTCGTCGGCGAGGTAGAGCTCGCCGTCGAGCATGCGCCGCTTCATCTCGGAGAAGGGGGCTCGCCCCGCCGTCATTCGAACCAGACGACGGTCGCGAGGACGGCATACGTCGCCAGCAGGGCGAGCCCCTCGTACCCGGGCGCCTCGCCGTCGCCCGTGATCTGCCAGATCGCGAGCGCGGCGAAAACGAGCGCGACGACGAGCACGATCCCTCCCGGCGGCACGCCGAAGGTCAGGCGCTGCGTGAAGAGCAGCGAGATGAGCACGAGCGCGGGGTAGAGGAACGCCGCGATCTGGGCGACGGAGTTCTTGATCACCGAGATCGAGAGGTCGTACCGCCGCTTCCAGGCGAGCTGGACACCGACGACGTTCTCGACCGCGTTCCCGGCGATGGCGACGATGACGAGCCCGGTGAACGCCTTGGAGATGCCGAGCTCCGCAACCGCCGGGTCGATCGCCGCGACGAACCAGTCGGACGTGAAGGCGGCCGCGACCCCGGCAAGCGCGAGCACCACGACGCCGGTCCCGAAGCCGAGTGGCGGCGGGTGCTCCTCGCCGATGGCAGGCCCCTCGCCGGCACCGGCCCGCAGGTAGTTCGCGAGCCAGGCGCCGTAGACGACGAGGATCAACACGGCGCCGATCGAGGAGATCGCCACCGCGTGCTCGCTCGCCCGGTCGTTCGCAGAGAGCGAGGCGCTCAGGATCGTGATCATGAAGACGACGAGCATGAGCAGCGTCGTCGTGTCGTTCGGAAGGCGGCGGCCGAAGCGCATGACGCCGTCCTCGGACCGCCACGCCCCGGCGATGATCGCGAGCCCGAGGATCAGGAGGGCGTTCGCGAGCAGCGACCCGAGGATCGAGGTTTGCGCGACCACGATCTCCCCGGCCCTGAGCGCGAAGATCACGATGAAGAGCTCCGGTAGGTTCCCGAGCGTCGACTGGAGCACGCCGGTCGTCGCAGGCCCGAACCGCGCGCCGACGCACTCCGTGCCCACCCCGACCGTCCACGCGAGGAGCGCGAGGGCCACGATCCCCACCCCGAACTGGACCGTCGCGTCGGCGTCCGTGAAGTGGAGGACGCCGAGCAGGAGCGCGGCGGCGAACGAGCTTCCGATGGCGATCCAGGTCCTCATCGCGCCGCGCCGACACTATCGTCCCCCGCATGGCCGACTGGAAGACGGTTCGGGAGATCGCGCTCTCGTTCCCGGGGGTGGAGGAGGCGACGCGAGGCCGGATCGCATTCAGCGTGCACGGGAAGGGCTTCGCGTGGGAGGCGCGCGAGCGCGACGGCGGCGGGCTCGCCGTCCGAGTCGACCGCGACGAGAAGCAGCTGTTCCTCGACGCCAACCCCGACGCGTACTTCTCGAGCCCGCACTATGCCGGGTACCCGGGAGTCCAGATCCGCCTCGAGCACATCTCCCGCGAGGAGCTGCAGGAACGGCTCGAGGACGCGTGGCTGATCCAAGCCTCGCCGCGGATTACCTCGCGAGCGCGGCGGGCTGAGTCAGGCGGGCCGCGCGACTCGGCCGGCCGTCGACTACCCGCGATCGGTCGCGTCGGCGACGAACGCGGCGATCGCGTCAGCGAACTCGCGCCGGCTCGTCTCCCAGGCGTAGAACATGTGGCCGCCGCCGAAGTGCCGGACGGTGAGGCGCTCGGTCATCTGCGGGTCGAGCCGCATGAGGTTGCGCAGCCGGTCGCTCGAGAAGTACGGCGTCACGAGGTCGTAGCGGCCGTGGGTGACGAACGCCTTCATGTGCGGGTTGAGCGACATCCCGTACCGGAACTCGTCCGTTGCCCCGGGCGGAGGTGCAAACGCATGCTGCTCCGCATCTCCTCTCCAGGCCATGAACACCTCGAAGGAGAGCACGGCGTACTCGCGGTCCGTCTCCACGCCGATCTCGGAGCGCAGCAACCGGTTCACGGCCATCGTGTACGCGGGCGTCGAGCCCGACAGCGTGGGATCGGGGCCGGCGAACGCGTCGCGATCGGGGAAGGGATCGGTGACGGTGATCGTCGTGTCGTAGAGGCCGAGCACCTTGCGCTGGTCGCGCAGGAGCTCGCGGGCGAACGTGCGGATGGTGATCCGGCCCTCCGCGCGGACGACGAGCTCGAGCGGGAGACCGAGGAAGTCGGCCAGCCGCGTCAGGATCCGGTCGCGCTCGTCGGTCGGCATGGACGCGCCGCGCGTCAGGAACGACGCGTAGTCGCCGGTCGCGAACTCCTCGGCCTCGCTCAGCACCTCGGTGAGGTCGGTCCCGCCCCCGAAGGCTCGCGATCGTCCGTGATGCACCGCCGAAAGCGCCATCGTGGGCAGCGTGTCGATCCAGCCGAGCACGTCGTAGTCGGTCGGGCTGAGCGTCGTGATCTCGAGCGCGGGCGAGATGAGGATCGCGCCGTTCAGGCCGATTCCCGCGGTCTCCTGGAGCATCCGCACGAGCCGACCGACGCGATAGCCACCGTAGCTCTCACCCGCGATGAAGACCGGCGATCCCCAGCGGCCGTGGTCCGAGAGCCAGCGGCCCATGAACTCGCAGAGGGACTCGAGGTCACGCTTGTAGCCGAAGTACTCCTTTGGATCCGGCGCGTCCTCCTTCTTGGCCTCCTTCGCGTCCTCCTTCTTCTCGGGCTCGATGACCCGGCTGAACCCCGTGCCGACGGGATCGACGAAGACGAGGTCCGTGAAGGCGAGCCAGGACGCTTCGTTCTGCACGAGGCGCGGCGGCATCTCCGGCAGTGAGCCGTCGGACGGGAACTCGACGCGCTTCGGCCCGACCGCGCCCATGTGGAGGTAGGCCGAGGAGGCTCCCGGGCCTCCGTTGAAGACGAACGTCACCGGCCGCTCCTCGTCGCCGTCCCCGGCGACGTACGAGACGGAGAAGATCTCCGCCGCTGGCTTCTCCTTCTTGCGCAGGACGAGCCACTTCGCGGTGACCCGGTAGTCGAGCGGCGTCGCTCCGCCCGTCCAGGTTGCCTCGACCTCGGCCCCGGCCGGCGGCTCGTGGTCGAGCTTGGCGTCGGTCTTGGTGGGGGCCGTGTCCTCGGTCTTCTCGTCGTCGTTCATCGCCGGGACGCTACCCGTTGGCAGCTCTCGCACGTCCGGGGCACCCGTGCCTCAGGCCTCGTCCGATCGGGCCGCAGTTCTCCGCACGCAGATCGTGCAACTCCCGGATGGCGCCCCTGCCGCCGCGAGGTCACGCTGACGGTGACCGAGAAGGGGCTTGTCTGGCATGAGCTCGTCCGCGGAGACCACCTGGCGAGGATTTCTGCAGGAGGCGGCGCTGATCACGGCAGCCGTGCTCGCCTACTTCGGGATCCGAAACATCACCGCCGGGAGCCCCGGGGTCGCCTTCGCAAACGCGGATCTCATCGTCGCGTTCGAGCGGTCTCTCCACATCGACTTCGAGCGAACGATCCAGGACACGATCATCGGCAATCACGTCCTGACGATGCTCGTCAACTGGGTCTACATCTGGGGGCACTGGCCGGTGATCCTCTCGGTCGCCGCGGCCCTCTACCTCTACCGCCGCGACCGGTACTACCTGCTCCGCAACGCGCTCTTCGTGTCGGGTGCGATCGGCTTCCTGTTCTTCGCCTTCTTCCCCGTCGCACCGCCACGGCTCCTCGATCTCGGGCTCGTCGACACCATCACCGACGAGTCCCACGCGTACCGGGCGCTCCAACCCCCCGGCCTCACGAACCAGTACGCGTCGTTCCCGAGCCTGCACGTCGGCTGGAACGTCCTCGTCGGCGTCGTCCTGCTCATGACGGCAGCGCACCTCGCGGTTCGCGCCTTCGCCGTCGTCATGCCGCTCGCGATGGCCTTCGCCGTCGTCGCGACGGCGAACCATTTCGTGGTCGACGTCGTCGCCGGCGTCGCGGTCGTCCTCGTCGGGTTGGCCGTCGCGCTCGCGATCGAGAGCCGGCAGGCGGCGGCTACACTCGGCGCAGGTGGACCGATCCGCATCGAGCCTCTCTCCCTGCGGGCCCCCCCCGTTCCTCGTCGCGCATCGAGCGGGCAACCACCTCCCGGCTCTGCGAGAGGCCGAGCGCCTCGGCATCACGCACGTCGAGGCTGACGTCCGGCTCTTTCGAGGCCGGCTCGAGGTCCGCCATCTCAAGACCGTCGGACCGCTGCCCCTCTACTGGGACCGCTGGACGGTTCAGCCGCCGTGGCGCCCGCGCCTCGAGCTGCACGAGCTCCTCCAGGCAACCGCGGACGACACGGAGCTCGTGCTCGATCTGAAGGGCCGCCGGCGGATGCTCGCCGAGCGCGTTCTCGAGAGCATCGGCCCGTACCTGGGGGCGCGCCGGTTCACCGTGTGCGCGCGCACCTGGCACTTGCTCGAGGCGTTCTCCGGGACGCCGGTCCGATCGGTGCACTCGGTCGGGACCGCCCGGCAGCTGCACGCGATCCTGCGACGCTTCGCCGGTCAGCGCCTCCAGGGCATCTCGATCCACGAGCGCCTGCTCGACGCCCACAGCGTGGCCGCCGTCCGCACGGTCGCCGACACGATCATGACCTGGCCGGTCAACCGTCCCGAACGGGCCCGCGAGCTTCTCGGCCTCGGCGTCGACGGCCTGATCACGGACGACGCGGCCGCCATCGCTTACGCAAGCGTCCTGAGAAGGACGGCCTGAGCGTGCTCGCGGGGTTCGGCGGCCAGGTCGCGGATGCGGTCGAGCGGGTGGAAGCCCTGGACGGCCGCTTCCTCGCCCTCGCGCTCGTGCTCCAGCTCGCGACGCTCGCGTTCCGTGCCCTCGCGTGGCGGAACGTCCTCGCCGCCGCCTACCCGCGCCAGAGGATCCCCGCGTTCTCGATCGGCTGCGCGTACGCGAGCGGCGTGGCCCTGAACGCGTTCCTGCCGGCACGCGGCGGTGAGGGCGCCAAGGTCGCGCTCGCCCGCGCGCAGCTCCGTGGATCGAGCGTGCCGACGATCGCGGCCTCCCTCTCCGTCGTCCTGCTGCTCGACGCGATCCTCGGCGGGTCGCTCGTCGCGATCCTCTGGGCCACGGGAGTCCTCCCCTCGCTGCCGGCTCTCCCGAGCGTTGCGTACGGCAGGGCGTCCGTCGCGGTGGGCGTCGTCCTCGTCGTCGCGGTCCCCGTCCTCGCGCGCCGCTTCGCCGCCTCTCTCCGCGGGCTGCTCGGGCGGGCAGCGCGGGGCCTGGCGATCCTGCGAAGCCCGCTCCTGTACGTGCGCTCGGTCCTCCCGTTCCAGCTCGCGGCCTGGGCGTGCCGGATCGGAGTGGTCTTCTTCGTG
>Ga0335084_10004960_pt1 | contig 13145 bp, 12 predicted proteins | sample Lox_Sample_44_FD_206721 | JGI IMG/M metagenome (GOLD analysis project Ga0335084, IMG submission 206721) | Soil microbial communities from Loxahatchee National Wildlife Refuge, Florida, United States - Lox_Sample_4.4 | ecosystem: Environmental > Terrestrial > Soil > Wetlands | place: USA... | reverse complement strand
GGCCACGACGTGGAGCTCGTCGGCGCCTACGACGAGATCGTGGGTCACGCCGGGTGCGTGATCCGTCATCCGGACGGCTCGTTCGAGGGCGGTGCGGACCCGCGCTCGGACGGGTCGGTCGCAGCCTATTAGAGGAGGATCGAGAATGAAAGGCGTCGTGTTCCCCGGCGAGCGCAAGCTCGAGATCCGCGAGTTTCCGGATCCCACGCCCGGCCCGGGCGAAGTCGTGCTCGAGATCAAGGCCTCTGGGATGTGCGGCAGCGACCTCAAGTTCTACCGCGCCGTCGGCGGCCCCGCGGCGCTCGGCCTGGGCAAGACGAGCGGGCCGATCATCGCCGGTCACGAACCCTGCGGCGTCGTCGCCGCGATCGGACCCGGCGTTTCGGAGCGCCAAGCGCAGCTCGGGGCGCGCGTGATGCAGCACCACTACCGCGGCTGCGGCGTCTGCGAGCACTGCTCGACCGGCTGGATGCAGCTCTGCGTCGAGGGCGTCGCCGAGGTCTACGGCGTGACCGGACACGGCGCGCACGCGAAGTACATGAAGTGTCCGGCGCGGACGCTCGTGCCGCTGCCCGACGAGCTCTCGTTCGAGGCGGGCGCGGCGATCTCGTGCGGCACCGGCACCGCCTGGGGCGCGCTGCACCGGCTCGGCCTGCAGGGCGACCACACGATCGCGATCTTCGGCCAGGGACCCGTCGGCCTATCGGCGACGCAGCTCGCCGCCGCGATGGGCGCCCGCGTGATCGCGCTCGACGTGAGCGACGAGCGCCTCGCGCGCGCGAAGGCGCTCGGCGCGGACGTCCTCATCAACCCGAAGGCGACCCCCGAGGTCGTGCCGGCGATCAAGGCGCTCACCCACGGCCGCGGGGCGCATCTCTGCCTCGAGGCGTCCTCTTCGCCGCAGGCGCGCGCGCAGGCGGTGCGCGCCGTGCGGACCTGGGGCAAGGTCTGCTACGTCGGCGAGGGCGACAGCGTCACGCTCGAGGTGAGCCCGGATCTGCTGCGCCGCCAGGTGACGCTCATCGGCTCATGGACGTTCTCGACCGTCGGACAGGCCGAGTGCGCGCGGTTCATCGCCGACCGCGGCATCGACGTCGACCGCCTCTTCACCCATCGCTGGCGGCTCGATCAGGCGGAGGAAGCCTACAAGCTCTTCGACGCCCAGACGGCGGGGAAAGGCGTCATCCACCCGTCCTAAAGGACTAGCCCGAGCGCCAGTTCACGAGCCCCGTCCACGCCGTCGCGAGGACGACGACGCCGAACGCGATCCGGTACCAGGCGAACGGCTTGAAGTCGTGGGTGGCGACGTAGCGGATCAGCCACCGCACGCAGACGAACGCCGAGACGAAGGCGGCGACGAGCCCGACCGCGAGCATCCCCAGGTCCGCCGCGGAGAACGCAGCTCGGTTCTTGAAGAGGTCGTAGGCGCCGGCGGCGACGAGCGTCGGGACCGCGAGGAAGAACGAGAACTCGGTCGCCGCCTTCCGCGACAGGCCGAACAGCATCGCGCCGATGATCGTCGCGCCCGAGCGCGACGTCCCCGGGATCAGCGCAAAGCACTGCGCGAAGCCCACCTTCAGCGCGTCCCGCCAGGTCATGTCGTCGACGCTTCCGATGCGTACCGGCCGCGCCCCGCGCTCGACCCACAGGATCACGAACGCGCCGACGATGAACGCCGTCGCCACCGGCACCGGCTTGAAGAGATGGGCCTTGATCAGGCTGCCGAAGAGCAACCCGAGGACTGCAGCCGGGATGAAGGCGACCACGAGATTCGCGACGAAGCGCTGCGCGGCGCGGTCGGATGCAAGACCCGCGAGCACGCCGAGGAACTTCGCGCGGTACTCCCAGACCACGGCGAACATCGCGCCGGTCTGGATCGCGAGGTTGAACGTCTTCGCCTTCTCGCCGTTGAAGTCGAGGAGATCGGCGGCGAGGATCAGGTGGCCGGTGCTCGAGACCGGGAGGAATTCGGTGAGTCCCTCGACGACGCCGAGCACGAGGGCCTTCAGAAGGAGCGCGAGATCCATGGCGCCGGCATTCTACCGGCCGGGCTGCGACAATCGGGCCGTGGACCCGTGGGCGAGGATCGACCTCTATTGCGAACGGACCGACCCGGGCTTCTGGGCGGAACCGGCGAACGCCCTCACCAACGCGGCGTTCCTGATCGCCGCGGCGATCCTCTGGCGGCACGCTGCCGGCGCGCCGCCGGCGCGAGCGCGCGACGCCCGGGTGCTCGCAGCGTTGATCGGGCTGATCGGGGTGGGGAGCTTCCTGTTTCACACGCTCGCCACGGTCTGGGCGTCGTGGGTCGACCAGGGCGCGATCGCGCTGTACATCTACGCTTTCCTGTGGCTCTTCCTCGCGCGCGTCGCGCGCCTTCCCTGGTGGGGCGCGCTCGGCGGGCTGGGAGTGTTCGCCGTGGTGAGCCGCGTGGTGACCGCGCCGTTTCCGCCGGGAAGCTTCAACGGCTCATACGCGTACCTCCCGGCGCTCGTCGCGCTCGCGCTCCTCGCCGCCTACACCTGGCGGCGCAGCCGCCCGGGGGCCGTGCGGCTGGCGGTGGCGACTGGCGCGTTCGTCGTCGCGATCGTCTTCCGCAGCGTCGATCAGACGGCGTGCGACATCTGGCCGCTCGGGACGCATTTCATCTGGCACTGCCTGATCGCCCTCGTCGCCTATCTCACCGCGACGGCCGTCCGGCCCCCGATGCAGCACGCCACGTGACGCGCCGGCCGGCGCGGGAACCAGCCGGATGCCGGGAAAGCGACACCGGCGGCGGGAGGCCGGGGCGGGAATCGGGTTTGGGAACGCTCCGGCGAACGGCCGGAGTCGAGCGGTCGACGGCTACGGCTTCGGGATCGGACCGAAGCCGAGCCCGGGGAGGAGCAGCGTGCCGAGCGTCGGCAGACGGCGCTTGGGGTCACCTTCGGCTGCGGCGGCGAGGGTTCGGTCGGCTGGCGCCAGCACCCGGCGCGCAAAGGGCGACAGGACGACGACGCGCTCCCGCAGCTCGGCCGGCACGTTGTACTCGGCCCACTCGTGGAGGTTGACGTCGTCGATCATATGTGTGCGCCTGCCGTCTCGTCCTGTTGGTCGGACCGCGCGCGCGATCCTTTCGTTCCCTGCCACTATAGGCGCCGAATGTGTCAGCGACTGTGAAGGATTGTGACAACGCGCTGGCAATACGCACAACGCCGCGCGCCGTCGATCGGATGACATTGTCCTGATCCCGCGGCGCGCCGGCAGCTCGTCCGAACGGCCTACGCGGCATCGCAAAACGGAAACAGCCGCCCCGCGGGCGGCCGTTCGCGAGGCGCGGGCCTCGAGCGCCGCGCTCAGCCGAGCCGCCGCTCGAGGTCCGCGACGCTCTGCGACAGCGCGTCGAGATCGGGCACCTCGCCCTGCGGGGTCAGCTTGTCCACGACGCCCGGCAGCAGCTGGGAGAGTCCGGCCGACGTGTCGGCTTCGCTCAGGCCGGCCTGCGCCGCGATCTTCGACAGGCCATCGCGGCCGAAGACCTGGGCGATCACGTCGGGCGAGATCGGCATGTTCTGGCCGGTCCCGACCCAGGACTTCGCGTGGTCGCCATAGCCCATCCGCTGGAACTGCTCGAGCAGGGCACCGAGGCCACCCATCCCGCCCGCACCGCCCGTCCCACCTGCACCCCTCGCGGCGGCGCCCCCTCCGCCGCCGAGGATGCTGCCGAGCAGCCCGCCGAGGTCCCCCATTCCGCCCATCCCACCGCCCCCCTGCCCGCCGCCGGCGCCCGGACGGCCGGACATCATCGCCAGCACGACCGGCAGGAGCGCCATGAGGATGCTGCTCGTCCCCCCGCCCATGCCGCCACCGCGCTGCGGCGGCGGCTGTTGCCCCATCGCCTGGCCGAGCCCGCCCTGGACCATGCCGCCGAGGATTTCGTCGAGAAGACCCATGTGACCTCCAGAGAGTGGACCAGGCGCGTGGCCGCTACGGCCCCGCGGCCATCATACGCCTCACTTTTCGCTGCCGAGATTGCGGACCAGTCGCTCGACGATCGCGCGCAGCTCGGCGACTTCCGCACTTAGGGCAGCGAACTCGGCGGCGGTGACACCCGCCGGCAGTGCCTGCGGCGCCGCGCTCCGGGCAGGCGGCGCCGCGGCCGCTTCGACCGGTCCGGACAGGAGGTGCGCCCAGCGCTGCTCCCGCGCACCGGGCAGGCGCGGCAGCTGGACCGTGAGCGGGCCGCCGGCGGACGCGGGTCGTGCAGCGAGCCCCTGCAAGGCCGCCTCGACCGCGCCGAGATCGGGAAAACGATGCAGGCGGTCGGTGTTGGTCCGCAGCTCGCCGGGCGTCTGCGGCCCGCGCAGCATCAGCGCCGCGAGCAGCGCGACCGCCGGGTCGTCGACGTGCAGGACGCGCCCGAAGTTGTGCGCATAGCGCATCACGCGCGAGCCGCTCGACTCGATGAGGAGCGACAGCGGCCGCAGCGCGTCGATCGCCGCCTGCACCTCGCGCTCGGTCGCCTGCATGACCGGGTCGCGGTTGTTCTTCTGGTTGCAGCCGAGCGTGAGCGCGTTGAGCGACAACGGGTAGGTGTCCGGGACCGTGCGCTCCTTCTCGACGAGGACGCCGAGGACGCGCGTCTCCAGCTCCGAGAGCTGCGGCAGCGCGCTCACTCGCGGCCCCCGGCGTCAGGCCTTGCGGTAGATCTCGGCGCCCTGCTCGACGAACTCCTTCGCCTTGTCGGCCATCCCCTTGGTCAGCGCGTCGGACTCGCTCACCCCGACCTTGGCGGCGTAGTCGCGCACGTCCTGCGTGATCTTCATCGAGCAGAAGTGGGGCCCGCACATCGAGCAGAAGTGCGCGAGCTTCGCCCCCTCCTGCGGCAGGGTCTCGTCGTGGAACGCCTTCGCCGTGTCCGGGTCGAGGCCGAGGTTGAACTGGTCTTCCCAGCGGAACTCGAAGCGCGCCTTCGACAGCGCGTTGTCGCGGATCTGCGCGCCGGGATGGCCCTTCGCGAGATCGGCGGCGTGGGCGGCGATCTTGTACGCGATGATGCCGTCCTTCACGTCCTTCTTGTCCGGCAGGCCGAGGTGCTCCTTCGGGGTGACGTAGCAGAGCATCGCGGTGCCGTACCAGCCGATCATCGCCGCGCCGATCGCGCTCGTGATGTGGTCGTAGCCGGGCGCGATGTCGGTCGTGAGCGGCCCGAGCGTGTAGAACGGCGCCTCGTGGCAGTCGCGGAGCTCGAGCTCCATGTTCTCCTTGATGAGCTGCATCGGCACGTGCCCGGGGCCTTCGATCATCACCTGGCAGTCGTGCTCCCACGCGAGCTTCGTCAGCTCGCCCAAGGTGCGGAGCTCCGCGAGCTGCGCCTCGTCGTTCGCATCGTAGATCGACCCGGGGCGCAGGCCGTCGCCGAGCGAGAACGACACGTCGTACGCGCGCATGATTTCGCAGATCTCGGCGAAGCGGGTGTAGAGGAAGCTCTCCTCGTGGTGCGCGAGACACCACTTCGCCATGATCGACCCGCCGCGCGAGACGATGCCGGTCATCCGCTTCGCGGTGAGCGGGATGTACGGCAGGCGCACGCCGGCGTGGATCGTGAAGTAGTCGACGCCCTGCTCCGCCTGCTCGATCAGCGTGTCGCGGTAGATCTCCCAGGTGAGCGCCTCGGCCCGGCCGTTGACCTTCTCGAGCGCCTGGTAGATCGGCACGGTCCCGATCGGCACCGGCGCGTTGCGGACGATCCACTCGCGCGTCTCGTGGATGTGCTTCCCGGTCGAGAGATCCATGACCGTGTCGGCGCCCCAGCGGATCGCCCAGGTCATCTTGTCCACTTCCTCGGCGATGCCCGAGGTCACCGCCGAGTTGCCGATGTTGGCGTTGATCTTGGTGAGGAAGTTGCGGCCGATGATCATCGGCTCGCTCTCGGGGTGGTTCACGTTCGCCGGGATGATCGCGCGCCCGCGCGCCACTTCGTCGCGCACGAATTCCGGCGTGATCTCCGCCGGGATGGCGGCGCCGAACGACTGGCCGCGATGCTGACGGCCGATCAGCTCGGCCATCTTCGCGCCGGTCGGGCCGGCGGCGCGCAGGCTGTCGAGGTACTCCTTCCGCCGGACGTTCTCGCGGATCGCGATGTACTCCATCTCCGGGGTGACGATGCCGCGGCGCGCGTAGTGCATCTGCGTGACTGCCACGCCCGCCTGCGCGCGGCGAGGCCGCCGCTTCAGGTTGAAGCGCATCTCGGTGAGCTTCGGATCGTCGAGCCGCTCGCGGCCATAGCGCGAGGTCGGCCCGCCGAGCTCCCCGGTGTCGCCGCGTTCGGCGATCCACTTCCCGCGTAGCGGGGCGAGGCCCTGGCGGATGTCGATCCGCACCTCAGGGTCGGTATAGGGCCCGGAAGTGTCGTAGACGAAGATCGGCGGGTTCTTCTCCGCGCCGAACGATGCCGGGGTGTCGGCCTGCGCGATCTCGCGCATCGGCACGCGTATGTCGGCGCGCGAGCCGCGCACGTAGATCTTGCGCGAGTGCGGCAGCGGCCGGATCGCGGCCTCGTCGACGTGCGCGAGCGCTGCGGTGAATTTCGGGTTCGCGACCATTGCGCGCCTCCTTCTCCAAGGGGTGGAGAAGCGGAGGCAGGCGGGGGAGACTGCCGACGCTTTCCTACGGCGGGATTACCCGCATCAGGTTCAAAGGGACTCTCTCACCCGGGCGCTCGCCCAAGACCCCCACGTCGCTCGCCGTAAGGTACTCCAACGCGGGGGCCCTTTCAACGCGCCGGCCGGCTTCGAGCCGGCCGGCGGCTAGCGTTCCTGCCCTTCCTCGTCCCGCTGATCGTCCTCGCCGTAGCGGCGGTGCTCCTGCGGCGGGCGCCGGCACTCGAAGTTCGTGGCCACCCAGTTGGCGGGATCATTCTCGGCATTGCTGCCACGCGGCCCGACGTAGGTCGGTTCTTTGGGCCATGGACAGAGGATCCGCTGGTTCCCGCCCGGCGCGGTCGTCCCGGCATCTTGCGTCACGACGATCGATTCGGGCGCCTTGCCCTTCTCGACCCACTCCACGAGCGGCGGCAGCTTGTCCCAGCCCACGGCGGCGCCGCGCACGCCGCCGGCGCAGTGACCCATTCCAGGAACCAGGAACAGCCGGACATGCTCCCGCGCAGCTCTCCCATTGCCCTCGAACGTGTGCTGGACGATGTCCTCGTAGTAGTCGATGGTCGGCTCGGGCCCGATCAGTCCGTCGGCAAAGCCGTGATAGAGGAGATACTTGGCCTTGCGCTTGACGAGCAGCGGGCGCAGATCGGTCTCGGAGCCGTTGAGGATCGCGCGCATGAAAGCACCGCCGTCCCTGGGCGTCCAGGGTCCTGCACTGCCATTGATCGTGCGCCCGCGCGGGGTGTTACGGTCGAAGTCGAAATCGAGCCAACGGTATTCCCCGGGCCCCGGCAGAAGCGTCGGATCATTGCGCCGCGGCGTCGGCACGCCCGGGTCGTGCTCGAACCAGAGGAAGTTGACGAACTCCATGGAGAAGCCGCCCTGGCCGGGGAAGAACCCGTTCGCCGGCGTCGGCACGACGAGGGCCCCCCAGCTGAACTCGCTACCCAGTGGCTTGCCCTTGTACCAGCGCCGTTTGCCACTCGAGTCGTGCGGCCCACTGTACACGTCCTTGATCGCCTGGATCTGCCCGGTTGAGAGGCCGCGCGCCGCGCCGAAGTCGTCGATGTCTTTCGCGGTGAAGACCTTCGCGCAGGCGAGCGCATTGCCGACGACCCGATCGCGGATGTGGTCATTACCGAGCACGTCGCACTTCGCGAGGACCGCGTCGCGCAGTGCGTCGATGTCAGCCTGCGAAATGTTGTTGTCGAAGCCCACGCCGTCCTTGTTGACGTCGCGGAAGAAGACCGCGCTGCTCCAGACCTGCTCCATCGCGATCTCGATCGTGTTCATGAACGGATCACCGGACACGATGCCGTCGAAGTCGTCGGGGAAGCGCTGGGCCTCGACCGCTGCCTGGCGCCCGCCGGTCGAGCAGCCGTCCCAGTACGAGTAGCGCGGACGCCGATCGTAGTAGGCCTCGATAATGCCCTTCGCGACGACGATGGCGACGTGAGTTGCGCGCCAGCCGTAGTCGATCTCGCGCGGGCGATTGTTGAACGCGAAGGTCGCGCCGGGGAATGCGCTCGCGTCATGGCCCATGTCGCTGTTCGCGGTGGCGTAGCCTTCGGGAAGCCGCACGGTCGAGGTCGATACCACGCCGTCGTGCCCGCCGTCACCCAGCATGACGAACCGGCCGTTCCACTGCGTGGGAAGGTTGACCCCGAACCTGACTTGGTTGGAGCCTTCGCCCGCGTCCCCGGTTGGGATGGTCCCTTCGACACGGCAGTATTCCGGTACCGCCCCGGCCGCCGGCACGAGATGCGCAGATGTGATCGACGGACGGATGCGTTTGGCGAGCACGGCGCCTTGCTCGTAGGCACCCTCCCCCCGGGCCGCCTCGTCGGTGATGACGAGCTGCGCGCCGGCAAGCGCAGCGCACGCTTCCGCCGAGGGCGGCTTCGCACCGGTCGCGCGCACGGTGGGTCCCGGCAGGGACATCATGATTGCGGCAAGAGCGATCGCCGCAGCGGCCGCGCCTCCAAGCATCCGATTCATGGCCGTTTCCCCCTTGTTTTCGCGCCCGGGCGCCCGGGTCAGGCGCATGTCAGCGCGCGCTCTCGGCCTATAGCGGCGCATCACAGGACAAGTCAATAGGACATTTCGTCGTTCGGCGCGTTGCACCGACGATAGAATGTCTAATTGACAATACATTTCTCCGCCCCTACGATCCGCCCGCCGATGTACCGCGCCGCCCGTCGATCCGCGCCGGACGCGAACGCGACGATGCCGCTGCCGCGTTACCACCAAATCTATCTGGTGTTGCGCGAGCAGCTCGCCGAGGGACGCTTCGACGCCACCAAGCCGCTCCCGGGCGAGATCGGCCTGGCGCACGCATTTGGCGTCTCGAGGGTCACGATGCGCAGCGCGCTCGAGCGGCTCGCCGAAGAGGGGCTCATCGTGCGCCAGCGGGGGCGCGGCACCTTCGCATGCCCGCGGCGGGGCGGGCCACCCCCGGTGCGGGCGAGCGTGTCGGGGCTGCTCGAGAACCTGCTGGCAATGGGGTTGCGGACCAAGGTCGAGCTGGTCGAGCTCGCGACCATCCCCGCCCCGCCCGAAGCGGCGGAGGCGCTGGCACTTGCCGCGGAGGCCACCGTCCAGAAGGCGGTCCGCGTCCGCAGCGACAAGGGCGGACCGTTCGCGCATATCACTACCTTCGTTCCGGAGGCGGTCGCGCGCGCCTTCGGGCGGAAGGAGCTCGCGGCGAAGCCGATGCTGCAGCTGCTTGAGGAGTCCGGCGTCAAGGTGTATGGCGCAGACCAGACGATTACCGCCAAGCTCGCCGACAACGCGGTTGCGCCGCTGCTCGAGCTCGAGCTCGGCGCGCCGCTCCTCGCCGTCTCACGCGTCGTCTACGGCGCGGGCGGTCGACCGGTGCAGTTTCTGCGCGGGCTTTACCGCCCCGACCGTTACGAATACCAGATGCATCTCACCCGCTCCGGCGGTGATACCCCGCGCATTTGGGTGAACGACGACGGACGCGGCCATAGCGGACCGCGCGTCTCGTCAATCACGGAGGAAGCGAGATGACCAAGCGAATCGAGCGACGTCGAACCTTCATCAAGCAGGGCGCGGCGCTCTCGGCCGCCGCCGCGGCCGGAACGCTCGGCTTTCCGGCGATCGTGCGCGGGCAGTCCGGGCCGCTCAAGGTGGGCATCCTGCACCCGGTGACCGGCCCGCTCGCCTACTCGGGCCAGCTCTCCCGCCTCGGCGCGCAGATCGCGATCGAGGAGATCAACGCCGGCGGCGGCATCAAGTCGCTCGGCGCGAAGATCGAGCCGATCTACGGCGATGCGCAATCGAAGCCCGACGTCGGCGTCGCCGAGGTCGAGAAGATGAACGAGGCCGGGGTGTCCGCGATCGTCGGCGCCTACGCGAGCGCGATCTGCCTCGCCACCACGCAGGCCGCCGCGAGGCACAACATCCCGCACGTCGTCGACGTCGGCGTCGCCGACCAGATCGTCGAGCGCGGCCTGAAGAACACCTTCCGCTTCGGGCCCGGCTACAAGGTCATCTCGACCGCCGCGATGAACTACCTGCACATCATGAACAAGCTCGCCGGCAACCCGGCGAAGACGGTCATGATCATCCACGAGGAGTCGCTCTTCGGCACCGGCACCGCCGGTCTCCTCCAGCAGCAGCTGCCCGCGTTCGGCTTCAAGATCGTCGAGGTGATCAAGCACGCCAATCCGACGCGCGATTTCAACAACATCGTGCTGCGGATGAAGTCGCTCAACCCGGACGTCGTCATTCCCGCGAACTACTACAACGAGTACGCGTTGCTCGTGCGCACGATGAAGCAGCAGGGCGTCCAGCCCCAGGCGATCTTCTCGGTGCTCGGCGGCGCGGCCTCCTCGTTCAAGTTCGTGAAGGAATTTCCGGACGTCGCGAACGGCATCATCGACGTGAACCACTGGTACAACCCCAAGGACAAGCGGGCGCTCGCGCTGCGGAAGAAAGTCGAGGGGATGAAGGACCAGTTCTTCACCTACGAGGTGTTCCTCAACTACGAGTGCGTCTACCTGCTCGCCGATGCGATCGAGCGCGCGAAGTCGACCCGGCGCGAGGCGATCATCGACGCGCTCGGTGCGTCGACGTGGGACAAAACGTTCATGCCGTACGGGCCGACCAAGTTCGTGAACGGCCAGAACCAGGGCGCGGAGCCGCTCGTCATGCAGGTGGTGAAGGGCGAGATCGAGGTGATCCTGCCCAACACCTTCGCGCAGCGCGCGCCGATCTTCCCGTGGAAGGGCAGGTCCTGATGCGGTGACGGGGGCCGGGCGCCCGCGAGCCACCGGTGCTCGAGCTCTCGATCCTCTTCCCGTCGGTCCTGAACGGGCTGACGACCGGCGCGGTGTACGCGCTGATCGCCCTCGGGCTCACGCTGATCTACGGCGTGCTGCACATCATCAACTTCGCCCACGGCGCGGCGCTCATGGTCGCGCTCTACGGCGTCTACTTCCTCCACCAGCGGCTCGGCATCGACCCCTATCTCTCGCTCCCGATCATGGTCCCGGCCATGTTCGCGTTCGGGTACGCCCTGCAGCGCTTCGTGATCGGCGCGGCGAGCCACGGCAAGGACGAGAACATCCTCCTCGTCACCCTCGGTCTTGCGATCGTGCTCGAGAACCTCGCGCTCTTCTGGTTCAAGTCCGACACCCGGACGATCGACACCCCCTACACGCTCTCGACCGTGAACATCCTCGGGGCGCTGATCTCCACGCCGAAGGTCGTCGCGTTCGGCGGCGCGGTCGTCACCGCGGCGGTGCTCCTTCTTCTCGTCGGGAAGACCGACCTCGGTCGCGCGATCCGCGCGATCGCGAAGGAACGCCAGGGCGCGCGGCTCGTCGGCATCGACGTCGACCACGTCTTCGCGATGAGCTTCGGCATCGGGCTTGCCTGCCTCGGCGCCGCCGCCTGCTTCCTGCTCCCGGCCTACTACGTCAACCCGAACGTGGGCAACGGGTTCGTCCTCATCGCGTTCACGATCGTCGTCCTCGGCGGGATGGGGAGCTTTGCGGGCGCGCTCCTCGGCGGCTTCCTGATCGGCGTCGTCGAATCGGTCGGCGGGCTGTGGCTCGGCGAGAGCCTCGGCCAGATCGGTATCTTCCTGATCTTCATCGGGGTGCTGCTGTTCCGGCCGCAAGGCTTGTTCGGGGCGAGGGGCTAGATGCGGGGGCTCCTTGGCATCGGCGTCTTCGGCGTGGCGGTCGCGATCCTGCCGCTCTTCGTCACCTCGGGCTATGTCCTGAATGCGATCATCATGACGCTCTACGCCGCGGCTCTCGGCCAGGCCTGGAACATCCTCGCCGGCTTCGGCGGCCAGTTCTCGTTCGGCCATGCGGTGTTTTTCGGCACCGGCGCCTACGCGATGGCGGTCGGACAGGTGAAGGCCGGGCTGAACGCCTGGGCGGCGCTGCCCGCGGCGCTCGCGCTCGGCGCCGCGGTGGGCGCACTCGTGGGCGCGCTCTCCTTCCGCTACGGGCTGCGCGGTTCGTACTTTGCGCTCGTCACGCTCGCGTTCGCCGAGGTCTTCCGGATCCTCGCCAACACGTTCGACTTCACCGGTGCGGGGGTGGGGCTCATGGTCCCGCTCGCGACGAGCATCGCCGATCTCCAGCCGGCGAGCCCCGCCGGCTACCTGTGGCTCATCCTCGCGCTCGTGCTCAGCGGCCTCGTCGTGTCGTGGTGGCTGAAGCACTCGCGCTACGGCGCGTGGCTGCAGGCGGTCCGCGACAACGAGGAATCGGCCGCCGCGCTCGGCGTGAACGCCTTTCGCGTGAAGCTCGCGGCGATCATGGTCTCGGGGAGCCTGATGGCCGCGGGCGGGGCGTTCTACGTCCAGTACCTGCACTACATCGACCCGCACATCGCCTATGGCCCGGGCGTGTCGGTCGAGGCGCTGCTCGGACCGATCGTCGGCGGCCTCGGCACCGTCTGGGGTCCGCTGCTCGGCGCCGGCGTGCTGCATCTCCTCGGCGAGACGACGCGCGGGCTGATGGGCGATGCGCCGGGGATCAACCTCGTCGTCTACGGCGTCGTGCTGATCCTGATGGTGACGTTCCTGCCGAGCGGCATCATCGGCCTCTTCCGCCGGCGGCTCGCGCATGCTTGAGGCGCGCGACCTCTCGATCCGCTTCGGCGGGCTCAAGGCGGTCGAGGATGTGAGCCTCGCGGTGCCGCGCGGCGCGATCGTCGCGCTGATCGGCCCGAACGGCGCGGGCAAGACGACGCTCTTTAACCTGGTCTCGGGATTCCTCAAGCCGGACGCCGGCGCGGTCGCGCTCGAAGGCCGCGACATCACCGGGATGGCGCCGCACGAGATCTGCCGCCTCGGCATGACGCGCACGTTCCAGATCGTGCAGCCGTTCGCCGCGCAGACCGTGCGCGAAAACGTCGCGGTCGGCGCGTACCTTCGCCACCCCGGCCGCACGGCGGCGCTCGCGCGGGCCGAGGAGGTCGCGCGCCGGGTCGGCCTCGGGGCCGAGCTCGACAAGCTCGCGCTCA
>Ga0335084_10004958_pt1 | contig 13148 bp, 13 predicted proteins | sample Lox_Sample_44_FD_206721 | JGI IMG/M metagenome (GOLD analysis project Ga0335084, IMG submission 206721) | Soil microbial communities from Loxahatchee National Wildlife Refuge, Florida, United States - Lox_Sample_4.4 | ecosystem: Environmental > Terrestrial > Soil > Wetlands | place: USA... | reverse complement strand
ATGCCGCGTGGTTCCACATGGACGGGCCCGCCAACACGGCGGTGATCACCAGCATCATGCTCACCCGCACGCCGGTCGACTTCGAGGCGGTCAAGCGCCTCTACAAGGAGCGGCTGCCGCGCTTCGAACGCTTCACCCAGCGCGTGGTCGAGCGTGGCCTGCCGTTCGCGACGCCGCACTGGGAGGCGATGCCTGACTTCTCGGTTGAGCAGCAGATGCATCACGTGGCGTTGCCGCCGCCGGGCGACGACGCTGCGCTGGTCGAGCTGATCAGCGACCTCGCCAGCACGCCGATAGACCGCACGCGCCCGCTGTGGGATGTGCACCTGGTCGATGGCGTGGGTGGCGGCAGCGCACTGATCACGCGCATGCATCACTGCATTGCCGACGGCACCGCCACCAAACTGATCACCGACGCGCTGTTCGGCAATGGGATCAACACCTCGAACGTGCCGGCGCGGGAAGCACCCGCCGCCGGCCGCGCAGAGAACTCGCCGGGCGTGGTCGAACAATTACTGGCGCCGGTGCTCGACACCGCGCAGCGTTCGGTCGGGCAACTGCGCGACGCGCTCAGCGCCACCGTCGAGGCCGCCTCGCACCCGCAGGAGTCGCTGCGCAAGGCGGGCTTCGCACTCGCGGGCGCCGGCATGTTGGCCGGCGAACTACTGCGCACGGACGACCCGCCCTCGCCGCTGAAAGGCGAGTTCGGGCTGAAGAAGCGCGTGGCGTGGTCCGCGCCGGTGGCGCTCGCTGACGTGAAGGCGATCGGCGCGCCGCTGGGCGCGAAGATCAACGATGTGCTGGTTGCCGGCATGACCGGGGCCCTGCGTACCTATCTGCGCCGGCGCGGCGAGGACGTCGACCACACGACGGTGCGCGCGATGGTCCCTGTGGACCTGCGCCCGCCCGAGCGCGCGAACGAGCTCGGCAACTACTTCGGCATCGTGCTGCTGGATCTCGCTATTCGCAGCAGGCAACGGCTGCAGCGCGTGCGGGCCACCAAGGCCAACATGAGCGCGCTGAAACAATCGCCCGAGCCGCTGGCCGCGCTGATGCTGTTCAACGTGATGGGCCGCGTGCCCAAGGCGCTTGAAGACCTGTCGGGGCGGATGTTCCAGCGCAAGGCGAGCGTGGTCATGACCAACGTCGCCGGGGCCACTGAGCCGCTGCACCTGGTCGGCGTGCCGATCGAGCGCGTGATGTTCTGGGTACCGCACCCTGGCACGGAGCTGGGCGTGGGCATCAGCATCCTGAGCTACTGCGGTAGCGCCACGCTGGGGGTGATCTCCGATGCACGGCTCCTGCCGGACCCGGAAGCGATCACGCAGGAGTTCAACCGCGAATTCGCGGCAATGCTCAAGGCGGTGCGGGAGAAGCAGGAGACCACGAACAAGGCAGCGAGCCGCGGTGAGCCCGCGATCAGAAAGCGCGCCGCGCGAACGACGCCAGTCGCCCAGCGCACGAAGCCTGCGCGGCCGCGTCAGCGCGCCGCAGCCTGACGCACGTGTGCCCGTCAGTGGGGTCGTACATCGGACCGTCGATCAGCGCGCCCGTCGGAAAGGATGACACTGCCGACCTCGCAATAGGCGCCGCCACTTCAGCGCCGTGCCGCAGGCATCGAGCGGAGCGCGTACCGAGGCGCCGCCAGGCTGAGCCGCTCGTCGAGCGGCCGAGGAACGTCTTAGTGTGATTCGAGTGATGCCTCAATTGACCGTTCGGAGGGTGAGGATGCGAGGTACGCTTGATCAGTCCGATCAGGGACCTGGAACCAGATGACGAAGAGACAGACCTACGTCGGCAAGCCGCGCCTGCTGCACCAGGTGATCGAGCCGCGTGCCCTTCTCGAGGTGGCAGCGCTGCCATGGAACCTTCCCATGCTCGCGCGGACGCCGCGCGGCGACGGCCACCCGGTGCTGCTGTTGCCCGGCTTCATGGCGGACGAGGGCACGCTGATCGTGCTCAAGCTCTTTCTGCAGAACCGCGGCTACGAGGTCCAGACGTGGGGCTTCGGGCGCAACGTCGGATTCAGCAGCAGGCACGCCAGCGCGCTCGAGCAGAAGATCCGCTACATGCACTACAAGAGCGGCCGCAAGGTGAGCCTCGTGGGCTGGAGCCTGGGCGGCATGTTCGGCCTGTACGCCGCGCATCAGGCCGCGGAGTGCGTCCGTTCCGTGATCACGCTCGGCAGTCCGGTGAGCCATGACCGCGGCGGCAGCCAGTCGCCGTCGCTCGTCAAGGCACTTTATCGGCTCATTTCTCATCCGATGGGAACATCGGCACACCTGGCGCAGGCGCGCGCCAAATATCTCCATCAGCCGAAGACGCTGCCGGTGCCGATCTCGTGCATCTACTCCCTGACAGACGGCGTCGTGCCGCCACAGGAGGCGACCATCGACGGCAACCCAGCGCTGCACGAAAACATCCGTGTGCCGGGCAGCCACCTCGGTCTGGGGTTCAACCCGCTCGTGCTCTGGGTCGTCGCTGACCGACTCGCGCAGCCCGAGGACCAGTGGCGGCCGTTCGCGCCACCGGCCGGGCTGCTCGGGCGGATCTACCGCCTGACGACTTCTTCGCTCCGCGCCGCACCCGGCTAGCAGCTGGCCTGGCGGCCGCCTTCGACCGCGCACGCTTGCGGGCAAGGGCCAGGTACTCCTGGAAGCAGTCGCGCACGCACTGCGCGAAGGCCTCCGGATCCGGCATCTGCTCGCGGCACGACGTGGGCGATACGATGATCTTCCCGTCGTAGCTCGTCACCGCGAAGACCAGGCCGAGTCCGTCGTTGATCGGCATGATCGCGGAGAAGTACGTCATGCGGGCGCCGTTGAGGTAGAGCGGAACAGACGGGCCCGGCACGTTGGTAAACGCGCAGTTCGCGATTGGCGCGCGCCGACCCGCCCCGAGCAGCGCGCTGCCGAGCAATTTGCCCGTGATCGCCAGCGTGGCCGCCGGTGCCTGCGTTCCGATGTCGGTGAGCTCGCGCGCGCCGATCGCTCGCGCGATGAGCGCTGAAGACGCGGTCTGCCCCTTGATGAACGCCAGTCGCTTCACCGGGTCGACGATGTTCATGCCCAGCATCACGTGCTCCCACTGCACTCCGGGTCGGCTGCCGGGCGCGGCCTCCGGGTCGGGCACGTAGAAGGGAATCAGCGTCGACAGATCCTTCGCCGGCAGCTCGTCGTTGGCTTCGAGGTACCGGCGCAGCCCGCCTGCGCATACGGCGAGAACGGCATCGTTGATCTTGGCGCCGGGGACGAGCCGGCGAATCTCGCGGAACTCGCTGAGCAGGAAGCGCCGGGTCTCGAACACCCGGTAGGGCGACACGATGGCATTGAAGCGCGTCACCGGCAGCGCTTCGTGCCTTTGCAGCAACTCGGCGGCGAACGAACGGGCGGCCGGAGCCAGGCTCCCGAGCACATTCGCGAACGGGCGCACCAGCCGTTGCGGCGAGGTCACCGTGTGCATGACGCCACGGCAGACGAGCTCGAGCGCACCCGGCGATGACTCCGGGAACCACGGCTCGGGCGGCTCCGACTTCGGCGGCTGCGCCGTCGTGTCGTGCAGCAGCGTGATGATCGCGGTGCCGCGCCTGACATCGATCGCCGCGTGGTGCAGTTTGGTCAGCAACGCGAAGCTGTCCTTCGGCAGGTCGAGCAGGCTGTCGAGGCCTTCGATCAGGTAGATCTCCCACAGAGGCCGCTTGAGGTCGAGCGGCCGCGCGTGGATGCGCGAGGTCTGGATGCAGAACTGGCGCCAGTCACCCGGCTTCGGCAGCGCGACGTGGCGCACGTGATATTCGAGGTCGAAGTTCTCGTCCTCGATCCAGTAAGGCTCGTCGAGCCCGAACGGCACGTTGCGAAGTTTCTGCCGGAAGACCGGCGAGCGGTGCAGCCGGCTCTGCACGAGCGCCAGCAGGCTCTTGAACTGGAGCCTGCCGCCGGGTGCCGTCGACGGGTCGTAGATCTGGATGAGACTGACGTTCGAATTGGCATGGGCGCTCTCGGAAGCGACGAAGAGCGCATCGTCATGGCTGAGCTGGCGCATGTGGGCGGGTTCCTGCTGCGGCCGGCCGGCGCCGCACTGTCGAGGTGTCGATTATCAATGCCGGGAGGTTACGCAAAGCCCGGAGAAAGCCGCCCCGGACGCCCGGCGGCGGGCCGGCGGGCACTGCGAGGCTTCGCCATGTGGGATTTCCCGATCAGTTCGTCAAAGGTCACTGCGAGCGCGTGCGACAACTCGCGCGCATCGGGCACTGCGCTGCGTGCCGTCGTGAACCCGAAATCCATCGCTCCGGCATAACTCATCATCGTGATATTGAGCCCCACGCCATGTTCGACGATCGACATCGGCCAGTAAGTGCGCATGCGCGCGCCAGCCGCGTACAGCGGAACCTGCGGCCCCGGGATATTGGAGACGACCACGTTGGCGAGCGGCGGCATCACTCCGCTGATTCTCGAGCGCTCGAACAGCGTGGCGAGTCCCTGCAATGCCCACGGCGTCGCGATCGACGGAAAGTCCGTCGGCATGACGCCCTTGGCACGCTGCACCATCGCCTTGACCGCACCGGCCGAGTCGCGGATTGCGCGCAGGCGCCGTACCGGATCGGCGATGTTCGAGTGCAGATTCACCACCGGCATCGTGGCCTGGGTGGTGTATTCGGTGTTGTCGGCCGCGCGTAGCGAGATCGGCATCGCCGCGGTCAGCGGCTTCTCCGGGATGCCGCCGTGATGCGCGAGGTAGCGCCGCAGCGTACCGCTGCACAGCGCGAGCATGATGTCGTTGAGCTTAGCGTCGTGAGCCGCTGCGAGCTGCTTGAGGACGTCGAGCGGCAGCGAGAGCCCGGCGAAACCGCGCTCAGCCGTGATCGGCACGTTCAGTGGCGTGCGCGGGCCGAACGCGAAGTTCTGCCCCAGTGGCCCTTTGCCAGCGTCACCCGGTCCCGACGCGCCGAACATGCCGGCCAGCGTGCGCACGACATCGGGCAGGTGGCGCACGAGCTTCACGTACTGGCCGGCATCGTGCCGGAGCGCGGCGGCGGCGAGTTCGGCCATCCCCGGGTGCTCGCCGTGGCCCGCGTCGGTGCGTTGCGGGCGCGACACGGCACGCGGCCGCGGCGTCAGGTCATACATTGCGCGCGCCAGCAGCACGGCGGCCTGACCGTCGAGCGCGGCGTGGTGCGCCTTCATGTAATAGCCGACCTGCCCGCTCTGCAACCCGTCGATCACGTGCACGCGCCACAGCGGCCGGCTGCGATCCATCAGTTCGGAGTGCAGGCGCGCCGCGCAGTCCTCGAACTGCGCCAGCGTGCCCGGCGGCGGCAGCGTCACGCGCTGCACGTGATAGTCGAGGTCGACGTCATCGTCATGGATCCACACCGGGCCGGCGAACTGCAACGGCATCGGCGCGAGCTTGCGCTGGAAAAGCGGCACCAGATGCAGGCGCCTGGCGAGCTGCCGTTTGATCCTTGCCTGAAAGTCGCCGCGGTAGCCCCGCGGCAGGTCAAACAGGTGCAGCGAAGCGACGTGCATCGGTGTCGCGGGTGTTTCCAGGTACAGAAACGCGCTGTCGATACCGCTCAAGGATTTCATCAGCCTCGACTCCTCCCGGGGTCCGCGGCAAGCCTGTTGCGGGCTTGCCCGCTCGGCACTCACCGGGCAGATGATCATGCTGCTCGCCCCTGACGTTGAGGCCATGAGGACGGTCAAGCGCAGGCGACTGTTACGGACATCGGCCGTAGCCGCGGCGCGTTGTCCGTGTATGCGGCGCAAAGCCCGCCGTGCGCTGAGCCAGATCAAGGCCAGCCGCCGAAGCTGCCCGGCCTCGGCCTCCCGGGCGCGCGACCGCGCGCCACAATCGCCGCATGGCCGCACGCCTCGTGTTCCTGGTGCCGGGCTTCTTTGGTTTCACTTCGGTCGGCGCGGTGAGTTATTTCGAGGACGTGGAGCAGACACTCGGCCGCGCGCTGAAGCTGCGCGGTGCCGAGGCGCGCATCGTGCGCTGCCAGACCCAGCCGACTGCCTCGATTCCGCGCCGTGCGGACGCCCTGCGGCGCCAGGTGCTGCGCAGCGGCGGCCTGGCCGCCAGGGAACTGCACTTCATCGGCCACTCCACCGGCGGGCTCGACGTGCGCATGCTGCTGGCCCCGGGCGTGAAGATCGCGAGCGATGGCGCCGAGCGCATCGCCCGCCTCACGCGGACCGCGATCTCGGTGGCCACGCCCCACCACGGCACGCCGCTCGCCAACGACTTCGTCACCGTGCAGGGGCAGCGGCTGCTGCTGGTGCTCAGCGCGCTGGCGACCTCCGGCGAGGGGCGCGGGATCATCCTCGCCGCGGCCCGGGCGCTCGCGGCGATCGCGCGGCTCGATGACTGGTTCGGGCGCGGCGAAGGCCCGCTCGATCGCATCGCCGAGGCGCTGCTGCGCAAGATCCGCCTCGGCCGCGGCAGCGCGTTGTGGCGGTACCTGGACGAGATCAAGCGCGACCAGGGGGCCGTGCTGCAGCTAACGCCCGAGGGCATAGCGCTCTTCGATGCCGCGGTGGTCGACCGCAGCGCCATCGACTACGCCTGCGTCGTCGCCGGCGTGCCCAAGCCGCGCATAGAGCTGGCGCCCGCGCAGTTGCTCGACCCGGAGTACATCGCGCTGCGCGCGCTGTTCAGGGTGCTGCACGCGCTGACCGCGCTTCCGCACCCGCACTACCCTTACCCGAAGCCGGGCGCGCCCGTACAGCGGCGGCTCGACCGTGCGCTGGGCTTTGCGGTGACGCAGGCCACCAATGACGGCATCGTGCCGACGCTGAGCCAGCTCCAAGGCCGCCTGCTGCACGCGGCACGCGCCGACCACCTCGACGTGGTGGGGCACTACACGCTGGCCAGCGGACGCACCGCGGACTGGCTGCCCTCCGGCGCCGGCTTCACGCCGGAGAAATTCAGCGCCACCTGGGAGGCCGTCGCCGCCGCGATCGCGGCCAACCGCCGCAAGACGCGCTGACCGATAGGCAAGACCAGCACCAGGCGGTGAGGGCGGCGTGAGCTTGCGCCGCGCCGGCCGTGATCCGGGTTACTCATCTGGACCCCGGGGTACCACTCCTCATTGCTTACCGACAGAACGATCCCGTTCGCGGCCCAGTACTATCGCGCGCGGCATCTGAGAGGGAGCCGGCCCGGATGGCAACGGCCGAACAGCGCGCGCGGGTCAACATCGACAGGCTTCTGCAGCAGGCCGGCTGGTCAGTTCAGGATTTCAAAGCGGCCGACATCCATGCCGCGCGCGGTGTGGCGCTGCGCGAGTTCCTGCTGAACGAGGGCTTCGGCAAGGCTGATTACCTGCTGTACGTCGACGGCAAAGCCGCGGGCGTAATAGAAGCCAAGAAGGCGGGAGCGACGCTCACCGGCGTCGAAGTCCAATCCGGCAAGTACGCACAAGGCCTGCCCGCGAGTCTGCCGGCGTGGCGCCGCCCGTTGCCCTTCATCTACGAGAGCACCGGCGCCGAGACCCACTTCACCAACGCGCTCGACCCCGAGCCGCGCGCCCGTAAACGTCTTCGCTTTCCACAAGCCCGAAACGCTGGCCGAGTGGCTGAATGAACTGCCGCAGGCCACCGTCCTGACGACAGGCAGCGGCCCGGCGGCCAATCAAGCCGAGTTCGCTCCCGCCACGTTCCTCGCCCGCGTCCGCGCGATGCCCGAGTTGGTGACCGAATGGGGCGGCCACCATCTCTGGCCTGCCCAGATCACCGCGATCCGCAACCTGGAGAAGAGCCTCGCGCAGGGTCGCCCGCGTGCGCTGATCCAGATGGCCACCGGCTCCGGCAAGACCTTCACCGCCATCAGCTTCATCTACCGACTCATCAAGTACGCCGGCGCGCGGCGCGTGCTATTCCTGGTGGACCGCGGCAACCTCGGCCGCCAGACCAAGAAGGAGTTCGACCAGTACGTCTCGCCCGTCAACAACTTCAAGTTCGGCGAGGAGTACATCGTCCAGCACCTGAGCGACAACAATCTGGACAAGACCGCACGCGTGGTCATCAGCACCATTCAGCGCATGTTCAGCATGCTCAAGGGCCGCGAGTTGCCCGAAGACCTGGACGAAGCCTCAGGCTCCGCACTCGACAGCCTGGTGTCCGCGCAAGAGCCCATCGACTACAACCCCGCCATCCCGATCGAAACCTTCGACATCATCGTCACCGACGAAGCGCACCGCTCCATCTACAACCTGTGGCGGCAGGTGCTTGAGTATTTCGACGCCAGCCTGATCGGTCTCACCGCCACGCCCAGCAAGCAGACCTTCGGCTTCTTCAACCAGAACCTGGTGATGGAGTACGGCCACGAGCAGGCTGTGGCCGACGGCGTCAACGTCAACTATGACGTCTACCGCATCCGCACCCAGGTGAGCGAGGCCGGCGGCAAAGTCGACGCCGGCTTCTTCATCGACTACCGCGACAAGCTCACCCGCAAGACCCGTTGGGAAGAACTCGACGAGGAGTTCGCCTACGACCCCAACCAGCTCGACCACGACGTGGTGGCAGTGGACCAGATCCGCACGTTGGTGCGCACCTTTCGCGGCAGACTGCCCACCGAGATCTTTCCCGGCCGCACCGAGGTGCCCAAGACGCTGATCTTCGCCAAGGACGACAGTCACGCAGAAGACATCGTCAAGATCGTGCGCGAAGAGTTCGGCAAGGGCAACGAGTTCGCGCAGAAGATCACCTACCGCACCACGGGCGAAACGCCCGAGCGCCTGATCGCTGCCTTCCGCAACAGCTAGCACCCGAGAGTCGCCGTCACCGTCGACATGATCGCCACCGGCACCGACATCAAGCCGCTGGAGATCGTGATGTTCATGCGCGCGGTGAAGAGCCGCACCTTCTTCGAGCAGATGAAGGGCCGCGGCGTGCGCGTGATCAACCCGGCCGATCTGCAAAGCGTCACGCCCGACGCCAAGGCCAAGGATCACTTCGTCATCGTGGACTGCGTGGGCGTGTGCGAGCGGGACATGACCGACTCCCGCCCGATGGACCAGCAGAAGTCCGTGCCGCTGGAAAAGCTGCTGCAGGCCGTCGCACTCGGCAACACCGAGCCCGACGTGCTCTCCTCGGTGGCCGCCCGCCTCGCCCGCCTGGAGAAAGACTTGCCCGCCACCGCCCAGGCCCGCATCGCCCAGGGCCACAGTGGCGACGCGAAACAGTCTGGGCGCTATCGCCACGCTCCTTCAACTTCCGCCTGACGCGGCGGAGGAGATCGAGCGCTTGCTTTCCGGCCAGCCGCCACTGAAGGGTGTAATCGCGCCGCCCCATGAGGAGGATGAAACACAGGTCGACCTCCTCTACAAGGACGTTCAGGGGAAGGCATTCGAGTTCATGAAGGACAAGGTGAGCAAGCTTCAATGGGACGAATTGCAGGAGCTGGTTGCAGGCCTGCTGCGCGCGATGGGCTACAAGACACGCGTTTCGCCCAGCGGCCCTGACCGGGGCAAAGACATCGTTGCTTCCCCCGACGGGTTTGGGTTCGAAAGCCCGCGCATCATCGTCGAGGTGAAGCACCGTACCGGCAGCGCGATGGGCTCACAGGAAGTCCGGAGCTTTCTCGGAGGCCGGCACAAGGACGACAAAGGTCTGTACGTCAGTACGGGTGGGTTCTCGAAAGACGCACGCTACGAAGCCGAACGCGCGAGTATCCCGCTGACGTTGATGGATCTCGATGATCTGGTCACGGCCGTTCTTGAGCACTACGAGCAGATGGACGCTGATGCTCAAAGGCTCTTAGCGCTCCGCAAGATCTACTGGCCGGGCTGACCAGACATCCCGACCGCCAGACTTGCTGGTTGATCTCAATTTGAGTACATTTGCTCTCAAACTGAGATCACATGAAGCCTCTTGCCTCTGAACTTCTGGGTGCGTCGCGGGCGGCGATTCTCGCCACGCTGTTCCTTCGCCCTGAGCGAGAGCTCCATGCGCGGGAACTCGCGCGCGTCACGGGGGTGTCCATCGGAACCCTGATCCGCGAGCTTCGCACTCTCCACGCGTTGGGTCTGGTCAAGCGCCGGGAAGTCGGACGGCAAGTCTTTTTCTCCGCAGAGACAGCCTCGCCGACGTTCGACGATCTTGCCAGCCTGCTGCGCAAGACCGTAGGCCTGGGGGATCGGCTGCGCGAGGCGCTGCTGCCTCTCGCGGAGAAGATGGCGGTCGGATTCATCTATGGGTCGATGGCTGCCGGAACCGCGGGCCCCCACAGTGACGTGGATGTGATGGTCATCGGCGACGCTTCGTTTTCTGATGTCGCGCGCGCACTGCATCCGGCACAGTCGGCGCTCGGCCGGGAAATCAACCCAACCGTGATGAGCGCGGCCGAGTTCAAATCGCGGCGGCGGGCACGTGATGGGTTTGTGCAGGCGGTGATCAAGGGGCCGAAGATCTGGCTCTACGGGGGCGAGGATGAGTTTGCAGAACTTGTCAAAGATCGGCCAACTGCATCCGCACGAGGCGCGGGCCGATGAAGTCGCGCGATTGCTTGCCGCTGCGAATCGCAACCTGACGGACGCCCGCCGCGGCGAAAACAGCGCGGAGACGCGCTTCGATTGCGCTTACAAAGCGATCATGCAGTGTGCATTGATCGCGCTGATGGCGGCCGGATACCGGCCCGCGAGCAATGCTCCTGGCCATCATCAGACGATGATCCAGTCATTGCCGCTGACTCTCGGAATCAGCGATGCCACGTGGATCACCCTGGATGGGTTTCGCAAGAAACGAAACCAGAACGATTACTTGGGAGTGGCGATTTCCCAGGCGGAAGCCCAGGAGGTGATTGCTCAGGCGACGAGCCTGCTTGATGTCGTTCGGTCGCACTTGAAGTCACACCATCCGCGCGTGCTGGGATAACTCATCGCTCTGAGGAGATCACGTGCTCAGTCTGGACGGCAAGGTCGCGCTGGTGACTGGTTGCAGCTCGATCGGCGCGGGCTGGGGTAACGGCAAGGCGACTGCCGTCCTGCTTGCCAGGCAGGGCGCCAGCGTCTTCGGCCGACGGGCGAGTTCGTCTGGGACGAGCAGATGGACGTGGGGCGCGGCGACGGGTCGCGCCCTGTGGACGCGAAGCCCGCCGCTGCGGCGCTACTCGCCGAATCGTCCCGCGCGCAGGCGCGGCACGGCCCAGTCGACGAACGCGCGCACGTTGGCCGAGAGCAGGCGGGCCTGCGGATAGACGACATGGATCGGGACGGCGGGCGGTTCGTACGCCTGCAGCACGCGCTTCAGCTTTCCCGCGGCAAGCAGCGCCTGCGCCTGGTAGCCGAGCAACTGGGCGGGCCCGACACCACGCAGGCAGGCGTCGATCCCGGCCTCGATCTGGTTGGTCACCAGCGCCGGCGTGATCGCCTGCTGAACGGGGCGATCGCCGCCAAAGCTCCACAGGTTGCCGGCGCCGAGACCGGTGAAGTTCACGACACGATGTGACTCCAGGTCCTTGGGGTGCTTCGGCGTGCCGCAGCGTTTCAGGTAGGCGGGCGACGCGCAGACGACGCGGCGCGTCTCGCCGACGCGGACCGCGACCAGGCTCGAATCCGGCAGCTGGCCGATGCGCACGCCGGCATCGATGCCTTCTTCGACGAGATCGATGACGCGATCGAGCAGCAGCAGTTCGATCTGCAGCGCCGGGTGCCTGAGCATGAACTCCGTGACGAGCGGCGCGACGTGCAGCCGACCGAACATCACCGGCGCGGTCAGGCGCAGCCGACCCTTGGGTTGGACGCGTCGCGCGGAGAGCGCGGCCTCGGCTTCATCGATCTCGGCCAGCACGCGCCGGCAGCGCTCGAGGTAATCACGGCCTTCGTCGGTCAGTGACAGGCGCCGCGTCGTGCGGTTCAGCAGCCGGACGTCGAGCTCGGCCTCGAGCGCAGCCAGCGTGCGGACCACCGACGGCAGCGACATCGAAAGCGAGTCGGCCGCCGCGGTCAGGCTGCCGCTGTCGACGATGCGGACGAAGGTTTCCATCGCGCGCAGCTTGTCCATGTGGTGACATTACTCCATTTGACACAGTAATTTCCTGCTGCGTGCGGCATTTATTTACGCCTGAGAAGCAATCAAGCTTCGCTCCCTGCTGCCGTCGAACCGGCGCTGCCGATCCCCAACTGAAGGAACTCACCATGTCACGCATCCCAGCCATCGATCCCAAAACCGCCAGCGGCGCCGCAAAGCCTCTGCTCGACGCTGTGCAGTCCGCGCTCGGTGTCACGCCGAATCTGTTTCGCGTGCTGGCGCAATCGCCGAAGGCTCTCGAAGGCTTCCTCGGCCTGTACGGCGCGGCGGCCGGCTTCACGCTCGACAAGGCGACGCAGGAGCGCATCGCGCTCGCGGTCGCGGAATCCAACGCCTGCGACTACTGCCTCGCCGCGCATACCGCGATCGGGCGGGGCGCGGGACTCTCGAGCGAGGAAGTGCGGCTCAACCGCCGTGGCACGTCCGCCGATTCCCGCGCGGCCGCGTTCGTCGCGCTCGCGAAGGCCGTCAACGACAAGGTCGGAGCCGTAAGCGAAGCCGAGTTCGACGCCGCCCGCGCCTCCGGCATCTCGGATGCGGAGATGGTCGAGGTCGTCGCCGCGGTCGCGATCAACGTGTTCACGAATGCGCTGAACAAGCTTGCGCGCACCGACATCGACTTCCCGCGTGTCGCGCCGCTCGCGGCGCTGCGCGCGGCCTGAACTCCGCACTCACGGCCGGCCCGAGCGGCCGGCCGTCGCAACTCTCCCGGAGGCAACGATGAGCCAATTCGCCGACATCGCATTCACGCCCGCGGTGCAGGAACTGCAGCAGCGCCACGGCTCGCGCGCGCAGTACGCACGCCTGCAGCAGCGCGCGCGGGATGACGCCGAGCTAAGTTCGCTCGAAGCCGGGTTCCTGGCGGACGCCGACAGCTTCTTCCTCGCGACCGTCAGCGAGACCGGCTGGCCCTATGTGCAGCATCGCGGCGGTCCACGCGGCTTCGTGAAGATCGTCTCGCCGGGCCGGATCGCCTTCGCGGACTTTCGCGGCAACCGCCAGTACGTCAGCGCCGGCAATGTGGTTCACAACGATCGCGCGGCGCTGATCTTCGTCGACTACGCCGAGCGCCGGCGGCTGAAGCTGTTCGGCCACCTGCGATTCATCGACGTGGCCGAT
>Ga0335084_10004955_pt1 | contig 13150 bp, 12 predicted proteins | sample Lox_Sample_44_FD_206721 | JGI IMG/M metagenome (GOLD analysis project Ga0335084, IMG submission 206721) | Soil microbial communities from Loxahatchee National Wildlife Refuge, Florida, United States - Lox_Sample_4.4 | ecosystem: Environmental > Terrestrial > Soil > Wetlands | place: USA... | reverse complement strand
CGGCTCGGCTGCACGCCGGCCGAGGCGAGCTGGAAGGCGGGCGTCGACGTCCTGTCCTTCGGCGCCACCAAGAACGGGGCGCTCGCCGCCGAGGCCGTCGTCTTCTTCGACCGCGCGCTTGCCGAGACAATGCGCTACCGCCGCCGGCGCGGCGGCCACCTCTTCTCGAAGATGCGTTTCCTCTCCGCGCAGCTCGAGGCCTTCATCGCCAAGGATCTCTGGCTCCGCAATGCCCGCCACGCCAATGCCATGGCCCAGCGGGTGCGGGAGGGCCTTGCCCGGATTCCCGGCGTGCGCTTCGCGAGTCCGACCCAGATCAACTTCGTCCTCGTTGCCCTGCCGCAGCCTGTCTGGGACGGGCTCGTAGCCGAGGGCTACCGCTTCTCCCGTCGCGGCGCGCTCAGCGAGGGCATCGTCCGGATCGCCTGCGCGTTCGACACGAGGGAAGAGGATGTCGATGCCCTGGTGGCGACCGCGCACCGGTACGAGGGCACTCGACAGGGTGCCGACCGTGCCGCCCCCGCCACGAGGCGGTAGGCTGGCTTTCCTCATCTCACCGCCCGCCGGCCCAAGCCTGCCTGAGCCTCGGCCGGTCGAAGCGAGCTACGCCAGTTCCGGGACGATCCAGCTCGCCCGCCTGCCCGAGGCCACACGCTGGATATTGTCGAAGCCGTTGCGGAAGCGTGCCGTCCAGTTCTCCCACGTCGGCCCCGCCGAGTGCGGCGAGAGCGTGACGTTGGGCAGCGCGAAGAGCGGATGGTTCGGCTTCGGCGGCTCCTCCACGAAGACATCGAGGCCGGCGCCCGCGATCTGCTTCTGGGTCAGCGCGCGGTGGAGCGCGTCCTCGTCCACCACCGGCCCACGGCAGGTATTCACGAGGATGGCGCCCGGCTTCATCAGCGCGAACTCGCGCGCGCCCAGGAGGCTCCGCGTCGCGTCCGTGAGCGGCACGTGCAGGCTCACCACGTCGGAGGTGCGCAGCAGCTCCTCGAAGAGCGTGAAGCGGGCCCCCAGCGCGTCCTCCTGATCCTCGGTGAGACGCACGATGTCGTAGTACTGGATCCTCATGTCGAAAGCCGCTGCGCGGCGGGCGACCTTCTTGCCGATATTGCCCAGGCCCACGATGCCGAGCGTTCTCCCCGCCAGCTCGTAGACGCGCGTCTCGTCCGCCTTGCCCGCGCGCCATTTTCCCGCCGCGACGTCATTGTGGAAGCGCACGAGCCGCTTCTGGACCGCGAGCATGAGCATGATCGTGTGCTCGGCCACCGCGATGGCATTGGCCCCGCCGTTGTTCGAGACGGGCACGCCCGCCTTCCGGGCGGCCTCGATGTCCACGTGGTCATAACCGGCGCTCAGGAGCTGGACCAAGCGCAGCTTCGACGCGGAGCGGAAAAACTCGCCGCCCATCTGGCGGGCGAGCCCAAGATAGAACTCCGCGTGGGGGGCCGCTTCGTAGAACTCGGGGGTGCCGATATCCGCTACCACCAGCTCGAAGCCCGGAGGGGTCAGGCTCCGCGCGATCTCCATGATCGCGTCGGGCTGCTTGGGGGCGAAAAGGATCTTGGTCGCCATGGAGGTCTCCTCTCTCACTGCTGCTGGAGCGGGATGGTGGCCGTCATGCACGGCACGCTCCCGTAAACTTTCGTGGTATGTCCCTGACCCGTCGTGTCTTCGACCAGCCGCGCGTCGCCCGCGCCGAAAATGTGCTTGGAGCCGTCGCCCAGGCCGATCTCGAGCTGGCCCGACAGGATGATGACGAACTGACGGCGCGGAGCCGGGTGCCAGTCCTGGAAGTTCCCGGCCGGGCTCTCGCGAAAGGAGATCTGGGTCGTGGCCAGGCCTTTGGCCCACTCGGGGTTCTTGGCCAGGGGCATGGGCTCGATATGGGACTTCCCGTCGGCGCCGGTGAAGAGTCGGAACAGTGGCATCGTGACCTCCTCGGATCGGAGTGGAAAACGACGGGATAGTAGCATGTGGGGGAGGCGCGGAAACGCGCCTTGAATAGCCCGGGTCTCCGCGCTACTCTTCCCTCCGCCATGCACTTCGGCGTCTTCCTCGAAGAATCACGGCCCGGCCTGAGCCAGGGCGAGGCGTTCCGCGAGACCCTGGAGACCGCGGACTGCGCCGAGGCGCTGGGGCTCGACTGCGTGTGGCTCGGGGAGATCCACTTCAATCCGAAGCGGTCCGTCATCTCCGCGCCCATCGCCGTCGCCACCGCCATCGCCACGCGCACCAAGCGCCTCCACGTCGGCATGGCCGTGAACGTCCTGCCTCTCAACCACCCGCTGCGCATCGCCGAGGAAGCCGCCACCGTCGATCACCTGAGCCAGGGCCGCTTCGAGCTCGGGATCGGGCGCAGCGGGGCCGCGCGCACCTACGATGTCCTCGGCATTCCCTACGGCGAGAGCCAGGCGCGCTTCCGCGAGGCGCTCGAGATCATCAAGGAGGCCTGGAAGGGTGAGCCGTTCAGCTACGACGGCAAGTTCTACCGCTTCCAGAACGCCACCGTCGCGCCGCGCCCGTACCAGACACCGCATCCGCCGCTCCGGATGGCCGCCAATACCCCAGGGACCTTTCCGCTCGTCGCCCAACTGGGGCTGCCGATCTTCGTGGGGCTTCGCGACGTGGATATTCCCGAGCTGCAGGAATCGCTACGCTCGTACCGCCACGCCTGGGCCGAAGCGGGCCATGCGGCCAAGCCCAGCGTCTACCTCCGCATCCCCGTCTATGCCGGCGTCACCGATGCGGGCGCGCTCGAGGAGCCGCGGGAGAGCATCACGCAGTTCTTCCGCCGCCACGTCGACCTCATGCGGGCCACCGTCGGGCGCTCTGGAGCCGGTCCCGCGGACCGTCGGGCGGCGAAGGCCGACGCGCTCGAGCGGCTCTCATACGAGGAGCTTCTCCGCACGCGTGTCGCGTTCGGCACCGCCCCCCAGCTCATCGAGCGTCTGAAAGAGCTGCGCTCGCAGCTCGGCCTCGACGGCATCGTGATCGAGCCGAATCCGGCCGGACTCATCCCCGCCGAATACGCGGCCCGAAGCCTCCGCATCGTGGCTCACGACGTGATGCCCGCATTCAGGTAAGCGCCCCGCTCCACCCTCAACGCGGAGGATGGCCGTGAGCAGCAAGCTACCCCTCCTCGCCGGTCCGGTCGCCGTCATGCTGGTGATCCTGGGCCTCTCCAATCCCTTCCCCGGTCCAGTCACGGCGCAGCAACGCACCAATGGTCTCGCCCCCAGGTTCGTGGTGGATCCCTTCTGGCCCAAGCCGCTCCCCAATCGCTGGATTCTGGGCCAGGTCGCGGGTGTCGCCGTCGATGCGCAGGACCACGTGTGGATAGTCCAGCGCCCGAAGACGCTGAGCGAGGACGAGAAGGGCGCGACGCTGTCCCCGCCACGGAACGAATGCTGTGTGCCCGCACCGCCCGTGATGGAGTTCGACAACGAGGGCAATCTGGTCCAGGCGTGGGGTGGGCCCGGCCCCGGCTACGACTGGCCGGAGAACGAGCACGGGATCTTCGTGGACGCGCACAACAATGTCTGGCTGGCGGGCAATGGCGAGAAGGATGCCCAGATTCTCAAGTTCACCCGCGACGGCCGCTTCGTCATGCAGATCGGCAAGCCCGGCATGTCCAAGGGCGACGCCGACACGCGGAACCTCAACCGGCCGGCCGACGTGCGGGTGGATCCGACGACCAATGAGCTCTTCGTGGCCGACGGCTACGGCAATCACCGTGTCATCGTCTTCGACGCAGCGACCGGTGCCTACAAGCGGCACTGGGGCGCGAATGGCCGCCCGCCGGGTGATGCGAGCGTGAAGCAGTTCCAGAATCCCGTCCACTGCGTCCGAATCGCCAAGGACGGGCTCGTCTACGTCTGCGACCGGCGCAACAACCGCATCCAGGTCTTCAGGAAGGACGGCAGCTTCGTGAAGGAGTTCTCACTGGTCGTCGACACGCGCGGCAATGGCTCGGTCTGGGATCTGGACTTCTCACCGGATCGCGGCCAGACCTACCTCTACACCGCCGACGGTGAGAACAACCACATCTGGCTCCTGCTGCGCGACAACGGCAGGGTGCTCTCGCGCTTCGGCCGCAGCGGCCGCTATGCCGGCCAGCTCCACTGGGTCCATAACATGGCCGTGGACTCGAAGGGCAATATCTACACCACCGAGGTCGACAACGCCAAGCGCGTCCAGAAATTCGTCTACCAGGGGCTGGTTCCGATCGCCGATTGATCCTCGCTAGGCGCGAGACCTGCCGCGGAGCGCTTTGAGCACTTCGTCGAGAGACGGCGGCTCCGCTGCATCCTTGTAGGCGGCGAGACGGTCGTAGATCTCACCCGCGGCTACGAAGAAGCCGCCGGGCAGCCCGGCGTCCTCGAAGGTGGCTGCGATCTCGGCCATCTCGCCCGTGAAGCGCCATGCCTTGCGGGCATTGTCGCGTGCGGCGTTCTCGGATCGCGTCCCCAGCCCGGGCTGGCTGCGCGCCCATTCTGCCTGAAGAGCCTTGTCCACGCCGGCCTGGCTCGCCAGCGCGCGAATCCCCATGAGAAGGGCCGAGGTGCCTTTCGTATACGCCGCATAGGCCATCTTGAGCGCCGAGGCCGCGCCGGGGCCGCCCTCGATGGCGATCGCTTCGAGGGGACCCTGCTCGAAGAGCGCGGCGATGCCCGCCGCCTCCGTGCCCGAGAGATAGAGGCGCGTGGTGCCGCGAGAGCGCGGCGGCGGGCCGATGATGCCGCCGTCCACGAAGGTGGCACCGCCGCCGGTCACGATCTTCCCGATCTCCCGTCCGGTGGCGGGCGACACCGCGTTCCCGTCGACATAGATGCCGGCGAAGGACCGCGCCATCACCAGCCGCGCGAGGTCCGTCGCCGCATGCGGAGGGCAAATCGAAAGGATGACCTGGCTCTGCGCCACCAGCGGCGCCAGGGTCTTCACGTCCTCGAGCCCGGCGGCGGCCGCGCGCGCGCTCGTCTGCCCGCCTCGACCGTCGGAGGCCCAGAGCACGCGCAAGCCGTTGGCACGGGCCGCCGCTCCCACCATGCTGCCCATCTCGCCCGGATGCAGCACGCCGATCGTCGTCACCTTTTCCATTGGGCACCTTCCTCCTGTCTGTGTGTCCCCACGGTCAGGCCGCGCGCTTCCTCAGACACCATATCTCCTCGGAAGGCCAGCGGTGCGCCCACTCGGGAGTCACGAACGTGTACGATGTCGAAGCGTCAAGTGGGGCGCGGAGCTCGATGAGGTCGAGCAGCTCGAATCCATTGGCGCGAAAGAGTCGCACCCACTCGCCTATCCGAAGCGCGAATTCCACCGTCCCGGTGTCGGCCCATTCGAGCCGGTGCAGTCCGAAGGAGGCACGAAGCAGCCGATCCGTGGCGGGAGCGTCGTCGTCGCGAACGCAAAGGGTCAGGATGGTGCCGTTCTTGAGGAAGACGAGCTCTCCCCCGGGCCGCAGGAGCCGGGCGGCCTCGGGGACCCATCGGTACGGGTCGCACCATAGACAGGCGCCGTACTCGGAAAATGCAAGGTCGAAGCTGGCGTCGGGGAGCGGAACACTCTCGGCATTTCCATGGATGAGCGGGAAGTCGAGCCCGTGCTCCCGCTGAAGGCTCCGGGCCGTCTCGAGCTGCTTTACCGAATTGTCGATGCCGACGACGCGCGCCCCGCGTCGGGCGAGCCAGGCTGACCAGTACGCGGTGCCACAACCCAGCTCGATGACGTCCTTGCCCTCGACGTCCGGGAGGGCGCGGAGCTCGCGCTCCGGCAGCCCCCAGATCCCCCAGGTCGGCTCCGCTCTCGCCCAGTTCCGCGCGCCCTGGCCGGCGTACTCGGAGCTGAGCCTGTCCCAGACCACCCGATTCCTTTGGACATGATCCGGCGGTTCGGTGTTGCTCATGGCAGGGTCACGGTAGCATACGGCGATCCGGTGACGTAGAGTGTTGCCGGAAACCACCCCGCACCCTCAGGAGAGCATCCATGAGCGAAGCGCCGAGCCTCTTGCTGGAGAAGGACGGACCCATCGGCTGGATCATCTTCAACCGGCCCGAGAAGCGGAATGCCGTGGGCACCGAGACGTGGCAGCTCATGCCCGACTACATGCACGACCTCGCCAGCGACAATGACATCCGCGTGGTCATCATGCGCGGAGCCGGCGACAAGGCTTTCGTGGCGGGCGCGGACATCTCGCAGTTCAAGGACCGCCGGCGCAACATGGCCGACGAGGAGGAGTACCGGAAGATCGGCGCGCGCGGGCGCGAGGCCATCGCCGCGCTGTCGAAGCCGCTCCTTGCCATGATCCACGGCTATTGCGTGGGCGGCGGTGTCAGCATCGCCATCTCCTGCGACATCCGCATCGCGGCCGACGACGCGCGCTTCGGTGTTCCGGCGGCGCGACTCGGCCTCGGCTATCACTACAGCGGCATGGAGCAGCTGATGGCGCTGGTCGGGCCTTCGGTGACCAAGGAGATCTTCTTCACGGCCCGCACCGACTGGAGCGCCCACGACGCGCTCCGCATGGGGCTGGTGAACCAGGTCGTGCCCAAAGCAGAGCTCGAGACCTTCACGCGCAACTACGCGCTCATGATGGCGAAGAATGCCCCGCTCACGCTGCGCTCCGCGAAGGCCAGCGTGAAGGAGCTGCTGCGGCCCGCGGCCGAGCGCGACCTGGGCCACCTCGAGAAGCTGATCGCCGACTGCTTCAACAGCGAGGACTATCAGGAAGGCGTCCGGGCATTCGCGGAGAAGCGGCGGCCGCAGTTTCAGGGGCGGTGACGCAAGCGGTCCAGAACCACCCTCACCCTACCCTCTCCCTATCCTAGGGAGAGGGATTCGGAGCCCCTCTCCCCCACCGGGGGAGAGGGCAGGGTGAGGGGGCCGGCCTTGACTCGGGTGAGGTCACGCACTACCGTTCACGTCACGCAGCTGAGGCCCCGGGAGCGCGGCGTCGACGCCCCAGGAGGTGCCTGATGAGCGGTCATGAGCATGCCGGCCCCGCAGCGATCCGCGCACGCCTCACCCACCCGGTGATCGATGCCGACGGGCATTGGCTCGAATACGGTCCCGTGATCACCGAGCAGCTCAGGCGCGTCGGCGGTAACGCGGCGGCCGACGGCTTCACGTGGCTCGGACGGCAGACACGCGACGCCTTGACCATGTCGGTGGAGGAGCGCCGCCGCCGAGGGCTTTCACAGGAGGCGTTCTGGTCTTCGCCGGAGAGGAATACGCGCGATCGCGCCACCGGTCTCCTGCCGCGGCTTCTCTACGAGCGTCTCGACGAGCTCGGGCTCGACTTCGCGATCCTCTACCCCACCGCGGGTCTTCGCGTGCCGCGCATTCCCGACGACACGGCCCGGCGCGCCACCTGCCGGGCGTTCAATATCGTCACCGCGAACTACTTCCGTGATTTCGGCGACCGGATGACGCCCGCCGCGGTGATCCCCGTGCATACGCCCGACGAGGCGATCGAGGAGCTGGAGTACTGCACGCGCCATCTCGGCTTCAAAGTCGCCATGTTCGGCAGTCTCGTCCCCCGCCCCGTGCCGGCCCCCGAGGCGGGACAGCCGACCATGTGGTACGACACGCTCGGACTCGACAGCGCCTACAACTACGATCCCCTGTGGGCCAAATGCGTCGAGCTGCGCATCGCGCCCACCTTCCACACCGGTTTCCGCCGGCAGGGCCTGCGGCTGTCCCCGACCAACTTCACCTACAACCACATCGGCCACTTCGCCGCCGCCGGCCACGCCCTGTGCAAAGCGCTCTTCCTCGGCGGCGTGACCCGGCGATTCCCCAGTCTCAATTTCGCTTTCCTCGAAGGCGGCGTGGGGTGGGCATCGATGCTCTACGGCGACCTCATCGGTCACTGGGAAAAGCGCAACCGCAAGGCGCTCGAGCACACGGACCCCCGGTCGCTGGACCGGGCGCTGCTCATGGACCTCGTACGGAAGTACGGGAGCGAGGACATGGCGGCTGCGCTGCGGGAGCGCGACGGCTGGCCCAATCCCGACGCCGTCGCCGCCACGGGCGGGATCCCGGATCTCGACGACTACTCCGCGTGCGGAATCGAGCGCAAGGAAGACCTGCGGGATCTCTTCACCAACCAGTTCTATTTCGGGTGCGAGGCGGACGACCGGACCAATGCCTGGGCCTTCGATCGCCGGGTGAACCCCTTGGGCGCTCGGCTCAATGCGCTCTTCGGATCGGACATCGGACACTTCGACGTGCCCGACATGATGGACGTGCTGCCCGAAGCGTACGAGCTCGTCGAGGACGAGCTCATCACCGCCGACGATTTCCGCGACTTCACCTTCGCCAATGCCGTGCGGCTCTGGGGCACGGTCAACCCCGCCTTCTTCAAGGGCACGGTGGTCGAGAAGCAGGCCGCCGACGCGCTCGCGAGCGCCTGAGGAGCCAGCTATGACCACCAGCGGGCAGTTCACCATCGATGTCGAAGATGTCGAGTATCTGCGCCACGGCGACAAGCCACTCCTCGCCCGGATCTTCCGGCCGCGGGGCGCCGGCCCCTTCCCTCTGATCGTCGATCTCCACGGGGGCGCCTGGTGCGTGAGCACGCGGGAGAGCGACGCGGTCATCAACGAGGCCCTGGCGAGGAGCGGCGTGGTGGTGGCCGCCCTCGACTTCCGCATGCCCCCCGACGCGAGCTACCCAGGCTCGATGGCCGACATCAACTACGCCATCCGTTGGCTCAAGACGCGCGCAACGTCGCTGGGCAGCCGTCCGGACCTCGTGGGTGTTCTCGGCGTCTCGAGCGGCGCGCACCAGGCCATGCTCGGGGCCATGCGACCCGCGGATGCGCGCTACGCCGCCATCCCGCTTCCCGCGGGCTCTCCGATGGTCGACGCGACGGTCCGCTGTGTCGTCCTCTGCTGGCCCGTCATCGATCCGCTGGGACGTTTCCACTACGCCAAGAAACTCAAGGCCGGCGGGCCGCCCTACCCCGACGTTGTCGACCGGGTCCTGCCCCATCACTATTCGTACTGGGGCACCGAGGACGCCATGGCCGAGGGCAACCCGGTGATGGCCCTCGAGCGGGGAGAGAAGGTCCTCATGCCCCCCGCCCTCTATATCCAGGGAACCAAGGACGTGGCCCATCCGCGTCCTGACCTCGACCGCTTCGTGGCCGCGTATCGCAAGGCGGGCGGCCAGGTAGAGCTCGAGCTCTACGAGGGCGAGACGGAAGGCTTCATCAACCGGAATCCCACTTCACCCGGCGCGCAGAAGGCGCTCGCGCGCATCATCGAGTTCGTGCACAAGGAGATCCGGTAAACCATGGCCGCCAGGAGGAAGGGCGCCGGGCTGCTCATGGTGTGGGCCGATGTGCCGGCCGACAAGGAGGCCGAGTTCAATCGCTGGTACAACGAGGAGCACGTGGCGGAGCGAATGTCGGTGCCCGGCTTCCTGAACGCCGCGCGCTACGAGGCGGTGAAGGGAGGGCCCAAGCACCTCGCGGTGTACGAGCTGGAGAGCCCGGCCGTGCTGGACAGTCCCGCCTACAAGAAGGTCCAGGCCAATCCCACGCCGTGGACCAAGCGCTGCTCGCCCGAGGCCATCGGCACCACGTTCATCCGCAATGTGTACACCATGATCCATCCGCGGGCGCTCGACACGACCGCGGCGGCCGCCGACCTCGCACCCGCGCTTCAGCTCGGACGCATGGACGTGCCGCCGGAGGTCGATGCGGAGTTCAACGAGTGGTACAACACGATCTACGTCCCGAACTACGAGAAGGTTCCCGGGGTGATTCGCGGGCGGCGTTACCGGGCGACGGTCGGCTCGCCGACCTACCTCACCTTCTACGAGTTCGAGCATCCGAAGGTGTCGGAGACGCCGGCCTGGCATGCGCAGCGCGACGCGGTGCCAGCCTCCATTCGCATGCGTGAGCACATGCGGCATGCGCCGGGCTCGCCGGGAGTCTACGTCAAGACGTTCCAGTTGGATCGCTGAGGAGAGGCGTATGCGTGCCGCCGTTATGCGCGACCGCGCCCTCGTGGTCGCGGACGTGCCCACGCCCGAGCCCGGCCCAGGCGAGGTGCTGGTCCGCACCCTGGCCTGCGGGATCTGCGGCTCGGACCTCCACGCCTTGAAGCACGCCGACAAGTTCGTCGAGAACTCGCGGCGGGCCGGCAATCCGCGCGTGATGGATCTCGGTCGCGACGTGGTCATGGGCCACGAGTTCTGTGCCGAGATCGTCGAGCACGGTCCGAAGACCACAGGGGCGCTCAAGGTCGGCACGCGGGTGTGCTCGCGCCCCGTGCTCATGCGCTCCACGGGTCCGCACAGCATCGGCTACTCGAACGACGACCCCGGAGGCTATGGCGAGTACATGCGGCTCAGCGAGGCCTTGCTCCTCGAGGTGCCGAACGGGCTCTCCACCGAGCACGCGGCCCTCACCGAGCCCATGGCTGTGGGAGTGCACGCCGTGGCCAAGGCGCATCTCTCACCCGACGACGCGCCCCTCGTCATCGGCTGCGGGCCGGTGGGTCTGGCCGTGATCGCCGCCCTGCGTCTCCGTGACGTGCGCCCCATCGTCGCCGCCGACTTCTCGCGCCGGCGTCGGGAGCTGGCGCTGGCCCTCGGCGCCGACGTGGTGATCGACCCCGCTCAGGGCGGCCCGTGGGCGAGCTGGCGCGAAGCCGCTGTCTATCGCGACGCGAGCCGGGCCCCGACGCTACCGTCCTGGATCGCGGGCCCCGCGGTGCGTCCCGCCGTCGTCTTCGAGTGCGTCGGCGTGCCCGGCGTGCTCGACGAGCTCATGGCGGCCTCGCCGCGCGGCACGCGGATCGTCGTGGTGGGCGTGTGCATGGAGCCGGACACCATCCACCCCATGCTGGGGATCAGCAAGGAGCTCAACTTGCAATTCGTCCTCGCCTATACGCCGGACGAGTTCGCGGCCACCTTGCGCCACCTCGCGGAGGGCAAGATCTCCGCGGCCCCTCTCATCACCGGAGAAGTCGGTCTCGACGGCGTCGCCCAAGCCTTCACCGACCTCGCCTCGCCCGAGCGCCACGCCAAAATCCTCGTCCGCCCCTCGTAGCGCGCACGCTCAACCTGGACCATTCGGAGCGCGAGGCGGGGCGGGTCCTGTCATCGGGGCTGCCGGCGGCGCAGCCAGCTTCGCCACCCTACGCATTCGTGAATCGCAGCCCTACGGGCTGCGCGCACTCGCGAAGGGCCCACTCCGCAGGCCGCGCCGCCGGCAGCCCCGATGCCACCCGCCCCGTTGAACCCCGGGGTTCCTGAAGGTTGGGGCTAGTAGCCCTTTTGTTTGTCGATCAGCGCAAGCAGGGGGCGGCCGTCACGGCGGCGGCGGAGATTCTCGCAGAAGGTCGCGATCACCCGCCCCGCGCGGCGCGGCGAGCCTCCCGCGGTGTGCGGCGTCACCACCGCGCGCGGATGGCGCCACAGCGGATGCTCCTTGGGCAGCGGCTCCGGATCGGTGACGTCGAGGCCGGCGCCCCAGATGAGGCCTTCCTCGAGGGCGGCCAGCACGTCCTCGCCGCGGATGATCTCGCCCCGGGTGACGTTGATGATGATGGCGTGCCGCTGCATCTGAGCGAAGCGCTCTCGCGTGAAGAGATGGTGGGTCGCCTTGGTGAGGGGGAGGCAGATCACCACCACGTCGGAGGCGCGCAGAAGGTCCGGCAGGCGGTCGGCGGGCCAGATGGCCTCGACGCCGGGCTCGGGCGCGACGTCCTCGATGTCCACCCCCAGCACCCGCATGCCGAAACCCACCGCCCGCCTGGCCACTGCGCGCCCCGTGCCTCCGAAGCCCACGATGCCCATGGTCTGCTCGAAGAGCTCGCGCTGGTAAACCCGGATGGGCTCGCGCAGCTCGTAGTCGGGTGTCCGGATGGCGGTATGGAGCCCGCGGGTGAGGGTGAGGAGCAGGGCAAACGCGTGCTCGGCCAGGTGAATACCCACGTCGCCCTTCTCGCTCGCCAGGGGCACGGCATGGTTCACGAGCTCGGTGGTGAGGATATTGTCGACGCCCGCGCCGATCGAGTGGTAGTAGACGATCTGCTTGGCGAGATGGAAGTTGTCGGCGTGCACGCGCCCGAAGATGATGTCGGTGTCGGGCAACTCGCGGCGCTGGGAGGCGCTGTCCTTGACCTCGACGATGCGGGAGCCGGGCCCCGCCGCCTCGAGAATATTGGCGCGGTCCCTGTCGCTCAGCGAGGACACGATCAGGTTGGGGACGAAGAGAATCTTCATGGGACCCTCGCTCACTTGATCAGGCCGTAGAACTTCCCCGCGTTCTCGCAGGTGATCTTGTGCGTGATCTCCGCGGGCAGATGGCCGAACTGCTCCGCGATGTACTTGGACGACTCGGGCCAGACGCCGTCGCCGTGCGGGTAGTCGGAGCCCCACATGAGCGTCTCCACGCCCATGTCGTCGATGAGCTTGGTGCCGATGCGGTCGAACTGGAAGGTCGCCTTGCATTGCCGGCGCCAGTAGTCGCTGGGCTTCATCTTCAGGCCCAAGTCGTGGAAGCGATCCTCCCACTCGAAGTCCATGCGGTCGAGGGCGTAGGGGATCCAGCCGATGCCGCTCTCGCCGAAGGCGATGCGCACCCGCGGGTAGCGTTCGAGGACGGCGGCGCCGACGATGGCGGCCAGGATGTTCACGAGGTTCATCTGGAAGGCGGAGACCACGGTGAAGAAGGCGGCGCGGCGGGTCAGCCCCTTCTGCTTCTCGAGCACGTCGGGCGAGAGCGCGGGGAAGGTGTGGAAGTGCAGCGGCAGCCCCACCTCGTTTACCGTCTGCCAGAGCGGCTCCCACACCGGATGCCACATGGGCTCCATGTTCCAGGAGCAGGAGAGCTCCATGCCGCGCACGCCCGACCCCGCTACGCGCTTGATCTCCTTCACCGCGGCGTCGATGTCGCCGTAGGGGAGGCAGGCGAGACCGATGTAGCGGTCCGGATCATGGCGGATAAAGTCGGCGAGCCAGTCATTGTAGATGCGGAACATCTCGGTGGCCGCCTCGTGGTCGTCGAGCCGCGTGGCCGCGCCCAGGATGCCGTAGAGCACTTCCGCCTGCACGCCGTCGCGATCCATGTCCTTGGCGCGCAGCACTGGATCCGAGGGACGGCGGATGCCCTTCTTGCCGTCCTCGTAGAGCCCCG
>Ga0335084_10004953_pt1 | contig 13153 bp, 9 predicted proteins | sample Lox_Sample_44_FD_206721 | JGI IMG/M metagenome (GOLD analysis project Ga0335084, IMG submission 206721) | Soil microbial communities from Loxahatchee National Wildlife Refuge, Florida, United States - Lox_Sample_4.4 | ecosystem: Environmental > Terrestrial > Soil > Wetlands | place: USA: Florida... | reverse complement strand
TGAAGGGGATCATGGCGATGGCGATCTTCGGGAACGTCATCACCAGCCTCTCCTGGTTCGGCGTGAACATGCTCGGGGTGGGGTTGCACTCCTACGGGTTCATGGACAAGGCCTTCTACGCCCTGGCCGTGTTCATCGGCTCGCAGCTCCTGCTCATGGGCCTCACCCTCCTGCCGCGGCAGTTCTGGAAGGGCCGGGCGGCCGCGCCCGCCTCCGGGCGAGGGCCCGCCCCCGCCGCCGGCCGGTAGCGCCGCCCGCGCCCGGGCCGCCGGACGTCGCCGCAGGGTTCGCCCGCCGCCCCGCGCCTTGTGGGGCGGCGGGCTCCGTCGTAGCCTGCCGGCCGCTCGATGACCCGCCCGCCCGGCATCCGGCTCCTCGGCGCCGCCGCCCTCCTCGCGGCCGCGGCCGCCGCCGCCGCGCAGGACGCCGCCGACCTCCCCGGCACGCCCGCGCGCCCGGTGCTGGTCGGGGCGGACCCCGACTACCCGCCCTACGAGTTCCTCGACCGGAACGGCCAGCCGGCCGGCTTCAACGTCGACCTGACCCGCGCCATCGCCGAGGTGATGGGGATGGCGGTCGAGTTCCGGTTCGGCCCCTGGGCCGACATCCGGCAGCGGCTGCTCCGGGGGGAGATCGACGTCCTGCAGGGGATCTCCTGGTCCGAGGAGCGGGCCCGGACCCTGGAGTTCAGCTCCCCGCACGCCATCGTCCACCACGCCATCTTCGCCCGCCGGGACGCCCCCCGCGTCTCCAGCCTCGAGGAGCTGCGCGGCAAGCGGGTGATCGTCTTCGGGGGCGGGATCATGGACGAGGCCCTCACCCGGCGCGTCCAGGGGGTGGAGGTGGTCCGGACCGGCACCCCGGCCGACGCCCTGCGTCTCCTCGCCTCCGGTCAGGACGATTACGTGGCCCTCGCCCTCCTGCCGGGCGTCTGGATCACCCGCGAGCTCGGGCTCGACAACGTCCAGCCGGTGGCCCGGCGGGTGGCGGTGGAGCGCTACGGCTACGCGGTCCGGAAGGGGAACGGCGAGCTCCTCGCCCGCTTCGACACCGGGCTCGCCATCCTGAAGCGGACCGGCCGCTACGACGCCATCCACGACCGGTGGCTCGGGCCGCTCGAGCCCCAGGGCGTCCCCTGGGGGACGCTGCTGCGCTGGGGGGCGATCGCCGCCCTCCCGCTCGGGCTGGCGGTGGGCGGGACCGTGCTCTGGTCGCGCTCCCTCCGGCGCCTGGTGGCGCAGCGGACCGCGTCGCTCCAGCGGGAGGTGGCCGAGCGGCGCCGGGCGGTGGAGGAGCTGGAGCGCCGCCAGGCGGAGCTGGTCCAGGCCTCGAAGATGGCGGCCCTGGGGGTGCTGGTCTCCGGGGTGGCCCACGAGATCAACAACCCGAACGGCTACATCCTCCTCAACATGCCCACCCTGAAGGCGGCCTTCGCCGACGCGGTCGAGGTGCTCGACGGGCGCCGCGCCGAGCTGGCCGGGCTCAAGCTGGCCGGGATCCCCTACGGGCGGATGCGGGAGGAGCTCCCGCGGATGCTGGACGAGATGCTGGAGGGCGGCCGGCGCATCAAGCACATCGTGGACGACCTCAAGGACTTCGCCCGCCGCGAGGACGACCCCCGGCTCGAGCCCACCGACGTGAACGAGGTGGCGCGCGCCTCGGTGCGCCTGGTGGACGCCGCCCTGCGGAAGGCCACCCTCCGCTTCGAGCTGGCCCTGGCGCCGGACCTCCCCCGGGTGCGCGGGAACGGGCGCCGGATCGAGCAGGTGGTGGTGAACCTCCTGCTCAACGCCTGCCAGGCGCTCCCCGGCCCGGAGCGCGGCGTCCGCCTCGCCACCCGGCACGACCCGGCGCTCCGGCAGGTGATCCTGTCGGTGGAGGACGAGGGGGTGGGGATCCCGGCGGAGGACCTGCCCCGGCTCGCCGACCCCTTCTTCACCACCAAGCGGGAGACCGGAGGCACCGGCCTGGGCCTCTCGGTCTCCAGCCAGATCGTGCGCGAGCACGGCGGGACCCTGGAGTTCCGCTCCGCGCCGGGGGCGGGGACCACCGCCTCGCTGGCCCTGCCGGCGCTCGAGGGGGAGGACGCGTGAGCGAGGGCTTCTACCCGCCCTTCGGGGTGCTGGTGGTGGACGACGAGCCCGCCTGGCTCCGCTCGGTCGGCCTCACCCTGGAGCGCGCCGCCGGGATCACCCACCTCCTCGCCTGCCAGGACGCCCGCCGGGTGATGGAGATCCTGGACGGCGACGACGTGGGGGTGGTGCTGCTCGACCTCACCATGCCCCACCTCTCGGGCGAGGATCTGCTGGGCAAGATCGCGGTCGAGCACCCCGAGGTGGCGGTGATCGTGGTCTCGGGGCTGAACCAGGTGGAGACCGCCGTGCGCTGCATGAAGCTCGGCGCCTTCGACTACCACGTGAAGACGGAGGAGGAGGACCGGCTGGTGGCCGGGGTGCTGCGGGCCATCCGGATGCAGGAGCTGCAGCGCGAGAACAGCGAGATGACCGCCCGCTTCATGTCGGGCGAGCTGCGGTGCCCGGAGGCCTTCGCCCGGATCGTCACCCAGGATCGGACCATGCTCACCCTCTTCTCCTACGTGGAGGCGGTGGCGCGCAGCCCCCAGCCGCTCCTGGTCACCGGGGAGAGCGGGGTGGGGAAGGAGCTGGTGGCGGCGGCCGCGCACCAGCTCGCCGGCTGCCCGGGGAAGCTGGTGGCGGTCAACGTCGCCGGGCTCGACGACGCGGTCTTCGCCGACACCCTCTTCGGCCACGTGCGCGGCGCCTTCACCGGGGCGGACCAGGCCCGGCGCGGGATGGTGGAGGAGGCGGCGGACGGGACGCTCTTCCTCGACGAGATCGGCGACCTCTCCATCCCCTCCCAGGTGAAGCTCCTCCGCTTCCTCCAGGAGGGCGAGTACTTCCCGCTCGGCAGCGATCGCCCGAAGCGGGTCAAGGCGCGCGTCATCGCCGCCACCCACCAGGACCTGGCCGCCAAGGAGCGGGCCGGGCTCTTCCGGCGCGACCTCTACTACCGCCTCCGCACGCACCGGGTCCGGGTGCCGCCCCTGCGCGAGCGGAGGGAGGACATCCCCCTCCTCCTCGAGCACTTCCTCGGCGAGGCGGCTGCCTCGCTCTCGAAGAAGAAGCCCACCGCCCCCCGCCAGCTGGCGCAGCTCCTCCAGACCCACGACTTCCCCGGGAACGTCCGCGAGCTCAAGGCGATGTGCTTCGACGCCGTCAGCCGGCACAAGGAGCGGGTGCTCTCCATGGACGCGTTCCTCGAGGCGATCGGGCGGCAGGGGCAGGCCCCGGCGGCGGGGGACGGGCGGGCGGGGAACCCCTTCTCCGGGGTGGAGCGGCTCCCCAGCTTCGACGAGGCCCTGGAGCTGCTGGTGAACGAGGCGATGGCCCGGGCAGGCGGGAACCAGACCCTGGCGGCGCGCCTGATCGGGATCTCGCAACCCTCGCTCTCCAAGCGGCTGAAGAGCTACCGGCGCTGAGCGGCGCCCGAACCGGCATGCCCGGAGGAATGGCATGCCCGAGGGCATTCCGCGCGGAACCCCCGGTCCTCCTTGGCGATGCCGGGGGGGCACCCCCGGGGCGCATGCCCCCCGGAATACCCGTTCGATCGTGCCGCGGTGCGTGACAGGCCGGTGGCGCGTCGGGATTTTTCGTTTCCGCCCGGCGGCACCGCGCGTGCTCCTGCCCCTCACCTCCGGAACCCCGAGGTCGAGCCAGGCGCCGCATCGGAGGTGGGGTCCCCGGAGCCAACCGCTGGCCAAGGAGCCCCCCGATGCTGAAGCGCCTCCTGAAGAGCCTCTACTTCCAGGTCATCTGCGCCGTGATCCTCGGGGCGCTGCTCGGCTGGCTCTACCCGGCCGCCGGCGCCAAGATGAAGCCGCTCGGCGACGGCTTCATCAAGCTGGTGAAGATGCTCATCGCCCCCATCGTGTTCACCACGGTGGTGACCGGGATCGCCAAGATGGGCGATCTGAGGAAGGTGGGCCGGGTCGGGCTCAAGGGGATCGTCTACTTCGAGGTCCTCACCACCCTGGCGCTGGTGATCGGCCTGATGGTGGCCAAGTGGTACCAGCCGGGCGCGGGCATGAACGTGAACCCGGCCACCCTCGACACCAAGGCGATCGCCAACTACACCAACCCGAACGCCCACCTGAACACGGTGGACTTCATCCTCAACATCATCCCCAAGGACGTCGCCGACGCCTTCGCCAAGGGCGACATCCTGCAGGTGCTCCTCTTCGCCGTGCTGTTCGGGGTGGCGCTCGCCTCGATGAAGAAGGCGGGCGAGCCGGTCCTCCACTTCATCGACGGGCTCTCCGCCGTCCTCTTCAAGATCGTCTCGGTGGTGATGCGGCTCGCCCCGCTGGGCGCCTTCGGGGCGATGGCCTTCACCATCGGCAACTTCGGCCTCGGCACCCTGCGGCAGCTCGGCGGCCTGATCCTCTGCTTCTACACGACCAGCGCGCTCTTCGTCTTCCTGATGCTCGGGACCGTGATGCGCGTCTGCGGCCTCTCGATCGTCAAGTTCCTCCGCTACATCTGGGAGGAGATCCTGGTGGTGCTCGGCACCTCCTCGTCCGAGTCGGCCCTCCCCCTGATGATGCGGAAGATGGAGCGGCTCGGCTGCTCCAAGTCCGTGGTCGGCATGGTCGTGCCCATGGGCTACTCGTTCAACCTGGACGGCACCTCGATCTACCTGACCCTGGCGACCCTCTTCATCGCCCAGGCGACCAACACCCACGTCACCCTCGGCCAGGAGCTCGAGATCCTGGCGGTGCTGCTCCTCACCTCCAAGGGGGCGGCGGCGGTGACCGGCGGCGGCTTCATCACCCTGGCCGCCACGCTCTCCGCGGTGGGCAACATCCCGGTGGCCGGCCTCTGCCTGCTGCTCGGCATCGATCGGTTCATGTCGGAGGCCCGCGCCATCACCAACCTGATCGGGAACGGGGTCGCCTCGGTGGCCGTCTCCCGCTGGGAGGGCGAGCTCGACGGCGAGCGCGCCCGGGCGGTGCTGGACGGCCACGAGCCGCTCGAGGCCGCCCCCGCCCCGGAGAACGACGCCGCCGCGGCGGCCGCCTAGGCGGCCCCGGAGCTCCTGACCATGAAGCGGATCCTCGCGGCCCTGTCCCGACTCTGGAACACCCTCCGGGACGCCGACGCGCGCACCGCGCTCCGGCGCCAGGAGGTCCCCAGCCGCAAGTAGCGCAGCCCGGGGCGGCTCCCCCTTGCCGCCCTCTCATCCGAGAGTCGACATCGAGACCCCGGCCGCCGCGAGGCGCGCCGGGGTCCGCCGTCTTCGGGGACCGCCCGTCGCCGCGGGCGAGCTTCGCCCTTCCGCGGCCGTGCGCTGCGCGCTCAGGGCGCGGCCGGCGCGCCGGCGACCGGCGGGCGCTGCAGGGCCCGCCGCTGCGCGTCGAGCGTGGCGACCAGCTTCGGCACGCCGCCGAGCTGGAGGAGCTGCGGGAGCTGCTCCTGGTAGCCCTCGAGGAGGGCCAGGCCGCCGACGGTGGCGTCGTAGATGCGCCAGCGTCCATCGTCGCCGTGCCGGAGCCGGAAGGCGAGGGGGACTTGCTGGCCGCCGGACGTGGCGACCGCCTGGACCTCGGCGTCCCGTCCCGCCTGCCGCGCGGGACGGAGGGCGAGCGTCCACCGGGCGCCGGGCGCGAGCCGGGGCAGGTAGGTCCCCTCGAGCAGGGCGCGCAGCGCCGCCACCACCCGCTCGCGGTCGCGTTCCGGGAGGCGGCTCCAGTGGCGGCCGAGGCTGCGCCGCGCCAGCTCCCGGTAGTCGACGCGGTCCGCGGCGAGCCGCGCGAGCTCCTCCCGACCGGCGCCGGCCTCGAGCGCGGCCCGGAGGCTGGCGTCGGCGTCCCGGAGGGCGGCGGCGGGGTCGGGGGCGGCGGCGAGGAGCGCGGCGAGCGAGAGGGCGGCGACCACGCGCTCCCATCTATCACGCCCGCGCCCGTCGCGGTCGCGCCCGCGACCCGGGCGGTCGCCGGGTCCGCCCGGCCCGGGAGCGCCCTGCGCCGCTCGTGGAGCTCGGGCGCCTGAACCGGACCGCAGGGGTCACGCCCCCCAGTCCAGCACCACCTTCCCCGACTGCCCGCTCCGCATCACGTCGAAGCCGCGCCGGAACTCGTCGACGGGGAAGCGGTGGGTGATGACGGGCGAGACGTCGAGCCCGCTCTGGAGCATCGCCACCATCTTGTACCAGGTCTCGTACATCTCCCGGCCGTAGATGCCCTTGAGCTGGAGCCCCTTGAAGACCACCTGGCTCCAGTCGATCGCCTCCTCGCCCGGCATGATCCCGAGGAGGGCCACCCGGCCGCCGTGATTCATCACCTCGAGGAGCTGACGGAAGGCGCGGCCGTTGCCGCTCATCTCCAGGCCGACGTCGAACCCCTCCTTCATCCCGAGCTCCTCCATCACCGCGCGCAGGTCCTCCCGGGCGACGTTCACGGTGCGCGAGGCCCCGAGCCTCGCGGCCAGGGCGAGCCGGTAGTCGTTCACGTCGGTCACCACCACGTGGCGGGCTCCGACGTGGCGGGCGATGCCGGCTGCCATCACGCCGATGGGGCCGGCGCCGGTGATGAGCACGTCCTCGCCCACCAGGTCGAAGGAGAGGGCGGTATGGGCGGCGTTGCCGAACGGGTCGAAGACCGCGGCCACCTCGTCGGGGATGTCGTCCGGGATCCGGTAGACGTTGTCGGCCGGGATCGCCAGGTACTCGGCGAAGCAGCCGGGGCGGTTCACCCCCACGCCGATGGCGTGCCGGCAGAGGTGGCGCCGCCCCGCCCGGCAGTTGCGGCAGAAGCCGCAGGTGACGTGCCCCTCGCCGCTCACCCGCTCGCCGATGCGGAACGCGTCCACCTCCGAGCCGAGCCGCTCCACCCGGCCGACGTACTCGTGCCCGACGATCATGGGGACCGGGATGGTGCGCTCGCTCCAGGCGTCCCAGTTGTAGATGTGGACGTCGGTGCCGCAGATGGCGGTCTTCGAGATGCGGATGAGGACGTCGTGGACGCCCACCTCCGGGAGCGGGGCGTCCTGCACCATCCAGATCCCCTCCGCGCGGCGGGACTTGACGAGGGCCTTCACGTGGACTCCGTTCCGGGGGGGCTAGACGACCCCGAGGGCGCGGCCGACCTTCTGGAACGCGGCGACGGCGCGATCGAGGTCCTCGCGCGAGTGGGCGGCGCTCACCTGGGTCCGGATCCGCGCCTGGCCGCGGGGCACGACCGGGAAGAAGAAGCCGACGGCGTAGACCCCCTCCTCGAGGAGCCGGCGCGCGAATTCCTGCGCCAGGGGGGCCTCGCCCAGCATCACCGGGACGATGGGGTGCTCACCCGGCAGGAGGCGGAAGCCGGCCCGGCCGAGCTCGGCCCGGAAGTGGCGGGCGTTCTCCCGGAGGCGCCGGCGGAGGTCGTCGCCCCGCTCCAGCAGGTCGAGGACCGCGAGGCTCGTGGCGGCGATGACCGGGGCGAGGGTGTTGGAGAACAGGTATGGCCGGGCCTTCTGCCGGAGCCAGGCGACGATCTCGCGCGAGCGCCTTGCCCAGCGTGCCGGTGACCAGGTCCACGCGGCCGGTCACGCCGAAGAGCTCGTGGGTCCCACGGCCCCGCTCGCCCACGAAGCCGACGGCGTGGCTGTCGTCCACCATCACCAGCGCCCCGTGCTTCCCCGCCAGGTCGCAGAGCTCCGGGAGCTTCGCGAAGTACCCGTCCATGGAGAAGACGCCGTCGGTGGCGATCAGCTTGAAGCGGGCGCCCGCCAGGTCCGCCTCCACCAGCCGGGCGGAGAGCTCGGCCATGTCCCCGTTGGCGTAGCGGTAGCGGCGCGCCTTGCAGAGCCGGATCCCGTCGATGATCGAGGCGTGGTTGAGGGCGTCGGAGATCACCGCGTCCTCCTCGCCGAGGAGGGCCTCGAAGACGCCGCCGTTGGCGTCGAAGCAGGAGGAGAAGAGGATCGCGTCCTCGAAGCCGAGGAAGCGGGCGATGCGCCCCTCGAGCTCCTTGTGCACGTCCTGGGTGCCGCAGATGAAGCGGACCGAGGAGAGCCCGAAGCCGGTGCGGGGGAGGGCGGCCCGGGCGGCCTCCACCAGCTCCTGCCGGCCGGCCAGCCCCAGGTAGTCGTTGGCGCAGAGGTTGACCACCCGCCGCCCGTCGGCCTCCACCCAGGGCCCCTGGCGGCTGGTGATCACGCGCTCCCGCTTGAGGAGGCCCTCGGCCTCGAGCTGGCGGAGCTCGCCTCGCAGGTGCTCGGTGAAGGCGGTGCTCATGGGCTCCTCCACGCCCCGCGGCGGGGCGCCACGGTTCTAACCGGGGCGGGCTGGCACCGCCCCTCTGCCCCGGGGCGGGGCGGCGGCCGATACGTTACAACGGGTCTCGATGGCGCGCCGCGCCGGCTCGCTCGACCTGCCCTTCCACCCCGCGGTGCGGGAGTGGTTCGCCTGCGCCTTCGGGGAGCCCACCCCGGCCCAGCGGCTCGGCTGGCCGCCCATCCACGCCGGCGACAGCACCCTGCTGCTCGCGCCCACCGGGAGCGGGAAGACGCTGGCCGCCTTCCTCTCCTGCCTCGACCGGCTGATGTTCGCCCCCGAGCCGCCCCGGCGGGAGCGGCTGCGGGTGGTCTACGTCTCCCCCCTCAAGGCGCTGGCCGTGGACGTGGAGCGGAACCTGCGCCTTCCCCTGGCCGGCATCGCCGCCGCGGCGGTGGAGCGTGGCGAGGCCCACCGGAGCCCGGCGGTGGCGGTACGGAGCGGGGACACGCCCGCCCGGGAGCGGGTCCGCTTCGCCCGGGAGCCGGCCGACATCCTGATCACCACCCCGGAGTCGCTCTACCTCCTCCTCACCTCCGCCGCCCGGGAGACGCTCCGCACCGTGGAGACCGTGATCGTGGACGAGATCCACGCCCTCGTCCCCACCAAGCGCGGCGCCCACCTCGCGCTCTCGCTGGAGCGGCTGGAGCGGCTCACCGGTCGGCCCCTCCAGCGGATCGGCCTCTCCGCCACCCAGCGCCCCCTCGAGGAGGTGGCGCGGTTCCTGGGGGGGGCCGGCCCGGCCCCGGCGCGCCCCCCCGGCGGCCGGCGGCGGCCGCGCCGCCCCGCGCCCGCCGGTCCGCCCGGGGCGTTGGCCGAGTTCCGCGAGCCGGGGGCCGCGGTCCGCTACCGCCCGGTGACGGTGGTGGACGCCGGGGCGCGAAAGGCGCTCGCGCTCACCGTCGAGGTTCCGGTCGAGGACATGGCGCGGCTCGCCCGGGCGCCCGCAGTGGACGGCGCGGAGGGCGCCGGGGGAGGGGAGGCGGGCGGCTCCATCTGGGCGGCGATCCATGGCCGCCTCCTCGAGCTCGTCCGCGCCCACCGCTCCACCCTCCTCTTCGTGAACAGCCGCCGGGTGGCGGAGCGGCTGGCGGGGGCGCTCAACGCCCTGGCAGGCGAGACCCTGGTCCAGGCCCACCACGGCTCCGTCGCCCGGGCGCAGCGGCTCGAGATCGAGGAGAACCTGAAGGCGGGGCGGGTCCGCGGGCTGGTGGCCACCTCCACCCTCGAGCTGGGCATCGACATGGGGGCGATCGATCTCGTCGTCCAGATCGAGGCCCCCCCCTCGGTGGCCAGCGGGCTGCAGCGGATCGGCCGGGCCGGCCACCAGGTGGGGGCGCCGTCGAGCGGCGTGCTCTTTCCCAAGTACCGGGCCGACCTGCTCGCCTGCGCCGCGCTCACCGAGGCGATGCACGAGGGGGAGGTGGAGGCGACCCGCTACCCGCGGAACGCCCTCGACGTGCTGGCGCAGCAGATCGTGGCGATGGTCTCGCTCGACGACTGGCCGGTGGAGGCGCTGCTGGAGGCGGTCCGGGGGGCGGCGCCCTACGCCGAGCTCCCCCGGACGGTCTTCGAGGGCGTGCTGGATCTCCTCTCCGGCCGCTACCCGGCGGAGGAGCTGGCCGAGCTCCGCCCGCGGATCACCTGGGACCGGGTGCGGGGCGTGCTCCGCGCCCGGGAGGGCGCTCGCCGGGTGGCGGTGGTGAACGGCGGGACCATCCCCGACCGCGGTCTCTACGGCGTCTTCCTGGCGGGCGATCGGGAGCGGCAGGCGCGGGTCGGGGAGCTGGACGAGGAGATGGTCTTCGAGTCGAAGGTGGGCGAGGTATTCGTCCTCGGCGCCTCCAGCTGGCGGATCGAGGAGATCACCCACGACCGCGTCCTCGTCTCCCCCGCGCCGGGCGAGCCCGGCCGGATGCCCTTCTGGCACGGGGACGCCGCCGCCCGGCCGCCCGAGCTCGGGCGGCGGATCGGCCGCCTGGCGCGGGCGCTCCGGGCGCTGCCCAGGGCGGCGGCCAGGGAGCGGCTCCAGACCCGCTCCGACCTCGACGCCCCCGCCGCCGACAACCTGCTCCGCTTCCTCGAGGACCAGCACGCCGCCACGGGCGCGGTGCCCGACGACGCCACGGTGGTGGTGGAGCGGTTCCGGGACGAGCTGGGCGACTGGCGGGTCTGCCTCCTCGCCCCCCTGGGGACCCCGCTCCTCGCCCCCTGGTGCATGGCGGCCACCGCCCGGGCCCGGGAGCTGCTCGGGGCCGAGCCGGAGACGCTCTGGACCAACGACGGGTTCGCCCTCCGCCTGCCCGACCGCGACGCCCCGCCCGCGCTCGACTTCCTCTTCCCCGAGGCGGGCGAGGTCGAGGGGCTGGTGCTCGAGGCGCTCGGCGGGACGGCGCTCCTCGCCGCCAAGTTCCGGGAGGCGGCGGCGCGGGCGCTGCTCCTCCCCCGGCGACACCCGGGGCGCCGCGCGCCGCTCTGGCAGCAGCGGAAGCGGGCGGCGGACCTGCTCTCGGTGGCGGCGCGCTTCGCCGACTTCCCGGTGCTCCTCGAGGCCTACCGGGAGTGCCTGCGCGACGTGTTCGACCTGCCGGCCCTGGTGGACCTGCTCGGCCGGATCCGGTCTCGCCAGGTGCGCGTGGTGACCGCCGACACCCGCACTCCCTCGCCCTTCGCCGCCTCGATCCTCTTCGGGTTCGTGGCCAACTTCATCTACGACGGCGACGCGCCCCTGGCCGAGCGGCGCGCCCAGGCGCTCGCCATCGACCAGGCGCAGCTCCGCGAGCTCCTGGGCGAGGCGGAGCTCCGCGAGATCGTGGACGGGGAGGCGATGGCCGACCTCGAGGCGCGGCTCCAGTGCCTGGCCCCGGAGCTCCGCGCCCGGAGCGTGGACGGCCTGGCCGATCTCCTGCTGCGGCTCGGCGATCTCTCCCGGGAGGAGCTGCGCGCCCGGAGCGGCACCCCCGAGGCCGCCGCCGGGCCGGAGCGGCTCCTGGCCGAGGGGCGGGCGGTCGCGCTCCGCATCGCCGCGGAGGAGCGGCTGGTGGCGGTGGAGGACGCCGCCCGGTACCGGGACGCCCTCGGCGTGCCGCTCCCGCCCGGCCTCCCCGAGGCGCTGCTCGGGCCGGTGCCGGACCCGCTCGCCGGCCTGGCGCTCCGCCACGCCCGGCGCCACGCTCCCTTCACCACCGCCGACCTGGCCGGCCGGCTCGGGCTCGCGCCGGCGGCGGTCGAGCCGGTGCTCGAGCGCCTGGCGGCGGAGGGGCGGATCCTGGAGGGCGCCTTCCGCCCGGGCGGCAGCGGGCGGGAGTGGTGCGACCCCGAGGTCCTCCGCTCCCTGCGCCGCCGCTCCCTGGCGCGGCTCAGGGAGGAGGTCGAGCCGGCCGAGCCCCGCGCCCTGGCCCGGGCGCTCCTCGCCTGGAACGGGATCCCCGGGAAGGCCCGGGGGCTCGAGGGGCTCCTCGACGCCGTCGAGCGGCTCCAGGGCGCGCCCCTCCCGGCCTCGCTCCTCGAGCGCGAGATCCTCCCGGCGCGCGTCCAGGGCTACCTGCCGGGCGACCTCGACGCCCTGGCGGCGGGCGGGGAGGTGCTCTGGGTCGGGCTCGAGCCGCTCGGCGAGCGGGACGGCCGGATCGCCCTCTACCTGGCCGGCGCCCTGCCGAGGCTCCTCCCCCCGGCGGCAGCCCGGCCTCCGGCCGGCGAGGGCCGGGCGCGGAAGATCCTGGACCACCTGGCCCGCCGCGGGGCCTCGTTCTTCCCCGAGCTCCACGAGGCGGCCGGCGGCGGCTTCCCGCCCGAGACCGTGGACGCGCTCTGGAGCCTGGCCTGGGCAGGCCTGGTCACCAACGACACCTTCCAGCCGCTCCGCGCCTACGCCGCGAGCACCCCTCGCCGGGCCGAGGGGCGGCGCCGGGCGCCGGTCGGCCCGCCCCGCCCGCGTCTCTCCACGCCGCCGGAGGCAGGGGGGCGCTGGACCCTGGTCGAGGCCCGGCGCGCGGCGGGGGGCGGGGAGCCGACCGCCACCGAGTGGAGCGCCGCGACGGCGCAGCAGCTCCTCGCCCGGTACGGCCTCGTCACCCGGGGTGCCGCCGCGGCGGAGGGGCTGCCCGGGGGCTTCGGCGCGGTCTACGACGTGCTGCGCCACCTGGAGGAGTCGGGGCGGATCCGGCGAGGGTACTTCGTGAGCGGGGTGGGGGCGATGCAGTTCGCCCAGCCCGGCGCCCTCGACCTCCTGCGCGCGTCGCGGACGCCGGGGGAGCGGCCGGAGGTGGTCCGGCTGGCCGCCGCCGACCCGGCCAGCGCCTGGGGCGGGCTGCTCGACTGGCCCGAGCTCCAGGAGGCGGGCGCGAGGCGCCCGGCGCGGGCGGCGGGGGCGCAGGTGGTCCTGGTGGACGGCGCCCTGGGCGCGTATTTCGCGCGCGGGCTCCGGCAGCTCCTCGCCTGGCTCCCCGAGGAGGAGCCGGATCGATCGCGGGTGGGGGCGGCGGTGGCCTCGGAGCTGTCGGCCGCCGCGCGCGAGGCGCTCGGCCGAGGGGAGGGGGTGCTGATCGAGGAGGTGAACGGCGTCGCGGCCGCCTCCCACGCGCTGGCGGGGTTCCTCGAGGCGGCGGGGTTCTCGGCCGCCGCCGACGGGCTCCGGCTCACGCGCCGCGCCGCGGCCGCCCTGGCAGGCGGGGCGGCGCCGGGGGCCGCGGCGGGATAGGGAGCTTCCCCCGGAGCCCATCCCGGGGAGGGGAGCGGGCCGCGCTTCCCGCTTGCGCGCCGCCCTGGCCTGCGCCATACGGTCCGAAACCCCGGGGGCCGACCGCATGCTGCTCGTGAA
>Ga0335084_10004952_pt1 | contig 13153 bp, 11 predicted proteins | sample Lox_Sample_44_FD_206721 | JGI IMG/M metagenome (GOLD analysis project Ga0335084, IMG submission 206721) | Soil microbial communities from Loxahatchee National Wildlife Refuge, Florida, United States - Lox_Sample_4.4 | ecosystem: Environmental > Terrestrial > Soil > Wetlands | place: USA... | reverse complement strand
GGCGTGGAACCTCGCCTGGACCCCGAGGTTCCACCCATACACGTCGTACGGCGAGCCTGACAAGCCCGGCACGATGACTGGCGGCGTCGAGTCAGCCACGTAGGCGTCGTAGCGCACGCTTCCGCTCACTGTTAACCGATCACCGAACCGCTTTCCGAGCGTGGCGCCGGCTTCGTAGCTCCAGCCGTCGAGGTTGTCATCATGATAGTTGTGATACACCGCCTGCGCCGCCACTGCGAGCCATGGCGCTTCGGCGCCGAGGCCGAATTTGGTCCGCAGCAGCGCTCTCGCCCCCAACCCGATGTTGCTCAAGCCGGTGTAGTGCAGATAGCTCTGCGAGGTGCCGAGCAGGCTCAGACCCAGCCCGGCGCTAGCGCTAAGCTGCTGGCGATAGCCGCCGGCGAGATCGATCACAGTCGCCGTGTCCCCCTTGCGCTCGTCTGCTTCGAAGGCATTTGACAGGTTGTCGTCGTAGGTGAATCCACCGTTGGCGTCGAAACCCCACTCCGAGCGCACGTCGACGGTGATCAGCGCCAGCACGCAACACAGCCAGAAAGTGAGCAATCGCGGCGCACTTGTCATTTGCGTCTGCATCTAGACCACAGGCATTCCGTCCCAGGCCCCGGGCTGTGGATCGCGCTGCTGCTTCGGTCGCCACTCGCTGGTTGCGATCCACTCGATCAGCTGGTCCGCGGGCAGCGGACGGCAGATTCCGAAGCCCTGGCCCAAATCGCAGCCCAGCTTGCGCAGGACCCCCATTACTTCGATGTCTTCAATCCCCTCGGCTACAACGGTCAATCCCAGGCTATGTCCCAGATCGATGGTCGAGCGCACGATGGCAGCGTCTTTTTCCCGCTCGGAGATGTGAGTGACGAAGGTACGGTCTACTTTCAGCTCGTCGCAGTGCAAGCGCTGGATGTACGCGAGCGAGGAATAACCGGTGCCATAGTCGTCGATCGCGAGGCGCAGCCCCAGGCGCTTGAGCTCTCTCATGATCTCCTGTACGCGCTGGGGATCTTCCATCAAGGCGCTTTCGGTGACCTCGACGATCACGAAGTCGGCCGGAACGCCGTGCGCGCGCGTGGCCGATCCGAAGATATCGGGCAGCTCGCGGTCGAGCAAGTCGCGGGTGGAGACGTTGATCGAGACGCTCAAAGGCACGCCCTTGGACAGCCAGGCGCCGCACTGACGCATCGCTTCCGGGATCACCCAGCGCGTCACTTCTCTGATGACACCGGTCTGTTCCGCGAAGGGGATGAACTCGGAGGGTGGGAGCACTCCGCGGTCGGGATGCTCCCAACGCACCAAAGCCTCCACTCCGACCAGCCGCGCGCGCCGTAGGTCGACCTTCGGCTGGTAGTGCAGCTTGAGCTGGCGGGCCGCGATGGCTCTGCGCAGATCGCTCAACAACGACAGCTGCTCGGCGCGGTGCTTGTCGTAGCTTGGTTCGTACACCGCCACGCCCGACTTCTGTTGCTTCGCCTCGTACATCGCGACGTCGGCGTGCTGCAAGAGTATGCCCGCCTCTTCACCATGCAGCGGGCACTGCGCTATGCCGATGCTCGACCCAACGTCGACCGGTTGGCCCTCGATCTCGATCGGCTCTTCCAGGACCGCGTCGATCATGCGCGCTACCACCAGTGCGCGGTCTGAGCTGCCGGTGGCGAGCAGGATGCCGAACTCGTCTCCACCGAGGCGCGCCACGGTGTCGGATTCCCTCACCGCATTGCGCAGACGCCTCGCCACCTCTTGCAGCACCACATCGCCGGCGCCGTGGCCCAACGTGTCGTTGATGTACTTGAAGCGGTCCAGATCCATGACCAGAACCGAAACTTGAGTGCCGGCGCGGCGAAACAGCTTCACGGCCTGGGCCAGGCGGTCGTTGAACATCGCACGGTTCGGGAGCCCCGTCAGCGTGTCCTCGTAGGCTAGGCGCATGACCTCCGCCTCGCGCGCGGCGATCCCCTCCAGCATGTGGTTGAAGCTGGTTGCCACCGCCTCGATTTCTTCGCCGTGCTCGACCTCGATGCGCCCGGTGTAGTCCCCGTCACGCACCCGCTTCGCAAACTGCGTCAGCACCGCGAGCGGCTGTGTGATGCGGCGCGCCAGGAACACGCTGCCGATGATCGACGCGCCGATGCTGGCGAGCGTCAGCAGCAGCAGAAGCGATTTCAAGCGCTCGAGCGGCTCCATGCCTTCCAGGACCGAGCGCTGGAGAACGATCTTGAGCGGGTCGCTGCCTTGCTTTGCCAGCGTGGATACGGTCGTATCGAACCCATCCAGCCGCAGCGGCGCACCGCCCAAAGTGTCTTGCGCCGATATCGCGCGCAGCGATGCTTCCAGATCCTTCTTGGCCCTTGTGGTGGCAAGTACCTGCCAGTTCCCACTCGGGTCTTGTCCCAGGAAGGACACATGCAGCGAGGTTATGGCGCGCAGGTCGCTCAAGAATCCGGCGTCGATGAGAAACCCCATCGCCACCCACGCGATCGGATCGGGCGCCAGGACCGGCACGACGACGACCTGATACAGACGGTTGTCGATCATCAACAGGGCCGAGGCCTTGCCGCGCTGTTGAGCGGAGCGGATCAGCGCGAGTCGCGGAAACGGCCGACGCACCGCTCCCGGGTGTAGCGAATCGGCGATCAGGATGTTGTCGGGAGACACCAGCATCATGACGCTGGCTTGAACACGGGCACCGTGGTTGTGCAGCACGGAGGGAATGGTTGGCGAGTCGCCGGTGGCGACGGCCTGCCGGAACGCGAAGTCCTTGGACAAGACTTCCGCCGCTTGCAGCAGTCGCTGCTGGTTCTGCTCCACCAGGCGCAGGAACACCCGCTCGCCGACGTGCAGCTCTTCGGTGTTCCGCTCCCGGGCGATGCCTGCGCTCGAGCGGTCGACGAGCAGCAGCACGCTTGCCTGCACTACTGTGAAGAGCAACGCGAACACGAGCGCCAGTCGGCCGCTGAGACTGCGCACCTTGAACGCATCCCGCTTCATGTGGAAACGGCTGTGCCTTAGGAGAGATGGAGGGCGTCCCGTGTAGGCGCTTCTGCGGTGCAGATGCCGGTGGCAAGAGCGCTTATCTCGTCGGCGGGACCCCCTGTATGCCGGTGAGATGCCCGCTTCACTCGCCTCGATGATGTGACGCGGGATTTAACAGTGTCGAAGCAAGAAGAAGGCCATTGCGTCGAGTCAGAACGACGCCTTCGCGCGCGTATTCTTCCGCTACAAAAACTGTTTTCAATGTCGCGACAGAGCCGGCAAAACGCGCGCCCGGCAGGCGCGCGTACGCGGTGTCAGCTTGGGAGCGCTTCCTGCTTTTCTATGGGCTTGTCAGAGCTTCCTTGCGGAGACGCCGACATGGTGCAGATTGTCGGGATTCTGATGGCGCTCGCTGGTGTGGGCGCTTTGCTGTACGCCGCGGAGCGGTTGTTCTCCGCAGTGCGAGGGCAGCCCTTGTGGCGTCGAGACAGCGGAGTAGATCTGCTCTACTGGCTCGTCACACCGCTCGTGATCCGGGCGGTCTCAAAGATCCTCGCCTTCGGTGTCGCCGTCGTAACCCTCGCTGCGCTCGACCGGCAGATCGGCGCGCGCATCGCCGATGGGTTCGGTCCGGTTGTGCAACAGCCGCAGTGGCTGATGCTGCTCGAGCTCCTCGTGCTGGGCGACCTGATCGGCTACTGGGTTCATCGCTGGTTTCACAGCCGGCGCCTGTGGAGATTCCACGCGGTGCATCACAGCTCGAGGCGCCTCGATTGGTTGTCGGCCCTCAGAGTGCATCCGGTCAATGACCTCGTCACCAAGCTGGTGCAGGCGGCAGCGCTAGCTGGCCTCGGCTTCCCGCTCAAGGCGCTCGCCGGCTATGTTTTGTTCCTGACCTTCTATTCCGCCTTGCTTCACGCCAATCTCAGTTGGTCGTTCGGGCCATTGCGCTACGTGATCGCGAGCCCGTTGTTCCATCGCTGGCACCACACCACCGAAGAACAGGGCCTCGACAAGAACTACGCACCGGTATTGCCTCTCCTGGACCTGGCCTTCGGCACGTTCTACTTGCCGAGAGGAGTTCAACCCACGCGCTTCGGAACCAGGACGAGCCTCCCGGATACCTACATCGGACAGCTGGCGTTTCCCTTCCGGCGCGCGGAGCGCCCGCTCTGCAACCCTGAATCTTCTGTGCTGTGCAGCCGCAGCAGCATGGGCGCCAGCCTGCACGTCTGACACGAAACCGCGAGCGCCAGAAAGCGCGCGGACACGCTCAGCGCTGTGGCTTCTTCCAGATGCCGCGCTCCTGCATCAGCGCAATCTGGGTCTTGATCACTTTCTCGCGGTATTCCGCGTGCTTCATCGGCGCTCGCTCGAGGTACAGATTCTTCGGGTAGATGGGCTGCTCGTAGACGATCTGATACAGCTCGGTGCGCAGGTCCTTCATCCAGTTGTCCCACTGCGCGCGCGCGCGGTGGTCGCGTAGCGCCTCGATATCGATCACCCCACCTACGTAGGTTGACCCGGCCCCGTAGTCCTGACGCCCCACGATCTGCCCCTTGTAGTTGATGATGAAGGACCGGCCGCCGAACGTATCGATCGGCGTGTTCTCCTCGGCGAAAAGGTAGTAGGTGCCCATGTTGGGGGCCACGATGTACATGTTGTTGTCCAACGCCCGGGCGCGACTCTGAATCTCGAACAATTCGTTGCCCGTGCCCGGATGCGGGTAGGATGCGCGATATACCACCTCGGCGCCGTTCATGGCGAGCGCCCGCGCGTTCTCAGGATAGGAACCTTCATTGGCCATCATGATGCCGAGGCGCCCGATGTCTGTGTCGACCACCGGCCAGAACGCCTGCAAGTTGCGCCCGTATTTCTCTACCCACCAGTCGTACACGTCGTGCGGGCAGACCGAGTGCTCGACCGGGAACAACGGCGAGACCTTGTAGTGCTGAAGAATGACCTTGCCCTTGGGGTCGAGAATGAAGCCGACGTTGAAAAAACGGTCGTTGAGATCGGGATGGCGCGCCTTGGCCTGCGCCATGATGAACGCGTCGTACTCCTTGGCGATTTTTCCGAGGTATTCGGTCTCCTCTCCCGGGATGTCGATCGCGCCCTCGCGCGCGAACTGGACATGGTCGAGATCCAGCACCTCATCGTTGAAGCCCTGCAGCGCGCCCTCGGGGAAGGCGATCAGGCGGACCGGAAGATCTAGGCTGGATAGCCAGGCCGCGGCCTTCACCAGGTGCGATAGGTGCTCGAGGTTGAGCATGATGTCCTTTCGCTTGCGGATGCCCCGCACAGTGGGAATGAGGCCGACGGCGGTATAGGGTCTGATCATGGAGTTCCTCCCGGGGACGCGACGCACGTGTTCGAGTTGGAGTAAGTTTAGCTTAGAGTGAAAAGGTGAAGAGGTGAGAAAGTGAAGAGCGGGCGCAGGCGCTTCCTGCTGGTTCTGCCGCTGTTCGCTCGCGCGCTGGATGCATGGGCAACTTATCCGCAAGTGAACCGCGGTCGGATGCTCGCATTCCCGCGCGATCACGGCGCGCATCCAACGTACCGGACGGAGTGGTGGTACATCACCGGATGGGTCAGCGACGCGAGAGGTGGCGAGCTCGGCGTGCAGGTCACCTTCTTCCGCAACCGTCCACAGGTGCAGGAAGACAATCCAAGCCCCTTCGCTCCCAAGCAGCTGGTGTTCGCTCACGCTGCGATCGCAGACCCCAGTCTTGGAAGGTTACGCCACGATCAGCGCTCTGCGCGCGAAGGCTTCGGTTTGGCCGGCCTGGAAACCGGCAACACGCGTGTGTGGATCGAGGACTGGTCGCTTCGGCTCGCACCCGAGGGTTACGTTGCACAAGTCGCCGCACGCAACTTCGGCATGCGCCTCACATTCAGACCGACGCAGCCGATCCTGCTGGAGGGTGAAGGCGGTTACAGCCGCAAGGGACCGAAGTCCGAGCAAGCGAGCTACTACTACAGCCGCCCGCAGCTTGCGGTTGCTGGCGAACTTGCAGTCGACGGCAACGCCATCGCGGTGACTGGCGAGGCGTGGCTCGATCACGAATGGTCGAGCGAATATCTCGCACTGGAAGCCGAAGGCTGGGACTGGATCGGCATCAACTTGTCAGACGGCGGCGCGCTCATGGCCTTTCGCATTCGCCGCAAGGACGGACGCGATTTGTGGGCTGGCGGCACGCTGCGGGATGCCTCGGGGAAGACGAGGGTTCTTGCGCCCGGCGAGATCGGATTCACACCGGTGCGGCGGTGGCGCTCGCCTCGCACCAATGTCGAGTACCCGGTTGCAATGCGTGTGAACGTAGGCGCGCTGACGCTGCACCTCGAACCTCTCATGGACGACCAGGAGTTGGACTCGCGCGCCAGCACCGGAACGATCTACTGGGAAGGGGCGGTGCGGGCGACGCACGAGGGGCGCGAAGTCGGACGCGGTTATCTCGAGCTCACCGGCTACGCGCTAGCGCTGCGGTTGTGAGACTAGAAGGCTGCGGACGGCATCCGGCTTCGGCAGTGGCGTCACAGCGCCGAAGCCGGTGGTGGCCAGTGCAGCCGCCGCATTGGCATACCGCACCGCGCTCCAGAACTCGTCTCCCAGCGCCAGACGTGCCAGCAGTGAGCCCGCGAAACAGTCGCCGGCACCTGTTGCATCCACACACTCGACGCGATGGGGTGAGATTCGTTCGCGGCGCACGCCGTCGCTGGCGAGAGCCCCCTGCGCGCCTAGCTTGAGCACAACGTTGTTGGCACCCAGGCGATGGCTCCAGTCGACGATGGCCTCGGGCTCTTCCAGCCCGCACAGCGCTTTCACGTCGTCGAGGCTTGGCAGGAAATAGTCAGCCGCCGGAATGGTTGCCGCGATCACTGCTTTGGCCCGCCCCAGCGGCCACAACTTGAGCCTCAGATTGGAATCGTAGGCGAACTTGACCCCCGCGCCCCTGGCCGCGTCGATCGCGGCGAAGACCGCGTCGCACGCGCTGGCGCTGATGGCCTGTGAGATGGCGGAGGTGTGAAGGAATTTCGCCGCGCGGATCAATTCGAGCGGTAGGTGCTCAGGTCGCATGCGGCTTGCCGCAGAGCCGGCTCGCAGATAGCTGAACACGTGCCCCTGCGGCCCGTGATGAACGAAATAGACTCCGGTGTGTGCGTCGGGGTCGATGGCGACGCCGGAGACGTCTACGCCTTCCGCGCGCCAAAGGGCCAGGAACTGCCTACCGAATTCGTCGTTGCCGAGGCGCGTGACGTAAGCGACAGCCGCGCTCTGGCGTGCCGCCGCAATTGCTGCATTGCTGGTGTCGCCGCCGAAGCCTTGGAGATATTTGCGCTCCTCACCCGGTATCTGGTTGAACTCGTACAGCGGCTCGCCAAGCGACACGATGTCGAGGGGCGCCCCCATCTTTACTCACGTGCGCTCTGCGCCAGCTCGAGAAACTGCTGCGCGTGACGCTTGACCTGCACACGATCGCCGGCAGCCAGCGCTTTGTGGTCGATGATGTTGTTGCCGATGCCGACGACAGCTGCACCGGCTGTGAAGTAGTCGCGCATGTTCGCCGCCGACACCCCGCCGGTCGGACACAGGGGGATCTCGGGAAAAACGGCGTGGATGGCCTGCAGGTGAGCGGGCCCGCCGCTGGAGGCAGGGAAGACCTTGACGATCTGCGCCCCGTCGCGCCAGGCCGCCAGCACTTCGCCAGGCGTGAAACCGCCGCTCAGCGCAGCGCGATCGGCGTCCCGCGCAAGCCTGGCCATGTCCGGGACCAGGCACGGCGATACGAGGTAGTCGGCCCCGGCATCCAGGCAGCGCCTCGCGGTATCGAGATCGAGCACGGTCCCAGCGCCAACCAGAAACGCGCGCTCCATGCGCCCGCGCAGCTCGGCGATGACCTGGATCGCGTCCGGCGTGGTGAGCGTGAGCTCCACGGTTCCGTAGCCGGCTTCCACCAAGGATTCGACCGCCGCTGCTGCAGCAGCGCGCGTAGCGAGGCGCAGCACGGGAATTACCCGCATGCGGGTCAGGTTGTCGCAAATCGCGGCTGCGCCCATCTGTGCCTCGATCAATCTGGCTGGCGTGGCGCGTGCAGCGCCAGCGCTCGAGGCATTTTCGGTGCTGTTGCGGCGAAGGGCAAGCCCGACGGAGAGTGGACGGCTATTGTGAGCCGTGCTGCGATGCGAGGTGCTGGAGGGCGGCGCTCAGCTCGGACGCTTCGATGCGCCCGTTGTGGTTGGTGTCGATCTCGTCGAACCGCGCAGCGAGACGCGGAAAATTTCTGGCCATTTCCTCGCGCGTGAGCCCGGTGTTATCGGTGTCGGCCGCGTGAAAACGAGCTTCGACCTTTCGCTCCCACGCGGGCGTGGCGACCTGGGCGTCGGCTGCTTGACCGATTGGCTGTGGCGCCGGTGCAGCCGCGCCGGCGTCTGTTGCCGTGGAGGTGGTCTGCGGATTGGCAGGTTGCAACTCAACGTGCGCTGCGGCAACGCCGGTCTCCGCTGCGATCGGCTGTGGCGCTGCTGTAGGCGTGGACGACATCGGTTGCGGCGGTTGCAGAGCCACCGCGGGCGCATGTAGCTCGGCCCCGGGGCCGACCAGTTGCCGAGAGCTCAGTACCACGACCCTTGGGGTATTGGTGGGGGCGTGTGGCTTTATGGTTCGCAGCCCGATGCCGAGCATCGCGATGCCGGCTATGGCCACCACCATCGTTTTCCAGGGGAATCCACCTCTTTCCGACAAGCGCAATCGGCCGAAAGCTGCGGGCGTCCCCATGTCCATGGCACGGGCGCGCGCAATAGCCTCGGCCGCAACGGAGTCATGGGGCGCTGCCCGAACAGCACCTCGCGCCACTGCGCGATGTTGCGCGGACGCGATCCTTCTTCCAGCGCCAGGCCCCAATTGACAGCATCGACGAAGGGCCCGCTGTAGCGCATGCGCGCAGCGCCCAGACCTTGATTCAAGGCATCTGACTTCATACGCGTAATGGCGTCGGGCGGACTCTGGCCCGTGATCGCGAAGTACAGCACGCCGCTGAGCGAATAGATGTCGGACCATGGCCCCTGCTCGGCTGAAGTGGTGTACTGCTCGAACGGCGCGTAGCCCGGCGACACGATCGTGGTCAAGGTCTGCGTTGCGCCGCCTACGGCTTGGCGGGCTGATCCGAAGTCGATCAGCACCGGCCCGCCGTCCTCGCGGATGAAGATGTTTTCGGGCTTGATATCGCGGTGCAGGAAGCCCGCGGCGTGGACCTTTTCCAGCCCGTCCAGCAGCGGCGCCAGCATCGCTCGCAACGCGGGCTCCGGCGGAAACGGGTTGCGCTGGAGCCAGACCTTGAGCGCCTCGCCGGCTTCGTAGTCCATGACCATGTAGCCGGTGCCGTTGGCCTCGAAGAAGCGGTTCACGCGCACGATGTGCGGATGGCTGAACTTGGCCAGCGTGCGCGCTTCCTGGATGAAACGGTCGAGCCCCCAGCGGTAGTCCTTCTCCAGGCCCGAGGTTGTCGGCAGCACCGTGCCACCCGAGCCACGGACCGCGACCGCACTCGGCAGATATTCCTTGATCGCGACGTCCTTCTGCAGGTTGGTGTCGTGGGCGAGATAGGTGATGCCGAAGCCGCCAGCGCCGAGCACCGACTGAAGCCGGTACTCCATCAGCATGGAGCCCAGGGGCAGAGCGTTCTGGTGAGTGGTTTGCGTCATGGTTTCTGGGTCTTACGGCATCGCCCGGTCCGCTCATGCATTTTCCTTGCCTGGAATCCTGCGATGGCCTTGCGGCCGGCGGCCACACCCGCGCAGTGCCCGCAAGCGCTAACATTCGGAGGTGCCAAGTGCAGACCGAGAAGGGGAGGAGGCATGGCCAGCAGGTCGTTGGGTACCTACGATTATGTGATCGTGGGGGCGGGCACGGCCGGCTGCGTGCTGGCCAACCGCCTGTCGGCCGACCCGGATGTCAACGTCCTGCTGATCGAGGCCGGCGGGAAGGACAACTATTTTTGGATCCGCGTCCCGGTCGGCTACTTGTATACCATCGGCAACCCGCGCACCGACTGGTGCTATAAAACCGAAGCCGAGGAGGGGCTGAACGGGCGCTCGATCGGTTACGCGCGAGGCAAGGTGCTGGGGGGGTGCTCGTCGATCAACGCCATGGTCCATATGCGCGGACAGCGCGCCGACTACGATCACTGGGCGGCGCTCGGCAACCGCGGCTGGTCTTGGGACGAAGTGCTGCCCTACTTCAAGCGGACCGAGAACTATGTCCATGGCGCCGACGCCCTGCACGGGACGGATGGCGAGCTGCGCGTGGAAGAGCGCCGCGTGAGCTGGGAGATCCTCGACGCCTGGCGCGAGGCGGCAGCGGAATGCGGCATTCCGAAGATCGTCGAATTCAACCGGGGTGACAACTTCGGTAACGCGTACTTCCAGGTCAACCAGCGCCGCGGCGTGCGCTGGAGCGCGACCAATGCCTTCCTGCGTCCGGTGCTGCACCGGCGCAACCTCAAAGTCATGACCCGCGCCAGCGCGCTGCGCGTCCGTGTCGTCACGCGCGAGAACATCAAACGCGCGACCGGTGTGGAGCTGCGCTCGCCGTACTCCGGCGAGGGCGTGGTCGAGGCCCGGCGTGAGGTCATCCTCTCCGCTGGCTCGATCGGCTCGCCGCAGCTGCTGCAGCTGTCGGGGATCGGTCCGGCGGGGCTGCTGCGCCAGCTAGGCATCGCGGTTGTCCACGAGCTGCCGGGCGTCGGGGAGAATCTGCACGACCACCTGCAACTGCGCATGGTCTACCGCGTCAGCAACGTGTCGACGATGAATGAGCGCGCACGGACGGTGCAGGGTAAAGCAGCCATGGGTCTGGAGTACTTGCTGTTCAAGACCGGACCGCTCACCATGCCGCCCTCGCAGCTCGGCGCGTTCGCCCGCAGCGACGCGTCACAGCCCTCGGCCAACATTGAATGGCACGTGCAGCCGCTGTCGCTGGACAGATTTGGCGAGCCCTTGCACCCCTTCCCGGCGATCACGCCCTCTGTGTGCAACTTGCGCCCCACCAGCCGAGGTTACGTGCGCATCAAGAGCCCGGATCCACAGGCGCACCCGGCGATCAAGCTCAACTACCTGTCCACGGACGAGGATCGCAGCGTCGCCTTGGACTCGATGCGCTTCACCCGCCGCATCATGGCCGCCAAGGCGCTGGCCAAGTACGAGCCGCGAGAGCTCAAACCCGGCGCCGAAGTCGAGTCCGATCCGAAGTTGATGTGGGCGGCCGGCGATCTGGGCACGACCATCTTCCATCCCGTAGGGACCTGCAAGATGGGCCAGGATGACAGCGCGGTCGTGGACGACTGTCTGCGCGTGCGCGGCGTGCTGGCACTGCGGGTGGTCGATGCCTCGATCATGCCGCGCATCACCTCGGGCAACACCAATGCACCCACCGTGATGATCGCCGAGAAGGCAGCCGAATTCATCCGGGCGGAGCGCATGGCCGGTGGAATTGCACAGCGCCGCATGGCGGGCAACACCTGAGGGCGCTACGGACCGCCCGCAAGGCGCGTCCTGATATAATCGCGACGCGAGACCGGAAGAGTCGTACGCGCCGCAAGCCCCGCACGCAACGTTCGCTTTGACCAACAGGAGATTCGATGACGATGCGAGGTGCAATCGCAAAGACTTGCGCCTGCCTGAGCGCAGCAGCTGTTGTTTTGGTAGCGCTCTCGGTCGGAGACGCTCGAGCTCGCACGCTCGCGGAGATCAAGAGCCGCGGCGCGATAGAGCTGTGCGCTAATCCCGATGCGCTCCCCTACGCCAGCGAAAAGGGCGACGCGCCGGGCTTCCAGGTCGAGCTGGCGCGCGCGCTGGCGCAGGGGCTCGGTGTCGAGCTGCGTGTGCTGTGGATCTATCCGCACTATCGCGCGAACTGGGTCAACTGCGACATCGTGATGGACGCCTTCAGCGATCCGCAGGTGCACGAGGGCAAGCTCAAGCTGTCCATTCCTTACCAGAAGTCGGGGGTGGCGCTCGCGCTCGCTCCCGGGGTCCAGCTGATGCAGACGTTTGACGAGGTGCGGCCTCCCGCGAAAGTGGGTGTCATGATCGGCTCGCTGGCGAGCGTCGTGTTGGGCAAGAAGGGTTTGCGCACGTCACCCTATTCGTTCGAGTCGGACATGATCGACGACTTGATCCGCGGAGAAATCCAGGCGGCCGCCATCAGTCCCGCCAAGGTGGCTTACTACAACCACATCCATCCAGACAGGCCGCTGGGGCTGGCCTACGCCTACGATCACGAGCCCGAGCTGGGATGGACGGTGTCGGTCGGCATGCGCAAGGCGGACAACGCCTTGGTGGAGGCCGTCAATCCCGTTCTGATCGAGATGCTCAACAACGGCACCGTCGATCGGATCTATGCCAAGTACGGCGTCGAGCACCGCATGCCGTAAGAAGCGACCACTATTTCACAAAGCACCGCGAGATTCGTCCCTTACCTGACGCTGGGCGCTGGCCCATCGTGCGCTGCGCCCCACGCTGGCGGCCGCCGGTCGCCCCAACCTGTCCACTCATCCGCCTGTTCCCGCCCCGGCCCCGCTGGCCGGGAGAGCGGCGCGCGGGCACACCATTCGCATACAGCTGGGGGCTGATCGTCCGTTTCCCGTTGCGAGAAGGTGACATCAATGTCACGCAGCAGCGTCATCAGGTTAGTACCGACTCCGCCCATCGGCCGCGCGGCCGATCTGCGCTATCGGCTGCTCATGGCCGCGCTCGGAGCGAAGGAAGAAACAAACCCGCTGCTGTCGGAAGCTACCAACAGCGAAGAAGATCAGACAAACCCTGCGCCGCCGAAAGTAGCGCAGGAGACCGGCGACTGAGCGGCGCGATTCGACCGCTGTTCAGCGCATAGCACAGCAAACCAACATTCGCTGAGAGCCACGGCGAGCCACGCCTACACGGCGAGCTCGGGCCGCGCTGAGTTTGAGTAGAGACAATACGTCAGGCTCGACTGCTTGGCTCGGTACATCGCCTCATCGGCACGCTCCAGCAGGTCCTCGGGTGAAGCAGCGTGCAGCGGGTAGATGGCGGCGCCGATGTTGACGAAGATCTCGCCGACGATAGAACCGACGTGCACCGGCTGAGCGATGCTGTCCGCAATAGCCATCGCGCGGACGGCGATCTGCTCCGAATC
>Ga0335084_10004950_pt1 | contig 13155 bp, 10 predicted proteins | sample Lox_Sample_44_FD_206721 | JGI IMG/M metagenome (GOLD analysis project Ga0335084, IMG submission 206721) | Soil microbial communities from Loxahatchee National Wildlife Refuge, Florida, United States - Lox_Sample_4.4 | ecosystem: Environmental > Terrestrial > Soil > Wetlands | place: USA... | reverse complement strand
ATGCATGGGTGAAGAGCGGATGTGCATTGACATGCATGGCCGACATGGCCAGCTCAAAGCAGACACCGCGGACACACTCTCGGCAAGCAGGAAATGCATCACCGTAGAGTGCAGTCACATAGTGAGGTTGTGAGTGTTCTCCGGCATGGCTGACTCTGTAGACACCGGAATTTGGCACTCGGTCTCCCGCGTTAAATTTCTCTGCCATTGCTCCTGCCTTCATTATGTCCAGTTATCAATCTCAATTCGAGTCACGGGTCACTAACTAAGGTTTTTAAAACTACCGTTCTCCTTTGAGCCACCAATGAGGATCAATTCCTCGATCTCAATACGAGGCCACAGCCGATTGTTCACGAGGCACGGCACAAGACTTCGATAATCTGAACCTACAACAGGCCAATTATCCTGTCGTTGCGCAAGCGCAAACTGTTTGATTGACCCAGAGCAATGAGCGGGAAGCGAGAGTGCAGAAGTCTATGAGAGGCAGAGCTTCTCCGGGCGACAAAGCACGATTTTACCTCTCCTCTTCACCAGAACACCGAGTCGGTGCCACTCGCTCAGGAGGCGGCTGGCCGTGAATACGGTTACGTTGGCGGTATTTGCCAACTGTTCGTTGGTGACGTCGAGCAGGAGGCCCTCCGGACATTTCTGACCAAGACCACTAGCGAGACTGACCAGCACGTGAGCAAGCCTCTGGCCAGCATCGTGGCATACCAGACTCAAGTGGCTGGCCAAATACCATGTTAGGTAGTCGGACGCGATGGTCAGCCCATTCTCCAGTAATCTCGGATATCGGGCAGCGAGATTTCGTATCCTGTCGCGTTGCCATACCAGCACCTGGCTGCCCTTTACCAGTTCGGTGCTGACGAGAAAAGGCGAGGGATTCGGCAGCAGGGCGGATCCACCAAAGATCTCTCCCGGCGCAAGCCAGTGCAGGTATACTTTTCGACCCACCGGGGTGATGAAGAAATACCGGGCCAAGCCTTTGATCAGTAGAAACAATTGTTCAGCCGGTTCCCCCTGATTTGTCACTACCGATGTACTCGTAAATCGCCGGTATCCGGCAGCCCCAAGGATGAGCTGCCGATCCGAATCGGAGAACCCATCCAATAACCGCACGCCGGGGTGATTAGCGATCAATGAGGCGAGGTCTGGATGCAGTGAGCCAGACCCAGGCAACGTTTGAGAAAAACGGCGCCGTGCTGGCGCTCCCAGTGTCGGCGCAAACGCGTATTTGTGGCCTACACTCACGTGCAATCCTTTGTGCCGGAGCGGCACGAGCAGACGCTACTCCTAAGGGAAATTTCTCCAGGACGGATGTTACTGCACTGTGCTTGGGCGTTCGCACTGATAGAACTGACAGTTTCCTCTGCCCATTACCTCAGTCATTCTGATTAACGGTAAGACCAACCTGCCTACATGACCGCCATCCAAGTCTCGATCCTCAATCGAACCCGCGCTTTTGGTTGGCCCGAAGCCAACTTCGCCGCCACTGTTTCCACTCCTCTGCCCAATGGAGAATTGGGCGGGCGCGTGGAAACGTGGCGGCGCTCACCCTCGTCAAGCTAAGATGTTTGAACTCGCACGGAATGTTTCATGAGCGGACGGGTATCGGATAAAGTTGGAGACAGTTGAGAATACGCTGCGGGACCTTCCCACTCACCACCGAACCCCAAACGTTAAGGGTAAAACAACAGTGTCAACGTTCTGGGTAAACGCGTGATGATATCGAACCTCGGCGTAGATATTGGCGTTCGACTCTCCCAGGCGGAAGCCGAATCCTCCACCCACATTGAAACCACCGGCAGACGAAGTTCGGGAGCCCACGGTTACATCTGTAGGAAAAATGCCATTCACACACTCGACGTCCCACCAGATCCAACCCGGTTCACACACCTCCCCTTGTCGCAACACTGTCTGTTTAGCCTCAACCGTGCGTCTGTACCAACCGCCACCACCAATCAGGTAGGCAATCTTGTTTCCGCCAATCGACGTACCTAGTATGAGGTTGCCCGTGAGCGAGTACAATCTTCCCTTCACATTCGAAACACCAAGCCGATCGATAATGCTCTGTTGTACGGGCAGGCCGTGGAACATGAACTCGGCGTTCATCTTTACATGGGGGCTAAAGTTAGGCCCTGCGCCTGCCACCAGGTTGTAAGAAATATTGGTGAAGTCGCTGGTTTTGCTCAGCGGGAACCCGGGCCCGGCCCCGAAGTTGAAGTTGTAGCGTTGAGCAAATGCCGGCAATGTGAGCAAAGCACAGACGAACACGATCCACCAGCACCTAGTCGGCATGGTCACCTCATTGCCTTCGCGCAATTTCGCACGCCATAGACTATGTGCAACTTGACAGGGGAAGAACTGTCAGAACTTACAGATCCCACCCAACAATGCGGCCCATTCCTTGAGATTGATGCGAAAGATGACCTTTAGCGAATCCAGGATCCTAAGCCATCGAAGAGGCCCATGTCATTGATTCAAAGGAGAACCTTACTCAGCGACAGTGCGATGACAATGGCCGCAACCACTGTAACTAAACCCGGGAACATGAAACTGTGATTCAGCAGGTACTTTCCAATTCTGGTCGTTCCGGTTTGATCGAAGGAGACCGCGGCCAGCAAAGTGCCATAGGTTGGCAGAACGAAAACGCTATTGGCGGCCGGATAGAAGGCGATCAACATCGCGGGTGGAAGTCCCAGTGCAAGGCCAACTGGCATGAGAATTACAACCGTTGCGGCGACACTGAAAAGCAAGGCAGAGAGAATGAGCAAGCCAGCGGCGAACGCCCAAGGATACAACCGGATCAAGTGGGAGATTCCATTAACAATAAAAGTGCGATTGCCTTCGAAAAACGATGAGCCCAGCCAGGAAACCCCAATAATAGAAATGATCGCCACCACACCGCTTTTCATGATGGTTCCCTTGAGGGCGGCTTCCGGCGAGGCTTTAAACACGATCATCGTCAATCCCGCAATGGCGATCATCACGATCATGATCGCCATCCCCATACCGACCTGATCCGGCTGTGTCGCGCCTGCTTCAATGGTTTCGTACACGGGGCGCAGGCGCGGAAACATGCCGATCAACACCACAATGGCTATGCCAGCCAGGAAAAGCAGAGTTGATCCGCGGGCATTGAAAAGCTCTTTTCCCTGCAACGCCGGCGATGGTTCAGGTGGTTTCAGCGTGCCGCTGGCCAGAAGCTTTTGATACCCAGGGTCTTCGCTCAACTTCTTTCCTCGCCAGGCCACCGAAAACGCCCCAATCAATATCGCCAAAAACGTGGAAGGGATCGTGATCGCGAGCAGACGGGGAAGGGTGACATTGCTTGCAGCAAGAACGCCCACCATCGCCACAGTAGCGGCCGAGATAGGAGAGGCCACGGCTCCCTGGAGACCCGCAATTACGCTGATGGACAATGGACGCTCCGGACGGATACCTGCCTTGCGTGCGACTTCAGCGATGACGGGAAGGAGTGCGTAGATCACGTGCGTTGTGCCCGAGGCAACGATCAATAGATAAGTGACCACAGGCGCGACAAACGTAATGTACTGGGGACGTTTGCGCAGGATCTTTTCCGCGATCCCCACCATGTAGTCAAGCCCTCCCGCTGCCTGCATGGTCGCGAGCGCAGTAATGACCGCGATGATCATGCCAATGACGACCTGAGGAGGGCCACCGGGGGGCAAGCCGAAAGCGAACACGAATACAGCCAGTCCAACCCCGGCGACAGTGCCGAGCGCAATCCCTCCCAGGCGTGCGCCAATCAGGATGCAAGCGAGCAGGATGCACAATTCGACCCAGATCATTGACTAGCCCTTCTGACCCGTGAACATAAAATCAAGCCGGAAATGGGATGTTCAGTAGCTGTAGAACAAATTCTGGATTTCTGCTGTGGGGCGCGATTTCAGCAGAGCCAGCATGAGTAGAATCCGGGACTTCTGCGGGTTGAGCTCATCCGACGCTACCAGGTTCATCTCATCATCGTTCACTTCCACGTTCCGTCCGACGGTTCCGGTAACAACCCGGCTGCTTCTGACCACGACTACGCCTTTCTTTGCAGCGCGTGCCGCTGCCTGCAGCGAAGCTTGGTTCATGTTGCCGTTGCCGACGCCGGCGATGACGATGCCTTTTGCACCATTGGCCACGGATGCGTCGATCAGGTCGGCGGACATGTCGGCGCATGCAAAAACAATGTCCACACGAGGCAACTTGGTGACGTTGGCTATATCAAATTCGCTTCCAGTCGTGTGTTTCCACTGGGGCGTGTTGTAGAAATCGTTCTTGCCATAGCTGGAAATACCTACCAGCCCACGTAGGGGCGACATAAAGGTTTGAATGGCGGTTGTGCTCGTTTTGGTCAGGGAGTGTGCCCCGTGAATCCAGTCATTCATAACGACCAGAACACCTCGCCCCTTGGAGCTTGGATCCACGGCAACGCCGACGGCGTTGAACAGGTTCAAGGGCCCATCCGCGCTGACTGCGGTGGAGGGCCGCATGGAGCCGACCATTACCACCGGTTTGTCGCTCTTCACCACCAGGTTCAGAAAGTAGGCTGTTTCTTCCATGGTGTCGGTGCCATGGGTGACGACAATGCCATCAATATCCGGTTGCGCCAACAAAATGTTGATGCGTTTGGCCAAGCTCAGCATAATGTCGAAGCTCATGTCTTGCGATCCGACATTGGAGATCTGTTCGCCTTTTACATTGGCGAGGTCCTTGATTCCAGGAACGGCAGCCAGCATCGCGTCGATGGTCACCGCACCGGAGGTGTAACCTGCCTGAGTTCCCGTGGCGGCCGCTCCGGCGATGGTTCCGCCTGTGGCTAGAATCACGACGTTGGGAAGCTTTTTCCCCTGGGCAGCAGAGAGCTGGTAGCTTCCTAACGTGACAAGTATGGTCAGTAATCCTAGAAGACTGCGTTTCAGTTTCACGAGTATCTCTCCCTTCTGCTAGTAAACCTTGAGTCCCTCAGCACGGAACTGCGCGCAAGCCCGTTCAATCACCTCAGTAGGTGGAGGCTGAACGTGGCTGAGCGCATAGTTGAGTTTGAGTTCCTTCCACTTGAATTGGCCCATTTGATGAAAGGGCAGCACGTCAACCCTTTCCACGTTACCAAGGCTGGCCGCAAACTTTGCAATCTGGGCGATGTTCTCAGGATCGTCGGTCAATCCTGGTACCAACACGAAGCGCACCCAGACCGGCCTTTTGCGGACTGAGAGACGGCGCGCGAAATCCAGGACTGGACCCACCTCCATTCCTGTAACCTGGCGGTGGCGTTCCGCGTCCCAGCTCTTGATATCTAGCAGCACCAGGTCGACCTTCTCCAGTTCTGCGTCAACAAGTCGGTCCCCCAAGCTCCCGTTGGTGTCCAGAGCGGTATGGATCCCCATTGCTTGGGCGGCGGCAAGCAGCTTCACGGCGAACCGATCCTGCATCAGGGGCTCGCCGCCGCTCAGGGTGAACCCACCCGACATGACTTTCAGTCCATGTCGATACTTGCGCAGTTCCTCGGTCGCTTTGCTAAGCGTTACGGGGATGCCGTTCATCATGTTCCAGGTGTCTGGGTTGTGGCAGTACAGGCATCGAAACTGGCAACCCGTCGTCCACGCCACAACCCGAACTCCCGGCCCATCGACTGCGGAGCCAGTGGTGAACGAATGGAGGAAACCCATGTCTCCAGTTGCAAGCCCGGCGCGCACATCTGCTTCCGGAACGTTCCGGCCCAGGTTCACACGCAGTTCGAAAGGACTCCTCGCCTGCAGTGGCGGATTGTTCAGTTGCTCCAGTTCAGGCATGGGCGTCTAGTTCCCGTGAAAAGTACGGTTGATCACATCCATCTGCTGCTCACGAGTCAGCCGTACGAAATTCACCGCATACCCTGAGACGCGAATTGTCAGGTGTGGGTACTTCTCCGGATGGTCGACCGCGTCCAGAAGCATCTCGCGATTCAACACATTCACATTCATGTGATAGCCCGTCACGCCGAAGAAGGCGTCGAGCATGCTTCGCAGATTCTTAACACGGTCCTCTAAAACTCTTCCCAGACTCTCCGGGATCAGCGTGGATGTAAGAGAAATGCCGTCGGCGGCATCGCGATAGGGAATCTTGGCGACCGATGCTGCAGAGGCATGGATGCCGTGTGTGTCCCGTCCATGCATGGGATTGGCGCCTGGGGCGAACGGCTCTCCGCGCCGACGTCCGTCCGGAGTATTGCCGGTGTTCTTCCCATACACCACGTTGGACGTGATCGTTAGGATGGATTGTGTATGCAGCGCGTGCCGATAGGTCGGATATTTCCTCAGTTTGCTCATGAATGTGCTGACCACCCACGAGGCAAGCTGGTCGACGCGGTTGTCGTTATTGCCAAACTGAGGGAAATCCCCCTGGGTCTCAAAATCGGTCACGAGCCCCGTTTCATCACGGATCACTCGCACTTTGGCGTAGCGAATCGCCGACAAACTGTCGGCGACAACGGACATTCCTGCCATCCCGAAGGCCATAGTTCGCAACGGAGCGTAGTCATGCAACGCCATCTCAATGCGTTCATAGGCATACTTATCGTGCATGTAGTGGATGATGTTCATAGCATTGACGTAGACGCCGGCAAGCCAGTCCATCATTCCTTCGAATTTGTCGATGACACTATCGAAGTCGAGGTATTCACCTCGGATCGCTCCGTTCATCGGCCCCACCTGTTCGCCCGTGATTTCATCCCTGCCGCCGTTGATTGCATAAAGAAGGCACTTGGCGAGGTTGGCTCGGGCGCCGAAGAACTGCATTTGTTTCCCTACCAGCATCGGTGATACGCAACAAGCAATGGCTCCGTCATCTCCCCACGCGCGGCGCATGATTTCGTCGCTTTCAAATTGAATGGAACTGGTGTCGATTGCCACTTTCGCAGCGAAACTGCGGAACCCGTCCGGCAGGCGGGGGGAATACCAGATCGTCAGGTTCGGCTCCGGCGCGGGGCCCAGGTTGTAAAGGGTCTGAAGAAAGCGAAAACTCGTCTTGGTTACGAGTGTCCGGCCATCGTCTCCCATCCCGCCGATCGACTCTGTGACCCAGGTCGGATCACCTGCGAAGAGTTCATCGTATTCTGGTGTGCGCAGAAATCGAACGATTCGCAGCTTAATGACAAAATCATCGATGATCTCCTGCGCCAGCTCCTCAGTGATGGCGCCCGCGACCAAGTCGCGCTCGAAGTAGATATCAAGGAAAGTCGATGTCCTGCCCAGGGACATCGCGGCACCGTTCTGTTCCTTCACCGCTGCCAGATAACCGAAGTAGAGCCACTGTACGGCCTCCTGGGCGTTGCGGGCCGGGGCCGAGATGTCGAACCCATATCCGGACGCCATCCGCTGAAGTTCCTTCAGCGCCCGAATCTGTTCGCTGAGTTCCTCCCGGTCGCGAATAATGTCATCGGTAGACATGGCCGAGTCGAGGCTGCTTTTCTCTTCCTGCTTGCGCTCAATTAGCTTTGCGACTCCGTAGAGAGCCACGCGGCGGTAGTCGCCAATAATGCGGCCTCGCCCATAGGCGTCAGGCAATCCGGTCAGGATGTGAGAGCTGCGGCAGCGCCTCACGTCTGCAGTGTAGGCATCGAACACTGCTTCGTTATGAGTCTTGCGATACTTCGTAAACGCCTCAACCACATGGGGATCGGGCTCATATCCATAAGCCTTTAGAGCATTCGCAACCATGCGGAAGCCACCATTCGGCATGATGGCTCGCTTGAGCGGTGCATCGGTCTGAAGGCCGACGACGATTTCATTCTCACGGTCGATGTAGCCTGGGCCATGCGCCGTGATGGAACTTGGAACCTGAGAGATATCGAGCACGCCTTTCCTTCGCTCCTCCACAAAGAGCTCGTTCAACCGATCCCACAGCTTCTTTGTGCGCTCCGTCGCCGGCGCCAGAAAGGACTCATCCCCTTCGTAGGGTTGGTAGTTCTGCTGGATGAAATCGCGAACATTGATCTCCTTTTGCCAGAGACCTGGTTGGAATCCCTGCCAAGGCGACGACAGTGTGTCTGGCGTTATGGGGTGTGGCAAAGCAGTGGCCATATGCGTTTCTCCCTACTTCTGTCCGCCAAGAACGACGTGTGCTCTTTCTCTATTGGTCTTCCTCCGTGACCGGTGTCCAGGACTGGTCCGGGTTGAAGCGCTCCATCTTCTGGAATTCGTCGAGGGTTTTCAGTCCCAAATCCTTGTCGTAGACAACGCCGTCATGGCTGACGATGAAGGTTCTCACCCCAGTCACGCCGTACTGGGCCGGTGCAGCCACCAAGGCAAAGCCCCCAATCATTACGCCTCTCACTACAAAATCCATTTCGCCGAGCGGAGCTGCGGGCCCCTGTCCTTTCAATATCTTGAAGAAATAGCCGTGGTACGGCTCCGAGCGGCTGGTATAGCCCTGTTCGATGGCGCGGGCAATCTTGTCGCCCACCGGGCCTCCCCAGGTGCCATCGGGGTTTTGCCAGGCTAAGCCATCCTGCTTGCCGGGCGTGCTGATAATGCGCTGGGCGTACTGGTTCACGTCGTAACCCTCGCGCGGTTGAAGAGCGTAATCGTGCTGTGCTTCTACGTACCCATGGCAGATTCCAATGGCATCCAATTCATTGGCACCGATTCGCCGGTAGAGGAGTTCCTGCCGGCCTGCTTTGGCGTCAAAAAACCATTGGTTACCCCTTCTCACAAGCGGCACAGGAAAGGGCCAGTCCTCCTTGCCTACAAGAAGGAATGCGCGGTTACCGCTCTTCGGATCCACAGCAACACTTTTCTTCTCATGGGCCTCAGCAGCGAACTCAGCCGCGTGCTGCCGGTCTTGCGCGAATTCGCCGCTAAATACGATGTCCTCGCCGCCGGGTCCAAAAATCTGACCGAGCGCAACCACGTCGAACTTATCGGCTGCGTCGATTAGCGCATCCGCGGCCTGCTGTGGAGTGTCAAAGCCCTTGGTGCCGGCTATCGGGACAGCTGTTGCGGCCGGAGGTTTTCTCGCTGGGGATTGCTGCGCAACGCAAAGAACCGAAGCGCACAGACTCACCCCGACCACCGTGACAACCCAAACAAGTCTGGGGAGATTTCGATTAGCAGTTGGTGATTTCATTCCGTGCTCCAATGATTTCCGTTCCGCGGTCCAGGCCGCCTACCTGCGCCGTCCGCCGCCGCCACCCCGACTGAAGCCTCCGCTTCTGCCTCCGCCTCGAGATCCCATGCTGGATGCGCCACGGCTACCGCTGGCGCGAGCGTTCGATCCGTTGTATCCCCTGGAACCGCCTCCGAAGGCGTCCCGGTTTCCGCCGCCGCTGCGCGAGAGATCCCGGCTTCCGATGCGGTCCGCTCCGCCTCCGCCCGACCGGTTGCCAAATCCTCCCCCACCAGCCCGATTGCTCCCGCCAGTTCGTCCGCCAGCGTTGCTGGACAGATTGCCGCCCTGTCGGCCAAGCTGTTGCCGGGCGCCCGCCTGCCGGTTGGCGAGGGAATCACCGCGCGTCGTGCCGCCAAACTTGTTTGCTGTTGCCCGGTCCCGATAAGGGGCGCCGCCACGATGTTCCGGGTTGTGCTGCCATCTATTGCCTGCATTGCCACCGCGAGCTGGTAGAGTCGATGGCCGGTTGCCTAAATTTCCGCCACGGTTGCCTCCCCCGATGTTGTTGCGGTTGCCTCCGCCGAGGTTGCGGTTACCGCCACCAATATTCGCGTTGCGATTGAAATTATTGTTGCGGTTAACAGTGATGTTGTTGTTACCACCCCAGCCGCAGCCCCATCCCCAACCGCCACCCCAAAACGCTCCCATGGCCACGCCAATGCCAAAGGAAATCGCCATCCCTGCGGCGTAGTACCCGGCCGGCGGGTAGTAGATCGGAGGGTAGGGATAGACGGGCGAACCGTACACCACAACCGGGTCGTACGAAGGCACGTACACAACTTGTGGATCGGCCTGCTCGACCACGATCACACTCTTGCTTTCGATGACTTTGGTTTCGACCCTCTGTTGTTCGGTCGATTTCAAATTGCCTTTATCCTGGGCCTTCTTACGCATGCGTTGCACGGCATCCATTACATCGCTCTCTTGCGCCAGGAACGCGTTACCCAGATCCGTAGTCCACTGAATATCGTCTGCCAAACGTTTGACCACATCGGGCAGAGCGGCCAAGGCCTGGACGCTGGGATCCCACTGCTGCTTCGCCACAGCATCGGCAAGCGCCTTGTCCTTCAGATTCTTGTTCTTCTCCAGCCACTGCTGGAGCTGGATGATCTCGAGCGGGTACGTGGATGCCGCCAAGGCCTGAGCCAGCAACGGGTCCGGGTAGAGGGCAATGGGCGCCACAAGAGAATCAAGCTGATCCGGAGGTATTTTCGCCGCTACTGTCTGAGCTGAGCCTGTTGCCTGCTGAGACTCGGCCAGCAAAAGTGTTTCTCCGGGCATCAGCAGTGCAGTACACAAGACAGCAGTGCACTTTCGCGTGATTAACCGAAGCAGTCTCGGCCGAAAGTGTTTCTTCTTCATAAGGACTCTCCCGCACTTTGCAATTTCACGCAGGAACCGCCAGCCTCACGTTTCTCCGCGCTTCCGTCAATCCGAGCAGCGCGCCGGTATGCCGCGCGATCATGAGTTCCTCGTTGGTCGGAATCACCCAGGTTGAGACCTTGCTTTGCGGAGTGGAGATTCGCGGGCCTTTCTTAGTGTTGGCTTCCGCATCTAGCTCGACGCCCAACCATGAAGAGGCTTCGCAGATTCGCCGCCGGATTTCCGGTGAATTCTCACCAATACCTGCGGTGAATACGAGCCCGTCGATGCCACCCAGCACTGCTGCCAAAGCGCCGATTTCCTTGGCCGCGCGGTAAACGAAGTAATCTACCGCCAGGCGCGCGCCTGGTTCTGTCCTGGCCAGTAGGTCACGCATGTCGTTGCTGATTCCGGAAATTCCCAGCAGGCCCGATTTTTTGTATAGGATGGTTTCAACCTCTCTGGCAGATAGCCAGAGGTGCTGGAACAGATATAGGACTACACCTGGATCGAGCGTTCCCGGCCTCGTGCCCATGCAGATTCCGTCCAGCGCGGTGAACCCCATCGTGCTATCCACGCTTTTTCCTTCTTTCAAGGCACATAAGCTGGCACCGCTTCCGAGATGCGCGACGATGACGCGACCTTTGGCAATCTCCGGAGCCACTTCTGCCAGCGCGGTGGCGACATACTCATAGGACAGGCCGTGGAACCCATAGCGCTGCAGTTCCGGCTTACAGATTTCCTGTGGCAGGGGAATCATCTTGGCAACCGGCAAGTGACCCTGATGAAAACCTGTATCGAAGCAGGCAACTTGTGGAACGTCGGGAAGGCGTTCGAAGACCGCCTCAATCGCCGCCAGATTGTATGGTTGATGTAATGGTGCCAGAGGAACCAGTTCGTAGAGGTCTGCCACAATTTTTCGGTTTACGATTACCGGTTCGGCATACCGCGCTCCACCATGAACGACGCGGTGACCAACACCTAACACACGCGCGCCCCCATATGTTGATCGCAACCAGCACGCCAACGCATCGATGGCGGCATGAGCATCGCGAACCTCCACGCCCAACTTGTTTTCGGCGAGGATCCGACCCTCAGCGTCCTTTGCTGAGAGTCTTGGCGAGGTCCCGATCCCCTCAATTTGACCCCTGGCTTCCAGCAGCCACTTTCCTTCGACGGGACGCCGGAAGACACAAAATTTCAGGCTCGAAGAACCTGCGTTAAGCACCAGCGCATAGTCATCCATACACACCTTCTATCCCTTGGTTCGGCGTGCGTGCGCCGCCAACATAGCGACTGCGCAACTTGCAATTCGGGACCGCACAGAATCGGCGCGGCTGGTGAGAATGATTGGCACCCTCGCCCCCAGCACCAGCCCGGCGCTATCGGCATTGGCGAGGAAGCTTAGCTGTTTGGCCAGGATATTCCCGGCCTCAAGGTCCGGTGCCAGAAGAATGTCAGGGTCACCCGCGACCTCAGAGTGGATGCCCTTGGTCCGTGCCGCCTGCTTGCTGATCGCGTTGTCGAAGGCCAGCGGCCCGTCCAGAATTCCGCCCGTAATCTGCCCTCGCTCCGCCATTTTGCAGAGCGCAGCCGCATCTATGGTGGACGGCATCTTCGACGTCACCGTTTCAACCGCGGCCAGAATGGCCACCTTGGGCTTCTGAAGGCCGAGTGCGATCAAGAGATCAATGGCGTTCTGGCAAATGTCCACCTTGTCTTCTAAGGTAGGGGCAATATTGATCGCGCCGTCGGTAACGATGAGCACCTTGTGATAAGTCGGAATGTCCATCACGAAGACGTGGCTGATGCGGCGCGCGGTGCGCAACCCGCCGTCTCGGGACACCACCGCTGCTATCAATTCGTCGGTGTGCAGGCTGCCTTTCATCAGAAGCTCTGCTCGGCCCTCCCGGAGCAGTTCGACGGCCTTGGCCGCCGCTGCGTGGCTGTGCGGCACGTCTACGACTTGGAAGTTGCTGAGGTCGATTCCCGCAGACTTAGCGGTGGATTCTATCTTGGCGCGGGGGCCAACCAGGATTGGCACGATGAGCCCATGCTTCGCCGCATCGACCGCGCCGGATAGCGCCGTCGCCTCGCACGGATGTGCCACCGCGGTTGAGACCGCCTCTAGCCGCTTGCACTTCACCAGCAGTTGCTCGTACTTTCCAGTTCCAATGACGGTTACGGTGGCTTGGCTCATGTCTAAACCTCCTGCCCAACTTCAGAGAACGATGTTCGGGCTCTGGGGCCTGTCTCCTTCAACAAAAGGGAGAGGACGATTGCAACAACGACACCCAACAGAAGCGGCGCAAATGCCATCTGGTAGTGTTGGCGCTCCATCTGCACAGCACCGCCGGACAAATGCTGAAGAATCCAGCCGAAGACCGGACCCAGCAGAGCGCTGAAAGTAAAATTCAGAAAATTGATGACACCGGTCGCCGTGCCGCCAAATTGCGGAGGGTTAGCCTCCTTAATCACCGTGTATGGCAGCATCGCCGCGCCTGACGCCAGTCCGGCCACTAGCCCGATGGTGTATCGAGGGAAGACGCCGGAAGGGCCGAACAGTATCCAAGCCAAGCAAGCCAGAAGTAAAACTGCTCCTCCGATGATCACCGGTTTTCGCCGGCCGAGCCGGTC
>Ga0335084_10004948_pt1 | contig 13160 bp, 18 predicted proteins | sample Lox_Sample_44_FD_206721 | JGI IMG/M metagenome (GOLD analysis project Ga0335084, IMG submission 206721) | Soil microbial communities from Loxahatchee National Wildlife Refuge, Florida, United States - Lox_Sample_4.4 | ecosystem: Environmental > Terrestrial > Soil > Wetlands | place: USA... | reverse complement strand
TCCCTCATCAAGGGGAAGAAGGTCACCATCATCGGCTACGGCTCGCAGGGCCACGCGCACGCGCTCAACCTCAAGGACTCCGGCGTCAAGGTCACGGTCGGCCTGCGCAAGGGCGGCGCCTCGTGGGACAAGGCGAAGAAGGCGGGCCTCAAGGTGGAGGAGGTGGCCACGGCGGTGAAGGGCGCCGACGTCGTCATGATGCTGATGCCCGACGAGCACATCGCCGCGACCTACAAGTCCGAGGTCGAGGCGAACATGAAGAAGGGCGCCTCGATCGCCTTCGCGCACGGCTTCAACATCCACTACGGCCTGATCCAGCCGCGCGCCGACCTCGACGTGTGGATGGTGGCGCCCAAGGCGCCCGGCCATACCGTGCGCTCGACCTACGCGGGCGGCGGCGGAGTTCCGATGCTGATCGCGGTTTACCGCAACCCGTCGAAGAAGGCGCGCGACGTCGCGCTGTCATATGCCGCTGCTATTGGTGGCGGCAAGGCGGGCATCATCGAGACCAACTTCAAGGAAGAGACCGAGACCGACCTGTTCGGCGAGCAGACCGTGCTGTGCGGCGGCTGCGTGGAGCTCGTCAAGGCGGGCTTCGACACGCTGGTCGAGGCGGGCTACGCGCCGGAGATGGCGTACTTCGAGTGCCTGCACGAGCTGAAGCTGATCGTCGACCTGATGTACGAGGGCGGCATCGGCACCATGAACTACTCGATCTCGAACAACGCCGAGTTCGGCGAGTACGTGACCGGGCCGAAGATCATCGACGCGGGCGTGCGCGTGCGCATGAAGGAGGCGCTGCACCGCATCCAGAACGGCGAGTACGCGAAGGAGTTCGTGCTCGAGAACCGCGCCGGCGCGCCCGGGCTGCTCAGCCAGCGCCGCATGACCGCCGAGCTGCCGATCGAGAAGGTCGGCGCGCGGCTGCGCGAGATGATGCCGTGGATCAAGAAGAACCGGCTGGTGGATACGTCGAAGAATTGAAGACCGCCTATCCCCATCCGATCATCGCGAGGGAGGGCTGGCCCTTCCTCGCCATCGCGGTTGTTGTTTCTGTTGTCGTCACGTATTTCTTCGGCTGGTGGTCGCTGCCCCTGTGGCTCGCGACCGTGTTCATCCTGCAGTTCTTCCGCGACCCGGCGCGCGACCTGCCGGACGATCCGCGCGCGGTGGCCTCGCCCGCCGACGGGCGCATCGTGTTCGTCGGCAAGTCGCACGATCCCTACCTGAAGCGCGAGGCGCTGAAGGTGAGCGTGTTCATGAACGTGTTCAACGTGCACTCGAACCGCTCGCCGGTGGACGGCGCGGTCAAGGAGAAGTGGTATTTCCCGGGCAGCTTTCTCAACGCGGCGCTCGACAAGGCGTCGCTCGAGAACGAGCGCGCCGCCCTGTGGTTGCGCACTGCCGGCGGCCAGGACGTGACCTGCGTGCAGGTGGCGGGGCTGATCGCGCGGCGCATTCTTTGCTATGTGAGCGCCGGAACCGCGCTCGAGCGCGGGCAGCGCTACGGCTTCATCCGCTTCGGCTCGCGCGTCGACGTCTACCTGCCGCTCGACGCCGAGGTCAAGGCGGCGATCGGCGAGAAGGTATACGCTGCCGAAACCGTGCTGGCGAGGCTTGCTCCGCGTGGCTGACGACGAATTCGAGGACGGACCGAGGCCGTTGAGCGGCGCGGAGCCGATGCCGCTGCGCCGGCGCGGCATCTATCTGCTGCCGAATCTGTTCACCACCGGCGTGCTGTTCGCCGGCTTCTTCGCCATCGTGCAGGCGATGAACGACCGCTTCGAGATCGCCGCGATCGCGATCTACATCGCCATGGTGCTCGACGGCATGGACGGCCGCGTGGCGCGCTGGACCCACACCGCGAGCGAGTTCGGCGCGCAGTACGACTCGATCGCCGACATGGTCGCGTTCGGCGTGGCGCCGGCCGCGGTCGCCTACGAATGGGCGCTCAAGGACCTCGGCACCGCCGGCTGGATCGCGGCGTTCGTGTACTGCGCGGCCGCCGGCATCCGCCTCGCGCGCTTCAACGTCAACATCGGCGTGGTCGACAAGCGCTACTTCCAGGGGTTGCCCAGCCCCTCGGGCGCGGCGGTCATGACCGGCCTGGTGTGGATGCTGGACGGCTTCGACCTGGTGCCGGAAGAGCACGTGTGGATCGCGGGCGTGACGTGGCTGGTCGCGGTGTTCGCCGGCCTGACCATGGTGTCGAACCTGCCCTTTTACAGCTTCAAGGAGTTCAACTGGAAGCGGCGCGTGCCGCTGTGGGTGATCCTTGCCGCGGTGATCGCCTACGCGCTGGTCGCGACCCGGCCGTCGCTCATCCTGTTCGCGCTGTTCTTCGCCTACGCGCTCTCCGGCTACATCCTCTGGGCGTCGGGGCGGCGCGGGCGCTCGGTGCTGCCGGAAGACTGAGTTACGCGTCTTTTCTGCCCGGCCGAAGAGGCGGCGATCGGCGTCATCTCGTGAACGCCGACTGAACCAGCAGCGCCGGCAGCCAGGTCGCGAGGCCCGGGATGAACACCACCGCGAGCAGCACCAGGGCGTCGGTGAGGAAGAACGGCACCGAGCCCTTCACCACCTCCGACACCGGGATTTTCGACACGCCGCTCACCGCGAACAGGTTGAGGCCGACCGGCGGGGTCACCAGACTCATCTCGACGGTGAGCGTCATCATGATGCCGAGGTGGATGAGGTCGATCTTCAGCGCATGCGCGACCGGGTAGATCACCGGGATGGTGAGCAGGATCATCGCCACGCCGTCGACGAAGCAGCCGAGGATCATCTCCAGCACGATGAAGGCGAAGATGAAGCCGAGCGGGCTCAGGCCCCACGAGGCCACGGTGTTGGTGATGGTCTGCGGCCAGTACAGGTTGGCGGCGAGGAACTGGAACACGCCGACGCAGCCGACCAGGAACAGGATCACCGCCGTCAGGTTGAGCGAGCGGTAGAGCACCGGCGGCAGGTCGCGGACGAACGCCCTGCCGCGCGTGATCAGTCCGTAGAGGAGCGCGTAGCCGCAGGCCGCCGCCGCCGCCTCGGTCGGCGTGAACAGCCCGCCGTAGAGGCCGCCGAGGATCATCACCGGCATGCCGAAGGCGGGCAGCGCCGCGCGCGTCGCCGGCCACAGCCGCCTAGCGTCGAACCTCCCGCGCGCGAGCTTCAGCTTCCAGGCGAGGAACACGATCGTCGCCACGTTGGCGAGCGCGAGCAGCAATCCCGGGATCACGCCGGCGAAGAACAGGTCCACCACCGAGGTCTCGGTGACGATGCCGTAGAGGATCAACGGGATGCTCGGCGGAATGAGGATGGCGATGCCGCCGCTCGTCGCCACCAGGCCGCCCGCCACCCACGGCGGGTAGCCGCGCTTGAGCATCTCCGGGATGGCGATCACGCTCATCGCCGCGGCCATCGCCACGCTCGAGCCGGAGATGGCGGCGAAGATCACGCAGGCGAGGATGGTGGCGATGCCGAAGCCGCCCGGCAGCCAGCCGACCAGCGCGTCGGCGAACTTGAACAGCAGCCCGACCAGCCCGGTGCGCTCCATCAGGAAGCCGGCGAAGATGAACAGCGGGATCGCCATCAGCGTGTACTTCGAGATGAAGTTGAAGAAGGCGCGGAACACCACGTTCGGCTCGAGCAGCGGGTCGACCAGGATGTAGCTGAGCGCCGCGCCCGACAGCGCGATGCCGATCGGCACGGCGAGGATCAGCAGGACGAAGACGACGACCGCGATCAGGGCCATGTCAGTCCACCAGGTCCTTCACCTCGTGCGGGTCGGCCGGCTCGACCAGCACCTCGCGGCCGCGCAGCTTCTGGATGCCGCGCCAGGACTGGAAGAAAAGCGAGACCGCCATCCCGGCGAAGCCGAGGAGCAGCACCCACAGGAAGGGCGCGAGCGGGAACTCGAGGCTCTCGGTGCGCGGCGCGTCGCGCTGCACCTCCAGCACCTCTTCGGCGCCCCACCACACCACGCCGAGCATGAAGAGCAAGGCGAAGATGACCGCGCCTACCTCGACGTACTCGGCGATGCGGCGCGCGCGCGGCCCGACCGAGCGCAACGCGTGCACGAAGATGTCGACCGTCAGGTGCGTGCCGCGGCGCTGCGAGATGCCGAAGTAGAGGAATACGGCACTGAGGATGAAGTAGGTGACCGCGTCCTGCTGCCATTCATAGGACACGCCGAAGATGTACCGGCGCACGACCTCGAGAAGAGCGAGGAGCGTGCAGCCGAGGAGCAGCAAAGCGGCGGCGGGCGCGAGCAGACGGTCCTGCAGCGCCCGCCAGAAGGCGTAAGCCTTCTCCACTACTTGATGTGGATCACCGAGGCATACTTCGAGCAGTCGACCTTCTCGATCCAGGAAGACCCGGGCGGGTTCTCCTTCGACAGCTCGCGGCCTTCCTTGACGAAGCGGTCGAGCCAGGGCGCGGCATCGGCCGGCACCTTGCTCTTCACGTAGCGGATGGAGGCGTCGCCCACCGCATCGGTCATCGCCGTGACCTCCTGCGGGGTCATCCAGTACACGCCCGGCTTCGACGGATCCTTGGTGCCGTACTTCTCATAGGTGAGGCGATCGACGCACCAGTTGTATTGCTTCTCGGTCTGGATCGTCTCCTGCACCAGCTTCTCGAGCGTGGCCTGCGTCGCCGGCGGCAGGTGGTTCCACCAGCGCTTGCTCGCGGCGAGCATGTAGTAGTCGCCGGTGAAGGCGCCGGCGCCGCCGGTCGTGTAGAAGGGCGCCTGCTCGCGCACCGCGAGCCAGCCGCCGATGCTGGTCATGAGGCCGTCGATCACGCCCGACTGCAGCGCGCTCGGCACCTCGCCGAAGGCCATGACCACCGGCGAGGCGCGCCAGGACGCGAGCGAGGCGTTCTCGACCGGGCCCATGCTGCGCACCTTGCGGCCGGTAAAGTCCTCGGGCTTGAGGTAGCGCTTGGCGCCGCCGACGCCCATGCCGAAGCTCATCTGCGCCGCGCCGAGGATCTTGATGTTCTGGTTCTTGTCCATGCGCTCGACCAGCATCCGGTAGGTCGAGGTCTTCTCGAGGTTCTCGACCGCGCCCACCGTGGTCATGACGCCCGGTCCGACCACCGTCATCATCCAGGGATCGACCGGCGCCGCCTTGCCCATCTGCATCCACGCCATCTCGAGGTTGCCGCGCTTCATGGCCTCGAACGCCTCGGGAATGGTGTAGAGCGAACCGGCGTAGTAGATGCGCGCCTCGCTGCCGGGGATCACCTGCGGCAGGCGGTCGGCGAAATACTTGAGCGCCATGCCCGCCGGGTGCGGCGGCGGCGAAAAGTCGGCGGCGAAGCGCAGCACCACCGGCTTGGGCGCCTGGGCGTGGACGACGGTAACGGTTGTGGAAGCCGCGGCGAACGCGACAGCCGCGGCAATGAGCGACGGACCCTTCCCGAGATAGTTCATATCCTCCTCCTAGAGGTGTCGCCCGATGGTGTGCGGATTCTTCGCCGTCCGCTATCGCGCCAGCCGGGAAACGTTTAGATTGTAGCCGGGAGGACCGCCATGAAATATCTCGTCATCGTCGCCCTGGCCGCCATGGCCGGTTGCCAGACCCTGCCGGGCGAGCCGCCGCGCGCCACTGCTGCGCTGCAGCCAACCAAGGGAAGCAAGGCGGCAGGGGAAGCGACTTTCGAGCAGGTCGGGAACAAGGTGCACGTCAGCGTGCTCGCGCAGGGATTGAAGCCCGGCCAGGCGCACGGCTTCCATATCCACGAGGTCGGCGACTGCAGCTCGGGCGACGGCATGAGCGCCAAAGGGCACTTCAACCCCGGCGGCCAGCCGCACGGCAGCCCGGACTCCGGCACCCACCACGCCGGCGACCTGCCCGCGCTGCAGGCCGACAAGAGCGGCCACGCCATGCTCGAGGCCGACCTCGAAGGCGTCACGATCGCGCCGGGGCCGAACAGCATCGTCGGCCGCGGCCTCATCATCCACGCCGATCCGGACGACTATCGGACGCAGCCGACCGGCAATTCCGGTGCGCGCATCGCCTGCGGGGTCATCAAGGCCGGCTGAAACGTCGTTTGTTTGCACGAAGCGCGTCGGTTCGGATATAGTCCCCTCCATGCAACAGGCCATTCTCGCCTCGCTCCTCTCGGCCGCGCTCCTCGCGCTGGCCGGCCTGCTGCTGCGCCCCGCGCGCTAAATCCCCCTATCCACAATTCGAGTTTCGCCCCGTCCGCCCGAAGCCGAGGCGGAAAGGGATCAGTCCATTCATCCAGGGACCAGCCATGACCACAGACAACTTGATCATCTTCGACACCACCATGCGGGACGGCGAGCAGTCGCCCGGCGCCTCCATGACCAAGGACGAGAAGCTGCGCATCGCGCGCGCCCTGGAGCGGATGAAGGTCGACGTGATCGAGGCCGGCTTCCCGGCGTCCTCGAACGGCGACTTCGAGGCGGTGAAGGCGATCGCCGGCATGGTGCGCGATTCGGTCGTGGCGGGCCTGTGCCGCGCCAACGACCGCGACATCCAGCGCGGTATCGACGCGCTGAAGGGCGCGAAGGGGCCGTGGCGCATCCATACGTTCATCGCCACCAGCGCGCTGCACATGGAGAAGAAGCTGCGCATGACGCCGGAGCAGGTGCTCGAGCAGGCGAAGCTCTCCGTGCGCTTCGCGAAGAAGCACTGCCCGGACGTGGAGTTCTCGCCGGAGGACGGCAGCCGCTCGGATGTCGACTTCCTCTGCCGCGTGCTGGAAGCGGTGATCAAGGAGGGCGCGACCACGATCAATGTCCCGGATACGGTGGGCTACGCCGTTCCCGAACAATTCGGTCTTTTCATCAAGGATCTGAGAGCCAGAATCCCGAATTCAGGCAAGGCCGTCTGGTCGGTGCATTGCCACAACGACCTCGGCATGGCGGTGGCGAACTCCCTCGCCGCGGTCAAGATCGGCGGCGCGCGCCAGATCGAGTGCACCATCAACGGACTCGGGGAACGGGCTGGCAACACTTCCTTGGAAGAGGTAGTCATGGCAGTCCGGACTAGGAAAGATTTTTTTAATTTGCAAACCAGACTGGATGCGACGCACATCGTTCCCACCTCGCGCCTGGTGTCGCAGATCACCGGTTTCGTGGTGCAGCCGAACAAGGCGGTGGTGGGCGCGAACGCCTTCGCGCACGCGTCCGGCATCCACCAGGACGGCGTGCTCAAGGCGCGCGAGACCTACGAGATCATGACCGCCGAGGACGTGGGCTGGAGCACCAACAAGATCGTGCTCGGCAAGCTCTCCGGCCGCAACGCGTTCAAGCAGCGCCTGAAGGAGCTCGGCATCGAGCTCGAGGGCGAGGAGGCCTACAACAAGGCGTTCCAGCGCTTCAAGGACCTCGCCGACAAGAAGGCCGAGATCTTCGACGAGGACCTGCAGGCGCTCGTAGCGCAGGAGGCCGGCGTCTCGAACGAAGAGCACTGGAAGCTCGTCACCATGCACCAGGCGAGCGGCATGGGAGAGAAACCTCATGCTGCCGTGGTGCTGAAGGAAAACGGGACCGAACGAAAATCAGAAGCAGACGGCGACGGCCCGGTGGACGCGACCTTCAAGGCGATCGAATCGGTCGCGAAAAGCGGCGCGGAGCTGCTGCTCTATTCGGTCAACGCCGTGACCACCGGCACCGAGTCGCAGGGCGAGGTGACGGTGCGCCTCTCGCGCGGCGGCCGCATCGTGAACGGCGTCGGCGCGGACACGGATGTGATCGTCGCGTCGGCGAAGGCCTATATCAGCGCGCTGAACAAGCTCGAAAGCAAGATGGAGCGGCAGAATCCCCAGTACCAGATCTGAGCGCCGCGGCGCGCCGAGTCATCTGACGTATCATCCCGGGGGATCGCCGCAAGGCACATCCGGGAGTCCGGCATGTCGATCCAGAAGACCGATGCGCTGCGCCTGAAGGTCAACCGGCTGTCGGAGGTGACCGGCAGCCTGCTGGTGGACGGTTTCCACTATCTCGCGCTGTTCGTGATCGGCGGCGCCATCGTCTGGTCGGCGATCCAGGCCTTCCTCGGCATGATGGGGAAGGGTGGCGCGACGATCGACGATATCCTGCTGCTCTTCATCTACCTCGAGCTCGGCGCCATGGTCGGCATCTATTTCAAGACCAACCATATGCCGGTGCGCTTCCTCATCTACGTCGGGATCACGGCGCTCACCCGGCTGCTGGTCGGCGATATCGCGGCGCATCACCGGCTCGACTGGGGCCTGCTCGTCGTCCCGGCGGCGATCCTGCTGCTCGCGCTGGCCAACCTCGTCGTGCGTTACGGCTCGGCGCGCTTCCCGTCCGCCGCGGCGGACGACCGGCGCTAGGGCGCGTGCGCGCCGCACCCGTCTTCGCGATCGCCTGCATGCTGCTTGCTCCGTTCGCCCGGGCGGAGATGTACAAATGCGTGGACGCGAACGGCAAATCCTCGTACGCCGACCAGCCTGGGCCCGGCTGCAAGCAGGTGGACATCCAGGGCAGCCCGCCGATCAGCGGCAGGCTCGAAGCGCGGCCGTCGGACAGCGCCGGCGCCGAGGCCGCCTTCAGGCGCAGGCAGATCGAGCGCGCGAGGGCCGACGAGGCTGAACAGCGCGCTCGCGACGCGGAGCTGAAGCGTTGCGCGGCGCTGCGCGCCGAGCTCGGACGCCTCAACAACGGCCGCAAGCTGCTCGAGAAGACCACCGAGTCGGGCGAGCGCATCTACATGGACGACCAGACGCGCGAGCAGAAGATCGCCCAGGCGAACGCCGGCCTGAGGGGATGCCCGTAACGGTCCGGCCGCGCCGCACCTGGCTGTTCGTCGCCGGCGCCGACGAAGCCGCGCACGCCGCCGCCGCGCGCTCGCGGGCGGACGTCATCATCCTGGAGCTCGAGGACTTTACCCCGCCCGCCCTGCGGCCGAAGGCGCGCGCGCTGGCCGAGAGCGCGCTCGGCCGCTGGCGCAGGAGCGGCGCGGTGGCGGGGGTGCGCATCAATCCGCTGGAGACCTGCGGCCGCGAGGACCTGCACGGCATCATCGCCGCGCGCCCGGAGGTCATCCTGATGTCCAAGGTCGACACGCCCGCGCAGGTGAAGGCGCTCGAGGAGGCGACCGGCGGCGTGGTGGAGCTCGTGCCCAACATCGAATCCGCCGCCGGCCTGCGCAACGCCTTCGACATCGCCAAGGCGAGCACGCGCGTGAAGGCGATGCTGGTCGCGAGCGAGGACATGGTCGCCGACCTCGGCACCTCGCGCAGCCGCGAGGGGTTGGAGCTCGCCTACGTGCGCGCGCGTTTTCTTCTCGAGTGTCGCGCCGCCGGCGTCGAGGCCATCGACGCGCCTTACACCTTCAGCGACGTGAAGGGCGCCCGCGCCGACGCACGCTACGCAAGACGGCTCGGATACCGCATGAAGAGCCTCGTCGACCCCTCGCACGCCAAGGCGCTCAACCGCGTCTTCACGCCGAGCGAGGCGCAGCTGAGGAAGGCGAAGCGCATCGTGCGCGCCTTCGAGCGCGCCCGCGCCAGAGGCAAGGACCGCGCGAAGGTGGACGGCGCGCTGATCGAGATTCCGATCTACGCCGCTGCGAAGCGACTTTTGGATTCCTGCCGGTAGGCCCTGAGTGGCGAAGTGCCCCAACTGCAAGAGCGAGATCGCCTGGGACGTGCCCGCCTGCCCACGCTGCTCGGCGCTGTTCGACTTGAACTCGGCATGGCGGCCTGTACCCGATAGCGACGATGAGGCCGAGAATCTCGCCAACAAGTACGCGGCGAGGCCGGAGTCGAACGACGAGCCGTTGAGCCTGGGTGGCGGACTGTGGACAGTCTTGAAGCTGTCGCTCTCGCTGGTGCTCGTCCTGCTCGTGTTGCTGATTGGGTTCACCTATTCTCGCCAGCCGCGGATCGATTGGGCGGTTCTGGGCGTCTTGGGCGTGTTCATCTTCCTGACCGCCGCGCTCTGGATCGACTACACCAAGCCCTCCAAGGCGGTTGCCCTTTTCATGGTGGTAGTGGCGCTGGGGGTCGGCGGGGTGGGGCGCGGCCATTTGCTGGGCACGCGCAAGCTGCCGCAGGCCTGCGCAGGTGCGCGCCGTTGGTTGATTTGCGAGCTCGAGAACCGGCTTTTCGAAATGGGCGGCGTAGCGGCGGTCGCCGCATTCTGGTTCTTGAGCGCCGCATTCATGCTCTATATCGCCTATCGATTGTTCATCAGCTCACGGGAACAGCCGAGCAGCTAGATGCTTCAAACCTACAAAGGGTCGTGCCACTGCGGCCGGGTTACGTTCGAGATCGAGACGAAGCTCGATTCGCTGGTCGAATGCAACTGCTCGATCTGCCGCCGGCGCGGCGCGCTGTGGCATGGCGTGCCGGAGTCGCGCCTGCGCATCCTGTCCGGCGAATCCGACCTCACCCTGTACCAGTTCAACACGAAGACGGCGAAGCACTACTTCTGCCGGCATTGCGGCATCCATCCGTTCGTGCGGCCGCGGCTCGATCCGACGCGCTGGGCGGTCAACATGCGCTGCATCGATGGCGTCGATCTGTCCGCGCTGCCGGTGCGCCTGTTCGACGGCGAGCACTGGGAGGACGCGGCGAAGGCGTTCCGCGGCGAGCCGCGGAAGTAGAATCCTGCGGGTTCCAAGGGAGTCAGCCATGCGCAAGCTCGTCTCGTCCGGCTCGCCGTTCGAGCCGCAAATCGGCTTCTCGCGCGCGGTGCGGGTCGGGCCGTTCGTCGCGGTCTCGGGCACCGCGCCCATCGCGCCCGACGGCAGCGTCGCCTCGCCCGGCGACTTGTACGGGCAGACGAGGCGCTGCCTGGAAATAATTTCACAGGCGATCGCCGACGCCGGCCTTAGCATGGAGAACGTGATCAGGACCCGCGTCATGCTGACCGACGTCTCGCGCTGGAAGGAAGCGGCGCGGGCGCACGGCGAGGCGTTCGGCGCCATCAAGCCGGCCTCGACCTTCGTCGAGGTGAAAGGCCTGATCGACCGGGGGTGGCTGGTGGAGATCGAGGCGGACTGCGTGGCGGACGAGCGGTGAGCGACCTCGCCGACACGGCGCGCTTCGACATGACCTCGCTCGCCGGCGGCAAGCCGCAGCAGATGACGCCGAAGGACATCGTGCGCGCCTGGGAGGCGGGCCTGAAGCCGATCGAGCACCTCCACCACCAGACCGGCAACCTGCAGATCAGCGTGCAGGGCCGGAGCGCCACCGCGTTCTGCTACGGCATCGCCCTGCACCACCGCAAGACCAAGAGCGGCAACGACGTGCGCCGCTTCGTCGGCAGCTACGACTTCGGCCTGGAGCGCGCGCCGCGCGGCTGGCTGGTCCGCGCCTTCCGCTTCAGCGCCAGGTTCGTCGACGGCAACCTGTCGCTCGAGAGCGCGCCGTGAGCTCCCGGCCGGCGCCGCGCACCGTCGGCGAGATCGATTCCTTCGTCACGATGCTGCTTGCCGCCTGCGAGAACCAGAGCATGCACGGCCAGCTCGAGCGGCTGCTGTCGCTGCCCGACGCGCAGCGGCAGGCCACGATCCACGCCTGGGTGACCGACCTGCTCGTCGCCGAGGCGCCGCCGGACTTCATCCAGGCGGTCGCGTGCCTGATGGATGACCGGGTCGCGGAGAAGGCATACGAGGTGATCTTCAAGTGCGAGCGCGATCGGGCCGGTGGCGCCTAAGACCGCAGCCCTCGTCGTGCTTGGCGTGGTGTCCGTCGCCTCCCCGGCGGTGGAGATGGCGGCGACGGGGAAGGTGGATCCGTTCGGCCCGTTCGGCCTCGCCGACGCGCTGCTCTCGCTCGCGCCGATCTTCTGGTGGTACCACGTGGACAAGCAGGAGCGGAGCTACCGCGCCGGGCCGCTCATGAACGTCGGCATGGTGGCGCTCGTCATCGTGGCGATGCCGATCTATTTCGTCCGCACTCGCGGCTGGAAGCACGGAGCGATCTCTTCGGCGCTCGCGCTGGCGGTGTTTGGCGCGACGCTCGCCCTGGGCGAGCTGGGGGAGTGGATCGGCGCCTGGTTCCGCTAGCGCGTCGCGCGGGCGTAGAGGATCGCGGCGACGAAGAAGGCGAGGCTGAGGACGATCTCCGCCGCGGCGAGCTGCTGCGAGACGCCGCGCTCGGCCCAGGCGCGCATCACGCCTTCGGCGAACCAGGCGAGGATGAACAGGCTGGACCACTGGTAGGTGTAGCGCCTGCCCTGAACAATTCCCATCAGCGGAATGAACAACGGCATCGCCTTCAACGCCATGAGCGAGCCGCCCGGCCGCAGCGGCGCGAGCCACAACTCCCAGGCGAGGCAGAGCGCGACCAGCGCGACCAGCGTTGTCGACGCGACGACGCGCAGGACGGTTCTAGCGGGCAAGCCTGAGCGCGATCTCGGCGAGGCGCCGGCCTTGCGCGACGCAGAGCGCCTTCTCGTCCTCGGTCACCGGCTGGTCGTCGGCGATGCCGGCGAAGTGGCTCGCGCCGTAGGGCGTGCCGCCGGTGCGCGTGGCGTTCAGGCCGGGCTCGGTGTAGGGCGTGCCGACGATCAGCATGCCGTGGTGGATGAGCGGCAGCATCATCGAGACGAGCGTCGTCTCCTGCCCGCCGTGCAGGCTGGCGGTGGAGGTGAACACGCAGGCGGGCTTGCCGGCGAGCGCGCCGCGCTGCCAGAGGAGCGAGGTGCCGTCCAGGAAATGCTTGAGCGGCGCCGCCATGTTGCCGAAGCGGGTCGGGCTGCCGAGCGCGAGCCCGGCGCATTCCTCCAGGTCGCCGAGCTCGGCGAAGGGGGGACCTGCATCGGCGACCTGCGGGATCGGAATCGAGGTTGAAATTCTGGGGACCGTGCGCAGGCGCGCCACCGCGCCGGGCACGCGCTCGATGCCGTCGGCGACGAGCTCCGCCATGCGGCGCACCGAGCCGCCGACGGAGTAGTACAGAACGAGGAGATCGGCCATCGCGGTATCATAAGAGCAACGATGACGGGGGGAACCATGTCGCTCAGGAACGCGTGGCGCTACCTCGTCGCCTTCGCGGCCGCGCTGCCGCGGCGGATCTTCGAGGACCGGCTTACCCAGTCCGCCGGCAGCCTGACCTACACCACGCTGCTCGCCATGGTACCGCTGGTGGTGGTGACGCTCGCGCTCTCCACCGCCTTTCCCGCCTTCGACCGCCTGATCGGCGAGCTGCAGACCTAC
>Ga0335084_10004947_pt1 | contig 13161 bp, 9 predicted proteins | sample Lox_Sample_44_FD_206721 | JGI IMG/M metagenome (GOLD analysis project Ga0335084, IMG submission 206721) | Soil microbial communities from Loxahatchee National Wildlife Refuge, Florida, United States - Lox_Sample_4.4 | ecosystem: Environmental > Terrestrial > Soil > Wetlands | place: USA: Florida... | reverse complement strand
ACTCCACAGATATCCAGAGCAGCGCCGTCGTCACCAGCACGACCCCAATCGCGCTCCACCTCGCCGCGCGGCTGTCTCCCACTTCGACAAGCCCCGATACAATCAGCGACACCATCACCAGGTCGAAAACAAATCGCGCCGGCAGCCCCGCTCTGTACATCGGCAGGATGATAAAAATGAACACAATCAGCGACACGGTCACCAGTGTCAGCCCTAACTGCCCCGACCAGAAGTTTCTCTCGATTTCCCTGCGATTGACTGCTTCCCGGCCTTCGTTCATGGCCACGCATTATCCCACCGCCCTCAGCTCCCGCAAAGCACCGTCACCGATCACCTGCTCGAGCCCAAACAAGCACACCGTGTCTCCCTGAAGGCCCCGCTACATCGCGCGGCGAACCGTCTCACCCTCTGCTTCCTGACTCTTGCTTTGCGAACCACTCTGCGACTACCCACGCCGAACCCAGCAGCGCCGTATTCTGCGCGTTCGCGCACCACACAAAATGCTCCGCTGGACTCGCCGCCAACGTCGGCAACCAGATCGTCAGCCCGAACACACCAATCATCGCTGCCAGCAGCCGTGCCGCCAGTTTCCCTTGCACTCCGCTGATGATTGCCACCGCCGCCATCAGGTGAAACCCTCCCGTCGCAATCGCCCAGAACTTTTGCCCCGGAGGAATCCACTTCGGCACAAATCCCGCCGTCTCCTTCAGAGCCATCCAGTGCACCAGCGCCAGCGATACGAAACTCAATCCAAACACCACGCGGCTGAGCAGCACCGCCCACTTCCGGCCTTCCCCTCTCCCCGTTGACGCCGCGTCATACGCCAGCACTCCCCCTGTCACCAGCGCCGCTTCCTCACCAAACCCGCTCCATGTTCCGATCATTCCCGGAAATCCGATCACTCGCCGTAGCCACAACCATGCGTACGGCACATACAGCACACTCAACGCCGCCGCTCCCACTGCTCGCGTCCGCGCAAACTGCACCGCCAGCCCTGCGGCCACAAACGCGACCGCCGCCGCGTATGCCAGCAACTTCCGGTGCGGCACGCTGTCCGGCACCGGCTGCCACACCGCTCCAAAATCTCCCCACGCCAGCCCCACCACGCCAAACAGCACCGCGCCTGCCCCGTACACCCGCACGCCCACATTCGACAATCCCGTTGCATTCGCCATGGACGGACTTTCCCCCTGCATCAATTGTCGTTCCGCGCAAAGCGCCGCGATAATATCAGGATTCCCCGCCCGAATTGCCAAGAACTCGCCGTGCCTCGGTGCCCGCTCAAGCATTTCAACCCTCGAGTATTACCGCACGGCATCGCCGGACTACCCTCTACTCCACCTTCACCACCGTAATTTCCTTCACCATCCTCACCCAACGCGCGGGCCGCTTCTCCCGGGGCGCCACGACGCGCAGCGGCCCTACCTTTCCAGCCATCGCCGCGCCATCCAGTGTGTCCGCCACCATCACATCCGAATCCACAATTCCCGCATCCAACTCCGCAATCGAAAACACCACGCGATACCCGTCCTCCGCCGTCACCACCACGTAGGCCGCCAGCGACTTCCCTCGCAGATGCTCTCCCAGCGGCACGCCCGCCTTCTTCAGCAGTTCTTCCATCAGCACGCCTTCATACGTCTCCTTTTTATTCTCGTGGGAGTTCATTACGGTCACTGTCTTCCGCGGCATATTCTTCAAATCCTCCACCGTCAGCGTCAACGCCGTCTCCACCGCCCCATCAATCTTCAGCGTCGCCGGCCCCCCACTGGCAGAACTCGCCTTCGCCACATCCTGCGCCGACACGCTTCGCAGTGCCGCAAACCCGCCCGCGACCACCGACACCAATGCCGCGACCGCCGCAATCCGGCTTCTCATCTTCCTTCCTCCTTGTATCTGGCAATCCTTCCGGCTACTTCTTATCCAGCATCACTTCTGTGGACTTGATCACCGCCGACACCTTGTCTCCCACCTTCAGCTTCATCTCGTCCACGCTGCGTTTCGTGATCACACTTTCCACCAGGTTTTTTCCGACCTGCACCACCACGTGTGCCATCACCCCGCCAAGCTGGATCTCCACCACTTTGCCTTCCAATCGATTCCGTGCTGAGAGTGTCATGCCGCAAAGCATACGCTTCTCCTCTTTCTCCGTCTACCCTGCTCCACCGCCCGGCCGAACCATCTAATTCCGTATACCCGTCTAACCGATTTAAGTCGGTTTGACTTAACGTTTCGAACCGTATTGAATGATGATCTTTACCATCGGGCGGCCGCATCCGTCCTTGCGCTCCAAATGGGGGATTTCCGATGTTCTCTCAATCTACGCCTCGCTTCACTTCTCGGCCGCCGGCGGTCTCCATCCCTTTCGCACTTTTCTTCGTTTTTTCCCTCTTCACTCTCGCCGCCGCTCCTCTCTCTTTCGCTCAAGCCGGTTCCTCCGAAATCCGCGGAGAAATCTCCGGCCCAGACGGCAATCCTATCCCTGGGGCTTCGATCTCCCTTCTCTCCGATGCTTCCGGCGCCTCTAGGTCCAGCAAAGCCAACGAAGACGGTTCCTACTTTTTCGCCGGTCTCCGCCCCGGCACGTACACCCTGGCCATCTCCGCTCCGAATTTTCGCCAGGTCGTCCGCAACGGCGTCACCCTTCGCACCGGCGAACGCGCCACCGTCAACGTCGCCCTCGCCATTGGCCAGCCCGCCGAATCCGTCACCGTCACCGGCGAACCTCCTCTCCTTAAGACGGAAGGCGCCACCCTCGGCCAGGTTATCCCCAACAACGAAATCGTCGAACTTCCCCTCAACGGCCGCAACTTCATCAATCTCGTCGGACTCACCACCGGCGTCGCCCTGCCTCCCGGCTCGCAACTCCCGCGTCTCAACGGCGGCCGTCCCCGTGTCAACGAGTATCTCTACGACGGCATCGCCGCCCTCCAGCCTGAGCCTGGCCAGGTCGCCTTCTTCCCTGTGATCGATTCAATCCAGGAATTTCAGGTCATCAACAACAGCCCGCAAGCCGAATTCGGCCGCTTTAACGGCGGCGTCATCAATCTCACCACCCGCTCCGGCACCAACGCCTACCACGGCAGCATTTTCGAGTTCTTCCGCAATGAAGCTCTCAATGCCCGCAATCTGTTCCAGCCCGCCACCCCGGCCAGCCCCGGCAAACCCGAGTTCCGCCGCAATCAGTTCGGTGGCACGTTCGGCGGTCCCATCGTTCATCAGAAAACTTTCTTCTTCCTCGACTATCAAGGCACTCGCCAACAGATCGCCCGAACCCGCATCTCCACCGTTCCCACGCTCCTCCAGCGTCAAGGAATCTTCACCGAGCCGGTCGGCGGCCAGTCCCTCGCCATCTTCGATCCCGCCACCACCGTTGTGAATCCCGACGGCACCTTCACCCGTCAGCAATTCCCCGACAACACCATCCCCACCGAACGTTTCGATCCTGTCGCCGTTACCCTCCTCAATCGCTATCCCCTCCCCACTTCCTCCGCCACCGTCAACAATTACCGCCGCACCGCCAACGAGCCCGACAATCAGGATCAGGGTGACGTGCGCATCGACCACACTTTCACTCCCAACAACTCCGTCTTCGGCCGCTACTCCTACTTCAAAGACGACACTTCCCCCGTCACCCCTCTCCCTGACGGTAGCGGTACGCTCACCGCCGGCACCACTTCCAACGCCATCGGTCCTCAAATTTCCGTCGGTCAGCAATTCGCTGCTGGCTTTGTCCATATCTTCCAACCCAATTTCACCAACGAGGTTCGCTTCGGCTACACGCGCCGCTCCATCAATCGCAAAGCTCTCCTCCTTGACGAGCCTCCCTCCGAAAGCCTCGGCATTCCCGGTATTCCCACCAACGGCGCTTTCAACAACGAGCTTCCCACTTTCCTCATCAGCAGCTACCAGCAGCTTGGCCCGCCGCCCAACACCGACTCGCTCTTCCGTACCGATGTCACGGAAGCCGCAGACACCGCTTCCCTCCTCAAGGGCCGCCACTCCCTCAAGTTCGGTGGCGATCTCCGTTTCTTCCGCCTCGATATCCTCCAACCTCCTTCCCCCACCGGTCAGTTCACTTTTTCCAACCTCTTCACCAACAATCCCTCCGTCAAGAACAGCGGCTACGCCCTCGCCAGCTTCCTCCTCGGCCAGGTTCAGAACTTCTCCATCGATCTCCAGCAGAACTACATCCGTCCTCGCGCCTGGATGCTCGAGTACTTCGTTCAAGACGACTGGCGCGTCACCAGCCGCCTCACTCTCTCTGCCGGCCTTCGCTACACTCTCAACTTGCCTTCCACCGAAGTCGACAATCAGGGCTCCGTCTTCAATCTGCAAACCGAACAGCTCCAATACTTCGGCATCGACTACTACCGCTCCGCCCGTCGCCTTCACTGGCGCGACTTCGGCCCGCGCATCGGTCTCGCTTACATGCTCACTCCCAAAACCGTCGTCCGCACCGGCTACGGTCTCATCTGGTTTGATCAGGCCGGCATCACCACTCCTTTCACCACGCCACAGTTTCCTTTTCTCCAGACCACGTCGCAACGCAACCTCAACAACACCAATCCTGCCTTTGTCCTCGAAAACGGCCCCAACGTTCAACCGGTCGGCCTTACTCCCGACGCTGGTCTCGGCCAGGGCGTTTTCTCTGTCGATCGCGGCCAGACCTCCGGCTACGTCCAGCAGTGGAACCTCGCCATCCAGCGCGAAATCCTCAAAGACCTTTCTCTCGAAGTCGCTTATGCCGGCTCCAAAGGCACCCACATTGGTGTCCCCGACACCAACCTCAATCAGCTTCCCGTCTCCGACCTTGCTCTCGGTTCCGCGCTCCAGACACTCGTCCCCAATCCCTACTACGGCCAGATTCCCGTCAACTCTTCCATCGGCGGAAAAACGGTCTCGCAGGCGCAGCTCATGAAAGCCTATCCGCGCTTCACCACCGTCAGCCTGTATCGGAACAATGTCGGCAACTTCGACTACCATGCCTTCCAGCTCAAAGTGGAAAAGCGTTTCGGGAACGGACTCTATTTCCTCTTCGCTTACACACGTTCCAAACTCATCGACGACGCGTCCTCCGTCTTCGACGCCTCCGTCCTCACCGGTCCCATCGCCAATTTCCCCGTCGCCGACAGCTTCAATCGCCGCCTCGAGCAGGATGTCTCCAACGGCGACATTCCCAATGCCATCGCCGGCAGTTGGACGTATCAGCTACCCTTCGGCCCCGGCCGTCACTGGCAGACCGCCGGCTTCCTCGGCGCCATCGTTAACGGATGGGATTTCGTTGGCATCGTCTCCAACCAGTCCGGCCTCCCCGTCACCGTCACGCAAGCTACTAACAATCTCGCCTTCGCAGGGTTCGGCACCCAGCGCCCCAACTGCTCCGGTGAAGACACCGCCGCCTCGCATCCCACCACAGGTCAGTGGTTCAACCCTGACGCTTTCTCCGTCAATTCCGCTCTCGCCCTCGGCACTTGCTCGCGCAATCCTGCCCGCGGCCCCGGCTTCTTCGACCTCGACCTCGGTTTCCTCAAAACTATTCCAATCCACGAGAAAATCAGTTTCCAATTCCGCGTCGAGATGTTCAATGTCACCAACACGCCCCCGCTCGGCACGCCCAATGCCGTCGTGGGCACCGCTGCCTTCGGCTCCATTACCACCGCGGGTGACCCGCGCGTTGTCCAGTTCGGCGCCAAGCTCTCCTTTTAACGGCACCCGTCGTGCCCGTGCCGCAATGCGAATATATTTCAGTCTGAAGGCCACTGCGGCGCTACGTACTTCCACATTTAGCCGCACCTACGGTACGTGCTCATATGCTAAAGTGGTCGGTGACATGCCAGAGCACCCTTGAACGACGGTGCTCCGTCGCATTACAGACCCCGGGACCACGCTGCTCTCCCCGTTTCGTTTTTTCCTGGGAACGACCGCTTACCGCGCATGGAGCCGAGCGATTGGCCAATACGAATTTGCCCACCGACTTGCAAGCTGTCATCGACGACGCGTGGACTCACACCCGCGACGTTCCGGGCCATCTCGGTGAAAACGAAGCCCGTTTTCTTGGCCTCCTTGCGGCAACCGCTCCTGCCACAGGCGTTATCGTCGAAATCGGCAGCTATAAAGGCCGTTCTACCGTCATGTTGGCCAAATTGCCGCTCACTATGGCCTCGGCCCGGTCGTCTCCATCGACCCGCACAATTCCCCGGAGCTGTTCGACCTGAAAGCCGATCCGGGCGCGTCTTCTTACCAGGATTTTCTGAATTCCATCCGCTCCGCGGGCCTCGAATCTCATGTCGAGATCCACGTCTCTCAATCCGCACAGGTCGCCGCTTCATGGACGCGCCCCATCCGCCTCCTCTGGATCGATGGCGATCATACCTACTCGGGCGCGAAGACCGACCTCGACGGATTCCTTCCCTTTCTCGTTCCCTTTGGTTTCGTCGCTTTCCACGATGCTCTGAACGTTTTCGCCGGTCCCATCCGCGTCTTCGTCGAAGACATCCTCATCTCCGACCACTTCGGCGCGGCCGGATTCGTGCACTCGATTGCTTGGATTCAGTTTCGCCCTGAGGATGGTTCGAACTTCAGCAATCGCCGCGCCGCTCTTTATCGCGCCGCCTCTCGTCTGATCCCTTTTGTGCAGAATGGCCGCAAGCTTCAGGGCTTCTCGAAGCTGCGTTATAAGCTGAACCGCTCGCGTGTCCCGCGTTCGCCTGTCAGCCTATCCGAGTGGAATTCCTTGCTGGAGCGCATGTCCTAATCCCGCTTCCCTCCCTACTTCCCGCCCATCAAATACAGGTCCGCGTGCCCTCCCGGCCGCGCGTAGATCACTGTCGTCAGATCCCTCGAAAAATCGTATGCGTTCCCACCCGCTGTCAGCGGAAACGCGAACGGTAGTGTCATCTCCACCTGCGGGGTCCCCACCGCCTTCCCGTTCTCCCATTTCTGCCGGTAAATCTTTACGTCTGACTTCCCGGGTACTCCGTACAGGAAGGACTTGCCGTCCCGGTCCAGATTGATTCCGAACGTCACCGCTCCCGGTACAACGTTTGTGCAGCCACGGTCGGCCAGCGTCACCGAACTGATTCCGTTGTCACTCCCACCGCCCAGAAGCGTTAACAAATACTTCCCATCATGCGATATATCAAAAGCGATGCCGCACGTGTCCGTCACCTTCTCCGCGCCCGTCCCGTCGATATTTTCCTTCCAGATCGATGGCCGTCGCACACCTCGTTCCGCGGCATTTACATAAAACACCTTCTCGTCCGGTCCCCACAATACCGACTGCATCGTCATCCCTTCGGGCCACGTATACGTTTGCATGCCGCTGCCGTCCGGTTTCACAGAGTAGAACTTCGACGCCTTCCCCGGCTCCTCCGAGAAGAAGAATAGCTTCGAATCGTCCAGCGACCATGTCGTCGTCGCCAAAGACAATCCCTGCCCCAGCTTCACCTTGTTCCCGCCCTCCACGTCCGATACCCAGATCTCATTCCTGTCTCGCGACGGTATCGTGATGTACATCAACTTCTTCCCGTCGTGCGAAATCGCCGGCTGCGTTGCATTCTCTCCCGCGATGTCCACCGTCGCTTTTGTCTTCGTGTTGTACGCCGTCAGGTATCCCGTCGACTTTCCATTGACCACATAAATCCCCTTGCCCGCGGGGTCCGGCATCGGTGAATGATCCGGTCCGGGGCCGAACGTCACTTGCGAAAGCGCTTTGCTGTCCAGGTCCATCTTCCAGATGTTCGTCAATCCGTTCACCGTTCGCGGATATAAGATGCTCTTCCCCGCCTCGCTCCACACCACATCCGTCCCTTCCCCCTCGATGTCTCCTAGATTCTCCGCCTCTTTCTTCCCCACTTCAGCCACGTACAGCTGAAATACTTCCAGCCCTGAGATCGCGCTCGCGTTGGCCACCAGTAGTCGCTTTCCGTCTGGATACGGCAGCAACCGCACCACCGGCTGCGATTTCGCATCCATCGTTACCACTTCTTCCTCGCCCATCCCACTCCGGTCCGCACGAAACACGGCTCGCGCCAGCCGCCTCGAGTAGAAGATCGACTTCCCGTCTACCGACGGGGCCACCGCGAATCCCGCCACCACTCGCTTTGGAGCCCCCCCGAGCGTCGGAACCGCCCACGTCTCGCCGTTCCCGAACGTCCGCCCATAATAAATTTCCGTCCCGTCCGTCGAAAAATTCGATACGAACTTGTCGCCCTCGTCACTCGTCAGCTGCAGCGGTTCTCCCCCCGACGCCAGTATCACGAACACCTGCAGGATTCCTCCCACCGGCGAGCTGAATGCTACCGTGTGCCCGTCCGGCGAAAGCCGCGCCCGCTCCATCGGCTTGTCCCAGTGGCTGATCTGCGTGATCTTTCCTGGCGCTCCCGTGCTCTTCCCTCCGCCGCCAAAGTGATACGCCGCCCACCCTACCGCCAGCAGCGCCACCAGCGCCGCCGCTCCGCCAATCACCAGCTTCTTGTTGCTAGCGCCGGTGCCGGACACCGCGACGCTCGCCGTGCTCGCCGCTACTCGCGACGAGCTTGCCGCCCCGTGTATTCCGCTTCCAATTTCCTCTGCGGCGGCCTGCGCCGCCGCCTTTGCTGACGCCGACAGCTTCCCCGAATCCGTATCGCGTCGCAGCCGCTTCAAATCCGACAGCATATCCGCCGCCGACTGGTATCGCAGGTCCCGATCCTTCTCCATCGCCTTCCCGATGATCCGCTCCAGCTCCGCCGGCACTTCCGGGTTGACCCGCACCGCTGCGGTCGGCGCTCCATCCAGAATCGCCTTGAAAATTAATCCCGAAGTGTCCCCGCGAAACGGCAGTCTTCCCGTCGCCATCTCGTACAGCACCGCCCCAAACGAAAACAGGTCCGTCCGCGCATCCAGCTCCTTGCCTCGCACCTGCTCCGGCGACATGTACGCTACCGTCCCCAGCGTGCTCCCGGGACTCGTCAACTGGTCCGTGTCCACGCCCACCGTCGCCATGCTGTCTCCGCCCGGCGACGACACCTTCTGCCCGCGCACCTTCGCCAACCCGAAATCCAGAATCTTCGCGTGACCGCCTTCGCTCACGAAAATGTTTGCCGGCTTGATGTCCCGGTGCACGATTCCCTTCGCGTGCGCCGCATTCAGCCCTCCCGCCACGCCAATCGCCACGTCCAGCAAGCCCTCCAGTTCCATGGGCCGGCCACCGATCGCGTGTTTCAGTGTCTTCCCTTCCAGGTACTCCATCGCGATAAAAGCGTTTCCGTTCGCCTCGCCAATGTCGTAAATCGTGCAGATGTTCGGATGGTTCAGCGCGCTGGCCGCCTGTGCTTCCCGCTGGAATCGCGCCAATGCCTGCGCGTCTCCCGCTACATCTTCGGGCAGGAACTTCAGCGCTACGAATCGGTGCAGCCGGGTGTCCTCGGCCTTGTACACGACACCCATCCCGCCGCCGCCTAGCTTTTCCAGAATTTGATAGTGAGAGATCGTCTGACCAATTAGAGAAGCGCGGTCCGCCATGGTCCTCGCATTCTAGTTTCCCCTCCTACCCGAGTCAAACACGGGATACCTCTCGGACCTTGGACAGGACTCCCTGGGATTTTTGTGATATACCTCCGGACGTTCGTCGCGGCTCCGCTGCTCGCCTGATTTCTCGCGTGAGCCTTTCCTGCTTCCCTTCTGTTTCTGCGCGCCGACCAGTTTTCAAATCTGCTTGGAGGTTCGATCCACCATGACTCACTCGCTCCCTCGTAGGTCGTTCTTCGGCGGCTCGTTCGCCGCCTTGTCTCTCGTGCCGCTCTCTTCTCCCGCCTTCCAGCTCTCCTCTAGCCTCGCCAACTCCCTCACCAAGGAAGAACGCGATGCCATGACTCCCGCTCAGGTCCTTGCGGAACTCAAGAAAGGTAATGAACGCTTCCGTTCCGGCAACATGGCTGCGCGCAATTATCTCGCTGAAAAGCGCTCCAGCGCTGCCGGCCAGTATCCGGCCGCCGTCATTCTTGGGTGCCTCGACTCTCGTGTCCCCGCCGAGATCGTCTTCGACACTGGCATCGGAGATACCTTCATCGGCCGCGTCGCCGGCAATATTGTCAACGACGACATGCTCGGCAGCATGGAGTTCGGCTGCGCCGCCTCCGGCGCCAAAGCCATTCTCGTCCTCGGCCACACCGCTTGCGGTGCTGTCAAAGGTGCCATTGACGATGTCGTGCTCGGCAATCTTACCGGCCTGCTCGCTCGCATCAAGCCCGCCGTTGCCGCCACAAAGTTCGATGGCGACAAATCCAGCAAGAACCCCACCTATGTCGACGCCGTCGCCCGCACCAACGTTTCCCTCGCCATTGCCGATATCCGCCGCCGGAGCCCCATTCTCGAGCAACTCGAACACAAAGGCTCCATCAAGATCGCTGGCGCCATGTACACGCTTTCCAATGGCTCCGTCGAATTTCTCGAGTGATTCGCTCTCGGACCGGGCTGCAGGCTTTCTCCTGCCCGAATCAAACTCTCCCCCACCGGTGTTAAACTGTCACCAATTTCCCGGCGCTGCTCCGCCCGGTTCAACCGATGCCCTTGCGCATTTTCTTGCTCGCGCTCGCAGTTCTCTGCGCCGCCGCGGTCCCCGCGCAATCGCCTCCGCCTGACTCTCCAACTCCCACCGCAAACCCCGCGCCCGTGCCTTGGGCTTTCAGCCTCGAACTCAATGGCACTCTCGTCGCCCACGGCCCTTCGTACGCCTCTTCCACCTTCACTGCCGACCACCAGCACATTCATCTCGAGGCTCGCTACAATTACGAATCCCAACGTACCGCCTCACTTTGGCTCGGCTACAATTTCGACGCCGGCAAAACCATCGTCTTTGACGCCACCCCCATGATCGGAGGCGTCTTCGGCGACGTTGACGCTATCGCTCCCGGCATCGAGTTCACCCTAACCTACAAAAAACTCCAGCTCTACAGCGCCAACGAGTACATCTTCGACACCAACTCCTCGTCCGGGAATTTCTTCTACACCTGGACGCAACTCACCTATTCACCGCGCCCCTGGATCCAGGCCGGCTATGCCATTCAGCACACCCGCGCCTACAGCACACCTCTCGAAGTCCAGCGCGGTCTCCTCATCGGCTTTACCCATAAGCGCGTCAGCTTTTCCTCCACCTTCTTCAACTTCGGCTGGACCGACCCCACCGTCGCTCTCAGCCTCTCCTATTCCTTCTAGCGCCCCTCCACACTAGGGAAATTCCTAGGCGCCTGTTCGCTCCCTTTTGTGTTATTTCTCCAGCAGTCGTTTTCGTCCCATTTCGTTCCTCGTACCACCTTCGTGTACGATTTGCTCACACGCAGGCCGCTGCTGCCGGATCGCGACGGAGGATTCTTGTGAAGAAATATCAGCCCGTTGCCATTGTCGCCATGGCATGTCCACGCAGGAACTCCAGATGATGCGCTACAGCCCGCAGACCCAGTCGCATCCCTCGGCTGCGCCACCCACCGCGCCTCCTGACTGACTTCCATGACAACCGCTCAACAAGCGCTGCGCAGACTCACCGGAGGCAACAAGCGTTTCGTTGCCGGCAAGGCCCGCTTTCCTACCGTATGCAAGGAAACTCTCGCTGCTCTCGCCAAGGGCCAGAAACCCTTCGCCACCATCCTCGGTTGCAGCGATTCCCGTGTTCCTCCCGAACTGATCTTCGATGCCAATTTCGGCGAACTCTTCATCATCCGCGTCGCCGGCAATGTTGTCTCCCCCGAAGTCATGGCCAGCATCCAGTACGCCGGCGCCCATCTCCACACGCCTCTCTTTGTCGTTCTCGGTCATTCCGGATGCGGCGCCGTCAAGGCTGCCCTCGATTACAAGCTCCACTCCGTCCACCACCACTCCCGCATTCAGCTTCTCGTCGAAAACATTCTTCCCGGCCTGGCCGCCGTCGACCCCCACCTGCCCGATGCCGAGCAGCTTTCCAGCGCCATCGAAGCCAATGTCCGCTGGTCCATGCGCCAGCTTCTCGAAACTCCCGAAGGTCGCCGTGCCACCAGGGAAGGCCGCGCCACTCTTGTCGGCGCTGTCCTCGACTTTGCTACCGGTCGCGTCCGCTTCCTCCCGGAAAAGCACACCACCGCCAAACGCTCCTGACCCGGAGTTTCTCCCCCGCGATCCTGTTTCTCGATTTCGCCGGACCGCCGCCCTTTACGACGGCTTCTTCTCGAACGACCCCCGCGCCTTGTCTCGCTCCGCTTCCTGTACGGCAATCAGCTTGTACGCCACATAATACTTATAGATGTTTGAGACGTAGTTCACCGTCTCCGGGCCCACCCTCATCGCCGTGATCACTTCCACATTGTTGATCCACACGTTCGGGTCCAGCCCTTTCTTCGCCGCCTCCGCTCTCAACTGTTTCACCCGGTTCGGCCCGCAGTTGTACGAAGCGAATGTGAACAGGATTTTGTTCAAATCATCCATGGGCTCGTCCCCGTACAACTTGTTCACCATCAGCGCGAAATATTTCACCCCAGCGTGGATATTCGAATCCTCCTTCGTAATATCCCCCACATTCATCTCTTTCCCCGTGGGCGGCATCAACTGCATCACTCCGATCGCTCCCACGGGACTCTTCGCGTTCTGGTTCAAGCCCGATTCCTGGTAGCCTTTCGCCATCATCATCAGGTAGTCCGCGTTGTATTTCCCCGCATACTTCCGGAATATGTCCGCCGTCTGCTCGAACTGCTTCATGGCCGTTTCCGAGACTGCTTGCTTCAGCATGTACGTCGATCCCGTGTACCTCGTCACCAGTTCCTTCCCGAATGTCGTTCCCTGTCCCTTTAACTTCAGAAACGCGTTGATCGTTTCAAGTAGCTTCGGCGAGCCTTTCCGCACTGCCCAGCCGAACGACCCTCCGCTCGCCACCTTTATGTCTTCGTGGATCACTTCCTTCGTCAGCAGCTTGCTCCACAGTTTCGCTGTCCAGTCGTTCACCACGATCGTCGGCAGCAGTCCCGCATTCACCATCTCCAGCAGGTCTTCGTCTCCCAGATCCTCCGGCACCGCCGTCAGCTTCACTGGCGTTTTCTTCTCGTTTCTGAACTTCTCATTCACTGCTTCCAAGTGTTCCCAGTAGCTCGACGTTTTCCGCGCGAAGACCTCCTTCCCCGATAAGTCGTCGATCGTCTTTAGTTGCGGCGAATTCGG